>Ga0335070_10009892_pt1 | contig 11151 bp, 12 predicted proteins | sample Lox_Sample_13_FD_206722 | JGI IMG/M metagenome (GOLD analysis project Ga0335070, IMG submission 206722) | Soil microbial communities from Loxahatchee National Wildlife Refuge, Florida, United States - Lox_Sample_1.3 | ecosystem: Environmental > Terrestrial > Soil > Wetlands | place: USA... | reverse complement strand
CTCATTGTATTCTATGATTGTGTTTTGCATCCCCGCGAACCAATCAACATATAGGGTTATATCTTAGAATATCCGAGATTTGGCACTTCAATTAGGCGATGAATTTCTTGGTGGTTGGTGGGTCGGACCAGACTTAACCCCAAACGGGGTCAAGTCCCACAACTCTTAGCGCATACTAGTCGGTCGCGTGGGGCTGCCCGTCCCCATACTCGAATGGGTTCAAGTATGATGCCAGCGATCGAATAACCCGAAGCGGCTCAGTTTCTGAATTTTGCGGCACGGTTAGCTGTTAGCGCGGCTACAGCTCCGGCGGCTACGCCTCCGTCTATGTTCACCACCGCCAAGCCCAGTGAACAGGATTGAAGCATGGCCATGAGCGTGGCCAGACCTTTCTCTCCAAAGCCGAAGCTGTTGGAGGTTGGAACAGCGATCACTGGAACGTCGACCAGTCCTGCTACAACTGAAGGCAAGGCGCCTTCTCTGCCAGCGATGACTATCAGGGTGTCGACGTCTTTCAGAATCATGTCTTTGAGAGGTTGAAGCAGTCGGTGTATTCCTGCTACGCCTAGGTCGTAGGCGGTTAATGCATCGCAGCCCATTTCTTCGACGATAACTCTTGCTTCTTCGGCTATTGGGATATCAGAGGTTCCAGCTGTCAAGATGCCGATCTTTCCGCCGGTTCTCTTGACGACGAAATTGCGGTTTTTGAGAATCATAAGTTTAGCTTTTTCGTGGACACACAAAACGCAGTTTTTTGGAGCAGCTTCGTTTATAGCTGATATTTGTTCTTTGCCGCATCGACTAATTATTACTCGACCATTTTTCGATAGCATCTTCAGCGATATTTCAACTAGGTCATTTGTGGCTTTCCCCTCGGCCAGAATTATTTCTGGTATGCCTTTCCTGATTTCTCTGCTCGCGTCAATTTTGGCCAAATCGTCCAGTTCTTCTATTGCAAGAAAACGCAGTAATCGTTCGGCCTCAGCAACGGAAATTTCATTTTTAGCGGTTTTTTCAAGCACTTCTCTGACGGAATACAATGGCACTCGTCCCCCTCTCTTGGACACCGCAAACAATATATGATTTATGATTTTTCTCCTCAAGAGATAAGCATGCTCATGGATAGTAGCGCCAATTCTAAAAGAATCCTGGCAATCGACTGCCAGACAGCCGGCGCTTCTGGTGACATGTTCTTAGGAGCACTACTCGACCTTGGGGCAGACGCCAAGAGAGTGATTGATGCCGTGAAACTCTTGGAAGATGCGGCCGCAGGCTACAAGAACGTCGAGGTTGTTATCAAGCAGGTTATGCGAAGAGAATTCAGAGCTACCAAAGTTGATGTTTCTGCTGAAGCAGTTGCCAAAAAGAAAGGTTATGAACTCGTAGAAACCGTGGAAAAGCTAGCTCAAAAAACAGGGTTGTCTCAAAAAGCCGCCGATTTTGCTTCAAGAACTATTTGTACGCTTGTTGGTGCTGAGGCAGAGGTTCATGGAAACAGTCTGGCTGATGCACATTTGCATGAAGTGGGACTGGTTGACACGCCAGCAGAGATATTGGGCTGCGCTATAGCTTTGCAGGATCTTGGATTATTTGATGCAAGAATCTACTCCACTCCTGTTTCAGTCGGAGGTGGCCTCCTAAAGTTTTCTCACGGCATTGTGCCAAGTCCGGCCCCTGCAACGTTGGCTATTCTACAATCCAAGAATTTTCCGATCAAAGGAGGCCCAATAGAAAACGAGTTGACCACGCCAACCGGCGCCGCCATCCTGGTCAACATTGTTGATGAAGTGAGGCGTTTTTATCCAACAATTGTTCCTTTGAGGGTAGGCTATGGTGCGGGGAACAAAGATTTTCAAGAAATGCCTAATGTTTTGCGAATTACGGTGGGAAGGGCCCTCGAAGAAGCGGTTTTGAAAGATGAGATAACGGTTTTGGAGACAAATCTAGACGATGTAACTGGCGAGATTGTTGGACACACTGTTGACAGGTTGCTTGAGGAGGGAGCAAAAGACGTCAGCGTCACTCCCATGTTCACAAAGAAGAATAGGCCCGGGCAGATAATCAAAGTAATTGCTGATCCAAAAGACGTGGCTCACCTTTCGAATGTTCTTATGCAAGAAACCGGAACACTTGGCGTTAGAGAATACGCTTGCGAGAGGCATATTGTCAGCCGCGACGTAGTAACAATAGAGGTAGTTATTGACGGATTGAAACAGAATGTGAGAGTGAAAGTGGCCAAGAGCATCGATGGAGAGGTTTTAAGGATCAAGCCTGAATTTGAAGATGTTAAGAGCTTGGCTTGCAAGCTCAAAAAACCTCTGAGGGAGGTACTTGAACTTGTAATGGCAAGCTTAAAAGAAGCGCTCCTAAGTAGGTGACTGCTACGGAAGGCTTAGATGAGAAGTATAGAAATCTGGAAAACTTCATTCGAGGAAAAGGAAGACACGGCGTGGTCGTGGCTTTCTCTGGTGGAGTGGACAGTTCAACTCTAGCTGCAATTTGCCAGAGAGTCTTGGGCAAAAAAGCCATCGCTGTCACGGCAAAGTCCCCGACCTATACAACTCAAGAGTTGGAAACAGCGAAAGAAACAGCGAAAGAAATTGGTATAAAACATCGCATAGTGGAGACTGATGAATTATCTAATGAGAAGTATTGTGAAAACCCCGAAAATCGATGTTATTATTGCAAAAAAGAGCTCTTGCAGCATCTGCAAAGAATTGCAGGGAAGCTTGGTTACAGAGCGGTTTTTGAGGGAACAAACTTTAGCGATTTAGGAGAGCATAGACCAGGATTTGAAGCGGTAAAAGAGATGAAAAGCGTCTATAGCCCATGGGTGGAAACGGAATTCACTAAAACAGAGATTCGCACTTTGTCTAAAAAGTTGGGGCTTTCAGTCTATGATAGATTAGCCCAACCGTGTTTGGCCACGAGAATTCCATATCATGAAAGGATAACAAAGGAAAAGCTTACCCGCGTTGCAGAGGCGGAAAAAGTAATTAAAGAAATAACGGGTGTCAATCAACTCCGCGTCAGGGACCACAATGGACTTGCAAGAATAGAAGTTGGAAAAGAAGAGCGAAAACTCTTCTTCAAAGTCGAATATCTGGACAAGATAGCTGACAGCCTGACAAAGTTGGGATTCAAGTACGCGACTTTCGATCTTGAAGGGTATCGGTCAGGCAGTATGCTCAAAACATTAGACACTTAGGCAAACCCGAGAATTCATGATGCACGCACTGTCGAGCTTAAGGTTGTCTCTTGCTGAGAATTTTGGTCAGATCCTTCTGGGCGTCATTTATGGTAATTGGCACGGTTTCCACTAGTCCTTTTGATTTCAGTTCTGTGAATAATCTTACGATTGCGGGGGATTCCAAGCCGGCGGACTTTAGCAGTTTGCTGTTTTGAAGGATCATATGGATTTCACCTTCTCCGAACATCGTGCCGTGATTTATCACTATCACTCGATCGGCCAGTTCGGGCAGGGCTTCTACGTCATGGGTGGAAATTACTGTGGTAGTTCCTGCACGGTTCAATTCATTCAGGGTGTCTATTAGTCCACGTCTAGAGACAAGATCGAGGTTAGATGTGGGCTCATCAAACATCAACAATTCAGGTTCCAAGACCAGAGCAGTGGCTAAAGAAACCTTCTTCTTTTCCCCAAAACTCAATCGGTGTGGCGGACGATCCTTCAAATGGTCTATTCCCATTTTTGCAAGAACATGACTGCTTCTTCTCTTAATGTCCTCTTCTGGAAGCCTGAGATTTTTAGGTCCGTACTCAATGTCCTCAATCACGCTTTGCGTGAAAAGCTGATCGTCGGGATCTTGGAAGACCACGCCAATTCTTGACCGTAACTTCTGAAACGTCTTGGAAGTAGTTTTCTCGTCGAATACAGTGATTTCACCGTTCTGAGGCGACAGCAGACCCGCGATCAGAAGTATGAGGGTTGACTTTCCAGAACCGTTTGGGCCCAAAATAGCTACTCTTTCGCCTCTTTGAATTTCAAGGGACACACCTTTTATGGCGGCGACTCCCGCTGGATAACTAAACTGAACATCTCTGACCTTAATGATGGAATCGCTCACTAGAGGGACCTCTTAGAATAGGATAATCAATCCGAACACCATCATCGTGGATGTTGCGAATACGAAATCTCTAAGGCGTAATGATGGCATAGCAACCTTGTTGCTTTTTTCTATTTCGAACCCTCGTGATTTCATTGCCATGTATACTCTTTCTGAACGCTCGAACGTGCGAATGAATAATGCGGCGAGAATTGAGCCTAAATCCTTCAGCATTGAGTAGTTGATTGTTCGTCGAGTCACGTAGGTCCGAGCTTCCTTTGCTAACAGCATGCTTTGAACCTCATGAACAGATACGAAGAAGTATCTGTAGGTCAAGCTAAACATCTGAACGACAACTGCCGGAACCCTGAGCGAAGACAGGAGTTTCATCAGTTTGTCAAACCCTGTTGAGAGTATAAGCAGGCTCAACGAAGCCACGCAGAACAACACTCTGACGCTGAAAACAAGAAAGCGCTGCAAGCCTTGCGAAGTCACTATCATCGCCCAAGAACCAAAATTCGCGCTCAGCACGGCTTGACCCGGTGTAAGAAATAGGACCGGCAGCGAAATCACGGCTGCAAACACTGGAATCCAGAAAATTCGGAGAAGGAAATTCTTCATAGGAATCTTGGAAAGCGCTGCCAATGCGAAGGGAATGACGCACAACAACGCTAAGAACGACAAGGATGAGATTAGGAGAGAGGAAACTATCATGAAGACTATAGTTACCAGCGTTGCCAGCGGGTTTAGTGATTGCAGAAGACCATGTTTGCCGCTTAAGTCTTCAATTTCAACTAACGATTCAGCGCCTTCAAGTATGTCTCTTAGTGATGTTGGAATGCCCATTATTCTTATCCATGCCTGTTTTTTCTTTTAAGGAGGCTGGCCACCCCATAGGAAATGACAAACAATAACGTTACGCCAATGGCGCCTGCGATAAGCGAACCCCACGCGTTTTCTAACCATGAAACATTATAGTCTGCAAAAGGCGCGTTCCAAACAGGCTTTTCCTTAGCACCCAGTTTGTCTGCCTGTTTATCCAAAGTTTCCATTGAATAAGAAAGAACGAATGCTCCTACCAAGACAAAGATCAAGGCCACGGCTATGCCGACAAAAACTATTTTTCTAAGGCTCTTGCTGTTGGTCTTTCGGTTCTTTTCTGCAGTCATTTAAGTCTCACTCCGCACTTCCTTGTTTTTTTGGAACTTTGAAAAATGGAAAGGCGGCTCAGAATGGGGCTCTTGCTGAGCACATCTGGCCTAACTTTTAGTAATGTTCCGACCAGAATCATGGTTACTATTCCTTCGCCGACACCGATGAAGGAATGGTTAATTGCCATGGCGGGCACCGCTACGCTTAATCCATACTGGAAAGTCGGCGTTGATAGCCCAAGTTCGGTCCCTGCGGCAATAGCTGCAAGCACATCGCCTACAAACGCTGAAACGAATATGATCGCGTACAGTTTTCTCCCGTCTGCTTTTAGAACTTTGTTCAGTATCAAGAAGAGGGCGCAAGGTACGAACACTGCGATTACGCCCATGTTTAGTACGTTGGCTCCGAGGGTTGTTAGTCCTCCGTCTCCGAATAGGAGCGCTTGCAAAACTAGTATTATGGTTATTGAGATGGTGCCTGCGAAGGGACCGAGAATTAAGCCCAGCGAGGCTCCGCCGAGAAGGTGTGCGGTTGTTCCGCCAACGATAGGGTAGTTCATCATCATGGCAGCGAAGAAAAGGGCTGTCAGAAGACCCATAATTGGCACCTGTTTCTCGTCCAGTTTCACTTTCTTGAAAGAGATTGCCCAAAACAAGATTGTCACTGCAAAAGTCACGGCGATGACTGGAAGCGTGAGATATCCGTCAGGTATGTGCATTTGTACGCGTTGGCTCCCGCAGTAATACTATTTTTAGAAATAGTAATACCGATATTTAAACCTGTTGCAGAAGTTGAACACGCGTAGCCATATTAGATCGAATTTGCCGATGATTAGAAAAGACTTGTTTAGACGCATGACACGTTTCCATAAAGACTTTTAGGTTGTTCCATCGCACTATCACTGAATCATTATGACAAAAATAACGAGAGTGGGTGTGACTTTTCCTCCAGATTTGCTTGATGATTTCGACAAGATTGTCAAGAAGATGGGATATGAGAGCCGCTCAAAAGCTATTCAGGATGCGGTGAGACTCTTTGTGTCTGAAAGAAAATGGTTGCAAGAAGATGAGAACCGCAATCAAACAGGCGTTTTGCTCATGGTCTATGACCATGATGTTCCAGGATTAGAGTCTGAATTGACAGATGCTCAGCATGATCACTCCTCATTAATTATCTCCACGTTACATATTCACATAAGCAAACAGGATTGCCTAGAAACAATAGCTGTTAGAGGAAAAGCATCCGAAATCCGTGAATTAGGTGATGAATTGACTACAAAAAGGGGAGTCAAAATTCTGAAAACAACGGTTGTAACCCTTTAACAGAGTTCTGAACATTGAGGGAAGGCTGAGAAGTGAGTGAAGAATCAACGAGTGGTCAAAACTCTCGAAGCGCGCGCGCTATTCTCCATATTTGTGCCAGACCGCAACGCTTAAAAATTCGTGCGTTCGCTAACCTGAAGAGACAACATCCCCCAATGAAAAACCCTTTGATCAGTAGTTCAGAACACGCGCCAAGGAAAGCTTTAAATCATTTCGCCAGAAAAACCGTCAATCATGGATAAAGGATTTCCTAACATGCGCATTACACTGGTGAAAGTTATTGGCGAAGTGCTTTTCGTATTCGGGCTTCTCGGCTGGACATACGGAGCGACAATCCAGCTGGCACATCCCAATTAGCTTCCCAGCGGGCTATCTCATCTTACAACTTGGATTAGGGTGGACACATTTGCAATCATGTCCTTTCTATTGAGCATACTCGGATTCTTCATATGGAGACTGACCAAGGAGTCAGCCAAATCCTAGCCAGCGCGCTAGCTACTTGAGTTTGAACATTCTTTCTATGACTCTGGGTGTGTACTCGTCAAAGGAGACCTGTTATCTGTGTGGCCAAAAAACTGGCCACCTCGGAGACCTTAAAGGGCCACGCGTATATTATCGGAATTTCAGGGTGTTGTGCTTGCGCTGTTTTTACAGCGGCAGGGATTTCCACTTCGGCGTGCTCACCCCCGCGTGTCATCATCGGCGTTACCACAATGACTTTCTCGGCTCTCCGCGCTATGGCCTGGCTAAGTGCATCGTCCAGACTGGGAGCACAGAATTCGTTGAATCCCACAATCACCTCACACCCAGTCACCTCACTCAGGTGCACTCCCAACTCTTGAGACCCAGCATAGAAAGGGTCGTTTTGGACCGTACGCGGCCACGCACGCATTTTAGCATCTAGCTCCAGACGCCGACGCTCAAGCGCCGCGCGCTCCGCTCCGGCAGCTCCTCCCACCCGAGCATTCAAGCTAAACAGTTCAGCCGTCTCACGTTCAGGAAAATCATTCGGCGGCACACCATGCATAACAAGCACAATGATAGCTTTCATGAAATTTCCCTGTATTTCATCCTCAACTTATCGGTTATAAGTCTATACAACGTTCCCATTGAGTAGAGCGCACCAAACGTCTTTGAATTCCAGCTTTGTGCTACTTGTTTCCGAGCGCGCCCTTTAGATTGAATTGTATATGTGCGCACGCTTATGTCCGTTAATAAAATCGGATACTATTTTTTGGGGTTTCCATATTTGGTCAAGAGGCAGAGAGCGTTATTGTCTCGAGGTTTAGACCTTTTCACCCTCAGCAAAAACATACGGATGAAAAGTTTTACCCTTTGGAGGTTATTTTTTCGATTTCGCCCATGTGTTTTCTCAGGGCTTCTGGTACCGTTATTGATCCGTCTTCCTGTTGATAGTTTTCGAGGATGGTGACGATTGTTCTGCCTGTCGCGAGGGCTGTTGAGTTCAGGGTGTGAACGAAGCCTTTAGGTGCTTCGCCTTCTTTTTCTCTGTACTTGATGTTCAGTCTTCTGGCTTGATAGTCGGTGCAGTTGCTGCATGAGACTATTTCTCGGTAGGCGTTCTGTGCTGGCATCCATGCTTCGATGTCGTATTTCTTCGCTGCTACGGTTCCAATGTCGCCTGTGCACACGTTTACGACCCGGTAGGGTAGCCCGAGTTTCTGGACGATTTCTTCAGCGTTGCGTATCAGTTCTTCATGGATTTTCCATGAATCTTCGGGCTTGCAGAACACGAACTGTTCAACCTTGTTGAACTGATGTGTTCGAAAAATTCCCCGCGTGTCCTTACCATGCGCTCCAGCTTCTTTCCGAAAGTTTGTGCTGAACCCGGCAAGCTTGAGAGGAAGATCATCTGCTCTCAGAACTTCGTCCATGTACATCGATGCCAGAGGGTGTTCAGCGGTTGCGATGAGATACAAATCTTCGTTCTCAATTTTGTAAAGCACATCTTCAAAGTCACCTAGGGCGACTACGCCTTCGTAGGGTTTGCGTCTGATCATGTAGGGGGGTTCGATGGGCTTGTAGCCCTTCATGCTCATTTCTTTCAGGGCGAAGCTGATTATGGCGTTGTCGAGGAAGACGGCTTCGTTCTTGAGGTAGAAGAATCGTGCTCCGGCGATTTTCCCCGCTCTTTCGATGTCTATGATGTCAAGGTCAAGGCCCAAGTCTATGTGGCCTTTGACTGGAAAACTGAATTTCGGTATCTTTCCCCATTTTCTGATTTCGACGTTGTCGTTTTCGTCCTTGCCGGTGGGCACGGTTTCGTGGAGCAAGTTTGGCAGGCGCATGAGCAGGTCGTGTTCCTTCTCTTCCCATTCGCTGACGCGCCCTTCGACATTGCTGATTTCATTGTCCGTTTCTTTTGCCCTAGAAATCTTGTCTGCAGCGTCTTCTCCCTTTTTCTTCGTAGCGGCTATCTCGGCGGTTATCTGCTTTCTCTCATGGCGCAGCTCATTCAGTCTCGTTAACCCTTGCCGCCAATGCCTGTCACAATCGATAAGGCTCTCGAGCATTTTCTCGTTCTCAGGGTCCCCTCTCTTCTTCAAGTTGTTTCTTACCGAATCTGGGTTTTCGCGAATGAGCTTGATATCAAGCATTTCCTGTCACTTGCAACCTCTAACGTTAGCCTCGAATCGTCTATTTAACGTTACGATCGAAGGGCGCTGTCAAAAGTCCGTGATGAGGGTTCTTGCAACCTCCTCTGTGACCAAGACTCCTGACTCAGCGCAAGTTTCGTAGGAATAAGGCTCCCTCCTCAATTTCACTCCAAGCTTCCTAGTTGTTCCAATCGGCAGGAGTCAATTCTAGGTTCGCGCGCGCTCGAAAATTCGCTAGGTATTCTTCCCGTTTTCAATTTTGTCCTTGAAAGCATTTTCTTCGCAGTGAAGCCCAAGATGAGGCCAAGAGCTATCCCCACTGCGAAGTCAAGCAGGGTTGACATGTCGGGCAGCCCCATGTCTGTTTCAGAAGTCAGTTGTCCGTTCTGGGGACCAGTTTCTGAGGTTGATGGATTGCCGTTTGCGTCGTGAATTACCTCAACAACAACACCAAGTAGACCGTATTCGGGCACTTCCCATGCGTCTGCCTCGGTGTTGTTATCCATTTTCGTCTTGAAATACCAATGTCCGCCTTCGAAACGTTTGCTGATTGCCCTCCCGCACGTGAACATGGACGGTGGCTGAGGCATCACTGCTCCGGCACAGTACACGATTATATCCCCAAGGCTTCCACTCGTCTGAGATCCTGTTCTTATGAGTGATCCGTTAGTGCATATCTTCACCCTAACAGTGTCACCGGTGCATATTGTCGGTGCCATATCGTTCCCTCTCGCAACCAAATCGAGGTACTCATCTCCAGCACTCACGGTGGTTACAAGATGAGAAGCGAGGGCTATTGCCGCCAGGCACACTGCTATCGTCTTCATTCTTCCCAATAGCGCCCATCCTGCAGTTCTACCTCGGCTCAATCCAGCCGTGTCTGCATCGCTGGCACGTGTAGCTCACGACTGTTTCGTTGAAGGACATGACGCCCACATCTATCGAGTGGCATTTGGGGCAAGTTTCCCGGAGTTCGGGTATTTCAGCTGCGAAGTTTTCGTCGATGATACGCGAGAACAGGTTAACAACCCTTGATGCTGGGTCGATTGTAGACCTTGCTATCGCTCTAGTGAACGTAAACGAATGGTCCGGTTTGGGCGTTGCAGAGTCGCCTTGAACAACCCTGCTTTCGTTGAGTCGAGAAATCTCCTCCACAGCCTTTTCAAATTCTGCCCTCTCTTTTCCCGTGAACCTTCGAACCAGCAGTCCAAGTGCTTCTCCTTGTCCTGAGCCTGTTTCAGGCTTTTCACCATAGCAGTGCAGCAGAGCCCTCGAAATGTTCTCCGTGCTCGTCAACGCAGATTCCACAGCTGCTCTGTAATCTCCCCTGTCCATGCACTGCTCAGCACTCGACAAGTTTATTTGAGCCAGCCTGATCAGCCCCACTATCGACTCCTTCCAAGTTTCAACCAAAGCTTTCGTGGAAACCACTTCATCCCCAACTCGCATTCGCAAAGGCTGCCGCGTTGAAAATACTCTCGGAAGCGTTGGGGGTAGCGTCGGCTGGAAAGTGGGCTGGAAAGTCGGATGTACAGTCGGATGTACAGTCGAGTAGTGGGGAGGATAGGGAATGCCTGGAAACATTGGGACCATGGAGGTTCCCGCGTGAGCGCTCCTAGGCTGTGTTTTCCGCCCAAGCTCCGACTTCATGCAGATCCAACCCAAGGCTATGACTGCTCCTAGGAGAATTATAGACCAGTCCATTTACACGCCTCTTAAAAGTTCGAGTGCTTCTATGATTCCTGTCGTCGATCGAAGAGCAAGTTGTATCTTTTCCTTTGTTCAGCGAACCTGTCTGGAGGTCCTTGGGGACTAGCCTGTTCTTTCTTCAGTTGTCTCACTTTGATCTGGAGTTTCACATATTTTCTCATGAGCTGTCTGAGAGCAAATTCAAACGCGTATGGATCATTCTTTTTTGCTTCTTCTAACTGCTCCTTCAAGTGCTGACACCCGTTCGCTCCTATGACTCCGAACATTCTTCTCATCTGTTCCTCT
>Ga0335070_10009891_pt1 | contig 11152 bp, 9 predicted proteins | sample Lox_Sample_13_FD_206722 | JGI IMG/M metagenome (GOLD analysis project Ga0335070, IMG submission 206722) | Soil microbial communities from Loxahatchee National Wildlife Refuge, Florida, United States - Lox_Sample_1.3 | ecosystem: Environmental > Terrestrial > Soil > Wetlands | place: USA: Florida... | reverse complement strand
CGAGCCGCGGCGGGAAGGGCACCTGCTTTCCGAGCGATACGCGTGCGGGCTCCGGCAGCCCCGCCAGGAGCGGCGTGTCGAAGAGTCCGGGCGCGATGGTGCAGACGCGGATGCCCAGCTCGGCCAGATCGCGCGCGATGGGCAGCGTCATGCCGACGATGCCGCCCTTCGATGCGGAGTAGGCGGCCTGACCGATCTGGCCATCGAAGGCCGCGACGGACGCGGTATTGATCACCACGCCCCGCTCGCCTTCCTGATTGGGCTCATTCTTGGCCATGTGGGCGGCGGCGAGCCTGATGCAATTGAAGGTGCCGATGAGGTTGACCTGGATCACGCGGGAGAAACCCGCGAGATCGGCCGGGCCGCGCTTGCCGAAGGTCTTGTCCGCCTTGCCGATACCGGCGCAGTTGACCAGCACGTGGACGGCGCCGAACTTCGCCGCCGCGGCCTCCATCGCCTCCGTTACCTGATCGGCATTGGTGACATCGCATGGAGCGAAGACGGCGCTCGCGCCCATGCTCTTGGCCACATCGACTCCCGCGGACGTGGGCAGGTCGAGGAGCGCGACCTTGCCTCCGCCGGCCAGGAGCCGCTCGGCCGTGGCGCGGCCCAATCCTGAGGCACCGCCGGTGATCACTGCGACGGATCCGTCGATCTTCATTGATCGAGCCTCCTGAGTAGACGCCCGGCCACTTGGCCCGACGTAGGGTGAGACTGACGCGGTAGTATAACCGAGGCCCATGACCCCACCCCTCTGGATCAAGACCCCCGCGGAGATGGACGCGCTGGTGGCCGCCCTGAAGGGAGCCAAGGCGCTCAGCATCGACACCGAAGCCGACGGCCTCCATCACTATCCGGTCAAGCTCTGCCTCGTCCAGATCGCGGACGACCAGGGGCGGGGGCATCTGGTCGATCCCCTGGCGCTTCCGACACTGGCGCCTCTCGGCCAGTTCTTCGCGGACCCCGGTGTGGTCAAGGTGCTTCACGCCGCCGACAACGACCTCGGCTATCTGAAGCGCCTCTACGGCTTCACCGTTGAGAATCTCTTCGACACGGCCATCGCCGCGCGATTCCTCGGCGTCACTTCGCTATCGCTGGAGGGGCTCCTGCGCGATTTCCTGGGCGTGGACCCGGGCCCCTCGAGGCAAAAGGACGACTGGTCCAAGCGTCCGCTCTCCGCCGCGCAAGAGACCTATGCTCTCAACGACGTGCTCCACCTGATCCCGCTGCGCGAGCGGCTGCTCGAGGCGCTGCGCGCCAAGGGTCGCGATCGCTGGGTCGAGGAAGAGTGCGCCGCCGTCGCCGCCATGCCGGCCCCCGAGCGCACGGTCGATCCCGACGCCTACATGAGACTCAAGGGTGCCAAGGACCTGGACGGCCGCGGTCTCGCCGTCCTGCGGGAGCTCGCCAATACCCGCGAGACGCTGGCCACGAAGGCCGATCGGCCGCCCTTCATGATCCTTGGGAACGAGGTTCTCGTCGCTCTGGCGGCGCTCAAGCCACAGGACACCGCCGCGATCCTGACCGTCAAGGGCTGCACGTCCAATGTCGTGCGTCGGGCGGGCGAGGCAATTCTGGCGGCGGTGGAGCGAGGGCTTGCTGTGCCCGACGACGAGCTGCCGGTGAGACGCCCGAACCCGCGGCCGCGCATCTCGGGCGTCGTGCAGCGCCGGAGCGATGCCCTCCGCGCCTGGCGAGTCGAGGCGGCCAAGCTCGTGGAGCTCGATGCGGGGGTGATCTTCCCCCAGCGCCTCATCGACCGGCTGGCCAACGATCCCCCGCGCGATGTCGACGCTCTCGCCCAAGTGGAAGGTGTGGGGCGGTGGCGGGCCGAGCTTTTTGGCACCGAAATCATCAGGAGGCTCGCATGACCGAATCCGTGAGCCGGCAAATCGTTCTGGCCGCCCGCCCCGTGGGGATGCCGAAGGCCAGCGACTTCAAGGTCGAGACCGTGCCCGTGCCCGAGCCGGGCGCCGGCCAAGTGCTGGTGCGCAACCTCTGGATGTCCGTGGATCCGTACATGCGCGGGCGCATGAGCGATCGCAAGTCATACGCGCCGCCCTTCGAGGTCGGCAAGCCCATGGACGGTCGCGCCATCGGCCAGATCGTGCAGTCCAGGCATCCGACACTCGAAGAGGGCGCAATCGTCAGCAGCATGCTGGGCTGGCGCGAGTACTTCGTCTCGACGGGCGAGGGAATGAACCCGATCGATCCGTCGCTCCCGCTCTCGTCCTATCTCGGCGTGCTCGGCATCCCCGGATTCACCGGATGGTACGGGCTCAAGCAGATCGGCAGGCCCAAGCCAGGCGAGACGCTCGCCGTGTCGGGCGCCGCCGGCGCCACCGGCTCGCTCGTCGTCCAGATGGGCAAGATTCTCGGCTGCCGCGTCGTGGGCACGGCCGGCACCGACGACAAGTGCGCCTATCTCACGCGCGAGCTGGGCGTGGACGCCGCCCTCAACTACAAGAAGGCCGCAGACCTGTTCGACGCGCTTCGCCAGGCCTGTCCCAAGGGCATCGACATCTACTTCGAGAATGTCGGCGGCCCGCTCCTGGACATGGTGCTGCGGCAGGTCAATCCCTTCGCGCGTATTCCGCTATGCGGCATGATCTCGCAATACAACCTCGACCCGCCTGACCCGGGCCCGCGCTACCTCTTCTCGATGATCGGCAATCGCGTCCTGATGCAGGGGTTCATCATCTCCGACCACCTGAGCCTCTATCCGGAATTCCTGGCCGAGGTCGGCGGCTGGCTCAAATCCGGACGCATCAAGCGTGAGGAGACCGTGGTCGAAGGCATCGAGAATGCGCCCAAGGCCTTCCTCGGGCTCTTTTCCGGCGACAATGTCGGCAAGATGGTCGTGCGCCTCGTGCCCGATCTCAAGTAGAAGGTCCAGGCGAAAGCGAGCCCATGCCCACTGTCCTCTCCGATCCCCAAGCCATTGAAGATTTCGTCACGGGTCTGGCGTTGCTCGGCACGGGAGGCGGCGGAGGACGGCTGGAGGACGGCATCGAGCTCCTCGTACCCCTCGTCAAGGGCGGCCGGCCCATCGTGCTGCTGAGCCCGGACGAGCTGCCGGGCGACACGTGGACCTGCTCGCTGTCGAGCGTGGGAGGGCGTGACCCGGACGCGCCCCCGCCCGCGGCCGAATTGGCAGCCTATGGCCTGGCGCGTGAGAAGCACACGCTGGTCGGGCGCATGACCGAGGCGGCCCGCGAGCTCGCCGGCTACAAGGGCGTGCGCCTGGGCGCCCTGGTATCCGTGGAGCTGGGTAGCGCGGCCACCGTCGGGACAATCCTCGCGGGCCTCGAGCTGGGGCTGCCGACGCTCGACAGCGACTATGCCGGCCGGGCCAAGCCCGAGGTGGGGCAGTCGAAGGCGGCCATCATGGGACGCTCGCGCGCGCCCATGGCCTTCGTGGACCGCTGGGGCAATGTCAGCTTCGTGAAGTCGACGGTCAGCGAGGAAATGACGGACCGTCTCGGGCGCATGCTGAGCGTGGCCGCCTACGGCCGCGGCCTTGGGGCCGCGGGTCACCTAATGCAGATCGCCGAGGCCAAGCCTATGCTCATCCGCGGGAGCCTGCTCACGGCCGCGAGCCTCGGCCGCGCGCTGCGCGAGGGGCGAAGCTCCGGGGAGGGTCTCGGGCCCGTCCAGCGAGCGACGGGCGGCCGCGTGCTCTTCGAGGGCGTGGCGGGCGAGACGGAGTGGCATAGCAATGAGCCGTATATGTTCAGGATCTTCACCTATCACATAGCGGGCACAGGACGCTTCGCCGGTGAGAGGGGCCGGGTCTGGGTGAAGAACGAGCATCATATAGTCTGGCGCGGCGACATGGCGGTGGCCACAAGCCCGGATCTCATTGCGATCCTCGACGCCGAGACGTGCAAGCCGCTCAGCACCCGCGGTGACGTCACGCCGGGTCGGCCAGTCGTGGTCTTCGGCATGCCGGCGCTCGACCCTGCGTGGTACACGCCGGAAGGCATCGGCATGATAGGGCCACGCCACTTCGGATTCGCTTTCGACTATGTCCCGATGGACAAGCCAGATGCGTGAGCGGCCGTCCGCGACATTGATCCCGTAACCGACCCGTAACACCAGCTCCCAGGAGGGACCGTGGCCACGACACTGTCGGACGTGAAGACTATCGAGGATTTCGTCACAGGACTGGCGTTTCTGGGAACCGGCGGCGGCGGCGGCCGGCTTCAAGATGGAATCGACCTGCTCACCCCCCTGGTCAATGCGGGCAAGTCCATCACGCTCGTGAGCCCGGACGAATTGTCGCCGGATACGTGGAGCTGCTCTGTGGCGAGCTGGGGCGGCCGCGATCCCGATACACCACCCCCGGCCGCCGAGCTGGCGAGCTTCGGGCTCGTCAAGGAGAAGTACACACTTGTCGAGCGGATGGTGCAGGCGGCCCGCGAGCTCGCGGAATTCCGGAATGTGCGCCTGGGGGCCGTCGTCTCGATGGAGCTCGGCAGCGCGGCCACGGTCGGCACCATTCTCACCGGCATGGCGCTCGGGCTGCCGACGGTGGACAGCGACTATGTCGGCCGCGCCATTCCGGAAGCCGGCCAGTCCAAGATGGACATCCACGGGATGCCGCCCACACCCATGGCCTTCGTGGATCGCTGGGGCAATGTCACGCTCGTCAAGTCCACCGTGAGCGCCGTCATGGCCGACCGGCTCGGTCGCATGATCAGCGTCGCCGCCTACGGCAAGGGCGTGGGCGGCACCGGGTACCTCGCCCAGATGAAGGACTCCAGGCGCGGTTTTATCCGCGGCAGCCTCCTGACGTCCATCAAGGTCGGCGCGGCGCTGCGAGAGGGGAAGGGGCAGAAGGACCCGCTCGGTCCACTGGTCAAAGTCACCGGCGGCCGCACGTTCTTCACCGGCGAGGCTGTGGCGACCGACTGGGAGAACGACGAGGCGTTCATGTTCCGGAAGTTCACGTACCGGATCAAGGGGACCGGAGCCAATGCCGGCCAGGCCTGCCGCATCTGGGTGAAGAACGAGCACCACGTGGTCTGGGTCGGCGAGCGCGTGGTGGCGACGAGCCCCGACATCATCGTGGTGCTGGACGCGGCCACCAACCAGCCGCTGAGCACCCGCGGAGAGGTGACGCCCGGGCGCCAGGTCGTCGTCTTCGCCATGAAGGCGCTCGACCCCGACTGGCACTCTTCAAAGGGAATCGAGCTTCTGGGGCCGCGACACTTCGGCTTCGATTTTGACTATGTGCCCTTCGATGCCGCCGTTCGCTAGGCTCTTCGCAATGATTCGCCCGGCCTCGTGCCGGCCAAACAGGGAGGGGATATGGCTTTTGTGAGACTTGCCACTGCGATCGTCGCACTTGCGGTAGGCGCGGCTCTGCCTTGTTCCGAGGCTATGGCGCTCGAGAAGAAGGCAGTGCTGATCTTCGCAGGGAACCAGGATATGCCGAACGTTGATCCCGCCGTGACGCCGATGTCCGTGTACACCGCCTCTGCCCTGATCGCGCTCTACGATCCGCTCTTTATGTACCGCGGTGACCAGATGCTGCCGCACCTGGCCACCAGCGCCACCGCCTCCGCCGATGGGTCCGAGTGGACGATCAAGCTCGTGCCGAACGCCCGTTTCCAGGACGGCTCGCCGGTGACGGCGGAGGCCGTCAAGTACACCTTCGAACGCATCCTGCGGATCAAGAAGGGGCCGGCGTGGATGTGGCTGCCCATCATGGACGAGAAGAGCATCACCGTCATCGATCCCCACACCCTTCGCGTCAAGCTGACCAGGCCCTTCGCGCTCTTCGACCGGACGCTGCCCAATCTGCTCGTCGTGAATCCGGCTGTCGTCAAGGCCAACGATAAGGGCGACGACGGCCAGGCTTGGCTGGTAGCGCACAGCGCGGGATCGGGTCCGTTCAAGATCAACGAGGAGAACTGGCGCAACGGGGCGCAGTACGAGTTCATCGCCGATCCGAGCTACTGGAAGGGATGGCCCAAGAGCGGGCGGCTCGACGGCTACATCTGGAAGATCGTGCGCGAAAGCTCCGCCCAGAAGCTGGCGCTGATCAAGGGCGAAGTGCACGGCGCGCAAAACATCTCGCCTGACGACGTCGACGAGCTGCGCAAGTCGACCGGGGTGCGGGTGGAGCAGTATCCAGGGGTGAGCCCGCATCGCATCGTCATGCACAACCGGCACGACAGCAAGTACCTCGCGGACATCAATGTGCGGAAGGCGCTTGCCTATGCCTACGACTATTCGGCCGTGCCGAAGATCTACAATGGATCGGCCGAGGTGTCGAAGGGGCCGGTGCCGCCCGCGCTGCCCGGCTTCGCGCCGAACCTGCCGCTGTATTCGTACGATCTCGATAAGGCCAAGGCCTTCCTCGCCAAGTCGCCGTGGCCCAACGGGGGCTTCGAGATCGACTACGTCTATCCCGCGGGCTTCGACATCGCGAAGAATCTGGGGGCCATTCTCCTCGCGGGCGCCGCGAAGCTGAATATCAAGATCAAGCTGACGCCGATGGTGTGGGCCAATGTGCTGAGCATGAGGACGAAGAGCGAGACGATGCCCCAGTCGATCAGCCTGTGGCTGGCGCCGCTCTACGGAGACTCCGACGCGCTCCTCTACTCTCAGTGGGACAGCGACAGCTGGGGCCGCGGCAACTACAGCTTCTACAAGAATCCCAAGGTGGACGAACTCCTCACCCGCGCGCGCACTTCGCTCGATCCCAAAGTACGGGCGGACCTGCAGGCGCAGGCGCAGCGTCTGATCGTCGAGGACTGCGTGGACATCTTCACGGGCGTGGAGAAGGCGACCTACGTGTGGCGCTCGAACGTGAAGGGCTATGTGCACACGCCCATGCGCGAGCGCAACCCGCTCTTCGCCGAGATGTGGGTCGAGTAGTCCGGAGCCGTTCCTGACGACGGTCCTGGAGCGGCGCCGCCTGACCGCCCCGGGACCCTCGCGAGAATCTTCGAGGGAAGCCCGATGCACGTGCTGCGCTATGCCGCGCGACGGCTACTGTTCGTCGTCCCCACGGTGTTCGGCGTCACCGTGATCGTCTTTTTGCTCGCCCGCGCCGTGCCCGGCGATCCCGCCCAGCTGGCCGCGGGCGAGCAGGCCACGCCCGAGATGGTGGAGGTCTTTCGCCGCGAGTACCGGCTCGACCAGCCGCTCTATATCCAGTACGCGTCCTATATCAGCGGCATGGTGCGGGGCGACTTCGGGCGTTCGATGTTCACCGGCCGGCCCGTGCGCGACGACCTCGCCTCCTTCCTCCCCGCCACTCTCGAGCTCACCGCGGCCAGCATCGTGCTCGCGCTCGTCATCGGCGTGCCGTCGGGCGTCCTGTCGGCCGTGTACCGCAACCGGTGGCCGGACCAGTGCGCGAGAACGGTGGCGCTGACCGGCGTGAGCTTTCCCGTGTTCTGGCTCGCCATGATGTTGCAGCTCGTCCTCGCGGTCTCGTGGGATCTCTTGCCCATCGGCGGCCGGTTTCCGAGCCAGTACAAAGGCCCCCGGAGCGTCACCGGCTTCTACACCCTCGACTTTCTCGTCGCCGGAGACTGGGAGGGCGCGTGGGTGGCGCTGCGTCACCTCGTGCTCCCTGCACTCTGCCTGGGCGCCGGCGCCATCGCCAGCATCACCAGGATTACGCGCACGTCGGTGGTGGACGTGCTCGGCAGGGACTTCGTTCGCACTGCGCGCGCCATGGGGTTCTCCGAGACGGTGGTCATGGGCAAATACGTACTCAAGAACGCCTTCATCGGGACGCTGACCATGATCGGGGTGGCCCTGACCTTCATGCTCGGCGGTTCGGTGCTGGTGGAATCCGTCTTCGACTGGCCCGGCATCGGCCTCTACGCGTTCAAGTCCATAGTGCAGCTGGACTTCCAGCCCATCTCGGCTTTCACCGTGCTCGTGGGCGTCATGGTCGCCCTCGTGAATCTCGGTATCGACCTTCTCTATGGGATCTTCGATCCCCGGATCCGGCACTGAGCCCATGGCCGCACCCGGCCTTCGCGTGATGGACGTTACGGAGCGGCCCGGCGAGCCCAGCGCCATCGGACGCGCCGTTCGTCGCTTCAGCGCGAGCTCGCTCTCTCTCGTCGGGCTCGCCGTGGTGGCGGTCATCGTGCTGACGGCGCTCTTGGGGCCGCTGCTGGCGCCGTACCCGGAAGACGCCGAGGGGGCGATCCACGCCGACGAGCGCCTCCGGCCGCCGAGTTTGGAGCATCTCTTCGGCACCGACGAGCTCGGGCGCGACGTGTTCAGCCGCGTCGTGATCGGTGCCCGCATCTCCCTGGGCGTGGGCGTCATCGTGCTCGTGATCGGCGTCACTCTCGGCACCCTGCTCGGCGCCGTCGCGGGCTTCCTCGGCGGCCGCGTGAACGAGGGCATCATGCGGGTGACCGACATCGTCATCACCATTCCAGAGCTCATCCTGGCTCTCGCGATCACCGCCGTCCTCGGCCGGAGCCTCGCGCATACGATGCTGGCCATCGGCCTCGTGCGCTGGCCCATCTACTGCCGACTCGTGCAGGCGCAGGTGCTCTCGCTCAAGCAGGAGACCTATGTCGAGGCGGCGGTGGCGGTGGGCTCGCGGCCCGAACGGGTGCTGTTCCGTCACATCCTTCCCAACTGCGTCTCGCCCATCATCGTGCGTGCCTCGCTCGACATGGGGCTCGCCATCCTTGCCGCGGCAGCGCTGGGCTTCCTCGGCCTGGGTGCCCAGGAGCCGATGCCCGAGTGGGGAGCGCTGGTCAGCAACTCGCGAAAGACGTTCCCGGCGGCGTGGTGGAGCGCGACATTCCCGGGCCTCGCCATTTTCGTCACGGTGTTCGCCTTCAACCTGCTCGGCGACGGTCTGCGGGACGTGCTCGATCCGCGCGGCCGGGACTGAGCCCGCGCGTGTTCAGGAGGTGTCCATGACCGCCATCGATGTCGATCGCGCCGTTCAGTCCTTTCTCACCCTCGTCCGGATCGACTCCGTCACCTACGAGGAGCAGCGAATCATCCGGCACGTCACGGCCGCCTTCGAGGCGCTCGGACTCGCCGTCATCAACGATGGGACGGGGCGCGATGGCGCCGGGAACCTCCTGATCCGGATCCCCGGCACACGGCCAGAGGTGCCGCCCATCCTCCTGAGCGCCCACACCGACACCGTTGAACCCGGACGGGGTGTCAAGCCGCGCGTCGAAGATGGCGTAGTCCGGAGTGACGGCACCACGGTGCTCGCCGCCGACAACAAGGCGAGCCTGGCGGCCCTCCTCGAGGCCACGCGAGTGCTCACGGAGCGGCGTCTGCCCCATCGGAGCGTCGAGCTGGTGCTAACGTGGGGGGAAGAGCGCGGGCATGCGGGAGCGGTCGCCTTCGACGTGTCTCAGCTCTCGGCGCGGATGGGTGCCACCCTCGACGATGCGGCGCCGCCGGGCCGAGTAACCGTCGCCGCCCCCGCCTACCGGTCGATCCGCGCGCGATTCATCGGCCGCGCCGCGCATGCTGGTGCGGTGCCCGAGCAGGGTATCAGCGCCATCGTCGCGTCGGCGCGCGCGATCACCCGGATGCGCCTGGGGCGGCTCGACCATGAGACGACGGCGAATGTCGGTATCATCCGTGGTGGCACGGCACGCAACGCTATTCCCGGAGTGGTTGAGATCGAGGCGGAAGCCCGCAGCCGGGACAATGCGAAGCTCGAGCGCCTGGTGGCCGATCTGCGGGCCGCCATGGAGGCCGGTGCGAGCGAGACGGGCGCCGAGCTCGAGCTCGAGATCAAGCAGGAGTATGCCGCGTACCGGCACGCTGAGACGGAGCCCATCGTGCAGGAGGCGATGCGCGCCGTGCGGGCCGTGGGGTTGACGCCGGCTCTCGGCGAGAGCGGGGGCGGTAGCGACGCCAATACGTTCAACGAGAAGGGCGTTCGCTGCGTCAACCTGGGCATTGGCATGGCCGATATGCACACGGTGAACGAGAGCATCCGCATCGCCGATCTCGGGAAGACCTGTGAACTGGCCCTCGCGCTCATGACCGGCGCGTAGCCGCGGCGCGCGTGAGAGCGATCGCCCCCTAGCGCACCCGCGCACGCCGCGTTTGCCCTCGACTCGGGCTGGTGGTACACCCTGATACCTAAGGATCCCCAGGCTCGCGGCCCGACGTACTGGAGAGGAGGTCTCCCATGGACTCCCGATCCCGGTATCTGCGCGAAGGCATCATCGCGGGGCTGATCGCGGCGGGCATCGTCGCCGTCTGGTTCCTCATCTACGACGCGGCGCGCGGCCAGCCGTTCCGCACGCCGGCTCTCCTGGGCGCCGCGGCTGTGCAAGGCCTGCGCGACCCGGGCGCGGTCACGGTGACCCCGGGACTGGTGGTCCAGTACACCGTGGTCCACGGCGCGATCTTCGCGATGGTGGGAGTGCTGATCGCGTTTCTCATCGCCACCGCCCAGAGCCAGCCGAGCCGGCTCCTCATGGTGTTCATCGCGCTCATGTGCTTCGAGGTCGCGTTCCTCGCGGTGCTGGAATGGTGGGCGCATCCCGTGGTGACCGCGCTCCGCTGGTGGGCCATCCTGATCGCCAATGCGCTGGCCGCGGGCGGGATGCTCGTCTACTTCTTCGTCGGCTACCGCTCGCTTGGCGGCATGCTCTTCGGCCCGTGGACGCGCATCGTCCGCGAAGGACTCAGCGCGGGAATGCTGGGCGCGGCGGCGGTGGCGCTCTGGTTCCTCCTCTACGACGCCGCGGCGGGCGCACCGCTGCGGACGCCGGCGCTCCTGGGCGCGGCCCTCTTCCACGGCCTGCGTGATCCCTCGGCGCTCGTCATCGCCTGGCCGCTGGTCCTCGAGTACACGCTGGTGCACGGGGCCGCGTTCATCGCCTTCGGCTGGATGGCGGCGGGGCTGCTCGCCCTTGCCGACCGTGAGCCGCGGCTTCTCTTCGCCTTCATCATGCTGTTCTGCTGCTTCGAGGTGTTCACCTTCGCCATGATCTCGGTGCTGGCCCACTGGCTGCTCGAGACCATCGCGTGGTGGACCATCCTCGCGGGCAACCTGCTGGCCTCGGCGGTGATGCTCGGCTGCTTTTTCCGCGGCCACCGCGTGGCGTGGCGGGAGTTCCTGCACGCGACCCAGTGAGGAGTGGCCCCCAGTGAGGGGTGAGCCATGCTACGCTCG
>Ga0335070_10009890_pt1 | contig 11154 bp, 7 predicted proteins | sample Lox_Sample_13_FD_206722 | JGI IMG/M metagenome (GOLD analysis project Ga0335070, IMG submission 206722) | Soil microbial communities from Loxahatchee National Wildlife Refuge, Florida, United States - Lox_Sample_1.3 | ecosystem: Environmental > Terrestrial > Soil > Wetlands | place: USA: Florida... | reverse complement strand
CATCCGACGACGGCGGCAGCGGCTGAGATTCCTACCAGCAGTCCCGCGCCGCGCGATAAATTACGCGCCATGGCGTAGGCATCTTCTGTGGCGATTTCTACGTTCTTGTCGGCTAATTGTGGATCGTAGATCTTCGGCACGATCGCTGCGGGCATGTACTTTGCGCCTTCGATGCCATGAAAGGCCGAATCGGGCTGGAGCGAGATGCACTGCACGCGCGGGTTCAGTTCTTTGAGGCGGCGCGTAGTGCCGACGAACGTGCCGCTGGTGCCGAGCATGGAGACGAAGTGGGTGACCCGGCCTTGCGTCTGCTGCCAGATTTCGTTGGCGGTGCCGTTGTAATGAGCCATCCAGTTGGCTTCGTTCGAGTACTGGTCGGCGTAGAAATACTGGTCGGGATGCTTTGCCGCCAGGTCGCGGGCCAGGCGGATCGCGCCGTCGGAACCGTCGGAGGGATCGGTGTAAAGGATGTTGGCACCGTATCCCTGAAGGATTTGCTTGCGCTCCCGGGAGACGTTCTCAGGCATGCACAGCGTGACCGGGAAACCCTCGGCTGCGCCCAGCATGGCGTAGGCGATGCCGGTGTTGCCGCTGGTGGCGTCGAGGAGGATCTTGCCTGGGCGCAGTTGGCCACTGCGGCGGCCCTCGGCGACGATGTTGCAGGCAGCGCGGTCTTTGACCGATCCGCCGGGATTGCACCATTCGGCCTTACCCAAAAGTGTCACACCCGGCAGGTCGCGGGTGAGGGCATCGAGGCGAATCAGTGGCGTGTTTCCGATGCGTTCGGTGAGGCTGTGGCCGAGCGTTTCGCCCAGTCCTGATGCGGGGTTTCGCGCTAGCTCAGGTTTCATCTCTGTCGAAAGTGCCGCCGTTTTGGTAGACGTCTGTGGCATCGCTGAACCGGAAATCCATGACCAACGTAATGTGCTATGCGGTAAGAAACACGATATGTAGTATTTTGATTAGATGAATAAGGTTCGCCCGGCGATGCGTATTCTGTAAAGTTACGCTGGTCTTTATATACCTTGCATCTAAGAAGTTGGACGCGCGAACGCCGGCAAGGAAAGGTAATCTTAACGATAATGGCTAAAGAAATGGAAACACGAACCTACGAGGAGGCGCTGGCGTACTTGCGCGACCATGGGTTCGACATGACGGACGCGCCGGGGACAACCGCCCGGGTCTTCCTGCGGAAATACAACGTGTCGGCAGCGATCCAGAAGGGGCCGAACGACAGCGTGCAGATTTTCGCCTATCCCGGATACCTGGTGGGCAGCGAAATCTCGAAGCTGGTGAACCGCGGGTACCAGCAGTTTTTGAAGACTTCGAAGAATGAACTCCCCGCGACGGCGGATCAGTTGAAGGCCCTGGCTACGTTTGCCGAGGAGTTCAAGGTGGCGTTAGGGCTGCCGAATCTGTACAACGAGTCGCTGGGCACCGTCAGCGAGTCGTACCACTATGACCGCGTCGTAGATCGGGATAAGGCGGTGGTGGATCGTCCGAAGCGGCCTTGGGAAGTTGCCGGGAAGGCTGCGGCGGCTGCGGCTAAGAAGGGGCGGGCGTAGAAGCGGTCAGCGGGTCCCGGGCTACGAAAAAATCTGGGCGGCCTTTTCGGGCCGCCCTTTTTAATTTGAATCGATTGCTTGATTTACGCTGTGGCTGGGCGCTCGCCGCCTTTGGCACGGCCCGGTTGTAGTTCGGGCTTGATCACGTGCTGTACGCCGTCATCTTTCGACGGAGTCTGCATGGGCGGAAGCTGCTGGCCATCGACTAGCAACTTGATTTCGTTGGCGTCGAGCACTTCGCGCTCGATCAGGGCTCTGGCGATCCTTTCGAGCGTGTCGCGATTGTCGGTCAAGATCTGCTTGGCCGTGGTGTAGCCGTTGCTCACCAGCTTGCGCACTTCCTGATCGATCTTGATAGCGGTGTCTTCGCTGTAATCGCGGTGTTGGGCGATTTCGCGCCCGAGGAAGATCTGCTCTTCCTTCTTGCCGAAGGTCAGAGGACCGAGATCGCTCATGCCCCACTCGCAAACCATCTTGCGAGCCATGTCGGTGGCGCGTTCAATGTCATTGCCGGCGCCAGTCGACATCACGTTCAAGAACATCTCTTCCGCGATGCGTCCACCCATCAGGATGGCGATCTGCGTTTCGAGATAGTTCTTGTAGTAATTGTGACGGTCATCCGTGGGCAACTGCATGGTTACGCCCAGAGCCATGCCGCGCGGGATGATCGTGACTTTGTGCAGAGGATCGGAGTGCGGCATTTTCGCGGCGACCAGCGCGTGGCCAGCCTCGTGATAAGCCGTGTTCTTCTTTTCCTCGTCGGTGAGCAGGAGCGACTTGCGCTCCACGCCCATCAGGACTTTGTCTTTCGCCAGTTCGAAGTCGTACTGCAGAACCGCCTTGCGGTTCTGGCGGGCGGCTGCCAGCGCGGCTTCATTGACCATATTGGCCAGGTCGGCGCCGGAGAATCCCGGAGTTCCACGAGCCAACACGGAGAGATCGACATCCTCAGCGAGAGGAATCTTGCGAGTGTGTACGCGGAGTATTTCTTCACGTCCGCGAACATCGGGACGGCTGACCACCACGCGGCGATCAAAACGGCCAGGCCGCAGCAACGCCGGATCGAGCACGTCAGGACGGTTGGTCGCGGCCATCAGGATGACGCCTTCGTTAGACTCGAAGCCATCCATTTCGACGAGCAGTTGATTCAAAGTCTGCTCGCGCTCATCGTGTCCACCGCCGAGACCAGCACCGCGGTGACGGCCCACGGCGTCGATTTCGTCAATGAAGATGATGCAGGGAGCATTCTTCTTGCCCTGCTCGAACAGGTCGCGGACGCGGCTTGCGCCGACGCCGACGAACATCTCGACGAAGTCGGAGCCGGAGATCGAAAAGAACGGAACGTTGGCCTCGCCGGCAACCGCACGGGCCAGCAAGGTCTTGCCGGTTCCCGGAGGCCCGACGAGCAGAACGCCCTTGGGAATGCGCCCGCCAAGCTTCTGGAACTTCTGCGCTTCGCGCAGGAATTCAATGATCTCGCGCAGCTCTTCTTTGGCCTCTTCCACTCCAGCCACGTCTTTGAACGTGACTTTCTTTTGCTGCATGGAGAGCAGGCGGGCGCGGCTCTTGCCGAACGAGAGCGCTTTATTGCCTCCGGTCTGCATCTGGCGAATCATGAAGAACCACAGCGCGCCGAGCAGGATAAGTGGCGCCCAGGTGCCGAGAAGCTGAAGCGGAAGGCTGCCGCTGTTCACGTCGCGGAACGACATGCTGACGTTCTTATCTTTGAGCGCCTTGATCATATCGGGATAGTTCGCCGGGGCGGTGGTGTGGAAGGCGCTGCCGTCGGTGTACTTTCCCTTGACCTGCATGCCATCGACGAGGATGTCCCGGACCTTGCCGGCATCGACATCCGACATGAACTGCGAGAAGTTGATTTCTTTATCTTTTTGGCTCTCTTTTGCGCCTTTGACTACGGTCCAGAGCAGAAGGGCGGAGATGCCGATCAGCAGCCAGAACAGCACTGTCTTGACAGTTGAATTCACCTAGAGGACTCCTCAATTTCGAAACCGGGCTGCCGCCTACACTAAATCTCCCAGGCTTCTACAGGAATTAGATGCCCCAGCAGAGATTTTCGATTGGCGAAATCCGACTCCTTATTCTACCTTTTCCCCACAAAAAAGGCTCACACGGTTGTTCGTGACTTAAGTCACTGGGGCTGAAACGTTTGCTGCCACCAGGTACGGGAGGTTTCGATTGGTTTGCTCGACCGCGCCGAGGCCATATCCAATCAGAAAAGTCTCGTCGACCAGGAATCCGAAGTAGTCGGGTTGAAGCGGGACACGGCGGGCCGCCTGGCGGTCGAGCAGCGTCACCAGCTTGACCGAGGCCGCGCCACGGGACCGGAGGTCGCCCATCAGGAACTCGCTGGTCACGCCGGAGTGGACTAGGCCCTCGACGAGGAGGATGTGCTGACCGCGGATATCGGGCTCGTGGCTGAAAAAGATCTCCATGACATCGTGCGTAGCGCCGGGCTGCGGCTTGGTGTACTTCGGCTTGATGAACTGGCACACGACCGGGACATCAAGGGCACGCACGAGATCGGCGAGGAACATGAAAGCATTCTCGAGGACGGCGAGGACCTGAACGGTCTGGCCTTTGTAGTCATCGGAAATCTGGCGGCCGAGTTCCTTGACGCGCTTTTGAATCTGCTCCGTGCTGATGACTTGGCGAAGGGGCTCGACTCTCGAACCGGTCATGAAGTGTGTGCGCCTCCCAGGCGAATGGATGGTCCATTCTAGTGCGAACCGGGGTCGTTGAGCGGACTTTCTACGATCAGGATGGCGTCGTGGCCTGGCTTGGCCTGAAACTTCTTGGCGACCGGGAAGCCTTTCATCCAGATGATCTCGTTGCCCGAGGTGATGACGGGCCAGAGTTTGCGGGTGGACTCTGGCAGGTGGAGTTCCTGCAACAGCTCCTTGACCTTCTTGGCAGACTTGGTGTGGGCGGGCCAGAAACGGTCTCCGGGGCGCCAGTTGCGGAGTTGGAGGGTCGAGGGAAGGTCAGATGCGTTGAGCAACGCGTCGGGATTTTGGTTGGCTTGCTCGGCTGGGGAGAGGCGGTGGAGTTCGATGGTTGAGCCGATCTCGCTGACGATCGCTTTGCCGGGAATTGCTAGCTCGTACTCGTAGTTTTTCGGCGGCTGGGGATTGCGCAGGTCGGGTGTGACGAAGATGAGTTCGTGGGAGCGAAGTTGCAGGCTCCATCCGAGTGGGAGGGAGAGTTCTTTGGCGGAAGCAGCCTCGGCGGCGAAGCGCAGGATTTCTTCGACATGCTTGAATTCGAGCGAAATGCCGGCTTCTTCGCCGATCGCCTTGATGAGGCGGCGCTGCACGGCAATGGGCTCCGACATGAACCAGACGCGATCGACCGACGCGTTGAGGACGAGGCTGGGGGAGTTTTCGATGCGCTCTTGCAGGTCGGACTGGGTATCGAGCTGCGTCGATTTCGACGGAATCGCGATCTGCACCAAGCTTGGCTGAGCTGCGGCTCGCGCCCATTCCGGCTGGGACCAGTGAACGGCAGTGCCCATCCATCCGGCGACCTCGTTGTCCCAATAGTCTTCCTCGGCGCATGCGATGTCGGCGAGCTCGGAAAGATTTTCGGCGACCGCGGGATTGAATTCTTTTTCGAGCAGCGGGACTACCAGTTTACGCACGCGGTTGCGGGTGAAGTGGGTTTGAGCGTTGCTGGAGTCTTCGCGCCAGGGCTGGTGGATCTCGCGGAGGTAGGTTTCGAGTTCGCGGCGGCGGAACGGGAGCAGCGGGCGGATGATTTCGCCGGTGGCCTCGCCGTCTTCCGATTCGACCGGGATACGGGGATGGATTCCGCCGAGACCGCGGAGGCCTGAGCCGCGGATCAGACGCATGAGAACGGTTTCGGCCTGATCGTCGAGGGTGTGGGCGGTCGCGAGTTTGTCGAGCTTTGAAAGGGCGCGGCTTACAGCCGCACCGTCGGGTGCGAATTCAGAGTTGAGATTTAGCCCCTGAGGATCGCTTCCCTCCACGAGAAGATGCCGAAAGAATCCGTAGCGCAATTCGCGGGCGGCGGTTTCGATACTGACATGTTGGTTGGCGGCGTGCTGCGCCACGTCGTCACTATCGACGCGGAATTCGAGGTCGTACTGGCGGGCGAGATCGGCGACGAATTCCTGATCGTCGTCGGATTCTTTGCCGCGCAGCTTGTGGTTGAAGTGCACGACGGAGAGGACGATGCCGAGTTCACTTCTCAATCCGAGCAGCAGGCGAAACAGCGCGACCGAATCGATCCCACCGGAGACAGCGACGCCGACGCGGTCTCCGGGATGGAGAAGATCGTCGCGCTGAATGTGCTTGAGGACGCGCTCGGCTAGGGGATGCACGGGAGTATGGTACAACCGCGAACGGTGTGCGGACAGTCGAAGCGGCGATCTCTACATTCGTGGTTCCCATGTCTCGCAAAAGCGGCGAGACATGGGGCATCCCAGGCTCACGGATCAAGGTTCCGCGAGCTTAGTCGAGCCCGGGCTTCTTCCCTTCGATCAGCGTTTTGATCTTGGCCACGAAGTCCGCCGCCGGCATGTCTTCCGTCTTCTCTTTGCCGCGGGTGCGGACGTTGACCTTTCCCGCTTCCGCCTCTTTATCTCCCACCACCAGTAAGAACGGGACCTTCTGCATGGCGTGCTCGCGGATTTTGGCGTTCATCTTTTCGTTGCGGGCGTCGACTTCGACGCGTACTCCGACCGCCTTGAGTTGGTCCGCTACCTTGTTGGCGTAGTCCGTGTGGCGCTCGGCGATCGGGATCATCACCGCCTGCACCGGCGACAGCCAGACCGGGAACGCTCCGGCATAGTGCTCGATCAGCACGCCAAAGAAGCGCTCGACCGATCCGTAAAGCGCGCGATGCACCATCACCGGCTGCTTGCGCGCGCCATCTTCGGCGACGTATTCCAGGTTGAAGCGGGCCGGCAGGTTGAAATCGAACTGCACAGTCGAAAGCTGCCAGAGGCGTCCGATGGCGTCGACCAACTTAATGTCGATCTTCGGGCCGTAGAATGCGGCTTCGCCGGGAATCGTCTTGTACTCGATGTTGTGCGCCTTCAGCACTTTTTCCAGCGACTGCGTGGCGTGATTCCACTGATCTTCGCTGCCAACGAAGTTCTTGCGGTCCTCGGGATTCCAGGTAGAAAGCTCGGTCTGGAATTTGTCGAAACCGAAATCCTTGAGCACGTCGAGGGCGAAGTCGAGGCAGGCGGCGATTTCGTCTTCGATCTGTTCGGGCGTGCAGAAGATGTGGGCATCGTCCTGGGTAAAGCCGCGAACGCGCAACAGGCCGTGCATCACGCCGGAACGCTCGTAGCGGTACACGGTGCCGAGTTCGCCTAGGCGCACTGGCAGATCGCGATACGACTTCAGCGAATCGCGGTAGATCAGGATGTGGCCGGGACAGTTCATCGGCTTCAGGCGATACTCGGCGTCGTCGAGCTCCATGGCGTCGAACATGTTCTGCGAGTAATAGCCTTCGTGGCCCGAGGTGTAGAACAACTGGCGTCGCGCCACATGCGGCGTGTAGACGAGCGAATAGCCGCGCTTGATGTACTGCCCGCGCATCCAGTCTTCCATTTCCTTACGGATGATGCCGCCCTTAGCGTGCCAGAAGATGAGGCCGGGACCGGCGAGTTCCTGAATGGAGAACAGATCGAGCTGCTTGCCCAGCACGCGATGATCGCGCTTCTTCGTCTCTTCGACCTGCTTCAGGTAGTCTTCGAGATCTTTCTTGGAGAAAAAAGACGTGCCGTAGATGCGCTGCAGTTGCGGATTCTTTTCGTCGCCCAGCCAGTAGGCCCCGGCGATGTTGAGCAGCTTGAACGCCTTGATCTTTCCGGTCGAAGGAATGTGCGGACCGCGGCAGAAGTCGGTGAACTTGCCGGTGCGGTAGATCGAAATTTTTTCATCGGGCTTGGTGAACTGCTCGATGAAGTGGCACTTCATGAAGTCGCCATCTTTTTTGAACTCGGCGAGACCCTGGTCGCGTGGCAGAAATTCGCGCGCGTAGGGAATGTTCTGCTGCACAAGTTCCTGCATCTTCTTCTCGATCTTTTCCAGGTCGTCGGGCGTGAACGGCGTGGGACGGTAGAAGTCGTAGAAGAATCCAGTCTCGGTGGCGGGGCCGTGTCCGAGCTTGGTCTCGGGGAAGAGTTCGAGGACGGCGGCGGCCAGCAGGTGCGCGGACGAGTGACGATAGACCTCGAGCGACTCGGGATCCTTGTCGGTGAGCAGACGGAGATCGGTGTCCTTTTCGAGCGGACGGGTCAGGTCGATCAGATTGCCGTTGGTTTTGGCAGCAAGCGCTGCATCGGCCAAACGCGGGCTGATGGACTTGGCAACATCGAGCGCAGTGGTGCCCTTGGGGACTTCTTTGATGCTCCCATCCGGGAGCTTGATATGAATGCTGTCTGCCATAAGTGGGGACCTGCTTGGAACCTGAATCTTTTAGTTTAGAGAAGGGCGTGGGGAGGGTCAAACCTGCAGGGATAGACGGTGGTGCAGTCGGGCTCACCGCGCAGAGCCGAATAAGCGGGAGATCCTTCGCAAGGCAGGAAGCCAAACTGCACCATTACCGGATTGACTGGGACCTAGCGATTGTCTGGAGATCAAAGTCCCCACCATGTCCGCAAAAATCGCGGACCAGGTGGGGCATGTTTGGCGGACAGCGGACGGAGCGTCCGCGCCACACCTACATCTCAACATCTTTGATGTGCGTAGCGATGTACCAGGTGTTGCCGAAGGCGTCGCGGACGCCGGCGCTGCGGTCGCCGTAGAACTGGTCGGTCGGCTCCTGGAACGAGGTCGCGCCGGCCGCCACGGCTTGGCGGTAGAGGTCGTCGACGTTCGGCACGTAGAGGTAGAACATCGTCGGCGTGTTCTCGTATTTGTCGTGGGCCTCACCCATCTCGATGACCGAATCGGCGATGCGGACTACCGCGTGTTGCACCACGCCGTCCGGAGAAGCATATTTGGCGACTTCTTGCGCACTGAAGGCGCGCTTCAGGAAGCTGATAAAAGGTTCGGCACGGCGCGGATGCAGATAAGGATTGACGCTGTGCAGTCCCTCCGGCACGTGGCTCTTGCCTTTAGCTGTTGCGATGTACCAGAGATTTCCGGCCCGATCTTTTACTGTTGACGAACGCTCACCGTACTCCTGGTCTCGTGGTTCATCGATCAGTGTCGCGCCGGCGGCGACAGCCTTGGCCGTAACTGCGTCTGCGTCTTTTACGTAGACGTGCAAAGCCGCGCGCTGCAGGTTGCCGGGGAACTTCTTCCCGGGGCTGCCGCCGCCAATCATCATCATGGAGTCACCCAGGCGGACCTCGCCGTGGATGCCGCCGTTCGGCGTCTCGGCGCGCATTATCTCCTCGGCGCTGAAGGCTTTGGTCACGAATTCGAGCAGCGCGGGGGCGTCGGCTGCGACGAGGTATGGCGTGACCATGCGGAATCCGCGGGGAACAGGATTCACCTTCGGTTTCGGAGGCGTCTTCCCGGCTTCGGGTCCCTGCATCATGCCCTGCATTCGGCGGTGCATCTCCTCGACGGGCATGTCTTCTTTTACGGTAAACACAGCCCACGAGTAGCCAAAGGGATCCTTCAGGAGCGCATCCCGGTGTCCGTAGAATTGGTCTTTGGGCTCGCGCACCAACGTCATGCCGGCCTGCACGGCATGTTCGGCAAAGGAATCTACGTCATCCACCTGCACAGAAATCGATATGGGCGAGTTCCCCAAGGTTTCCGCGCTGAAGCGGCCACCCTCGGGCCATTCACCGGCGATGGCGATCTTCGACTCGCCGATCATCACCTCGGCGTGAGCAATGCTATCGCCGACCTGGAATCGGAAGGTTTCTTTCGCGCCCAGGGCACGGGTGTAAAACTCGATCGCCTTGGCGGGATCACGGAATGGAATTCTTGGCGTTGCCGTCATGTGGACGGCTGCGACGGGTTCGGCTACGGCGGACATACGTTTCTGGCCTCCTAATTCGGATTTCAATCGTGCCTTGAAGTTCGCACTCGGCAGATTGCGCAAGTCCGCCGCGATGCGCACGAGGGGCTCGATGTCCGCAGCCACTTTTCCGGGTTTGCCATCGTTGCGCGCCAACATCGCGTCGACAGCCCGGTTCAGTTGCTCGATCTTCTTCGTGTCGCCATTCCCTGGATGTAGAGAGCGCTTAGGCATCGGCACCCTCCATGCGCGCCCGCAAGCTGCTGAGAGCGCGGAACTGCAACTGCTTTACCGCTCCCTCCGTCTTGCGAATCTCCCGCGCGACTTCCTTGATACTTTTCTGTTCCACAAACCGCAGTACCACGACTTTTTGTTGCTCGGCGGGCAGTGTATTCACTAATCGAAACAAAGTGGCTCGCCGCTCGACTTCTTCAAGATCCTTCTTACTGGCCGGGGCGGATTCGATCTGCTCGGCATCGACGGTCACTTCCCGGCCCGACTTTTGCCACCGGTCGGAAATCAGGTTGGCCGCGATCCGGAACAGCCAGGCCGCAAACGGGATTCCCCGCCACTCAAACCGCTTCAAGTTGGCCAGTGCCTGATGGAAGACTTCTGCCGTCAGGTCTTCCGTTTCCGCGCGGTCTCCGACGCGGCGTATGACGTAGGCATACACGCGTTCGAAGTGAAGCTCGTAGAGGTCGGCGAAGCAGGCGGGATCCTGCTGCGCAGCTTCAATGAGAAGCCGCTCGTCCGCTTCTTTCTTCAGAGCCTTCAACGAGATCTCCGCGGTGTGGCCTTACACAGGGTATAACCGGCGACGATGAGGAAAGGTTACGCCCAAATATTACAGCTTTTCGTTTTGTGGTAACTACCCTCGGGGCTGGAGCATCCAAATCTCAGCCGGAATTCGACTGGATGTTTGGCGCCTCGCCGCCAGAAGGAGCAAGCAATCTATGGAAGCCATTACCGGAGTATTTCAGACCAAAGCTGACGCAGAACAGGCCCTGGGAGAAGCACATGCAGCGGGCATCACCGCGGACAAAATCACGTTGCTCACGCCGGGGACCGCGGATCAGGTGGAGAAGGAAGTGCAATCGGTGCCGGTGGACACGACGGAACAGCCCGGGATGGGCAAGGCGATTGGGGCCTTGATCGGCGGCGGCGTGGGACTGACGGGCGGCTCGCTCCTGGTGGCGTTGATTCCGGGCGTGGGTCCGGTCACGGCGTTGGGTCTGTTGGGAGCGGCGATCCTTGGGGCAGCCGGAGCCACGGTGGGCGCGGTGGAGGGCGGTAGGGTCGAGGAAAACATGTCGAAAGGCTTGCCGGAGGACGAAATCTTCGTGTACGAGGATGCGTTGCGGCAGGGGCGCAGCGTCGTGGTCGGGTTGGCAGACAACGAGAAAGATGCGTCGACAATTCGCAGAGTGTTCAGCGCTCGCGGAGCGGAATCGGTGGACGCTGCCCGCGACCAGTGGTGGATTGGGCTGCGCAGCGCCGAAGAGAATCATTATCCGGGCAAGAGTTTTAGCGAGGACGAAAAGTTCTACCGCATGGGATTTCAGGCGGCACTGCACGCGAGAACCCGCTGCATGGAATTCGACCAGGTTTCAGCCGAAAT
>Ga0335070_10009889_pt1 | contig 11155 bp, 12 predicted proteins | sample Lox_Sample_13_FD_206722 | JGI IMG/M metagenome (GOLD analysis project Ga0335070, IMG submission 206722) | Soil microbial communities from Loxahatchee National Wildlife Refuge, Florida, United States - Lox_Sample_1.3 | ecosystem: Environmental > Terrestrial > Soil > Wetlands | place: USA... | reverse complement strand
CCCCGCTTCGGCGAGCTCGCTCATTTCGGTCAGCGTAGCGCCCTTGAGCCCGACTGTCAGCGCGCCCACCGGATAGACGTTCGCCTTGCTGATCAATCGCGCGCGATGCTTGAGCATCTGCACCAGACCAGGCTCGTCGAGCGGCGGATCGGTGTCGGGCGGACATGCGAGGCTCGTGACGCCGCCAGCGATCGCGGCATCGAGCTCGGACTCGAGTGTCGCCTTGTATTCGAAGCCCGGCTCGCGCAGCCGCGCCGAGAGATCGACGAGACCCGCGCAGACGACCAGCCCGTTTGCATCCAGCGTCTTGCTCGCGCGGAATCCCGCCGGAGCCGATCCGATCGACGCGATCCGACCCTCGCTGATGTAAAGCGAGGCCACGCGATCGAGGCCCTGCGACGCATCGACCACGCGACCGTTGCGGATCTCGACGTTCATTTCACGCCGCCGATGATGCTCATGACCGCCATGCGCACGGCGATGCCGAAGGTCACTTGTGGAAGGATGACCGAGCGCGCGCCGTCCGCGACCGCCGAATCGATCTCCACGCCGCGATTCATCGGGCCCGGGTGCATCACGATTACATCCGGCTTGGCGAAGGCGAGCTTGTCGGGCGTCAGGCCGTAGTGCTTGAAATATTCGCCGGCGGAGGGCAGCAGCGGTCCCTTCATACGCTCGCTCTGCAGACGCAGCATCACCACCACGTCGCAATCGCGCAATCCCGACGCCATATCGTGGAAGAGCCGAACACCCATGGCCTCGACGTGCGTGGGCAGGAGCGTGCGCGGCGCGATCACGCGCACCTCGGGCGTTCCGAGGGTAGTCAAGCCGTGGATGAGCGAGCGTGCCACCCGCGAATGGAGCACGTCGCCGACAATCGCTACGCAAAGCTTGTGGAAATCCTGCTTGTAATGGCGGATGGTGTAGAGATCGAGCAGGCCCTGGGTCGGATGCGCGTGGCGACCATCGCCGGCGTTGACCACGTGCACCTCGCGATGCCCGCGCGCATCGAGGTGCGCCGCGATGAGATGCGGCGCACCGGATTGCGAATGGCGCACGACGAACATGTCCGCGTTCATCGCGACGAGGTTGTCGATGGTGTCGAGCAGCGTCTCGCCCTTGGAGGTCGACGAGACGCTCACGTTGAGGTTGATCACGTCGGCCGACAGTCGCTTCGCGGCGATCTCGAAGGTGGTGCGCGTGCGCGTGGAACTCTCGAAGAACAGGTTGAACACGGTCTTGCCGCGCAGCAGCGGCACCTTCTTGACCTCGCGCTCGCCAATCGAGACGAACGGCGTCGCGGTGTCGAGGATGTTGCGGATCACCTCGGCAGGCAGGCCTTCGAGCGTGAGCAGATGGGTAAGCTCGCCGTTGGTGTTGAGTTGCGGATTGCGCGTCACGTCGCGCCCGCCTTCGCTTCGACCGCCAGCGACAACTTGCCATCGGCGGCCTTCGAGAGGACGACCGTGAGATTGCGCGCCACGGCGACCCGCGCCGCGACGTAGGTGGGCTCGATCGGGAGCTCGCGACCGCCGCGATCGACCAGCACGGCGAGCTCGATGCATTCGGGACGACCGAAGTCGAAGAGCTCGTTGATGGCCGCGCGCACGCTGCGGCCGGTGTAGAGCACGTCGTCGATCAGCACGATGGTCGCACCGGCGACGTCGAACGGCAGCTCGGTGCGCTTGCTGCCGCCCTTGAGGCCGGTGCGATCGTAGTCGTCGCGATAGAACGAGACGTCGATGTAGCCGACCGGATGATTGCCCGGCAACGCGGCGGCGATGCGCTCGGCGAGCCAGGCGCCGCCCGAATAGATACCGACGAACGCTGCTTCGTGCGCCACCGCGCCGCGCATGCGATCGATCAGCGTGGCAAGCGCCGCTTCGGCGTCAGGGAGCTGGGTTGGAGTCATCGGGGCTGTCGAAGTACGCCTGGAGGATCAACTGCGCGGCAAGCTGGTCGCGAACGAAGCGTCCGGCGCGCCCCGCCTCGCGCGCGTCGAGCTCGGAGGCCGCGGCGGCGGTAGTGTACCTCTCGTCGACCAGCCGGACCGGCCGGGCGAACGCGATCTCGAGCCGCTGCGCGAAACGGCGCGCCTTGGCGGTCATGTCGTGCGCCGTTCCATCGGCGTGCACCGGCAGGCCGACGACCAACAGCGCAGGGGACCATTCCTCGACGAGCGGCGCGATCGCGTCGATCGCGTCGGCACTGTTCGACTTCAGCTCCAGCGTGAGCAGTGGGCGCGCGATGCGCAGCATCGTGTTGCCGACCGCGACGCCGATGCGGCGCGTGCCGAAATCGAACGCGAGGATGGTCGCGTCCGCCGGCAGCGTCACGTTATCGTCAGGCGTGTCCGACCACGTCGGACAGGCGCGAGAAATCGATGCCGAGCAGCTTCGCCGCGGCGGACAGGCGGTGCTCGGCGGGCAGATCGAAGAGCACGCCCGGATCCGCTGCGACGGTGAGCCACGCGTTTTGCGCAAGCTCGGCTTCGAGCTGCCCCGCCGACCAACCGGCATAACCGAGCGAAACGAACACGTCCTTGGGACCTTCGCCGCGCCCGACCGCTTCGAGCACGTCGCGCGAGGTGGTAAGCCCGACCTCGTCGCTGATGGCAAGCGTCGACTGCCAGTTGCCGAGCGGTCGATGCAGCACGAAGCCGCGGTCGACCTGCACGGGGCCGCCGAAATGCACCGGCGATTCGCGCAGAACGTGATCGTTGAGCGGCACCTCGATCTGCTCGAACAGCGTGGACAGCGTCATCTCGATGGGCCGGTTGACGACGATCCCCAGCGCACCCTCGGCGTTGTGCTCGCAGATGTAGGTGAGCGTGTGCGCGAAATTGGGATCCGCCATGGCCGGCATGGCGATCAGGAAATGATGCGTGAGGTTCACGGCGTCGCGCACTTTCGTTCAATTGTAATCGCCGGGGGGAAGCGGCACAATCGTCCGCCGTGATCCATCGCCGGCGCGCGCCGTCCACGACCCTCATGTCGATCCCTCGTTCACCGGCGTGGCTTCGCGTTCTTGCGTGCGCGGGTGCGCTGCTGCTGTCCCAACCGTCCGTCGGCCGACTGGTGCTCATGCACGGCTTTGCCGATTACACCAGCGCGCAGCTGTGGATCCAGGCGGACGCGCCGGGCCCCATCGAGGTCACCTGGCAGCCGGGTGGCGACGCGCCTGCGCGCAGCGCAAGCCTCAGCGCAGGGGCCGCCAACGACAACGTCGTGATCGCCCGCCTGACCGGCCTCACGCCCGGCACGCGCGTGTCCTACGTGGTCGCCGGCGACAACGATCGCCGCGAAGGCAGCGTACAAACCCAGGCGTATTGGTCACGGCCCTCCGACGCACGCGACATCACGATCGCTTTCGGTTCCTGCTTCTATCTCGCCGACGCCGATCCGCGCTGGGGCAACCAGAGTTATGGCGGCGAGTACGAGATCTTCGATGCCATCGCAAGCAAGCAGCCCGACCTCATGCTGTGGATGGGCGACTACTTGTACTTCCAGCCGCAGGACGAGCTCGATCCGGTGGCGATGAATGCGCGTTACCGCCGCCAGCGCGGCTTCGCCCCGCTCGCGCGGCTGCTCACCGCCACGACGCATCTCGCGACCTGGGACGATCACGACTACGGCCCCAACGATGCCGACATGTCGTACGTCATGAAGGGCACCTCGCTCGAGCTGTTCCAGCGCTACTGGGCCAATCCGTCGTACGGATTGCCCGGGACGCCCGGCGTCTTCACTCGCGCGCGCATCGGCGACGTCGACATCTTCCTGCTCGACGATCGCTTCTATCGCTCGGCCAACGACGCGCTCGACGGACCGGACAAGACGATGTTCGGCGCGCAACAACTGGTGTGGCTGCGCAACGCGTTGGTGTATTCCAAGGCGCACATCAAGCTCGTGGTCAACGGATCGCAGCTCTGGAACGAAGCGAACCGCTTCGAGGGCTGGAATCATTTCGCGCTCGAGCGCAAGGCGTTCGCGGACTGGCTCGTCGCCCAGAAGATCGGCGGACTGATCTTTCTGACCGGCGATCGCCACTTCACCGAGCTGCTGCGCATTGCCCGCCCCGACGCGCAGCCGCTGTACGAATTCACATCGAGCCCGCTCACCTCCGGCCCGTTCGACATCCAGGAACGCGCGGAGCGCACCAATCCGGCACTCGTGCCCGACACGTTCGTCGCCAAGCGCCAGTTCGGCATGATCCGTATCACCGGCCCCGGGAACGACCGGCACCTCGCCCTCGAAAGCTACGACGCGAAGGGTGCTCTGCTGTGGCACAAGGAGTTGAGCGCGCGCGAGCTGGCGTTCACCAGCAAGTCGCAGTGAGGGGCGCAACCAGGCACGATCGCGCGCTGGTGTGGTTTCGTCGCGACCTGCGCGACTTCGACCACGCTGCGCTTTCCGCGGCGCTCGGCAACGCGCGAGAGGTGCACTGTGCGTTCGTCTTCGATCGCGAGATCCTCGATGCGCTGCCGGATCGCACCGATCGACGCGTCGAGTTCATCCACCGCAGCGTGCTCGAGCTCGACGATGCTTTGCGCAAGCGCGGTGGCGCGCTCATCGTTCGACACGATTGGGCACGCCAAGCGATACCGGACCTCGCTGCGCGACTGCGAGTCGACGCGGTGTACGCCAATCGCGACTACGAGCCGGCAACACGTGCGCGCGACGCGGCGGTGGCATCCGCGCTCGCCGAGCGGGGCATCGCATTTCATGCGAGCAAGGACCATGTGATCTTCGAGGGCTCCGAGGTCGTGACGCGATCGGGCGCACCGTTCGCGGTGTTTTCGCCGTATCGCAAAGCCTGGCTGGCTGCGCTCACACCGGGTCAGCTCGCGCCGCGACGCACCGACATCGGTGACGGCGCGCTTGCCGCGACACCGCTTCCGCTGGAACAGCCGATCCCATCGCTGGAGCAGATCGGTTTCCGGTCCTCCGACCTCGACGCATTGCGCATTGCGCCGGGAATGCGCGGCGCGCGTGCGCGTTTCGCGGATTTTCGTCAACGCATCGACCGCTATCACGAAAGCCGTGACTATCCGGGCGTGAAGGGACCTTCGTATCTCTCGGTACACCTGCGGTTCGGGACCGCATCGGTTCGCGAGCTCGCATGGTTCGCCTTTCAACGTTCGCAACAGCCCGATGGACAGGGCGCCGCGACCTGGCTGTCCGAACTGATCTGGCGCGATTTCTTCGCGCAGGTCCTCTGGCACCACCCGCGAGTGGTGGATGAGCCGTTTCGAACGGAATACCGGCAGCTGCGCTTTCCGGACGCGCCCGAGCGATTCGCCCGCTGGTGCGCCGGCATGACCGGTTATCCGCTGGTCGATGCGGCGATGCGCCAGCTCAATTGCACGGGCTACATGCACAATCGCCTGCGCATGCTTGCCGCTTCGTTCCTGGTCAAGGATCTGCTGTGCGACTGGCGGCTCGGCGAGCGCTATTTCGCCGCCAAGCTGATCGATTACGACCTTGCATCGAACAACGGCGGCTGGCAATGGGCGGCGTCGGTAGGCTGCGATGCGCAACCATGGTTCCGCATCTTCAATCCGGTCACGCAATCGCAACGCTTCGACCCGGATGGTCGCTTCATTCGCCGCCATGTGCCGGAGCTGGCCGCGCTGAGCGGCGATGCGATCCACGCGCCATGGACTCTCGCCTCCGTGGCACAGCAATCGCGTGGCGTGGTGATCGGCCGCGACTATCCGCCACCGATCGTCGACCATGCTCACGCGCGGAAGGTTGCACTCGAGTGGTTCCAACAGGCGCGCCGCGCAGACTGAAGCGGCAGGGCGCCGCCGACGCACCGCTCACCTCGCCGGGTCGACTGTGCGCTAACGCGCAGGCGCAACGAATGCCGGCGCGCACGCGCCGCGTGGGCCTTAACCCCGCTTTGCGATCGGCGCCGTTTACGGCAGACGTGTCCATCGTTTCCGAAGGTGCGCCATGACGCTGCAGAGCTTCGTTCGACGTCCCGTTGCCGTGAGCGTGCTCGCGCTCGCGAGCGCTTTCGTGAGTGCCCCGGCGCAGCCGTTCTGCGGATTCTTCGTCGGCAAGGCCGACGCGCAACTGTTCAACAAGGCCTCGCAGGTGATCATGGTGCGCGACGGCAATCGCACCGTCATCAGCATGCTCAACGAATATCGCGGCGAGCCTTCCGAGTTCGCACTGGTCGTTCCCGTGCCACAGGTGCTCGAGCGCGGACAGATCCGCATCGGCGATCGGCGCATCTTCGAGCGCATCGACGCGTTCAGCGCGCCCCGGCTCGCCGAGTACTTCGACCCCAATCCATGCGAAGCGAAGATCGCCGCCGAGATGGCGTCGATGAATGGCATGCTGCCGCGCGCGGCGCCTGCACAGATGCGCAAGGACAAGGCGCTCGGCGTGTCGGTCGAGGCGCGCTACACCGTGGGCGAGTACGACATCGTGATCCTGTCCGCAAAGGAGTCGAACGGGCTCGAAACGTGGTTGCGCACCAATGGCTACAGGATTCCGCGCGGCGCGGCGGCGGCCCTGCAGCCGTATATCCGCCAGAACCTCAAGTTCTTCGTCGCAAAAGTGAATCTGGAGGAGCACGCGCGCAGCGGCCAGACGTGGCTCTCGCCGCTGCAGTTCGCGTTCGAAAGCGAGAAGTTCATGCTTCCCGTGCGCCTGGGCATGCTCAACGCGCAAGGCGCGCAGGACCTGGTGATCTACGTGCTCACACGCAACGGACGCGTCGAGACCACCAACTACCGCGCCGTGAAGCTGCCCAGCGACGTGGACGTACCGCTCTACGTTCGCAACGATTTCGCCGGCATGTACCGCGCGGTGTTCGACGAGCAGGCGCGGCGCGAGGACCTGCGCGCGGTGTTCACCGAATACTTCTGGGACATGAGCTGGTGCGATCCCTGTGCGGCCGATCCGCTGACCCCTGACGAGCTGCGCCAGGCCGGGGCGTTCTGGGTGGGGCAGGCGAACGGCACGGCGCCGAGCTCCGGCGCACAACCCGTGATGCTCACGCGCCTGCATCTGCGCTACACGCGCGATACGTTGCCCGAGGACCTGATGTTCCAGCAGACCGCCGATCGACAACCGTTCCAGGTGCGCTATGTGTTGCGACACCCGTGGAGCGGTAGCGCGGATGCTTGTGCGGCTGCGCCGGCCTATTTCAGGAGCGTGCACGACCGCGAGGAACATGAAGCGACCACGCTCGCGAGCCTGACCGGCTGGAGCGCCACGACGATTCGCGCGTCGATGAACCTCACGCCTCGGCCGCAACAGAAGTGGTGGGAATCGCTATGGAACACGAAGTAACCAACGTCGTTCCGCTGCGTCCCGCCCTGCCGGGCGCAGCCGCGCTGCAGTGGCGCGCCCGAGCATTCGCGCTTGGCGTCTGGCTCCGCTCGGAAGTGCCGCGCGACGCGCGCGTCTACCAGATCCTATTCCTCGGATCGCTGCTGAGCTTCGGCGTACTGGCGCGCGACTTCAGCTTGCACGGCGAGCAGATGCTGCTCACTTTCGCGGCCGGGGCCGCGACCCAGGCATTCTGGTTGCACCGGAAGGGATTGCGCCAGCGCGGCTACCTGTCGGCGATCGTGACCTGCTTCGGCCTGTCGATCCTGCTGCGCGCCGACAGCCTGTGGGTGCATCCGCTCGCCGCAGCCCTCGCGATATCGGCGAAGTTCGTCATTCGCGTCAACGGCAAGCACCTGTTCAATCCGGCCAACTTCGGCCTGCTGACCGCGATCGGGTTGTTGCCGGGAGCCTGGACCTCGCCCGGTCAGTGGGGGAACGGTCTCGCCGCCGCGGTGTGGTTCGTCGCGCTGGGGGGCATCGTCACGCAGCGTGCGCGGCGCGCGGACATCGCGTGGATCTTCCTGGCGACATGGCTCGCCATCGTCGCGTTGCGCGTAGCGTGGCTCGGACAATCATGGAGCGTCTGGCTGCATCAGCTCGGCAACGGCGGCCTGCTGCTCTTCGCGTTCTTCATGATCTCGGATCCGATGACGATTCCCAATCGCACCGCGATGCGTATCGCGTACGCCGTCATCGTCGCTGCGATCGCATACGTCTGGCAGTTCGGCTGGTTCCGGCCCAATGCATTGCCATGGGCCCTGTTGATTGCCACGCCGCTGGTGCCGCTGCTCGATCGGCTGGCACCGGCGCCGGTCCACCGCTGGAAGTAACCCTCGGCGAGGAGCGTCAGATGACGCGAAACACGAACGGCATCCAGGCCGCGAGGATGCCGACGACGCCCATGCCGAAAGCGGAGAGCGCCACCCACGAGCGGGCGTGCGTTGTGCCGGATCGCACCTGACCATACGCAAGCCACGCGCTCCATGCAGCGGCGGCAACCAGCAAGAGCACGCGCGTCGGCGCGAGCCATGCGAGATGAAAGCCTTCGGCGTGCGCGAGCGTGGCCGTCAGGCCGGACAGCCCCACCAACAGTCCGGCACCTGCGAGCGGTACCAGCGCATAGCTCAAGGCGATCGCGCGGGGCAGCACGCGTGGCGAAAGAGCCCGCCCCGCGACCATCAGCCAGGCGACGACCCACACACCGACGATCGATGCCGTGACCGTGATCCACGCGACGATCAGCGCGCCATCCAGCCAGGTGAACACGTCCTTCGCTTCGGGATAGTTGGTCAGGAGCCACCACGGTGCATCGTCGCGCAACAACCACGCCGGTCCGTGATCGATGACCCAATCCGCCACGGACGTGCGCAAGGTCACGAACGCCGAGGAGGCGCTCCATTCGAAGGCGCCGATCGCGATGCCGATCATGCCGAACACGATCAGCACGGCATCCCAGCCGCGGGCGGACTCGGGCGTCATGCGCACGATCTCGTCGTTGGGAGCGCGTGCGGCAAGCTCGACCGATCCGCGCAAGCCGCTGCAGCGAGCGCACATGTGACACTCGGAGGGCCCGGTCATGCGCCGGATGCGGACCATCGGCGCACAGTTCACCGGGTGCACGCGGATATGCGTCGCATTGTCCTTCCACGCGTCGCTATCGACACGGTAATGCACGGGGGCAACGCGCGACAGCACCGCAAAAACGCCGTTGACCGGACACAAGTGCCGGCACCACACTCGCTTGCCGCGCCCGTAGACGAAGCCGACCGCGACCGCAGCGAGCGTCGATCCGCCGAGCACGAGCAGCGTCGCCGCTGCGTACTGGTAAACGCTGACGAGCTGGCCGAAGATCGTGGTCAGCGCGAACGCGACGAACGGCCATCCGCCCCAGCGCATCCAGCGCGGCACTCCACGACCCAGGCCGATACGACTCGTCGCTTCGGTGAGCGTGCCTTCGGGACAGAACACGCCGCACCAGGTGCGGCCGAGCAGGAACATCGATGCGATCACGCCCGGCCACCAGAAACCCCAGAACACCCACTGCGCAAGCACGGTGAGATTGTTGAACCAGTGGGCGTCCTCCGGCGGCAGAGGCAGGAACGCCGGAACCACGATCATGAATGCGTAAACCGCGACCACGATCCATTGCACGACGCGCAGCGCACGCTGGTGCGTGCGCATCCATTCGCCGACCGCGAACAGGCGCCCTCGGCGCGACGGCGCAAGCGCGGGAAACGCGTGAACGGACGCCTCGATCGTCATTTGGCTACGATGAAAGCCTTGCCCGAATCGGGATGGAAGTCGTCGAAGAACGGATAGCTGCCGGGCTTGAGGCCGTTGATCACGATCGACGAGCTCGCTCCGGCGGCAAGCACCTTCTCCTGGCGCAGGTCGCGACTTTCGAATTCCATCGGACCCTTGCCCGCGTTGCTGATCGTGATCTTGAAACGCTTGCCTGCGGGCACTTCGAGGGTCGCCGGCTCGAACACGCCGTCACGCGCCACCAGCGTATAGACGGGAAGCTCGTCAGCCGCCAAGGCGCCGCTCGCAAGCGCGATCGTCACGCACAACGCGGCGATGCTTCGACGCCTGGGAAGCGTGAACACGAGCGGGCAGGTCTTGTGCATCGCGCTCAGTACCCGCCCTTCTTGCCCAGTCCCGCGAAGGTGAACTCGTATTCGAGCGAGAACGGCTTGAACCACGCGGCGACACCGGTCTCCTTGTCGGTGTGGCGGCCGAAATGCGACTGCGCGCCCGGTGGCTCGACGGTGAGCTTCAGCCGATACTTGCCGGGACCCATCAATTTCACGTTGTCGCCGTAGTGCGGGCCGTCGTTGGCCACCATCGGCATCATGTCGCCCTGCAGCTTCTGTGCGCTGCCCTGCTTCTCGATCTCGTAATGCACGCGCAGGTAGGGAACCCACGCGCCATCGGGAAAGCCGTTGACGTTGTCGCTTTGCGCCTTGATGTCGGCTTCGAGGTGGATGTCCGATTCCTTGACGCTTCGCATCATGCCGTCGGGCTCCATGGGCACCGGCTGCAGGTACACCGCGCTGATCTCCATGCCCGCCTGATGCTGCGGCTTGCCGATCGGATATTCGAGAGCCAGAGCGGGTGTCGCGATGGCAATCGAGCCGAGGAGCAATGCACTGCCCCATGCGCGCTGACGAACCACCTTCGATGAAGCATTCATGTCGATTGGAGCCCACTGAACGGACGGAGAATGTGCAACGCGCGCGCAATGGTCGCGGCTCCTTCGCGCACGCGGTGTGGCAGCTTAGCAACGCACGGCCGTTTTGTAAATAGGAACGATTTGCATTTGCATTCCGGCTTTGCTACGATCCGCCGGTCGTCACCACTCGCACCCATGGACAACCCGCAGCCGCTTGGGCCCGAAGTCAAATCCGTATTGGCGCGGTGTCGCCCGTTCGCCTGCGCGAGGCACGGAATCCAGGGGCGTGGCGATGCCTAGTCGAGCCAGCGATCGCGACGGCGCACGGGCGTCGTCGGAAACGCAAGGCCCCGATGTCGCGGCAACGGCGGCGGCGACGCGAGTCGTCGACAGCAAGGCGCTGCTGCGTAACGGCGCCTCGCTTGCGATCCGGCACAGGGAATCGATCTACTACCTTCGCGAGACGCGCTTCGGCAAGCTGATCCTCACCAAGTAGAAACCCGCGAGCCAGCCCGGGCGATCGCCGCGCAGACGATTCGCCTTCGCCAGCCAGCATCCACCGCCGGTGCACAACCGGCGCAATTGTTGGCTGACCTATGCAGGCTCTTCATTCGCAGCAACGCTTTTCATCACCCGC
>Ga0335070_10009887_pt1 | contig 11156 bp, 9 predicted proteins | sample Lox_Sample_13_FD_206722 | JGI IMG/M metagenome (GOLD analysis project Ga0335070, IMG submission 206722) | Soil microbial communities from Loxahatchee National Wildlife Refuge, Florida, United States - Lox_Sample_1.3 | ecosystem: Environmental > Terrestrial > Soil > Wetlands | place: USA: Florida... | reverse complement strand
GCACCACACCGCCCATGTCTCCCGCGGAAATGACCTTGATCTCCAGCAGATCCGGGTGGTCCGTGGTCCCCCGCGGGGTGAGCTCATTGAGGAGCAGCCGGGGCACCCGGGGATTGTACCCGTAAATCTCCGCCATGAACGACGCTACGTTCCCGCTTCGATCCGTGGCTTCCGCCTCCATCTGATAGGAAACGCCGGGAGCCTGAGCATCGGAACAGACCGTGATCCTGTTTCCGCTGGCCTCCGTGGCGGTCACCGCGAGCGCGGGCGTGATTCGGACCTTGTCCGCCGCGATGCTCGCTTCTTCATCCAGCTCGACCACAATCTCCGTGCTCCCCGTAGAGCACACGGACTGAACGACCGGCGGGTGAAGGTCCACCGGCGCTGACGATCGGGGATCTGGCACCGGGCCGCAGGCGGAAAGACAGCTCACGGCGATCAGGAGCATGAACCGGCGAACAGGCATGGCGCACCTCCGCTGCATGCTCAGACGGGCGCTGCGGCGCGCCGCTTGAGCGCCTCTTGAGCCCGGCAGCCCCGCCGGCTTTACCGCCGCTTCGATTTTCTCTATAGTAATGCGCTGCCATGCCGGACGAGCTTCTTCAACGCTTCTCGAAGTCCTATGCGCCGGGAGCGACGATCTGCCGTGAAGGCGAAGAGGGCGACGAGATGTACATCATCCAGAAGGGGAAGGTGAGAGTCAGCAAGGTCTTCGCTGAGAAGGTGCACCTTGTTTCGGTCCTCGAGAAAGGAGACTTCTTCGGGGAGACGGCAATCGTCAACCGCACGCGCCGAACGGCAACCGTTACGGCGGTGGACGCCGTGGAGCTGCTCGTCTTCGACCGCGAGGGTCTGCAGAACATGATCGCGCGCAACGCGCGCATCGCCCTGTCCATCATCGACAAGCTGTGCCGGCGCCTCCAGAGCGCCCACCAGCAGATCCAGCACCTCGTGAAGCGGGACGCCCGAGGGCAGATCGCCCTCCACCTGCGCTACCTGTTCCAGGAGCTCCCCCCGGGCCGGACGTCCGTGCCGTTCCAGTCCACCCTGGATGATGTTTCGCTGGAGTTCGAGATGCCGAGGGAGGAAGTGCGCGGCGTGCTGGAATCTCTGGCCGCGGACGCCGGCCTGGGGATTGCCGGGGATTCCATCTCCCTGCTGGATCGCGAAAAGCTCTTCAAGCTCACGGAGTCCGTGGGTCGAGACGCGGGGGATTCCCCCTCGGAGTAAACCCGGGCTTCACACCTTCGTGCTTTCGATCGACCGTCTCAAGGCGTCCAGGGCCTTCTGGTTGGCATCGAAGGCGAGGTCCGCCGGCGGCGAATCGAGGGGAAACCACCGCGCCTCGACGATATCGTCCGCGGGAACGAGCTCCGCGTCCTCGGAGATCTCGCACCGGTAGAAGAGGCTGAGAACGAACCGGGCCTGCTCCGCGACGTCCTCCCGAGGGTACTGGTCCACGTGCGAGGTGAGGAACCGCGGATTGGAGATCTCGACGCCGAGCTCCTCGCGGAGCTCGCGCACAAGGCCAGCTTCCGGGAGCTCGCCGTTTCCGAGGAACCCGCCGGGGGCATCCCACATTCCCTTGAAAGGCTCGATCCCCCGCCGGGTCAGCAGCACGTGCCACGCGTGCGCCAGCCTGCGGGTGATAATCGCGCCGACAGCGGGCTTGGAGTTCTGCCAGAAGAGAAAACCGCAGGCGCCGCATACCAGCACGTCCGCCGGAGGAATCTCCGGAGCGCCGGCCGTGAGGGGCCCGCCGCCGCAGACGGGGCAGAACGAGTACGTAGTCACGATGCGGGCTTCAGCGTCTCCGCGATCCTGTCTCTGAGCTTCTGCGCAAGGACGCGGGGCGCCGGAGGAAGGGAATCTGTCGGGGCATCGTACTCCTTGAGCAGCTCATCCAGCAGGCCGAGCGCCTGCGCGTTTTTCCCCATCTTGTGATAGTTGAAGGCGATCTCGTACGACGCCCAGACTGCGCGGTCCTTGCTCTCGGGATGCTTGTCCCGGAAGGTGGTGTAGTATCGGATGGCCAGGAGATAGTCGCCGCTGTCCGAGGCGTCCTGCGCGCGCTGGAACGTCTCCGCGGCGCCCAGGTCGTCCGGGATGACGACCGGCGCGCTCTTGCACCCGGCAAGCGCGGCGCCCGCCAGCGCTACGAGCGCGCACAGAGAGATGGTGAAGACTGCGGATCTGATAGTCATGCGTGCCTGCCCCGGGTCAGGAATAGATCTCGTCCTTGATGGGCAGGTTCTTTCGCAGCTCCTTGAGGAAGATCTCCACCTCGCCCATGGGCTCATACGAATCACAGCTGTCGAGCGTCCGCCGGACGACGGTGAAGTACTTGTACACCTTCTCCTCACCGAGCTTCTTGCGCCACTTTCCTGCGTCGCAGCGCACCCTCAGCCCGTACTGGCTGCCGTTCCCCATTGCCACCTTGATCAGCTTGCAGTGAATGCAGTTGGCGCAATAGATCTTGTCTGACGAGAATGCTTCTTCAAAGGAGGAAAGTTCCTGGCGGCCTGACATTACATTCCTTGTCCCTGTGAGAGAGTGTACACTACCATGTTCGACTTTCCACGGTCAAGAGTTTAGGGATTCGTGAGGCATCTCAGCGGCGTGTTCGGCGTCAACACTTGACACGCGCGGCGCGCAAAACCTATTGTGGGAAACCGCAATGGCAATCCCCGTCATCCTGCCCCGGCAGGGGCAGTCCGTTGAATCCTGCGCCATCCTCGGGTGGAAGAAGAGCGTCGGAGACCCGGTGAAGACCGGTGACGTCCTCTGTGAGGTGGAAACCGACAAGGCGAGCTTCGAAGTGGAGTCCCCGGCGGACGGCACGCTGATTGCCATCTTTCACGAGGCCGGGGACCAGGTCCCCGTGCTCGCCACCATCGCGGCCATCGGAAAGCCAGGGGAAAAAGCGGAAGAAATGCGCGGCGTACCGCGCCGGGAAGAAATGCGCGGCGTACCGCGCCGGGAAGAAATGCGCGGAGGCGATGGCGGGACGCCGGCCTCGTCGTCCTCCACGGCGCCGGCCCGGCCCGCAGCGCAGGTGACCCCGGTGGCGCAGCCGGCTGCCGCCGTGACGCGCGCGGGAAAGATCGCGGCGTCGCCACGTGCAAGAGCGCTCGCCGCTGCGAACGGCGTCTCTCTTGACGGAGTGCGCGGGACGGGACCGGCCGGCCGCATCATCGAGCGCGACGTGAGGCAGGCCATGGCCGCTGGTCCAGTCTCCCGGGCTCCTTCCATCCCGGCCCCGGCACCGGCGGCATCCGCTCCAATTCCTGCGGGCGCTGTTCGTGAGATCAAGGTGACGGGAATCCGCAAGCTCATCGCGGAGCGGATGCTTGCCTCTCTCTCCACCACGGCCCAGCTCACCTTGAACGCCTCCGCGGACGCTCACGTGCTGCAGGACATGCGGGCGCGGTTCAAGGAGAGCGCAGAATCCATGGGGCTTCGCGGCGTGACAATCAACGACATGGTGATGTTCGCGGCCTCCCGCGCGCTGCTCCAGCACCCGGACCTCAACGCCCATTTCACGGGGGACACGATCCGGCAGTTCGCGGACGTGCATCTCGGCTTCGCCACGGACACGCCGCGCGGCCTGATGGTGCCGGTGATCAGGAACGCGCATCGCCTCAGCCTCCGAGCCGTGTCGCAGGAAGCGGCGCGGCTCGCGGCGGCCTGCCGTGACGGCAGGATCACTCCGGACGAAATGTCCGGCGGGACCTTCACGGTCACCAACCTCGGCGGGCTGGGCGTGGAGAGCTTCACGCCCGTCCTGAACGCGCCGCAGGTCGGAATCCTCGGCGTGGGATCCATCGTGCCGCGGCCGGCGACCACTCCGCATGGCGAGATGACCTTCGTGCCCCATATCGGCCTTTCACTCACGATCAACCACCAGGCCGTGGACGGCGCCCCCGGCGCCCGGTTCCTGCAGACCATCGCCGGCCTTATCGCGCGCTTCGATCTGCTTCTGGCGCAATAGAAGTCCCGAAGAGGAAAATCACGCCGCGGTGAGCGCGTACAGCGTCACCGCGTTGATGCTGAACAGGAGCTTACGAGTATGCCGAAATCCATCGTGGTCGATCCGCGCGAAACCCGCCGGCAGGGGAAGCTGTCGTTCATGGACATTCCCCTCAATCTCTACACGCCGGACATCAGGAAGGAAACGGAGAAGTACGGCCGGGAAACGCTGGTCGGGATGTACCGCGACATGGCGGTGATCCGAGAGTTCGAGACCATGCTCAACACGATCAAGACCAAGGGCGCCTACCAGGGGATCCCGTACGATCACCTCGGGCCGGCGCACCTGTCAATCGGGCAGGAGTCAGCCGTCGTGGGACAGTGTCTCCCGCTGGGGATCGACGACTTCATCTTCGGATCTCACCGCAGCCATGGTGAAATTATCGCCAAGTGTCTCTCCGCCATCGCCAAGCTTCCGGAGGCACAACTCTCCTCGATCATGGAGACCTACATGGGCGGCGCTCCGCTGCGCGTCGTGCAGAAGGGCCGCACCGGGCCCTTGAAGGAGCTCGCCGTGGACTACGCCCTGTACGGCACTCTGGCCGAGATCTTCGGACGGGAGAACGGGTTCAACCGGGGGATGGGCGGCTCAATGCACGCATTCTTCGCACCCTTCGGCAGTATGCCGAACAACGCCATTGTCGGCGGGTCGGGAGACATCGCCGTTGGCGCAGCCCTGTTCAAGAGAATCAACCGCAAGCCCGGCATCGTCATTGCCAACATCGGAGACGGCTCCTCGGCCTGCGGGCCGGTTTGGGAGGCCATGATGGTGGCAGCCATGGACCAGTACCGCACGCTCTGGCCGAAGGACATCGGCGGGGCCCCGCCCATCATTTTCAACTTCTTCAACAACTTCTACGGCATGGGCGGCCAGACCATGGGTGAGACGATGGGATTCAAGGTGCTTGCCCGCATCGGCGCCGGCGTGAACCCCGACCAGATGCACGCTGAAAGGGTGGACGGGTACAACCCCCTTGCCGTCGCTGACGCGGTGGAGCGGAAAAGAAAGGTACTGGCGGAGGGCCGGGGCCCCGTGCTGCTGGACGTCGTGACCTACCGGTACTCGGGGCACTCGCCTTCGGACGCCTCGTCCTACCGCACGAAGGAAGAGGTCGCGCTCTGGCAGGACGTGGACTGCATCAAGAGCTTCGGTGAATACCTCGTTGCCGGAAAGGTCGCGAAGGCCGCGGAGCTGGAGGCCATCCAGAAGCAGACCGAGGAGCGGATGAGGCGAATCACGGAGCTCGCCGTGTCCCTGGAGGTTTCGCCGAGGATCGCAACCGAGCCTGACGCAATCGGCGACATGATGTTCTCCAACGGCAACCTTGAAAAGGCGCAGGAAGGAACGCCGGAGCTCCTCATGCCGGTGGAGAAGAACCCGCGCGTCACGTCCAACGCAAAAAAGTCGCGCTCCGGCGTCGGCCCGGACGGGAAACCGCTGCCCAAGGCGCAGGTGATCTCCCTCCGGGACGCCATCTTCGAGGCGATGCTGCATCGGTTCGCCGTTGACCCGTCCATGGTGGCCTTCGGAGAGGAAAACAGGGACTGGGGCGGCGCGTTTGCCGTGTACCGCGGTCTCACCGAGGCGCTCCCCTACCATCGCCTCTTCAATACTCCGATTTCAGAAGGCGCCATCGTGGGAGCGGCGGTCGGCTACGCCATGTGCGGCGGCCGCGTGGTGCCCGAGCTCATGTACTGCGACTTCCTCGGCAGGTCAGGTGACGAAGTGTTCAACCAGGTCTGCAAATGGCAGTCCATGTCGGCAGGTGTGTTGAAGATGCCCCTGGTGCTGCGTGTGTCCGTGGGAAGCAAGTACGGCGCCCAGCACTCCCAGGACTGGACGTCCCTCGTGGCCCACATCCCCGGGCTGAAGGTGATGTTCCCGGCAACGCCGTATGATGCCAAGGGCATGCTCAACCTCGCGCTTCGAGGGACGGATCCGGTCGTGTTCTTCGAAAGCCAGAGGATCTACGACATCGGGGAGCTGTTCGTCCCCGGCGGTGTTCCGGAAGGATACTACGAGGTGCCCGAAGGCCGGCCCGCGGTCCGGCGGGAAGGTTCGGACCTCACGCTGGTCAGCGTAGGCGCCACGCTCTATCGAGCCATCGAGGCGGCAGACGTTCTTGCCTCGAAGTACGGCGTCTCTGCCGAGGTGATCGACGCGCGCTTCATCAACCCGCTGGACTACGCTCCCATCGTGGAGTCCATCGAGAAGACGGGACGATGCGTGCTGACATCGGACGCCTGTGACCGCGGCTCGTTCCTCCACACCATGGCGTCCACACTGTCGCAGATGGCGTTCGACTCCCTGGATGCTCCGATCACCGTCGTGGGCGCGCGCAACTGGATCACGCCGGCCGCGGAGATGGAAGACAGCTTCTTCCCGCAGAAGGAATGGATCGTGGACGCCATCCACGAGCGCGTCCTGCCTCTGCCCGGGCACGCTGTCAGCACGAACCAGAGCATGGAGGAGATGGCGAGGCGGAACCGCCGCGGGGTTTGAAGGCCGCGCGCCTCGGGGCTCTCACGCGCCGGAGGAAAATCGGTATCCCACCCCGTGCACGGTCAGGATGTGGCGGGGGTTGGCCGGGTCCTCTTCGATCTTCTTTCTCAGGCCCGCGATGTGCTGATCCAGGGTGCGCGTCGTTCCCTCGTACTTCACGCCCCAGAGCTCGTCCAGGATCATGGACCGGTCCAGGGCTTCGCCTTCGCGGCTCGTGAAGAGCCGCAGGAGACCGAGCTCCCGCGGGCTGACATCGAACTCCCGGGCTCCGCGGCTTCCCTTCAGGGTCCGCGGGTCCACGCGCACCTCCCCGAACTCGATGGGCGTCTCGTCTCTCGCATCGGCTCTTGCTCTCCCGCGGCGCAGGACCGCCCTGATGCGGGCAAGGAGCTCGCTGGCGCCGAAGGGCTTGACCACGTAGTCATCCGCGCCCAGCTCCAGACCCACCACCTTGTCGATCTCTTCCCCCTTGGCGGTCAGCATGATCACCGGCGTCACCGGGTCCCGCCGGCGGATCTCCCGGCACACGTCGAGCCCGCTGCGCCGCGGCATCATGACGTCCAGGAGGATGAGATCCGGCCGCGCCTCCGACCAGCGCGCCAGAGCATCTTCTCCGTCGAGCGCCTGTTCGACGGAGAAGCCTTCCCCTTCCAGCAGGTCGACCAGCCCCATGAGAATGGCGGAATCGTCCTCTGCAACGAGGATCCTCTGCTTCACGGCTGCTCCTCCTCCCCCGTCGCCGCGGCCGGCAGGAGCAGGACGAAGTCGCTGCCTCCGTCGTCCCGCCCGCCGCAGGTCACGTCCCCGCCGTGCTCCCGCGCTATCCGCCGGGCTATGGTCAGGCCGAGGCCGGTGCCGGGCACCCGGGCGGACAGGGAGTCGTCAACGCGAAAGAACTCCTTGAACACGCGTTCCCGATCCTTCTCCCGGACGCCGATCCCGCGGTCACGCACGTGCACCGCAACGCGGTCTCCCTCCCGCGCGACCTCCACGTCGATCTCCTTCCGTTCGGGAGAGTACTTCTCCGCGTTGGAAAGCAGGTTGAGAAGGATCTGCTTCAGCGCCTCGCCGTCCGCGTCAACGAGCAGGGCCGCATCCTGGCGCGTGAAGCGCACCGTGAAGCCGCGGCCTTCCTGCCGCGCGCGCTGGCCTTCCACGACCTCCTGGGCAATCCGCCCCAGGTCGACGATCTTCTTCGCGTACTTCTTCGTTCCGCGCTCGAGGGAAGAGAAGTCCAGCACGTTGTTGATGAGCCTCCCCAGGCGCTCGGTCTCCCCGGCCATGAGCTCGAGGTAGCGCTCCCGCTTCTCCGGCTCCGGACGCTTTGGCCGTCTCAGCAGCTCGACGAATAGGCTGATGGAGGTGAGAGGCGTCTTGAGCTCGTGGGACACGTTGGCGACGAAGCTCGCCTTCTTCTGGGCAAGGCGGATCTCGCTGTAGACCGACGTGAGCACCATGGTGCCGCCGCCGGCCACCGACACGAAAAGGATGAGGACGAGGATCCAGACGACGATGGAAGCGGAGCGCGCCTGGGCGGAGATGGAGGCCGGATCAGTGAGATATGCGGCTGCTTCCCACCGGGGGAGCAACTCCCCGATTTCCTGGGACACGAAGGGCCGGCGCCAGTCTCGCCCGGTCACTCCGGGGGGAGTGGCAAGCGGCGTCCCGGTCTCGTCAAGGATCGTGATGATCCGCGCCGGGGACCACGTGGACGGAAGAACTCCCGCGATCCGGTCGCGGAAAGGCGCCTGGGCGATCTCACATCCCGCGACCATGCCGTCCTTCTGCCGCGACCAGAAGAGAAGCGAGAGCTTGTCGTTGATGAACCGGGGAATGATCCCGAAGTCCCCCTGTGACGCGATGGTGCTGAAAAGCCCCGGCGTGGTGATGAGCTGGGAGCGACGCTCGATGGGGGGCTCCGACGCGGCGGCGGCCTTCATGATGAGAGCCGGGGAGACAGGCTTCTCGGCTGCTGCTTCCGCGGGGGTTGCCGCGCCGGACCCGGAACCGGCGGCGTTGCCGGCCGGACCGCCGGCCGCAGCGCCCCCGGCGGCGTTCGCCTCGGGGGACGCAGGTGCCTCGGTGGCCGGCAGCGCAGTATCCAGGGCGTCGGCCGGAGCAGCCCGGTCCTTGCCTCCTGCAGGTGCCGCCTCCGGGGCGGTGTTTATCTGCGGCTGGGCAACCCGCGTGTTTACCTGTTCTCCTTTTTCCCGGGCCTGCTCGTACACCTTGGCCTGGATTGCCGGACTCTGGCTGAACACATCCACGGCCCGCTGCCGCTCGATACTGCTGTCCGCCGGCGCGCTCTGCGCGGCCGCCTTCTGTGCCGGGGCAGCTTTCTTCTCATCTCGAGCGGGCGCCGGGGCCTCCTTGTCGAGCTTGCTCGCCTCCGCGAGGATCTCCTGCTGGTGCGCAACGGCGATGTTGCGGTAGACCGGCGTCGGCGTCTTGCCGCTGAGAAAGTCCTCGTTCTCCTGGAGGAACAGCCGGTCCGGCTCGCCCGCCCCTGGGCCCGACTCCGGCCAGAGGATGCTGTGGCCCGCGGAGAGGAGGAAGGGCGTGGCAACGAGCCCGTTCCTTTTCTGAAGGTCCGGGAGGAACCTGCGATAGTCGGTTCCGGGAGAAAGGTCGAAGACGGCGCGCAGCTCCTCCGCGATTCCCGTTGTCTGCGCCGTAACGAGGCCCGCGGTATGCGTGACCTCCGCCTGCAGCGTCGTGGCAAGCTGCTTCTCCACGAAGGCTTCCTCCCGGCCGGCTGCACGAATGGAGAGCACGGCAAGAAGAATGCTGGGAACGATGACGGCGGCTACAAAAATGATGCCGAGATACCGAGCCTTCACCCTGATGCTCCACCCCATACTACCACAGGAAAGGATGCCGCCGAACAGGAGCGGCAGGTGTCATCGGCAGGAAAATGGATTGTAAAGCTTCTGTAAAGCGACGTGATACAGGATCCCGACTACCGCGCCTTCAAATACCGAGCTGCCTTCTGATGAGCTGACAAGCGAATCCTTGATCTCGGAATGCCTCGGTATTGGGGCCCAGCGCGAGCCAGCTCTCGAACGAACTTTTTTTCGATTCACGTTCTCACATCGTTACAGTGACTTCCCACTTGTCGTCAACCCAGTATTCAAGAGTGAACTTGCGCTCCATGACAGACACCGACCTCATAACAAGTATACTAAATCTCCATTTGGCTCGCTACTTCAATACCGCGCGCCCGCCTCATGAACACCTTGCCTCACGCGGCGTTTCGCCATACTGTGCATCATACGCCGCCAGGGAGTGAAAGGAGTCCGAAACCAATGCCGCGAAAGGTCCGCGTAACGGTCTGGAACGAGAACAGGCACGAGAAGAGCGACCCGAAGGTCGCCGCAGTCTACCCTTCAGGAATCCACGGGGCCATCGCGGAGTTCCTATCAAAGGATCCCGACCTCGAGGTCCGCACCGCAACCCTGGACGATCCCGGTCAGGGACTCGGAGACGCCGCGCTGGAATCCACGGATGTTCTGACATGGTGGGGACACGTGGCTCACGGAGAGGTGGGTGACGAGACGGCCGAGCGGGTGCAGAAGCGGGTGCTCCAGGGCATGGGGCTCATCGTGCTGCACTCCGGCCACTTCTCCAAGCCGTTCCAGAGACTCATGGGCACCTCCTGCGCGCTGCGGTGGCGAGAGGCGGGGGAAAAGGAGCGGCTCTGGGTGGTGGAGCCGGGCAGCCCCATCGTCGAAGGCCTTGGACCGTACTTCGAGATCCCCCACGAGGAGATGTACGGAGAGCGTTTCGACATTCCCGTTCCGGACGCAACCGTCTTCATCAGCTGGTTCGCCGGAGGCAACGTGTTCAGATCTGGCTGCTGCTTCCTCCGCGGAAGCGGACGGATCTTTTATTTCCGGCCGGGGCACGAGACGTTCCCCACGTACCACCAGAAGGAAGTGCAGATCGTGATCCGAAACGCGGTCCGCTGGGCCACCCCGGGGAACGGCCCGGTGATGAAGCTCGGCAGCTCAGAGCCGCCGCTGGAAAAGATCTGAGATCATGAGGCAGGAGGGCTGAGATGGCCGACGTGAAGGTGGGCTGGATCGGGACGGGTGTCATGGGGCGCTCCATGTGCGGCCACCTGCTCAAGGCCGGGCACCCTGTGGCGCTCTTCACCCGGACCCGTGAGAAAGCGGCGGACCTTGTATCGGCGGGAGCCGTATGGAAGTCCAGCCCGAAGGACGTTGCGAAGGCAAGCGACGTGATTTTCACCATGGTTGGCTTTCCTCACGACGTGGAGGAGGTCTACTTCTCTCCGGAGGGGATTCTTGCGGGCGTTCGGCCGGGAGTCGTGCTCTGCGACATGACGACCTCCGAGCCGTCCCTTGCCGTGCGCATCCACGCGGAAGCGACAAGCCGCGGCGCGGCGTCACTGGACGCCCCGGTGTCGGGCGGGGACGTCGGCGCCCGGGAAGCGAAGCTCGCCATCATGACCGGCGGGGACACGGAAGCCTTCGACCGGATCCTTCCGTTGTTCAGGAGGATGGGGGAGACCATCGTCCTCATGGGAGGGCCCGGTGCCGGCCAGCACACCAAGATGGCGAACCAGATCGTCATCACGGGGAACATGATCGGAATGGTGGAG
>Ga0335070_10009886_pt1 | contig 11156 bp, 11 predicted proteins | sample Lox_Sample_13_FD_206722 | JGI IMG/M metagenome (GOLD analysis project Ga0335070, IMG submission 206722) | Soil microbial communities from Loxahatchee National Wildlife Refuge, Florida, United States - Lox_Sample_1.3 | ecosystem: Environmental > Terrestrial > Soil > Wetlands | place: USA... | reverse complement strand
CCGTTTCTCGCGACCGAGAACCTGATGATGGAGGCGGTCCGCCGAGGCGGCGACCGCCAGGAGCTCCACGAGCGCCTGCGCGTCCACGCCCGGGCTTCCGCCGACGCGCGCGCCGCGACCGGTGAATCCGCGGACCTGCTCGACCGCCTCGCCGGCGATGCGGCCTTCGGTCTGACCCGTGCGGACCTGTCGGCCGCGGCCGCGCCCGAGCGACTCGTCGGGCGCTCGGCCGAGCAGGTCGACGCCTTCGTGCGGGAGGAGCTCGACCCCGCGCTCGCCGGTGCCGAGGCCGCCGCGAGCGCTTCCGTCCGCGTGTGACGGCGGCTCGCCGGCTCGCGGCCCGGGCCGTCCCCGTCGTTCTCGCCGCTCTGGCCGGCGCCTGCGCGTCGCACCGCCCGGCGCCGCCCGCGTCGCGCCCCGCCCCACCCGCCGCGCCCTCCGAAGCGTCGAAGGGCTGGTCCGAGGAAGGACTCGCGTCGTGGTACGGCGGCGACGACGGGTTCGAGGGCAAGCCGACCGCCTCCGGCGAGATCTACGACTCCTCGAAGCTGACGGCCGCCCACCGCGAACTCCCCCTCGGCACCGTGGTCGAGGTGAAGAGCCTCGACACCGGGCGTACCGTCCGCGTGCGCATCAACGACCGGGGCCCGTTCGTCCAGGGCCGCATCATCGACCTCTCGAAAGCGGCGGCGACCGCGATCGCGATGATCGGTCCGGGTGTCGCCCGCGTGCGCCTCCTCGTCGTCGAGCCGGGCCCCGAGCCGACGCCGCCGCCGCCCGGCGGACTCTGGGCGGTGCAGGTCGGCTCGTTCGCCGAGAAGCCGCGCGCCGACCGCCATGCCGATCGCGTCCGCGCCGCGGGATTCACCGTCTACTTCGAGGCGTACCAGGGCCTGACGCGCGTCAAGGTCGGCCCGGTCGGCTCGCGCGCCGACGCCGAGACCGCGCTCTCGAGCCTCGAGCAGGCGGGGTTCGAGGGCATCGTGGTCACGGCCAACAAATAGCTGTCGGCTAGAATCCCGCCTCCGATGTCCACCGCGCCCGCCCCGGCGATCGTCTGCCGCGGCCTGAAGAAGTACTACGCCGACGTGAAGGCCGTCGACGGCCTCGACCTCGAGGTGCGCGCGGGCGAGTGCTTCGGCCTGCTCGGGCCCAACGGCGCCGGCAAGACGACGACGATCGAGATCCTCGAAGGGCTGACGAAACCCGACGCGGGCGACGTCGTCGTTCTCGGGCGACGCTGGGGCAGCCAGGAGCGCGAGCTCCGGGAAAAGCTCGGCGTCTCGCTCCAGGAGAGCCGGCTGACCGAGAAGCTGACCGTCTACGAGACCCTGTCCCTCTTCCGGTCGTTTTACGTGCGCGGCCGCTCTCCCGAACAGCTCCTCGAAGACCTCTCGCTCGAGGAGAAGCGCGACGCCCGCGTCGGCAAGCTTTCGGGCGGCCAGCGCCAGCGCCTCGCCGTCGCGTGCGCGCTGGCCGGCGACCCCGAGCTGCTCTTCCTCGACGAGCCCACGACCGGCCTCGATCCGCAGAGCCGCCTTCAGCTCTGGGAGCGCATCGCCGCGTACAAGGCGGCCGGCCGGACGGTTCTGCTCACCACGCACTACATGGAGGAAGCCGAGCGCCTCTGCGACCGCGTGGCGGTCGTGGACCACGGCCGGATCATCGCGCAGGGCTCCCCCGCCGAGCTCATCGCCGGCCTCCGCGCGCCCCACATCATCGAGTTCGCGACCGAGCCGGCCGTCGACGACGCCCTGCTCGCCGCGATCCCCGGCATCGGCGACCGCCGCCAGCGCGACGGCCGGTGGCTGCTCGCCGCCGGCTCGCTCGCGCAGGCGGTCCCGGCGCTCCTCGAGGCGCTCGAAGGCGCCGAGGCCCGGCTCGTCTCCCTCTCGACGCATCGGGCCACGCTCGAGGACGTGTTCATTTCGCTGACCGGCCGGGAGCTGCGCGATGAGTGAGCGCCAGCATCCTCTGGCCGCGCTCACGAAGACGCGCCTGCTCGAGTTCGTCCGCGAGCCCGAGGCGCTCTTCTGGGTCTTCGCGTTCCCGATCCTCATGGCGCTCGTCCTCGGGTTCGCGTTCCGCGACCGGCCGCCCGACCCGGTTCCCGTCGGCGTCGTCGCGGGGCCCACCGCGGCGGACGTCTCGAAGGCGCTCGCGGCATCCGGCAAGGTCAAGCCGTCGGCGTACGCGACCGTCGCCGATGGCCTCGAGGCGCTCCGCACCGGGAAGATCGCCCTTCTCGTCGAGGAGTCGGGCGGGCTCGTCTACCACTTCGACCCGACGCGCCCCGACGCGCGCCTCGCCCGCCTCGAAGTGGACGACGCGGTGCAGCGCGCCCGGGGCCGCACCGACCCCGCGCCGGCGCGGGAGACGCTCGTCCACGAGAAGGGGTCGCGGTACATCGACTTCCTGCTGCCGGGGATCCTGGGCCTGAACCTGATGGGGACCGGGATCTGGGGGATCGGCTTTTCGATCGTCAACGCCCGCTTGAAGAAGACCCTCAAGCTGATGGTGGCGACCCCGATGCGCAAGTCCCACTACCTGCTCGCCCAGATCTTCTCGCGCTTCGTCTTCCTCGTCGTCGAAGTCGCGGTGATCCTCCTCTTCGGCGTCCTCGCCTTCCAGGTTCCGGTGCGCGGGTCCGTCCCGCTGCTCTGCTTCGTCACCATTCTCGGCGCTCTGTGCTTCGGCGGCATGGGCCTGCTGGTCGCTTCGCGCGCCCGCACGCTCGAGGCCGCCAACGGCCTCATGAACCTCGTCATGGTGCCGATGTGGCTCCTCTCGGGCGTCTTCTTCTCGTCCGCCCGCTTTCCGAATGCGGTCCAGCCGCTGATCCGGGCGCTCCCGCTGACGGCTCTGAACGACGCGCTCCGCGCCGTGATGCTCGAGGGCCGCGGCCTCCTCGCGATCGGCGCGGAACTCCTGGTCATCGTGATCTGGGGCGCGGCGTCGTTTGCGGTGGCGCTGAAGATTTTCCGCTGGCAGTAGCGCCGCCGCGCGGCGATACTCTCCCGACCGGTCAGGCCCCGACCCGCGGAGGAGCGCCATGGAAACGCTCGTCGTCAACCAGAGCGAAGTGCCGCGCCTGCTTCCGATGAAGGAATGCATCGAGGTGATGGCGCGGGCGTTCGCCGCACTCGCCCGCGGCGAGGCCACGATGCCCCAGCGCCAGATCGTGTGGCTCCCCGACCGATCGGGCGCTCTCGGCCTGATGCCCGCGCACCTGACGGCTCTCGGGTCGCTCGGGCTGAAAGCGGTGACGTTCTTCCCGCGCAACGAGGGAACCGACCTCGACTCGCACCAGGGCGCGGTGCTCCTCTTCGAGGCGGGCCGCGGCCGGCTTCTCGCGATCATCGACGCCACTTCGGTCACCGCCGTGCGCACCGCCGCGGTGACGGCGCTCGCGACGCGGCATCTCGCCCGCGAGGACGCGGGCGACCTCGCGCTGGTCGGCTCCGGCGTCCAGGCGCGGACCCACCTCGAGGCGATGCTCCTGGTCCGCAGGATCCGGCGCGTGCGCGTCGCGAGCAAGACCCCGGCCCGCGCGAAGGCGTTCGCCGAGCGGGAATCCAGCCGGCACGGGATCCCGATCGCTCCCTGCGACACGGTCCGCGAGGCCGTCGAGGGCGCCGACCTCGTCTGCGCGGCGACGTCGTCGCGCGAGCCCGTCGTCTTCGGGGCCTGGCTCGCCCCCGGCGCCCACGTCAACGCCGTCGGCTCGAGCGTCGCGTCGGCCCGGGAGCTGGACGCCGACGCGGTCGCCCGCGCTCGGCTCTTCGTGGACCGGCGGGAGGCCGCGCTCGCCGAGGCCGGCGACTTCCTCCTCGCGCGCCAGGAAGGCGCGGTGGGCAACGGCCACATCGTCGCCGAGCTCGGCGAGGTCGTGCTCGGCTCGGCCCCCGGGCGCCGGAGCGCGGACGAGATCACGCTCTTCAAGTCGGTCGGTCTCGCGATCGAAGACGTCGCGGCGGCCCAGCACATCTACGGCAAGGCGCGCGGTTCCGGCTTCGGCAAGTTCCTCGAATTCGGCGGAGGGCGCCACGAAGCCGATTGAGCCTCTCGCGCCGCCCGCGCTCGAAGAGATTCGCGCGGCCGAGCGGCGCCTCCGCGGGTTCTGCCTCCGGACCCCTCTCCTGCGCCTCGAGTCGGATGGACCCTCCGAGATCTCCCTGAAACTCGAGAACCTGCAGCCGATCGGCTCGTTCAAGCTCCGCGGGGCGGGCAACGCCATCGCGGTCGCCTCGCCGGACTCGCTCGCGCGCGGCGTCTCGACCGCGTCGGCGGGCAACATGGCGCAGGGCGTCGCCTGGAACGCGCGGCGGCTCGGGATTCCGTGCACCGTCGTCGTGCCGGACCACGCGCCCCGCGCCAAGCTCGACGCGGTCGAGCGCCTGGGCGGGCGCTTCATCAAGCTGCCCGTCGACCGGTGGTGGCAGGTGCTCGTCGACCACGGCTACCCCGGTCTCGAAGGGCTGTTCGTCCATCCCGTGGCAGATCCGGCCGTCGTCGCCGGCAACGGCACGATCGGGCTCGAGATCGTCGAGGAGCTTCCGGACGTGGACGCGGTCCTGGTCCCGTGGGGCGGCGGCGGCCTCTCGTGCGGGATCGCCGCGGCCGTCCGCGCGCTGCGGCCGGCGGCGCGCGTCTTCGCCTGCGAGGTCGAAACCGCGGCGCCCCTGTCGGCCTCGCTCGCGGCGGGGCGTCCCGTCGGCGTCGACTTCGTGCCGAGCTTCGTCGACGGCATCGGCGCGCGGGGCCTGCTCCCCGAGATGTGGCCGATGGCGCAGGAGCTGCTCGCGGGATCGCTCGTGGTCTCGCTCGCCGAGACCGCCGCGGCGCTGCGGCGCCTGGCCTCGCGGGCCCGGGTCGTCGCCGAGGGCGCGGGCGCCGTCCCCGTCGCGGCCGCTCTCGCGCACGGCGAGCTCGGCCGCCGCGTCGTCTGCGTCGTGTCGGGAGGCAACATCGACGCGGACCGGCTGGCCGCGATCCTGGCCGAAGCGACGTAAGCGCTAGAAGCGCCAGCCGAGCAGGAAGACGGACGCGTTCAGCCCGAGGTTGGGATCGACGGTCCCGGCGTTGGAAATGTGATCCCAGCGCCACTCGATCGTCCAGGCCTGCCCGTTCGGCAGCGCGCCCCGCACCCCGACCGCGCCCTCGAGAAGGAAGTTGAAGCGGCGACTGATCTCGTCGAGGCCGGTCAGATCCGTCCAGCCGGCGCCCACGCCGCCCATCACGTAGGGCAGGATCCGCCCGTTCCCGATGGAGTACCGCAGGGCGACGGGCACGGCGCCGAGCATGTAGCCCGACGGCGTGAAGTAGCCCGCGAAGTGCCCTTCGACGACGTACTCGAGCCGCGCTCCGAGGCGGAAAGACACCCCGGGCTCGAAGAGAACGAGATGCTCGTCCGCGCGGCCGGCGTTGACCCGGATCGAGAACCCGTAGCCCGCGGCGAGGCTCCACTCCGGAGGGCGGCCCGCCGGAATCGGATCGGGATCCTCGGCCAGGCCGGACGCGGCGGCCGCGAACAGAAGCGCGGCGGCGATGGCGGCTCTCATCCGCGCTTTCGCTCCTCGAGCTCCTCGAGGGTCTTCGGCCAGTCGCCGCGGAGCAGCGGCGAGAGCGCGCGGTCGGCGAGGAGCTTTCCGCCGGTCTGGCACGCCGGGCAGTAGTTCGCCTCGTTCTCGGCGTAGACGATCCTCTGCACCGGCGTGCCGCAGTCCGGGCACGGCTTCCCGTACCGGCCGTGAACCGCCATGCCCTCGCGGAACGCGGTGACTCTTTCCGGGAACGCCTTCGCCGCGTCGGCCGAGAGGCGTTCGGTCCACTCCGTCAGCACGGCCCGCGCCGCGGCGCCGAGACGCCCGACCTCTTCCTCCGTGAGGCGGCTCGTGAGCTTGCCGGGCGACAGCTTCGCCCGGTGCAGGATCTCGTCGGAGTAGGCGTTGCCGATCCCGGAAAACAGGCGGGGATCCGTCAGCGCGCGCTTCAACGTGTGGTTCTCGCGGCAAAGCGCCGAGCGCCAGGCGGCGCCGTCCGCGCGGAGAACCTCGAGGCCGCCCCGGTCGAACTCCGCCAGCGCCGCACGGCCGCGGACGACGTGCAGCGAGGCGCGTTTCTTCGTGCTCGCCTCCGACAGGACGAGCGCGCCGTCCGGAAAGTCGAACGCGGCCACGGCGCCGCGTCCGCCGACGCGCGCGCCGCGCTTCCGCCAATGGAGGCGCCCGGCGATCATGAGGTGGAGGACGAGAAACAGGTCGCCGTCGAGCGCGAGGACCAGGCGCTTGCCGATCCGCTCGACGCCGGCGACGGTCCGACCCGACGCCTCCGACGGCGGCGGGGCGATCGAGCGCAGCAGAAACGGGCTGCCGAGGCGAATCCCTTCGAGGCGCTTTCCGACCACGCGGGGCTCGAGCGCTCGCTGATACGCCACGATGTCCGGCAGCTCCGGCATGCCCTCGAGAGCGTAGCAAGATCGAGGCTCGGGCCGCGCCCTCCCGCGAGGTTAGACTCCGCCTCCGGCATGATCCTCGTCACCGGAGCCACCGGCCAGATCGGCAGCGCGCTCGTCCGCGAGCTCGGGGCGGCCCGGGTGAAATTCCGCGCGCTCGTCCGAAGCGCCGGCAAGGCCGAGACCGTCCGCGCCGCCGGCGGCGAGGCGGTCGTGGGCGACTTCGGCGACGCCGCCTCGCTCGCCACGGCCCTCTCGGGCGTGCGGGCGCTCTTCCTGCTCACGCCGGCCGCGCCCGACAAGGTCGCCGTCGAAACGCGCCTGGCCGCGGAGGCGGCGCGCGCCGGCGTGTCCTCGATCGTCAAGATCTCGGTCATGGGGGCCGAGGCGCGGGACTCCTTCGTCTTCGGGCGCCTTCACCGCGAGGTCGAGCGCTCGATCGAGCGCCTCGGCGTCGCGCACACCTTCCTGCGGCCGGCGTACTTCCTGCAGAACCACCTGATGTTCGCCGGGCCGATCCGCGCCCACGGCGCCTTCCACGCGCCGGCGGGCGCCGGGCGCCATGCCGACGTCGACGTGCGCGACGTCGCGGCCGTGGCGGCTCGCGTCCTGACCGAAGAAGGTCACGCCGGGCGTTCCTACGAGCTCACCGGCCCGGAAGCGCTGTCGCTCGCCGACGCCGCGCGGCGGATCGCGATGATCACCGGGCGCGACGTCCGCTTCGTCGACGTCTCCCCGGAAGAGGCCCGCCAAGGGCTGATCGCGGCCGGCCTTTCGGAGTGGATGGCCGACGCCCTGGTGGATCTCTACGCGTGGTACCAGCGCGGCGAGGGCACCTCGAACGGTTCGGCCGTGACGCTCGCCGTCGAGGAAGTGCTCGACCGGGCGCCGCGCTCGTTCGAGCAGTTCGTCCGGGAAAACGTCGCCGCCTTCGGCGGCTAAGCCAGCTCCGCCGGCGGCTTCGTCAGGAGCCGGCTCCGGCGCTCGTGCCGTTCGAGGGCGAGGCGGACGAGCTCGTCGAGCAGGCGCGGCAGCGGCAGGCCGCTCGCTTCCCAGAGCTTCGGGTACATCGAGATCGCGGTGAAGCCCGGCAGCGTGTTGATCTCGTTGACGAGGACGCGGCCGCTCCCCTTCTCGAGGAAGAAATCCACGCGCGCCATCCCCGACACGCCGCACAGGCGAAAGACGGCCACCGCGAGGCGCTGCGCCTCGGCGGCCACGCCGGGCGCAACGTCGGCCGGCACCAGGAGCTTCGCCTTGTCGTCGCGATACTTGTCGTCGTAGTCGTAGAACTCGTGGCCCGGCACGATCTCGCCGGGAACGGTCGAGCGCGGGTCGTCGTTGCCCAGCACCGCGCACTCGAGCTCGCGCGCCTCGATTCCCTCTTCGACGAGCGCGCGCTCGTCGTACCGGAGCGCGGCCTCGACGGCCGCCGCGAGATCCTCGCGCGTCTTGACCTTCGCCACGCCGACGGACGAACCGCCGTTGCACGGCTTGACGAACAGCGGCAGCGGGAGCGCGTCGGCCTTCGACACGTCGCGCGGCGAGGACACGACGGCCGCTCGGGGCGTCGGAATTCCCGCGTCGCGCAGCAGGGCCTTGAAGACCGCCTTGTCCATCCCGACGGCCGAGGCCGTGACGCCGGCGCCGACGTACGGCACGCCGAGCGTCTCGAGGAACCCCTGGAGCGCGCCGTCCTCGCCGGTGGTCCCGTGGATGATCGGGAAGACGACGTCGACGCGGCCCGGCGCGATCTCCGACGGCACGAGCGCCGTGCCGGCGGCGTCCGGAAGGCGGAAGCACTCCGGCACGGTCCCCGCGGCGAGCAGCGCGCCGGATTCGGACGGCGGGAGGAAACGGCCGGCCTCGGTCACGCCGATCGGGACGACCTCGTAGCGCGACGGGTCGAGCGCCCCGGCGATCGTGCGCGCCGAGATCCGCGAGACCTCGCGCTCGACGGACCTGCCGCCGAAGAGGACCGCGACGCGGACCCGCGTCACCAGCTCACCACGCGCACTTCCTCGACGGCGGCGATCTTCCGCAGCCGGTCGAGGGCGGCCTCGGGCGGGGGCGAGTCCACCGCGATGACCGCGGCCGCGGCGTCGCCCGCGCCCCGGGCGAGCGAGAAGTTCGCGATGTTGACGCCCGCCTCGCCGAGAATCGTGCCGACGCTGCCGACGACGCCCGGCACGTCGCGGTTGCGCAGGAAGACGACGGTGCCTTCGGGATGAAACTCGAGCGGGAGGCCGTCCACCTGCACGACGCGTCCGTCACGGCCGGAGAAGAACGTCGCGTCGGCGCTGGAGGTCCGCCCCCCGCCGGAAAGCGACAGGCGCAGCGACCGGGCGTACGTGGCGGCCGCCTCGTGCCGCGTTTCCGACACGGCGAGGCCCCGGTCCTGCGCGAGGAAGAGGGCGTTGACGTAATTGACGGTCTCCGGCGTGTGCTTTTCGAGCGCGCCCTTGACCGACGCGACCGCGATCGGGCGCAGCAGATCCTCCGGCAGGCCCCAGGTCTCGACCGCGAGGCGCTGCAGGTGGCCGCCCGCGAGCGCCGACAGGAAGTGGGCCGCGCGCTCCGCCAGGCGCATCCAGCCGGCCGCGCTCTCGGCATCCTTGGGTCCGCGGAACGGGAGGTTCACCGCCGGCACGTAGGCCGCGCCGGCGAGCGCCGCGAGCAGCGCCTCGACCGTCTGGATCGACACGCGCTCCTGCGCCTCGACCGTCGAGGCGCCGAGGTGCGGCGTCGCGACGACGTTTGGCAGCCTCAGCAGCGGGTCGGCCGGGTCGGGCGGCTCGGGCTCGAAGACGTCGAGGGCCGCACCCGCCAGCCGTTTCCCGGTGAGCGCCGCGAGCAGCGCGGCGCGGTCGACGAGGCTGCCCCGCGCGACGTTGACGAGCACCGCGCCCGGCTTGATTCGCGCGAGCTCCTCGGCCCCGAGGAGGGCCTTGCCCTGGCCCGTCGCCGTCGAGTGGAGCGTGATGACGTCGGCCTGCGCGAGCAGCTCGCCCAGGGCGACGAGCGGCACGCCCATCTCGCGCGCCTTCTCGGCCGGCAGGTACGGATCGTGGCCGAGGACGCGGGCCTCGAACGCCCGGGCGCGCGCCGCGACGCGCGAGCCCACCTGGCCGAGGCCGACGATGCCGACGGTCTTCCCGGCGAGCTCCGTCCCGACGAACTTCGACTTCTCCCACTTCCCCGCGGCCATCGAGGCCGCCGCCTCGGGGATGCGGCGCAGAAGGGCCAGGAGCACGGCGAACGTGTGCTCGACGGCCGAGACGACGTTGCCCGTCGGCGAGTTCAGGACGAGGACGCCCCGCGCGGACGCCGCCGGCACGTCCACGTTGTCCACGCCGACGCCCGCGCGGCCCACCACCGTGAGCTTCGGCGCCGCCGCGAAGAGCGCCGCATCGACCTTCGTGGCGCTCCGCACGAGGAGCGCGTCCGCGTCCGCCAGCGCTTCGAGGAGCTCTTCGCGGCTCGCCCCCGCGAGGTCGACCACCTCGTGCCCGGCCTGGCGAAGCAGGTCGAGACCGGCCGGGGAAACTTTCTCCGCGACGACGACGCGGCTCACGCCGCCGCCTCGGCCGCGCTCTCGTCGAGGGCGGCCAGGAGCGCCTCGAGCGAGGCCAGGTCCACGTCTCCCATGTGACCGATGCGGAACGTGGAGGCCTTCCACTTCCCGTAGCCGCCGCCGATCGTGAAACCGCGCTCCTTGACCTTCGCGACGAGCGCCTCGGCCGAAACCCCCGGACGCGGCGCGAGGCACGAGACGGTCCAGGAGCGCGCGCCCTCGGGCGGCGCGTAGGTGTGTCCGCGCTCGGCGGCCCAGCGGGCGACACGCGAACGCAGGGCGTCGTGGCGGGCCCATCGGCCTTCGACCGTCTCGGTCAGGATGTGGTCGAGCTGCACGTCGAGCGCGAAGAGGTGCGGTGTGGAAGGCGTGTACGGCGTCTGATTCCTGGCGGCGAAGGCTTCCGCCTCCGAGAGCCGCAGGTAGTGAGCGCGCGACTTCTCTCTGGCCCGGGCCCGGAACCGGTCCGACGCGAAGGCGACGCCGAGGCCGGGCGGGAGCGCCAGGGCCTTCTGCGAACCGGACAGCGCGAAGTCGAGCCCCCAGGCGTCGCACTCGACCGGCGAGCCCGCGACCGAGGTCACGACGTCGGCGAGGACGAAAGCTTCCGAGCTCTCGCGGACCGCCCGGGCGATCGCGGCGAGGTCGTTGAGCGTTCCGGTCGAGGTCTCCGAGTGCACGACCGTCACGGCCCCGTAAGCGGTCTTCCCGAGCGCGCGGCGGACGTCGTCCGGGTCGACGGGCCTGCCCCACGGCGTCTCGAGCACGTCGGTCTCGAAGCCGAGGTCCCGCGCGCACTGCGCCCAGCGCTCCGAGAAGGCGCCCGAGACGAGCGAGAGGACGCGCCCGGGCGCGAGGTTCAGGAGCGCCGCCTCCCACAGGCCGGTCCCGGCCGACGTCGTGGTGAAGACGAATCCCTTCGTGCGGAAGACCCGGGCGAGCCGCGGCGGGATCCGCGCGTAGAGGTCGGAGAACGCCTTCCCGCGATGGCCGATGGCCTCGTGCGCCATCGCCTGCCGCACGGCGTCGCGAACCCAGACGGGACCGGGCAGAAAGAAGCGAACCTGTCCGGGCTTCCCCCCGGTGGGATCGAACGCCGCGCTCATGGGAGCGCGATTCTACTTGCGA
>Ga0335070_10009884_pt1 | contig 11156 bp, 6 predicted proteins | sample Lox_Sample_13_FD_206722 | JGI IMG/M metagenome (GOLD analysis project Ga0335070, IMG submission 206722) | Soil microbial communities from Loxahatchee National Wildlife Refuge, Florida, United States - Lox_Sample_1.3 | ecosystem: Environmental > Terrestrial > Soil > Wetlands | place: USA: Florida... | reverse complement strand
GGGCGACGAGCGGCGAGCTGGCGGCGAGCGCGAGCGTCAACACGGCGCCGGTCGCGGCGTTGACCCAGAACAGGCTGCTCGCCTCGATCTCGGAGAGGCGCGGGCGCTGCACCGTCGCGGTCGCGAGGCCGAGGTCGCGCAGCAGATCCACCAGCCCCGTGATCGCGACCACCATTGCGACGAGACCGAAGTCAGCCGGCGCGAGCAGCCGGGAGAGCGCCGCCACCGAGACGAGCTGGAGCACGAAGCGGAGACCCTGGCCCACGAGCGTCGCGGCGCCGCCGCGAACGCTGCGCTCGCGCAGGTCGGTGGCCCGGTCCGAGCCCGACAGCCAGTCGTCGCGCACCGGCTCGTTCTCGAGGGAATCCGGATTGGACACACGGCTCCTGGGCCAGGGAGGGGCGACGGCGCGGGCGCAGTGTAGGGACGCCCCGGACCCCGCACAGCCGCCTGCCCGGGCGGCGGCCTGGACGGTATGATGCCGCTTCCTTCTGGGGCCCGATGCCATGTCGACGTCGTCCGAGCGCTCCTTCCGTCCGGCGAGCGCCGGCCTCGTGCCGCGCCCCCCGATCGCCGTCTACGTCCACGACTTCCTCACGCCCTCGATGACGTTCGTGCACCGGCAGCTTCTCGGAGTGTCTTCGCGCTTCGATCCATTCGTACTCGCCGTGCGCCGCGCGAACCAGGATCGCTTCGCCTTCGAGCCGGTCTTCGCCGCGTCGCCCGGGCGCGCGGGCCTGTTTGCGGGCCGCCTGGTCGCACGCTGGCGCGGTCGCTCGTTCGCGCTGCCCCCCCTCGCCGAGCGCCGCTGGCGCGAGTTGCTGCGAGATCGGCGGGTCGCTCTCTTGCACGCCCATTTCGGGCCCGGAGGCATCGAGCTCCTGCCGCTGACGGAGGCCCTCGGCATCCCGCTCCTGGTGACGTTCCACGGCTACGACGCCTCGCGTCTCCTTCGCGATGCGCGCTACGTCCGCGATCTCCACCACCTGCTGCGCACGGCACGCGGCATCACGGTGTCGGAGGAGATGCGGCAGCGGCTGATCGCGCTCGGTCTGCCGGCGGAGCGACTCGTGACCCACCACATCGGCGTGCCCCTCGACTGTTTCCCGCGCGCCGATCGGACGCCGCCCGCGGTGAAGGCGGCGCGCGGCGAGCCGCTGCGGCTGCTCCAAGTCTCGAACTTCGTCGAGAAGAAGGGGCACGAGTGGACGGTGCGCGCCTTCGCACGCCTTCGTGCCCAGCGACGCGACGTAGGCCTGGTGCTCGCCGGCGACGGCCCTCTCCGCGCCGCGACCGAAGCGCTTGCCCGCGAGCTCGGCGTCGCGGATGCGATCTCGTTCCCCGGCAGCGTGCGCACCCCGGAGGTCGCCGCGTTGATGCAGAGCGCCGACGTGTTCGTGCACCACAGCGTGACCGCGGCCGACGGTGACATGGAGGGGATCCCGACCGTGGTGATGGAGGCGATGGCGACGGGGCTCCCCGTCGTCACCACCCGCCACTCCGGAATCCCGGAGCTCGTGCAGGACGGCGAGACGGGCTTCCTCGTTGCCGAGCGCGACGTCGACAGCTACGTCGCCGCCTTGGAGAGCGCGCTCGGTGCATCGCCGGAGATCGGGGCGGCAGCAGCCCGGTTTGTGCGCGAGCACTTCGACATCGAGAAGCAGAACGACCGTCTGGCCGATGTCTATGACGACGTGCTCCGCCGGGGGGGACGATTGTGAGCAGCCCCATCGTGGGGAGAGGACGTTCCCGTTGCTGGTCCTTGGGCCTGCGCGCTTCCAGCCGTTTGCGACGTGCCTGGCCCGTGGGCCCTCGATGCAGTGGATCGGAGCAAGCGACGTCAGGGCGTGAAACCGAAGCATTGGTTCCTCCATGACCAAAGCAGACGCGTACCGCGCCGACATCGACGGCCTCCGAGCCATTGCGGTGACGAGCGTCGTGCTCTGCCACGCTCGGCTCGGTCTCCCCGGCGGGTATGTCGGCGTCGACGTCTTCTACGTGATCTCTGGCTATCTCATCACCAGCCTTCTCGTGGCCGGGATCGATCGGGGAGAGTTCACGTTCTCGGGCTTCTGGGAGCGACGGCTGCGCCGGATCCTCCCCGCCCTCTTGGTGATGGTGATCACGACCGTTCTGGCTTCCCGCCTCGTGCTCCTTCCGGAGGATGTCGCGGCACTCGGCAAATCGGTTGCGGCGCTCGCCGTGCTGATCTCCAACGTCCAGTTCTGGCGTGAGACCGGCTATTTTGAAGCGACCGCCGACGAGAAGCCGTTGCTCCACACGTGGTCGCTCGCGATCGAAGAGCAGTTCTACCTGTTGCTTCCGGTCTTCCTCTTCTTCGCATTGCGGTCCCGCCGCCGGCGTGGTGCGTTTCCGACCCTCGCCGCCCTGGCCCTTGGGAGCTTCGTTCTGAGCGTACTTGCCACTCCACGCAATCCAGCTACGAGCTTCTACCTGCTCCCGACTCGCGCCTGGGAGCTTCTCGCAGGGTCGATGCTCGCCCGGTTCGGCTCGGTTGCGAGCCCGCGCTTTGCGGTTGCCCGGTCGGCGGCGGCGACATCGGGTCTCGTCGCAATCCTCGCGCCCTGCTTCCTCTATGACTCGAGCACTCCATTTCCAGGTCTCGCGGCGCTTCCTCCAGTTGCGGGAGCGGCGCTGCTCATATGGAGCGGCGACACGACGAAGCCAGGGTGGGTGCACCGCGTTCTGGGATCGCCTCCGATGGTGGCGATCGGGCTCGTCTCCTACTCGTTCTACCTGTGGCATTGGCCGCTCTTTGCGATCGCCAACTACGTGGCGCTCCAACCACTGTCGGTCGGCATTCGGATTGCGCTTGCTCTTGCGAGCCTCGCACTGGCGTACGCATCTTGGCGGCTGATCGAAACGCCCGTTCGGAGACATGAGGTGCTGGCGTCGTCCCGGCTCTTCCTTGCCACCTGTGCGGTTGCGATCACCGCGACGCTCGGTGTCGGGCTCTTCCTCTGGCGTGCGACGGACCTCGACCCTGCGCCCCTCGCTTCGAGCCCGGTCCCTCATGTTCGCGAGGCACGCCTTCGCGACGATCGACACTTTCGCGACCTAACGGCGAGCGACATCCCGACGAACATGCCCTGCTTCGGCAAGACGACGGAACCGCCGACCATCCTCGTCTGGGGCGACAGCCACGCGATGGCGCTGTTGCCGGGCATCGAGGCAGCGAGCGCCGAGGCTGGCCTGTCGACGTGCGCCGCGACCCACTCGTCCACTGCACCGGCCGTTGGATACGCATTCCAAGCGAAGTTCGGCCTGAACGACCAAGCGCCTGCGTTCAACGAAGCCGTGATGCGATACCTGCGGTCGTCCTCGTTCCGTGTGGTGGTGCTCGCCGGCTATTGGGAGGACTACTGGGCCGCGGACGGCCGGCGATTCACGGATGCCATGGCGACGACGGTCGAATCCCTTCGCGCGATGGGACTGTCGGTCTTCGTCGTACTCGACGTCCCGGACTTCGGCTTCGACGTACCCAAAGCGCTCGCCCGCTACAACCGAGGCGATTTCGACGAAACTGCGCTGAAGATCGCTCGAGCGACGCTCGAAGCGAGCCGACCGGGGCACGGTGCGCTGGTTCCGCTCGTGAAGGAGCGCGGTGCAGGAATCCTGGACCCGTTGTACTTGTTTCAGAGCCGTCCGGATTCGTCGGATCTGTATCCGTTCGATGCCGATGGACCGCTGTACAGCGACCGGAATCACCTCAGCACTCACGGCGCGCTTGCCCTCAAGGGTCTGTTCGACGACGTCACTCAAGCTGCACGGGAGCGCGCATCGGTCGCTGGCGAACCGAGGGCGACGCCCGTGGTCGAGCCGGGCCCGCGGAGCTAGCGGCGCGAGAACGTCGCCTGGTCGGCCGTCCAGTCGTATGCCAGCGTCCAGTCGCTCCCCTGGAAGGTCCATCGATCGCCTTCGCGGACGAGCTGCACGGCGTCCTTCGCGGTGTCGCCCCAGGCGATGGCCACCGCATTCCGCCACTGTGCGGCCTGCGTGCGAAGCCGCAGCGTTCCGAGCTTGCCGTCGTCTCCTTGCTCGGGGCCGGCGGCACGCTCGATCTCGAAGGAGGTGTGCACTCCCTCCGGCGTGAGCGGCGCGATCCTGAGGCGTCCATCGGCGCCGGCCTCGACGAAGTCGTCCCCGTCGGGACGCAGGACCGGCTCGGGGTGGAAACGGAGCTCGAGGGTGCGGCTCTCCGACGCCTCGACGTCGTCGAGCACGAGAAGGGTCGCAGGTCTTACGAAGAAGAGATGGCGCGTCGCCCGCTGGAGCCCCGTCGCGGCGGGGTAGGCCGGCGCCAGGTCGCCGCTCATGCGGTCGAAGGCGGGAGTCGACTCGGCACGAAGGACGCGCGGCACGCGGCGCGCGCGCGCCCAGGGCGAGCCGTCGAGCCAGGGTCCGCCCTCGCCGATCTGGCCTTGTCCATCGATGAGCAGCGTGTTGTGCTGTGACGTGCGCTTCGGACCGTAGCCGTCGTCCCGGATCAGCCACCGCCCGTCGCCGAACACGACGAAGTGTCCGGCGTCCGGGTGCGCGTGCGAAGCGCCGACGTCGACCCCATAGCGCGCGGTCGCCGCGTGGCCGGCCGGGGGTCCGCATTTGAAGACCACCAGCGACTCGTCACCACTCCAGCCGCTGCGCGCGGAGACGAGGTCGAGGTCGGCGAAGTGGCGCAGCGTCGGCAAATCACCGGGCGCGGAAGCGGGGCCCGGCCGTCCGAGCACGAGCCCCATCCACAGCGACTCGTCGCCGCCGGCGTGAGCGGCGGCGATCCGATCGGCGAGCCAGCGGGCATGGGGATCGTCGTTCAAGGTCGCCAGCGCCCGCAGCGTGTAGTCGGGCCCGTACCAGTTCGAGCGCGGCGAGTCCCCGATGTCGACCACCGCGAGACGCCGGGTCCACGCGCCGGTGGGGATGCTGACGTACAGGCGATAGGCGGCGGCGTTTCGCCAGAAGGGCCTGCCCAGCAGGTCGAGGCTGCGGAGGTCGCGGAGGGGCACGAGAGTCTTGAGGAGATACTCCACTCCGTAGCCCCAATAGCCGATTCCCTCGGCGCTGGTGCCGTCGGGCGGAAGCGCCTCGGCGACCTTTCGCATCCGATCGGCGACGAGGTCGAGCCAGGCACCCGTGTCTGCGGCCTCTCCCTCGAGCGCGATCGCGGCCGCGGCGAGACCCGCGAGCGGCACCCACATCGTGTTCTTGAGGAGCGGCTCGGTGAGGCCGGCGTACCCGGACGCGGCTGATCGATAGAGGGCGCCGCCGCGCCGGACGAGGACGTCACGGATCTGCGCTCGCGTCGCCTCAGGGAGCAGGCCGCCGGCCCAGTCATACGTGGCCGCGAGCCCGAACATCAGGTGCCCCGCCTCGAGGCCGCGACCGTCATCCGCGCCTAGTCCCCACGTCGGGTAGCTCGCTGCGGCGCGGGACCACCGATTGAGGGCGTCGCGGTAGCGCGGAGCGCCATCAAGGACCGAAGCGATGGCGAGGTAGGGCAGGGAGTTGCCCACGTCGCGCTGCCAGAGCTGGCCCACCTCCCCGCTGCGTGGCTCGGCACGGAAGGCCGGAGGGCTGGTTGCGGCGAGGCGTTCGGCGATCGCCAGGACCGCTCTCCATTCGTCGCCTCGGCTCGTTGCGATCTCGCCGCGCAGCGCTTCGAGCCGTGCCGCGTCTAGCAGCAGGCGCGGTCGAGCTTCGGACCGAGGGACGGGAGCACGGGCCGCCGCAGCCGGCGCGTGCGCGAGCGGTGCGAGGCTCACGCCTGCGACCAGCGCGTCGATCTCGACCGGCGCCTCGTCGCCCTTCTCGAGCGCGAGGTAGCCCGCGGTGACGCCCTCGGGAACGAGGAATTCGGCCGCAAGCTCTTGCCACGCACCGCGTCGCGCCAGGTCGTACCGCTCCGAGTTGACGCGGGCCCCAGCCGCAGTCGCGCCACGCAGGAACTCGCACTTGAAGAATGGCGCGCGCGCGCCCTCCGAGAGTGCGTCCACGCGGAGCCAGGCCGAGAGGCGATACTGCGCACCGGGTTGGAGCGGAAGCCGGGCCGATGCCGCGAAGTTCCACCCGGCCGTCGAGCGGCCCCGTATGCGCAGCGCGCGCCCCGGAGTGGGGAGCCCCTTCGCGTCTTCTGCACGTAGCTGCATCGTTGGATCGCGCGCCGTCCAGCCCTCGGGGCCCGACAGGAATCGCTGCGTCGTCGCGGCCGGCGTGGCGGCGGTGCTTACGCTCGCGGCGAGCAGGGCGACCCAGAGCATCGCCCAGGCGAGCCGGACGGTCCCCCGCCGGCCGTGGGGCGGGATCACTCGCGCGCGAGGCCCGGTACGCCGGCGGGTTCCAGCCAACGTTCGGACTCAGGGCCCGCAGGCCGCGGTAGGGAAGCAATGCGGTGCGAGACGAGCACTTGCACCGCGGCAGCCACCGCGACGCCGCAGAGCGCGAAGTAGAGCTGCGTCAGCTTGAAGCTGTTGTGGAAGATCGGCTCGATGAAGCCGCCGAGCGGGTAGGCGATGATTACGAGGAGCATCCGCCGCATCAGCAACTGGTCGCGGGGGTCCGTCGCGAGCCGAAGCCCGCGTGCCACCCTCGCTACGATCGCCCCAAGGATCGCGATGAAGCAGAGCAACCCCGCGATCCCCGTCCGCGCCGCGACATCCAGGTAGATGTTGTGCGCGAGGCCATAGCGGAGCGCATAGGGCCCGATGTATGGCGCGACATTCTGCTCGGTCAGGCCGACGCCGATCGGATGGCTCACGATCAGATTGAGATATCCGAGCCAGATCAGCGGCCGGTCGGTGCGCATGCCGGTGAGACGCAGGTCCTCCAGAACGTCGCCGAAGGCGGAGGAGAAGAAGTCGACGGTCGCGAAGTAGACGAGCCCGAGCACTAGCGTCAGCGTGATCGCGCCGAGCAGGGAGGTCAGCAGGCTACTCCGCCGGGCGAAGAGCGCCGCTGCGCAGAGCATGACCGCGATGCCGTAGGGTCCCCGCGCGCTGGTCAGGATGAGCGAGACGCCCATCGCCACGGTGGCGATCCCCGCCAACAGCCGGAACGAGATCCGCTCGCTCGGATCCGCCGCGAGGCTCACCGAGAGCGGCATCAAGAGCAGAAGGGCGTTTGCGAGTGTGTTGACGTTCGTGAACACGCCTCCGTACTCGAACCAATAGGCATCCCGGGCCATCGACAACGGATAGTCCGGGAACCGGTAGCCGGTCGCGACGCAGGCAAGATGCGTGACCGAGATCCCGAGCCCGAGCCAGACCAGGAATGTGGGGACACGCCGGAAGTCATCCATCCCCGAGAGCGCGATCGCACCGACGAAGAACATGAGCGCGCTCTCGACGTAGAAGTCCTGGAAGGCGATCACGTTCCAGAGCAGGAGGCCGGATCCGAGGGAGCCGACGACGAGGCCCGTGAAGGCACAGAACAGGAACGCGGCCCAGAGCATCGGGAGCCAGCCCATTCGCGGAATGCGCTGGCCCCGCAGGTAGCAGGCGACGAACGCGACGTAGGAGAAGATCAGCGCCGGACCGAGGCCGAAGGCCCAGACGTAGCGGCGGGAGACGAAGGACTGCTGCACGAAGACCAGGACGCCGAGGACCGCGGTCAGTCGCAGCAGGCGGCTGCGCGTGAAGAAGAGCCACGCGATCACCGGGATTCCGAAAGCCACGTAGATGAGCCAGCGCTCGACGCTGAGTTCGGATTGAAAGTGCAAGGCGGCTCCCTCGTCCGTGCGACCCTGGGGACGCGCTCCCCGAGTCGTATCGGCCGTCCGGAGCCCGGGGGTGCACGGATGTTGCACCGTCCCCGCCGGACCGGCCAGCCGCTCCACGGCGGCCACGTCATCGTCGATCGGCTATCCCTGCCGCGCCGAATCGCTCGTCGCTCGGCGTCGCACCGGGAGTTCTCGCCGATGCAGGAAGCGCGCTTCGTATTCGTCATGGGGGGGGAATTCGAGCCCACGGTCATCGACTCCCAGGTCGTGGACGCGATCGCCGCCCTGGAGCCGGAGGGCATTCGCCTCGACCTGCTCCTCCTGATGCACGGCGGCGTCATGACGGGAAAGCTCCGGGAAAACCTCGCCCGCCGTGCCGAGGTCGCGCGCCGGATCAGCGGCCGTGTCGAGATCATCCCGGTGCCGCGCCAGGGCCTCCGCACGGGCCTCGTGTTGGGCGCGGCGGCGCTTGCCCTCGACATGGCGCTCCATCCGGCGCGCCGCACCATCTTCCACGGCCGCGGCGAGCTCGTGAGCTCCTTCGCCGCCGTGGTCCGGCGCCGCCTCCGGTCGGTTCGCATGGTCTACGACGCACGCGGTGACTCCGTGGCCGAGCAGCTCATGTACGCGGAGCGCCAGGGGATCCCGCCGGAGCGAGCCGAGCTGGCTCATCAGTTCGAGCGGGCTCGCCGCCTCTCCGTCGATCACGCGGACCACGTCTTCTGCGTCTCGACGGTCCTGCGCGACCGGTTGCGCACGCTCTACGGCCTGCCGGAGGACCGCTTCACCGTCGTGCCGTGCGTGGCCGACCCGGCGAAGTTCCGCGCCGACGAGGCGGAGCGGGCGACCCTTCGCCGCGACCTCGGCATCGAAGACCGATTCGTCGTGGTCTACCCGGGGCGCCTCGGGCGCTGGCACGAGGGTGAGCGCGTGTTCGAGCTCGTGCGCGCGCTCGCGGAGAAGCGCGCCGACGTGTATTTCCTCGTGCTCACGCCAGACGTCGAAGAGGCGTGCGCGCTTGCCGCCACGACCCTGCCTGCCGGGCGATGGTCGGTGACTCGTGCAGCGCACAGCGAAGTGCCGCGGTACCTCCGCGCGTCGGATCTCGGGATCCTGATCCGCGAGCGCCACCCGCTGAACGAGGTGGCGTGTCCGACGAAGTTTGCGGAGTACGTGATGAGCGGTTTGCCGGTCCTGATCAGCGAAGGGATCGGTGACTGCACGCGCTTCGTTCGCGATCACCGCGCGGGCGTCGTGCTCGAGCGGAACGAGCCGGCTTTGGCGGTGGCCGGTGTCGAGGCGCTACGCGTTGAGGATGCCGTCGAGCGCAGGCGGCGTGTCGCTGCGGCAGCGCAGGGCTTCCGGCGCGACCGGGCGGCGCGCGAGATGGCGGCCGTCTACCGGCACCTCGCGTCGGCGGAAGAGCCGAGCAGAACCTCGAGGTAGTCGGCGAGGCACGCTTCGTCGCTGAAGGCGTCCGCGCGTCGACGGAGCACCTCTCGGGACGGTGGTCGTTCGAGGACTGCGAGCATCGCCTTGGCGAGCGCCTCGTCGTCGCCGACCGGGACGAGCGGGCCGTGGAGGCCGCCTTCCAGGATTTCGTCGGGCCCGAAGCGGCAGCGCGTCGATACCACCGGCGTTCCGCAGGCCAAAGCCTCGATCAGGACCGTCGGCAAGGCCTCCCACGCCGACGAAAGCACGAACGCGCCGGCGCGCGAGAGGTACGCGTACGGGTTGGCGACGAATCCCGGGAGCGATGCATCGTCCCCGATACCGAGGGTTCTCACGCGTGCCTCGAGGGCGGGACGGAGCTCTCCCTCGCCGAGCACGAGGAGCCTCGCGGGGCGCAGCGCACGCACGCGCGCGAAGGCACGCACCAGCGTGTCGAAGTCTTTCTGTGGCGTGAGCCGCCCGACGCCGAGGAAGACCGGTGGCCCGCCGGGTACGAACCACGGATGATCGAGAGGCGCTTCGGCCTTCGCGAGCAGCGATGAGGTGACGACGGGGTTGTAGATCACGCGGATGCGCTGCGGCGGGATGCGCGTCCCCGCGGCGAGCTCGTCGCCGACGCCCTTGGAGACCGCCACCACCGCGTCCGCTGCCGCATACGTCCAGCGTGTGAGCCTCGGGACCCAGCGGTCGACGAATCCGACCGCGCCCGCCGCTTGAACCCTGAGCGGGCTGTGGATCGAGACCACGACGCGAGTCGGCACCCGCGCGAGCGCACGCGCCGCGAGCGCAGTGACGTTTGCGGTGTCGAGGGCGGACAGCAGCGCAGCGGGACGCGCGTGCGCGAGGTATCTCGCGAGATGCGGGACCGCGTAGATCGTACGCGAGGCGCACAGATCGACGACCGGAACCGAGGCCGGCACCTGGTCGCGGTAGGGACCCGCGGCGGAGGAGAGAACGAGCTCCGCGCGATGCCCGTGAGCAGCCAGGGCGGAAGCCAGATTCACCAGGACCCGCTCGGCACCGCCGCCGCCGAGTGTCGAGGTGAAGAGGGCGATCCTCCGGTCTTCGCCCGAGGCGCTTCGCAAGGAACACCCCCTGGAACGACTCCGACGCTCGACGCGTCGTCGCAAAAAGCAGGGGTTCCTACCCCAGCGCTGGAGGCGCGGCAAGGCCATCGTCCGTGCGCCCGGCGAGCCGCGCCGGCGCGTTGACAGCGTCCGGCGGTACCGCGACGATGCCCGCGATGTGCGGCATAGCAGGGATCGTGCGGCCTCGAATCGTCGCGGACGACGAGGCACGCGCGTCGCTGGAGCGCGAGCTGCGCGGTCTCGCCGCGTGCCTGCGCCACCGCGGCCCCGACGCCGACGGCTTCGCGATCGAGGGTCGCGTCGGCCTCGCACACCGCCGGCTCTCCATCGTCGACCTGAGCCCCACCGGCAGCCAGCCGATGTGGACTCCCGACCGTCGGCACGTGATCGTCTTCAACGGCGAGATCTACAACTTCCCGGTGCTCCGCCGCGAGCTCGAGGCGCGTGGCGAGCGCTTCGCTGGCCGAGGTGACACCGAGGTGGCACTCCGGCTCGTCTCGCGAGACGGCGCAGCGGCGCTCGCCCGCCTCGACGGCATGTTCGCCCTCGCGCTCCTCGACACGGCGACCGGTGAGCTGCTGCTTGCACGGGATCGAAGCGGCCAGAAGCCGCTCTACGTGGCGCGCCTCGCCGGCGGGGGCTTCGCCTTCGCGTCCGAGCTGCGTCCGCTTCTCGACGTCCAGGGCGTCGACGCACGCATCTCGCCCGACGCCCTGCTGCTCTATCTCGCGCTCGGATTCCTCCCCGCGCCCTACACGCTCCGCGCCGGAATCACGCAGCTCCTGCCGGGCGAGACGTTGCGGCTCGCCGCCGACGGCAGCGAGCAGCGCGGTCGCTTCACGCGCCCGCTCGGCCCCGGCCCCGTCGATCCGTCCCTGCGCGAT
>Ga0335070_10009883_pt1 | contig 11157 bp, 9 predicted proteins | sample Lox_Sample_13_FD_206722 | JGI IMG/M metagenome (GOLD analysis project Ga0335070, IMG submission 206722) | Soil microbial communities from Loxahatchee National Wildlife Refuge, Florida, United States - Lox_Sample_1.3 | ecosystem: Environmental > Terrestrial > Soil > Wetlands | place: USA: Florida... | reverse complement strand
GGAGACCATCGAGAGGTCCATCGACGTCAGGGCTGCGCCGGCGCACGTCGAGTTCCTGGTGAAGAGCGAGGCGCTGGAAAAGCTCCGGCCCCAGATGGAAAAAGTGGCCAGGCGCATCCGCCGGGCGATATTAAAATCCGAGCCCATAATCATCAGGCACCATGCGGACGCGGACGGCATCTGCGCAGGCGTCGCGGTGGAGAAGGCCTGCTTACCCTTAATAAAAGCGCAGGGCGACTCGGACGCCGAGTATCATTTCTTCTCGCGCTCGCCATCCAAGGCGCCGTTCTACGAGCTCGAGGACATCAACAAGGACCTGGTGATGGCGCTGGAGGACCACGAGCGGTTCGGCCAGGCCATGCCGCTCATCATTTTAATGGACAACGGCTCCACCGAGGAAGACCTGGACGCGTATAAGTATGCGAAGGTCTATGGAATCGACCTGCTCGTGGTCGACCACCACCATCCCGATGAAATTGTCGACCAGTTCCTCGTCGCCCACGTGAACCCCTATCATGCCGGCGGCGACTTCGGCATAACGGCGGGTATGCTTGGCACCGAGCTGGCCCGGATGATCAACCCCTCCGTAGAGGAGAAGATCAAGCACTTAGCGGCCGTCGCGGCAGTAGGCGACAGGTCCGAGGCGCTCGAGAGGGCCATGTACCTGGACCTGGTAAAGGACAAATATCCCGAGGAGGAGCTGAAAAAGATCGCTCTCGCGCTGGACTACGAGCAGTTCTGGCTACGCTACAACGACGGCAAGGGCATCGTGGACGACATCCTGAACTTCGGCGACCAGAAGCGCCACGACGCGCTGCTGGGCCTGCTGAACGAGCTGGCCACGAAGATGATCAACGACCAGCTGGACGCCTCTATGCCGCACGTAAAGACGACGGAGCTGCCGAGCGGCGCGATCCTGAACGTCATCGACGTGGAGAACTACGCCCACAAGTTCACCTTCCCGGCCCCCGGTAAGACCACCGGCGAGATCCACGATATACTCTGTAAGAAGTACGCGGGCAAGCCCGTGGTCACGCTGGGCTACGGCCCCGACTTTGCGGTATTGCGGTCCCGGGGGGTGCTCATGAACATCCCGAAGATGGTCCGCGAGCTCAGGGATGAGATCAAGGGCGGCGGCGTGAGCGGCGGCGGCCACCTGGTCGTCGGCTCCATCAAGTTCGTCGAGGGCATGCGCAAGGAAGTCCTCGAGAAGCTGACACAAAAGATCGGCCAGGCGCCTGTGGGCTAGCCGAAGGGCCGGCCCACTATTAGCTTAACGTATTGTGACATAAGCCCTATAAGCCTGAAAGCCAATTTTCATTTTGGACCATCAAAGGTGACGGTAATGAAAATGGATTCGGCAATATATGTTTGGGGTTTAACAGCAGTGTTCATTTTTGCGGCAGGCTGCATTTCGATTGGCAACGACAACAATCCAGGCGCGACGTTGCAAAGCCCGGCCGCCACTTCTATGGCGGGCAGCCCGCAGGCAGTCTCCCCGGCACTGACGGATGCGCAAAAGACGCAGGCTGCCAGTATAGCAAAAAGCGATCCGTCCATGAGCGCCTTACTTGGAAAGCCCGGATATACTATCACGGGTGTATTCTCGGAAGGCCCTGGCGCGAACAATGATGTGAATGCGGTCGTTTTCATCGAAGGCGAAAGCACGGTGCATGCGGACGGTAGCATTTGGACTCCGGACATATACCAGGTGTCCGTGGACATAACGGCGAACAGGGTCGACGGTGTAAAGCACATAGAGCCAAAAGTGCTTCCGACGCCTACGTCAGCCCCTAAAAACTAATTTTTTTTATTTTTCAGCTTTTACCGCTTCTTCGGCCTCTTTGTTCGCGAGCTCTTTTTGGGCAGTCGTCTGGAGCTTCGCCCTTCTCATCGACGCCTTCCGATAATAGGTCAGCGGGTGGCTCACGTACTCGCAAAGCTTATCTTTCCCGTAGCAGTTGCCGTAGGTGATCATGGTCTTACAGGAGGGCGACGTATACTCGGTACCTCCGGCACCGGTGATGTGCTCGACCTGGTAGCGGGTAAGGTCTTCCCGGAAGTCCGGTGCCATGCGATACAGCTCCATAATCTTATCCTTATCATAGCCAATGTTCGCTAAAAATGAGGTGAGGGCGAACCGGGCCGTATGGGGCAGGTTCACGCCCTTCTGTAGCTCGGAGAGCAGATAGTTCATGCACGGCGGGAACGAATACCGGCTCACGTCGCCGCTGACATTCATATTAAGCCTGCTCTTCAGCTTATTCAGCTCTATAACGATCTCATCGGCGTAAGGCTTAAGCGGAGCCGCGAGGGGCGCCGGTACGGGGGAGACCGACGTCTGGATCTTTTCCCGTATGGCCTCTTCGATGAGCCGGGCATAGCTATCTTTATCGATGTATACCATGCCTTTGATGATCTTCTGGCTGATGAGCTTCCAGTCCATGGAACGCAGGGGCGCCGAATAGCGCAGGTAATCTGTAAAATGCAGGATGAAATCCCGGCCTTCGACCCTTGCCGGCAGCCTGAAGTCCCTGCCAACCGCCAGCAGATCCTTATCCTTTTCATTGACAAGGAACGCGTAAGCCCGCTTTGCCTCCCATACTGCGTACCGCCGCATAAGGTATGTATCGCCCGTCATGGAGACGAGCATCCTGGCCACCGGGAATGACAGCAGCTCTTCCTCGGGCTGTAGCGACATATCGTCCTTCGTGTCCTGTGTGGATAGCGCCTCGAGCACACGCTTTTTGCCCCTCGTCCGGATGAGGCCGTACGCCGGCCGGGACACTATGTCCTCGATAGTGAAGCCCTGCTCCGTCACGTAGGCGAGGGCTTCCTGAACGAACGGGTACTTGGCGAATGTGACGACGTCCATGGCAAAATCAGACTATGGCTTTAGGGCTTAATATGCTTTCCCCGGCTGCCAGGAGCCGAAAGAAACGGCAAACCAAGGGCAAAAATGGCTATTATAAACGATAAAAACCGCTATTTTCGTCATTCTGCGTTTTTTAAGGGTCATTTTAATTTGTATAGGCGTAATTGGGGTTACTAGGAATGATTCACTGCTATACAGGAGGATGGAAATGGTAGAAAAAGGAAACATCAGCGTCAAAGAGGCGGGCAGAAAAGGCGGCCTGGCCACCTCTAAGTCCCACGGCCACGAGTTTTACGAGGCCATCGGCCACAAGGGCGGCTCGAAGGGCGGGCAGCGGGTGCGCGAGCTCATCGAGCGCGGCAAGGAGGCCGAGTCGTCCGGGCGGCGCCGATATTAAGCTGGAGTCTATTATCGGGCCCCTCCCGGGCCCGTGTGCCATTTTTACTTTCTGTTAAGCGCTCTAAGCCTGATAAGCGGCTCGAAGACTTTTTCAGCCTCAAAGTGGCTCGAAGCTGGCTCTAAGTTCTCTAAGACTTATTAAAAATCGTTGTTGCCGCCTGGGTGTAAACCTGGTGCCGTTTGGTGATATAAAATAATATTGGTGCCGCCTGGTGTAAACCTGGTGTGGTTGAAACTCTTGTGCTAACAAGCGGCACCAGGTTTACACCAGGCGGCACCAACTTATTTTAAAATATTTGCTGTGTTGAATTACTCCCGTATTTTAAGTTTTTGAAGAGCACTGAGGGCACTATTTTTCACCACAAAGGCACGAAGAGCACGGAGGCCCACAAAGTTTTCTTTTTAGATTAAGTTACAAAGTACACAAAGCCAGTTCATTGACATCAGGGCACGAAGGATGCAAAGACACAGTGGAATGAACAAGAGCACTTTTTGCCATCGTGCCTTCATATCCTGTATCTTATAAGTTCAAAAAGCGGCTCTGTGCCCTTTGTCTCTTAATTATAAAAAAGTCTTTGTGGACCTCCGTGCTCTTCGTGCCTTTGTGGTGAAAAATAGTGCCTCAGTACACTCCGAGACTTAAAAGGGCATATTCAACAAAGCATAAAACTTGAAAATGATAATCGGAAACTATCGATAAATTTGGCTATTACGCAAACGATAAAAATAAGACTACTTGCTAAACAATGACCTATCAATATTCAACGCAGCAAATATTTTGTTTTCTGGATTTTAAAAATAACCTTTTATCATAATAATGCATATCATCGGCCATGAACGCACGGGAGTTCGCCCGCCACATCGACCACACGCTACTCAGGCCCGACGCCACCGATAAAGACGTTTTATTGCTGTGCGACGAGGCCGTGGAATATGGCTTCGCCTCTGCCTGCGTGGCCTCGTGCTGGGCGGGGCTGGCGAAAAAGCGGCTCGGGGATACCGGCGTGAATACCTGCTGCGTCGTCGGGTTTCCGTTCGGCTCGGGCGCCTCGTATGCAAAGTCGTCCGAGGCATGGGCGGCCGTGGACGCGGGGGCGGATGAGATCGATGTCGTCATGAATTTCGGGTACCTGAAGACCGGCCTCATCGAGGAGGTTAAAAGAGAACTGTCCTCCGTCGTCGCAGTGGCCCAGGGCGCCACGGTCAAAGTCATCGTCGAGACGTGCTACCTGACGGACGAGGAGAAGGTGCTGGCCGCGCGCCTCGTAAAGGGCTCGGGCGCGAACTTTGTTAAGACTTCGACGGGCTACGGCCCGAAGGGCGCGACCGTCGAAGATGTCCGGCTGATCGCCCGGGAGGTGCCGGGCATAAAGATCAAGGCTTCGGGCGGCATACGCACCTTCGATGACGCGAAAAAGTTCCTGGACGCGGGCGCCTCGCGCATCGGCGCCAGCTCCGGGCCCGCCATCATGAAGGGCTTCCACTAGGCAAATAACCGGATCCTGTACCACGCCATAATACAATAAAAATATAACTATTAATATAATAAATAATGGCGATTTTATTAGAGTAGAAAAAATATTTATCACTAATAAGCTATAAAACCGATATTCTTTTAAGTAAGTAGTTTCATTACACTATATTTAGGTTAAAAAGACCTAAGTGAGGTATAATTTATGGCTACTTTCGGTATAGAATTCGTTCCGAACGTTCCAATAAAGGAACTGATCAACTATTGTAAGTTTGCAGAAGATGCTGGTCTGAACTATCTATGGATCACGGACCACTACAACAACCGCAACGTCTTTGAGAGCCTTGCCCTCATCGCGAACAACACCTCGAGGATCAAGATGGGCCCGGGCATCACCAACGCGTTCACCGCCAGCCCGGCAGTGACCGCCTCGGCGATCTGCACGCTCGACGAGATATCCGACGGCAGGGCCACCCTGGGTATCGGCCCCGGCGACCTGAGCACCCTCCCGAAGATCGGCATCCCGATGGAGACCCCCGTCGCGAGGCTTACTGAGGCCGTATCGGTCATCAGGAACCTGTGGACCGGCGCGCCTGTCAGCACCCCGGACAACAAGGTATTCAAGTTCGCCGGCGCAGGGCTGGCATACAAGCCCAAGCAGAAGGCAATCCCCGTCTACATCGGCGCACAGGGCGAGAAGATGCTCGAGACCGCCGGCAAGATCGGCGACGGTGCGTTAATTAACGCGTCCAACCCCAAGGACTTCCAGTTCGCGGTGCCCATCATCAAGAAGGCCGCCGGCGAGAAGAAGTTCGACATCGCCGCGTACACCTCGTTCGCGATCGACAACGACGCAAAGAAGGCAAAGGGCGCAGTCAAGCCCGTCGTGGCGTTCATCGCCGCGGGCGCACCCGTACCCGTCCTGCAGAGGCACGGCCTCGACCTGAACGCCGTCAACACCATCAAGGGCGGCCTGGCGAAGGGCGACTTCAAGACCGCGTTCGGCGCAGTCAACGACGCGATGATCGACGCGTTCTCAATCTACGGCACGCCCGCCGACCTGAACGCCAAGATCAAGGGCCTGACCGACATGGGCGTCACCCAGATCGTTGCCGGCTCCCCGATCGGCGCGGACAAGAACAACTCGATCCGCCTCATCGGCAAGTACGTAATACCGTAAGTGGGTTAACCTCCCACTTTCTTCTTTTATTTATTAGCGCTTTTTCCTGCGTAAGCTTTATATATCGGGTCTGGCCATTCTCAGGGATGTGCGCAACCATGGTTTATTTTCCACCGGCGGCCTGAGGCATGTTTTAACGCAGCCAGCCCGCCTCATCCTGGATTAGCGCATCGACCTGATTTTCATGATTATAACGCTTAGCTGTGCGTTTTAAACAGCCCCGTAACGTTTTCGAACTTCATTAAAAAGGATACAACTCACATGACCGAAGAAGCAAGGCACAAGTATGAATTCAAGAAACAGCTCGAGGAATTAAAGAGCAAGCAGGGCCAGGGCACCGAGCTTATCTCCCTTTATATCCCGCACGACAAGAGGATATCGGACGTTGTGGCGTACCTGCGGGACGAGCACGGCTCGTCGGCGAACATCAAGTCCAAGTCGACCCGGGACAACGTCCAGAGCGCCCTGGAGTCCATCATGTCCCGCCTCAAGTATTACAAGGAGCCCCCGGAGAACGGCATGGCCATCTTCTGTGGGGCCATCAGCATCGGCGGCGACCGCACCTCGATGGAGGCCATCACCATCGTCCCCTCACAGCCCATCACCTCCTTCTCATACAGGTGCGGCAGCAGCTTCGAGACGGATAAACTCGACGAGATGCTCGTAGACCGGAAGACCTTCGGGCTCATCGTGCTGGACCGCCGGGAGGCGACCATCGGCACGCTAAAAGGCAAAAAAGTCACGGCGCTGCGGCACCTGACCAGCACCGTCCCGGGCAAGCAGCGGAAGGGCGGCCAGTCGTCCCACCGTTTCCAGCAGCTTCGTCTCATCGCCATCAACGACTTCAACACGCGGATCGGGGACGCGGCCAACGATATCTTCCTCGCCATCGACCGGAACGACTTTCAGGGCATCCTCATCGGCGGCCCCACCCCGACGAAGGAGGAGTTCGTTAAGGGCGAGTATTTACACCACGAGCTGCAGCCCAAGATCCTGGGCCTTTTCGACATCGCCTATACGGACGAGTCCGGACTGGGCGAGCTAATGGACGCGGCCAGCGATACCCTGACCAGCCTCGAGGTGGTCAAGGAGAAGAAGCTCATGGAACGCTTCATGAGGGCGCTGGTGAGCGAGGACGGCCTGGCGGCCTACGGCGAGGACTCGGTGCGCAGCAACCTGAACATGGGGTCGGTTGACGTACTGCTGCTTTCCGAGGACCTGAGGCGCAGCCGGATCACGCTGAAGTGCCAGAACTGCGACTATGCCTCGACCACGACGGTCAAGCACCGGGCGGGCGAGAAGGCGACCCTCGACTATGGCAAGTGCCCGAAGTGCCAGTCGACGCTGAACATCGCGGAGCAGGTCGACGTGGTGGACGAGTTATCCATCACGGCCGAGCAGATGAACACCGAGGTCGAGTTCATCTCCACCGAGTTCGAAGAGGGCGAGCAGCTGTATAACGCGTTCGGCGGCATCGCGGCCATCCTGCGCTACAGGACGGGCGTGTAAAGGGGTTGTGAGTATGTACCTGGAACTTCTGGAAGAGGCCCGCTCGCTGATGGAGAAGGCCGTGGCCGATTCGGGCTACGCGTCGCCCGATATGTACCTGGGCGAATCGGCGCACGCCGACGTGAGCTCGGCGCTGCCGTTCCGGCTGGGCAAGGAATTAAAGAAAAACCCGGCGCAAATAGCAAAAGAGATCGTCTCCAGGATGGGCACGAGCGAGCACATCGGAAAGGTGGAGGCCGCCGGCCCGTACGTCAACTTTTACGCTAATGAAAAGTACCTGGCCGAGTCCCTGGACGCGATCGTTAAAAAGGGCAGGAACGGCGTCCTGCTGCCTCCTAAGAACATTAAGGTCGTCCTGGAGCACACGTCTGCCAACCCGACCGGGCCGCTGCACGTGGGCCGGGGCCGGAACCCCGTCATCGGGGACACGCTGGCCCGGGTCATGCGGAGCGGCGGCTACGACGTGCAGGTGCAGTACTACGTGGACGACATGGGCAAGCAGGAGGCCACTATCGTCTGGGGCTACGACCACCTGAATATGCTTGACGTGAAGCCGCCCGAGATAGAAAAGCCCGACCACGCCGTCGTGGAGGTCTACCGTGCGGCGACCGACATGCGGAAGTCCAACGAGGCCGTCGAGAAGGAGATCTCGGAGATACTGAACAAGTACGAGCACATGGACGCCGAAGTGGCCGTAAAGTTCAAGAAAATGGTCAACACGTGCATGGATGGCCAGAAGACTACGCTGGCCCGCATGAACGTCTTCTATGACCTGTTCGTGTGGGAATCCGACTTCGTCAGGAACGGCTCGGTTAACGAGATCGTTGACCGGCTGGCGAAGACTCCTTATGCTGAGCGCAAGAGCGGGGCGCTTGCCCTGAATCTGTCATCCTTCGGCATGGACAAGGAGTTCGTGCTCACCCGCGCCGATGGGACTTCGCTGTACACGACCAGGGACATCGCCTACCATATGTGGAAGCTCTCGAACTGCGACGAGGCCGTGAACGTTTTAGGCGAGGACCAGAAGCTCGCCATGCAGCGCCTGGACGCCACGCTAAAAATTTTAGGCGAGAAGAAGACGCCCCGGATCGTGTTCTACTCGTTCGTGTCGCTGCCCGAGGGCCGCATGTCCACCCGCAAGGGAGTCGTCGTTAACCTGGATGACCTGCTGGACGAGTCCGTGGCCCGCGCATACGTCGAGGTCGACAAGCGCCGGAATGACCTTCCAGAGGACAAGAAGCGGAAGATCGCCGACCTGGTCGGCATCGGGGCAATACGCTTCGGCATCATCCGCGTCGCCCCGGAAAAGTCGATAACCTTCAAGTGGGAAGAAGCCCTGGACTTCGAGAAGCAGGGCGCGCCGTTCATCCAGTACGCCCACGCCCGGACGTGCAGTATCTTAGAGAAGGCAAAGCCCGGACAGTTCGACGCCACCGTATTGAAAGAAAAAGAGGAGGCCGCCCTCATCAAGAAGATGGCCATGCTTCCCTACGTGGTCGATACTGCAGCGCGCGACTTGAAGCCCCACCTGATCGCCAACTATGCCCGGGAACTGGCTGAGGACTTCAATCAGTTCTACCGCTTCGTGCCCGTGCTTAACGCCGAGCCGGAGCTGCGGGAGGCCCGGCTGGCGCTGGTGGACGCGGCGAGAGTTACGCTTGCCAACACGCTGGAACTCCTGGGCATCGCCGCCCCCGAAGAGATGTAAGCCGTCCTTACGGCTTACCCGATTTTTTATTCTGCCACTTCTTGTACTGCGCCCAGAGGAACTTTCCTACGAAGTACACGATAGCCAGCCCGATGGCCAGGTAGAGTATCAGCGGTATGAGGTAGCCCGTCACGACGATTAGAGCCCCGATCATGCCGATGAACGCCCGGATGCCGTCCTTGAAGGCCGTGTCGATGCCCCAGTCGTAGGAGACCGCGGGCTCCGGCTCGGCCACGCTCGCGGTGATGGTCGAGAAGTCTACCTGGCTGCCGAGATAGTTCAGCTGCTGCTGGGTGCTCTCGATATCGCCCCTGACGCGGAACAGCTGTTGCTCAACGGCCAGCACTTCCGTCACGTTCTTGGACATGCCCATGATATCATTAAGCTGTTTTTCTTCCGACTGCAGGTTCTTGAGGCGGGCGCTCAGGTCGATGTACTGCATGGTGACGTCCGACCCGGAGCTCGACTCGGCCTTGACCTTGCCGAGGGCCTTGATCTGCGCGAGGCACGACTCGTACTGGGCTGCGGGCACCTTCACGGTGATGCTCGACTGCTTCTGGTTATTCCCGGAGAGCCAGGTGCTCGACGATTGGACGTAGCCGCCGGCCCCCTGTGCGATGTTACGGATGCCGGTGACCGTATCGTCGACCTTGCTCGTCTCCAGCGTGACCGAGGCGGTCATGATGACTTTCCGGTCGTTCACGTTTGTATAGACGCTGCCGGGGGTGCCCGTCGCCACGGGCGTCGTATAGCCTGTGTACGATGACGACGAGTCCTGGGTGCCGCCATAGCCCGGCGCCGCAAGCGGCGGAGCATAGTTCGAAGAGCCGCCCGTGTAGCTTTTCTCGCCGGGCGAGGACGTAGGCGATCCACCGCCAAGGCCGGAAGTGCAGCCCGACAAGAGAGCGAACGATACGACGCAGAGTATCGCTATAGCCATTAATCCCTTTTTGATCGATGAATGAGAGTTCATAATAGTTTATGATGCCATCTGTTTATATAAAAATGGCTTTGACTGCAAGCCGATTCGTAGCTATTAAGCCAAAAGAGAAATATATGTGCACGTATCTGTTTAGTGCATTCATCTGTGTGGACTCGTGGGGTAGCCAGGATATCCTACCGGGCTTCGGACCCGGAGACCCGCGTTCGAATCGCGGCGAGTCCGTTTTCTATTTTAACAGGCGCGCTGGCTCCAGGCTTATCCTGCTTTTTATGACGGTCCCGAAGCTTGAGAGCCCTTCGGGCGTCGTCGAAAAAACCGTATCGCCCAGCATCGCCATGGACGCCATGCCGTCGAACGCCTCGACCGTCTCGATCGCATCCAGTGCTTTTTTACTGATGAGGCCTGTATCGACGGAGAACTTCCTGGAGAGCCGCATAAAATGATCAAACGTCGGGGCCTTCAGCAGCTCTTTCAGGCACTTCTTCCCGGCTACATTGATGAGGGCTTTCTCCTTCGGGTCCGACAGGACGCTCTTCGTCGATATGGGGCCGAAGTGTACGCAGTAGACGTCCCTCGCATCGATGGGGATACGGTCCAGCGTGAACGGCGTGCCCGGCCGTGTCCTGATCACGATGCCTCCCAGCGTCATGCCCGCCACGTCGCCCAGCCCCGTCCTGTTCTTCACTTCTGCCACGTGAGCGGCGTATGCGAGCTCATTATAAGTCTTGCCCAGCCCGAGGGCGCTGTTTATGGCCAGCGCCGTGCTGAACGCCCCGGCGCCGCTGGCGCCGAAGCCGCCCCCGACGGGCATGTCCAGGTCGCTCTCGACGTGGACGGGCTTATCCGCCAATAATTCGATGACCGTCCTTGTCGTCGGCGCATCCGAGGGCACGCCGTCGACGTAGACTTCGGCCGTGTTCGAGGGCCAGGCCGTCGTGCTCACGCCCCCTTCCAGCGTGAAGCCGCAGCCGCAGGAGCCTGCCTTGAGCGGGTCCGGATCGTCGTGGGCGTAAAAGAAGCCCGTGATGTGGGAAGGCGCGAACGCCTTGCCGATCATTGGAAGTACTCCGAG
>Ga0335070_10009882_pt1 | contig 11160 bp, 14 predicted proteins | sample Lox_Sample_13_FD_206722 | JGI IMG/M metagenome (GOLD analysis project Ga0335070, IMG submission 206722) | Soil microbial communities from Loxahatchee National Wildlife Refuge, Florida, United States - Lox_Sample_1.3 | ecosystem: Environmental > Terrestrial > Soil > Wetlands | place: USA... | reverse complement strand
CCGCCCGCCGCCAGCGAACGAAGCGATTGTAGCAGGTGGTGTATGGACCGAAGCTGCTCGGCAGGTCGCGCCACGGCGCACCGGACCGCAACGTCCAGAAGATGCCGTTTAGGACGCGGCGGTCGTCCACACGGGGAACGCCGCGCGGCTTGTGCGGAAGCATTGGGGCGATAATGCCCCATTCAACATCGCTCAGTTCGTACCGCATGATTGGAGGCTCCTGTTTGGGGCCTTGAATCATGCTTGACGTGACGCGATCAACCACGAACCTGTATTTCCGAAAGCACCCGCAAAACGGACATTTGGTGAATTTGGCAGAAGCGACGCGATTGACCGCGACCTCGAGCGGCCTCTTGCTGATGGCTACACGCGACCTGGGCGTGTAGCTCGATGGGATTGCTGAACGCTGTGTCGCCAGCTGTCGGATCGTCCTTGCCATTTTGAGCTAAGCATCACGTGACGGTCGCCGATCTCGCATCAACGCATTGGCAGCAGCACCTGACGCAAACGTCGCTACCGCAATCACTAGGATCGCCGTTTCGAATCCAAAGACGTCTGCGATCAGGCCGGAGGTGAATGCGCCCGCCGCATATCCGATGTCGCGCCAGAAGCGATAGACGCTGAGCACCCGCGCCCGCATCGTCGGATGCGATGCATCCGAGATCGCCGCGATCAGGGTGGGATAAACCATTGCGGTACCGAGGCCGAGCAACGCGCTTGCGGCGAGCCACCAGGCGAAAGAGCTGGTAAGTGAGGTCATCGCCAACGCCGCGGCTTGCAGCCAGAGCCCCCATGCGACTAATCCGCGCCGTCCTATCCTGTCGCTCAACGGTCCCGTGATGATTTGCAGGATGCCCCAGCAAGCGGGGTAGACCGCCTTCAGCACGCCGATGCGTTCGACATCGAGGCCATAGGCGAGGAAGAACAACGGGAACAGTCCCCAGACCATGCCGTCTTTAAGGTTATTCACGAAACCGGCCTGGCAGGCCGCGAACAACCGCCGGTCGCCGAAGCTGGTGATGCGGAATACGCCCCAGAATCTCAAAGCCTCCGCAGCGCCGTGGCCGTGGGCACGGACCTCGTGACGGACATGCTCACCCGTGTCGCGCACCACCAGAGCCGACAACCCGAAGCCGAGGGCGGCGTAAGCGGCGCCAAGATAGAACGGGGCTGGGCGCAGGCCGTAGCCCGCGGCGATCCAGCCGGTTAGAAAGGCGGTGAGGCCGACGGCGGCGTAGCCGGCGAATTCGTTGAGCCCTATGGCGAGACCGCGAGATTTCGGCCCGACGAGGTCGATCTTCATCAGGACGGTCATCGACCAGGCGAGCCCCTGGTTGATACCGAGCAGCGCGTTGGCGGCGATGACCCAGCCCCAACTCGGCGCCCACATGATCATGAACGGGACCGGCAGCCCGACCGCCCAGCCCAATACGAGCGTGTGCTTGCGGCCCCACGCCTCCGCCAATTGGCCGGAGATCAGGTTGGTCAGTCCCTTTACGACGCCGAAGCTGACAATGAAGCCGGTGATGATGCTGGCGGAGGCGAGGTGAAAGGTCTCCGAGCCGATCAGTGGCACCACCGTGCGTTCCAGCCCGACCATGCCGCCGACGAACGCATTCAAAAGGATCAGCAGCAGAAACTGACCCAGGTTGGCGCGGATGCCCAGATTGATTGTGGATGGAGCGGGCGCGGACGATCCAGCCGACATCGTCACCTTCCCCGGCAATCCATAGATGCCGGAACCCCCGTGAACCCGACCCTGGCGTGCCCTATTTGCCGCGAGGGCGCACTCTCATCGGGCTATTTCCATGTTGCCGCCGCACGGCCTCGGAAAAGCGCGTCAGCAGCATCGCCGCGCCTCGTTCACCGGCGCCCATTCGGCGTCCATGATGCCTTGTTGGGTCTCGATCGAATCACGCAGGATGAGCAGGGCGTCCTCGGCACTCAGCGCGCCCCGCTCGACGAGAAGGAGAAATATTTTTTGCACGAGATCGTGAGCAGCGACACCTGCAGCCTGCGCATCGATCCGCACTTTCTCGCTTTCCATGGTGCGCTCCCGGGTTGTCGGCAACCCGCTTCGGACCCCGGAGATTCCGCCATCTGAGGCGGCGCTTGACAGGCCCGAGATATTCAACAAATCTGTTGAATGATTCTTTCTAATGCGGGCCATGTCAAGCGGAACTCCCAAGCGCGCGCTGTTTGCCGGATTTGCCGAGGTCGCAAAGGCCCTCGGTCACGCGCACCGGCAGGAGATTGTCGAGCAATTGGCGCAATGCGAGCGCAGCGTCGAGGCTGTTGCCGAACGCGTCGGTCTCTCGGTAGCCAACGCGTCCCAGCATCTCCGGCTGATGCGAGGGGCGGGTCTACTAGCGTCGCGGCGGGCAGGCAAACATGTCCTCTATCGGCTGAGCGATACGAGCGTCATCGACTTGATCGCGGCGCTGCGGCGCGTGGCCGAGCGCAACCTGGCAGAAGTGCGCGAGGTCATCGGCGGATATTTTCGCGAGCGCGATGCCCTCGAACCGGTTTCGCGCCGGGAGCTGGTTCAACGCTTGAAGGACGGTCTCGTGACCGTTCTCGACGTCCGGCCAGAAGACGAATACGCGGCCGGACATCTGCCCAAAGCGGCCAATATTCCGCTTCGCAAGCTCTCGCGGCGACTGCGCGAGATTCCGAAGAACCGCGAAGTCATCGCCTATTGCCGCGGACCCTATTGCGTTCTTGCGTTCGAGGCGGTGGCGTTACTGCGCAGCCGCGGATACAGGGCGCGACGCCTGGAAGACGGCTATCCCGAGTGGAAGGCGGCGGGATTGCGCGTCGAATAGCACTCGCGCTTCACCCGAGTTCCGCTCGATTAGCAGCGGCGAGCGCTATGAGATCGGAGGTTTCGATGCAATCGCCCATGGATCAAGTCCAGCGCGGCTTGAAAGTGCCCCTGCTGTGCTTGCGCCTGCGGACGCGGCGGTCGAACACCGGCCGAAAGCAGAAGCAGCTGTCATCTGATTTGCAAGCGGTGCGGACCGAACGCCAAACCGCGATCGAAATTCGCATCGGCCTCGAAAAAAGGAGAGCGAGATGATCGGCCTAATCTACGGAGGCGTCTGCTACGTCGTGTTCTTTCTGACGTTCCTTTACGCCATCGGCTTTGTCGGAAATGCCATCGTGCCCAAATCCATCGACAGCGGGGCCGCGGGCCCGCTGGGCGAAGCCTTGGTAGTGAATGTCCTTCTGCTTGGCGTGTTTGCGATACAGCACAGCGTGATGGCGCGGCAAGGTTTCAAGCGCTGGTGGACCCAATATGTTCCGCGCGCCGTGGAGCGCAGCACCTATGTTTTGCTGTCGGCCGGCGCGCTCGTTCTGCTCTTCTGGCAGTGGCGACCCATTACCGGCATCATCTGGTCGGTGAGCAATCCCATGGGTATCGGGATTTTGCAGGCGATCTTTTGGATTGGCTGGGTCGTCGTGTTGATAAGCACGTTTCTGATAAGCCACTTCGAACTTTTCGGATTGTATCAGGTGTATGCGAACTGGCGGGGGCAAAAATTCGAGCATCCGAGCTTCCGCACACCGCTGTTCTACAAATTTGTCCGTCATCCGATCTATTTCGGCTTTCTGCTGGCGTTCTGGTCGACGCCGACCATGACGGTCGGCCACTTGCTGTTCGCGATCGCCACGACCGGCTACATCTTTATCGGAATGATGCTGGAGGAGCGCGACCTCATCTCCTTCCATGGCGACGCCTACGCTCGCTATCGCGAGCGCGTGTCCATGATCTTGCCGCTTCCGCGCCGAAGGGGCTAATGCGACGCCAATCGAGCCAGTCCCGCGCAGGTGCGAGCGCACGCGAACGAGGAATCGCATTGACACGGAACACAGTGGATCGAGTGGGGCTTAGGGTTCATCCGCGCAGCGGGCGGATGGGCGAATGTCGCCAAATGGCACTTTTGCGACGTTGGACCGTGTCTGAGTTGAGTCCGAATGCACCTGAAAACGGACATTTGTGCGCAACGGAATTAATGAGTACGCGCCCTAGAAGGGCAGGCCCAGCTTGACGTGACCGCGGGCGCCATTGCCGCCGGCGTTGCCGTCCGCGGAGACCTTGTTGTCGCATCCCGCGAGCGAGAGCAGCAGCAGCGCCGCCGCCGCAAATGCGCCGAGGCGCCGCGCCGACCTGGCCGCGGGCGCGGCATCGCGATCCGCCGCTACGACCTCTGCGGGCGGTGGGACGGGTCTGGCGGGCTTCCGCTCAGACATAGGCGGCGGCGGGATTGTCGAGCCTGAGCGTGCTGCTCGCGCTGCGCACGCTGTGGCTGATCCCGCAATAGCGGTTGCATTGGCGCATGTGCTCGCGAACGAGATCTGTGCCCTCCCAAAAGCGCCGGAGGTCGCCGTGCTCGCGGAGCATCATGCCCGGGAACGCGCTCGAGAAGCAGAGCCGAGCGATCCCGTAGTGGTCGACCATGACGTTGCGCTCGTAGGTATTGCAGATGTGCTCGGCGGTTCCGGTGCGCGCGTCCCAGCCGCGATGCGTCTCGCCGCTGAGGGCGAGCGAGCGGAAATAGACGTGGACCTGCCGTTTCCAGCGCGGATTGAAATTGAGCCGATACTTCCGCTCGCAATGCTCGATGACGCGAAGCAGCTCGTCGGGATCGATGCGGCAATGCCGCGCGAAGAAGCGGTCCGCGCCCGTGGGCGCCCCGAAGGTCGGCTGCAGGAAGTTGAGCTTGAGCTTGTCGGCTCCCACTTGGTTCAGCACGAAGTCGTAGAAGGGATCGAGCTCGCGGAAATTCTCGTCGAAGATCAGCCCCATGACGTAGATCCGTGTGCCGCGCCCGGGATTGCGGCGGCGGGCGTCGAGGAGGAGCCGCAGCGCGCGCACGGCCTTGTCGAAGGAGCCCTGGACGCCGCGGGTCTCGTCGTGGAGCGCCGCGCGATGGCTGTTCAGCGACACCGAGATCTCCTTCGGCCCCTCATCGATCATGCGGTCCGCGAGCGCCTCATCGCGCACGCGGGTCCCGTTGATGACGGAGAGGTTCTTGAGCCCCAGCCTCTTGCACTCGCTGGAGATGTCGAAATAGTCCTCGAGGTCGAGCATGCTCTCGCCGCCGCAGGTGACGACGGATCCCGCGGGGCTCATGGCCGCGAATTCGCGGATGATGTCGCGCTTGCGCTCCCAGCTCAGGTAGTTCGGCTTGTCATCGTCGTCGAGCTGCCAGAAATTGCAGTGCTGGCACTTGAGGTTGCAGCGCTTGTTGACGTGCACGAAGAGGAAGCGCGGTGGGTCTCGCATCGCAGGCTCCAGTGACGGTGTGTCCTCGCGATCTAAAAACGGCGCACGGCAACGTCCTCCGGCAGCAACAGAGGCAGGCCGAGCGCGCGCTCGATGACCTGCTTGCTGTGGGCGTCGAGGCCGCGCCACCACTGCTGCGCGGCCCTGAAATTCGCTTCGAGGTTCTTGCAGTTCGGGGGCGGCTCCTCGCCGGCCATGCGATAGACCGATTCCCAAAGGCAAGTATAGCCGACGGTCTTGGCCTCGTTGAAGACCATCCTGAGCTCGGGATGCTTACGGGTGAGGATTGCGAAGAACACCCGGTCGTCCATGAAGCTGATCTGGCGCGGGATCAGGCTCCACCTGATCGCGACGCGGAAGGCCGTGCGGTAGAAAATGTAGCAGCTGGTGTCGACGTGGTGGCGGGCATCCTCCTCGGGAATCTCCACGGCTATGGGGGTGCCGTCGGGCCGCAGCATCCGGCGGCGCGCCACGACGAGGTCGGGATAATCCTTCTCGGCGCGGCCGCTAAAATGCCTCAGCGTCACCTCGAAGTGGTCGGGCGTCAGGAGATTGTCGGCATCCAGGAATTGCACGATGTCGTATTGGGAGCGGATGGCCATGATGAGCCCGATCGTGCGCGGCGTATCGCCGTAATCCGCGCTGCGCTTGCGCAGGATCGCGTGAGCTACGTTGGGCTCGTCCTCGACCCAGTATTGAGGATTGCCGTCGGCGACGAGGATCTGATCCACCGGAACCGCCTGCGCGCGCACCGAGGCGATGCAGCGCTCCAGGACCTCCCGGCTTTCCTCCCAGTAGGGCGTCACGACGGCGATGCGCACGGCCTTGGCTCCGGAGGAAGAGGTCGGAAGTCGGCGGAGCAGAGACTAGATGGCGGGTATGGCCGCGACAAGCGCCGGCGCGGAGCGGGCTCGATCCTGCCGCTCGTCCCTGCGCCGGCGGGGGGGTGCCTCCTAGAAGGTGTGGCCGACGAGACCGGCCGCAGCGCCGGTCTCCTGCACGCGCAGGACCGCGATGATCTGTTCCTCGTTGAGCCTCGACGGCCGCATCGTCCGCCTCCCACAGGTGGACGGACTCTACTCAAATCCGGAGGAGTTCTAGGGGCTCAGGTCAGCGGTGCTGATGGTCTACTGGACGTCGCTAGTCTCATCTGCCTCGTGCGTGAGGACGGCGTCGTGCTCGAGTTCCGCCAGCGTGAACGGGGTCTTGGCTTCCTCGAACACGTAGAACAGCGCTAAGTCGGTGGGCATGCCCTCCGCAACGTAACGGCGGTAGAGCGCAATCAACTCCGAACGTCTGTCGTAGTGGATTACCATGGCGGTGCTCCTAGGAGAGTCACGGGAGCACCCTACGCGCATGGACGGCACGGACCTTGATGTGCATCAAGCACCAGGGCCGCCTATGCAAGCTGCCAATCGCACGCTGCCGTTCTTGGCGATCACATCAGGCACCGCCGAGCCCGTGAACGTGCGCGGCATCGTTCATGGACGGTCGCGGCCCGAGCGGCTCTGGCTGTCAGGGATAGGTGTCAGGGGCATGGCAGGGCGGTTCCTGCAACCCGTTGAAATATAAGGGCTGAGTGGCCTTGGCGTCCCCACGGGGATTCGAACCCCGGTTTGCGCCGTGAGAGGGCGCCGTCCTGGGCCTCTAGACGATGGGGACCCGGAGCAAGGGGCTCCTTCTAGCGGCTTCGGGGGCGGCGATCAAGGAGGATGGGCGTCAATCGCCGCGCCCTCATCGCCGCTACTCCCGGAAATTCACGAATTGCAGCGGCTGCTCGGTCTTCAGCGCGCGGATTTCCGCCATCGCGGCCTGGAGGTCGTCGCGCTTCTTGCCGGTGACGCGGAGCTCGTCGCCCTGGATCGCCGCCTGGACCTTGAGCTTGCTGTCCTTGATGCGCTGGCCGAGCTTCCTCGCGAGCTCGCGGTCGATGCCCTGGCGGAGCTTCACGGTCTGGCGGAGCGCGCCGCCCGCGGCCTTCTCGGGCTCGGCGAAGTCGAGCACGCCCGCATCGACCTTGCGCCGCGTCAGATGCGCCTTCAGGAGCTCCTGCATCTGCTTGAGCTTGAGCGCGTCGTCCGCGAGCACCGTGAGCACGAGCTCCTCGCGCTTCACCGAGGATTTGCTGCCCTTGAAGTCGAAGCGCTGGGCGATCTCGCGCCCGAGGCCCGCGAGCGCGTTGTCGACCTCCGCGAGGTCGACGCGCGAGACGATGTCGAAGCTCGGCATGGCGATCTCCTTTCCCGCCTCACCGGCTATACCGCTTCCCGCTCGCCCGCGTCCATCATCGCGCGGACGCGCAGCAGTACCGCGACCGAAACGAGCGGCAGCACCGCCATCGCGAGGAAGCAGGGCCCGTATCCCCCGAGCACGGGGATCGCCGCCGTCATCGCCGCGGGCGCCGCGACGTAGCCGAGGAAGGTGAGGAGGGTCGTCCCCGCCGTCACCTCGCTCACGCGCCCCTCCGGCGCGAGCCGCGCAACTTCCGCCAGGAAGACGCCGTTCCAGCTCACGCCGGTGAAGCCGATGACGGCGCTCCCCGCGAGCACCAGCGGCCAGGGAAGGCGGAAACTCAGCGCCGCCGCGATCAAGGAGGCGAGCGACGAGCCCATGCCCAGGAGAATGAGCGCGCGGACGCCCGAGCCGAGCCGGTCCGCGAGAAACCCCATGGCGACGCGCGCGACCATGCCCACGGCCTGCAACACCGCGAAGGCCGTCCCGGCGGCGGTGAGGCTCAGATCGAGCGCCGTGTTGAGGTAGGTCACGTAGAAGCCGAAGATGCAGCCCTGCACGCAGGCGAAGCTGAAGCCCGTGCCCGCGAGCCAGCGCAAGGCGCGGCGCGAGGCGATGACGCGGAAGGGAAGGAGCGCCGAGCGCGGCGAGAAGAGCGCCGCCAGCAGATTGTCCGCCGGCGGCGCGCGGCCGCGGTCGATGCCGCGCCGCCAGGGCTCGACGAGGAGCGCCGAGAGCGCGGAGACCGCGGCGGTCGCAACGAGCGCCCAGCGCCAGCCCCAGACGGCGACGATCGCCGGCAAGATGAGCCCCGCGGCCGCGCTTCCGAGCGGCGCGCCCGCCTGCTTGATCGAGAAGATGAGCGCGCGGCGCTCGCGCGGCGCGTGGCGCATGAGGATGTCGCTGCCTGCAGGCGGCGCGGGACCGTAAGCAACCCCCATCAGCAAGGCAGCCGCGAGTAGGGCAATCCAGGACCCGCTCAAGCCCAGCAGCACGCCGCCGGCGCCGAGAAGCGCACCCGCTTGCAGGGCGCCGACCGCGCCCCAGCGCGGCAGGAGCACGTGGCCGCTCGCGAGGAACCAGAGCGTCCCCAGCGAGATGATCGAGGCGAGCGTGCCAATCGCCTCCGGCGAGACGCCCGCGGCCGAGGTGAGGCTCGGCCCGATCACCGGCATCGATTGGCTGAGGAACGAGCTCGTGATCTGCATCACCACGGTGACGCCGAGCGCCTCGAGCCAGACCGGCATGCGGCCTTTCGGCTTCGGCTCAATCACGGCCGCCCGCCGATGACGCAATCTCTCTCACGATTCCCTCGCGGCGCCCCTCTTGTGCGGCATTGCGGTGCTGCGGGCGCAGTTGAGCACGCGGGTTGCCTCAAAACCAGCCGTCGAGACAAGCGCTTGCACGGCTTCACGGCGCCGTGATCGAAGGGGTAGCGTGAGGGCGGCCCTAAGTGGTAGATGAAAGTTAAAGGTCCACCCTGTCCTGGACCCCTAAGGAGCCGTGCCATACCGGACCATTTGAGCATTCTCGGCGAGGATTTGCTCGTCATGCTCGTGCTGGCGCTGGGCCAATCCACGCTCGAGCGCTGGCTCGCGGGATGGGAGCCGAATGCGCGTCAGGTCGTCAGCGGGATCTGGTTCGGGGTCAATGCCGCGATCGCCATGCTCTTGGCGGTGAGGCTCGGGATCGGCGCGCTTCTCGACGTGCGCGTCGTCGTGCTCATGGGCGCGATGGCCTTCGCGGGGCCGGTCGCGGGCGTGATCGCGATGCTGATGGCGATGGTCGTGCGCGCGGGGATCGGCGGCGAGACCATGCCCGTCGGCCTCGGCTTGATCGTCACCTCGGCGGCGCTCGGCTATGCGCTCGTGCGGATCCGGCGTCCCGAGCGCAGCGTCATTTGGCCGCTCGCCTATGGCCTCATCGGCAGCCTCGGCCAGATGGCCTGGCTCCTCCCGATGACGTGGGAGGATCCGAGGGGATGGGATCGCGTGCTCGCGACGGTGCGCGAGGGCGGGCCGGTGCTGCTCACCTCCTCGATGCTCGGCTTTGCGCTCCTCTCCTTCGTGATCTCGCGCGAGCGCGAGCGGATCGAGCGCGAGCGCCGGCTGGGCGCGATCCTCGACTGGACGCCGCTCTTCATCGGCCTCCTCGATCCCGACGGCCGCGTGCTGCAGGCGAACCGCACCGCGCTCGATTTCGTGGGCGCGAAGGCGGGGGATATGGAGGGCAAGCCCTTCTGGCATACCGCCTGGTGCAGCGGCGATCCCGAGGTCGGCGAGCGCTTCCGCTCGGCGGTGGCGCAAGCCGCCGGCGGCAAGACCGCACGCTTCGAGGTGGAGCTCGCGGGCACCGGCGGACGCTGCCGCACCTTCGATTTCCAGCTCTATCCCGTCCGCGACAATGCCGGCCGCGTGGCGATGGTGCTCCCGGAGGGCCGCGACGTCACCGCGCAGAAGGAAGCGGAGCAGCGGCTCGAGGAGGCCGAGGAATCGCTGCGTCACGCGCAGAAGATGGAGGCCGTGGGACAGCTCACCGGCGGCATCGCGCACGACTTCAACAACATCCTCGCGATCGTCGGCGGCAATCTCGAGCTGATGCGCCGCCATCCGCTAGCCGAGGAGGTGCGGCGTCTCGTCGACGCGGCCCTGCGCGCGGTCTCCCGCGGCGGCACGCTCACGCAGCACCTGCTGGCCTTCTCCCGCCGGCAGCACCTGACGCCGACGGTGGTCTCCATGAACGAGATCGCCGCGGACACCGCGGCGATGCTGCGCCGCATCCTCGGCGACAGTATCGTCGTCCGCGCGGAGCTCGCGCACGACCTGCGCCTCGGCTATTTCGATCCGCATCAACTCGAGACGGCGCTGCTCAACCTCGCGTTCTACGCGCGCGAAGCCATGGCCTATGGCGTCTCGCTCACGATCTAGTCCGGCATTTCCTGCTTCGAATACGCGATGTCCGACGATGCGCCGCCCGGCGACTATCTTCGTCTCGCCGTGCGCGACACCGGCATCGGGATGTCGCAGGAGGTGCTACGCCGCGCCTTCGAGCCGTTCTTCACGACGAAGCCCGTCGGCCGCGGCAGCGGGCTCGGGCTCAGCATGGTCTACGGCTTCATCAAGCAGTCGGGCGGCCACATCGAGCTGCAGAGCATCCCCGGCCGCGGCACGATCATCGTGATCTATCTGCCCGCCGCGCAAGGCTTCGAGGTCGAGGAGCTCGCGGAAAAGGCGGCGACGCCGGTGATCTGAGCGGTCGCTAGCTCTGAGCGCGCCGCTCGCCGATCCGCTGCCGCGTGCGCGGGGGATGGCCGGCGTTGCTCCGCTCGCTGCCGATCATCCGGTCGATGAGCTGACGGAGCAGAATCCTGAGCTGCCGGACGTTTGCCTCGCCCTGCTCGTTGACCACGGCACTCTCCTGCGCGCGAGCCTCGGCGACCAGAGGAGAAGCAGTTTGGCGGCCTTGCTCCGTGAGGAGTACCAGCGTACGACGCCGGTCCTGGTCGGGCGTGCGGCGCTGGACCAGGCCCGCGCGCTCCATACGGTCGACGGCCTTCGTGAGCGTCGGCTGCTTGGTCAGCACGCGCTGCGCCAGCTCCGACATCGTGAGGCCGTCCTGATGCGAGAGGATCGCCAGCA
>Ga0335070_10009880_pt1 | contig 11161 bp, 7 predicted proteins | sample Lox_Sample_13_FD_206722 | JGI IMG/M metagenome (GOLD analysis project Ga0335070, IMG submission 206722) | Soil microbial communities from Loxahatchee National Wildlife Refuge, Florida, United States - Lox_Sample_1.3 | ecosystem: Environmental > Terrestrial > Soil > Wetlands | place: USA: Florida... | reverse complement strand
ATGCTAATGGGCCAACTCAAACAAACCATTCTTCCTATGAAATCACTATTATCGCCACTTCTGTTGGTCCTGAAGCACAGCATAGTTCCTATGATGGTAATGGGAACCATTGCGGCAGCAGTGATGATATGCAAGACCTTACCCCACCCGAAATAGGAAACTAACCGAGCGCCGCTGCCTGCCACAATGGCACTTGCCAAGAAATACTTAAACCGTTCTTTTTCGTCTACGCGATCCTGACGGAAATCTTCTGCCAACTGGACACCTTCCACCAATACATTCCCTCAACTCCATCTCCCTCGTCCATTATTGCCAAAACCAATGGCAGCCATTGAAAAAGACTATGACTTGTGCTAGGCCTTCTTACACATGGACGCTCATGCTAGAATCAGCATGACCATATACGGAACAGTAAGGAGCAATGAGAATGAATGACGAACAGGTCTTGATGACCCTCGTCCTGGACAAAGACATGGTAGTCACGGACGTGCCTTGCACGGGCGCGACCCTTATAGCGCAATATTCGGACGGTTATTTTGCTTTTGCCATTAACTCCGGCAACACCTGCGTGTTTGGTTTCGAAGGAGAGCAGCCTATTTCCATCGATATACATGAACTGGTCGAATTATTAAAGCCCAAGAGTGCTGAAATACTTAACTAGTTCTGGTTGCAAGAAGCGCTCTTCTGGAAGTGGTTCAGGGAATTGCCGAGCGTTCTTGTACTCTCAATTTTCTGACGGAAAACAATCACATCCGTCCGTGTCGTCATCCCCGGTGAAAGCCGGGCCGCAGAAAAAGTTGAAAAGCCTGGATTCACGGCCTCCGCCGGAATGACGGAAATCCATTCCTTCTTCGCAATGACAGCCTTTCACCACCCGTAACCGAATTCTTGCTGTGCAAAAACAAATAGTTGAAATGAACCGGCCGATGTGCAAACCTGGTACTCACTCCTAACTTCCAGGCGATCCGGAAAGAGGACTGCAACGCGGCAAATGAATCTACGCCAAATCCGGAGGCGGACAAATAAACCATTAATTCTTTACAATCTTAAAGTGAAACGACCAATAATTTCGCGTAATTTCGGTCCTGCATAAGGAGGTTACGCATGACCACACGGTCAAAAAGCCTATTTCTCGTTGTCGGGATACTGATCTCGGGTCTTTTATTGAGCGAGAAGCCCTCATTTTGCGATAAGCGCTGGCAGGGATTCGGGAAGGGTCACGACCCCATCGCAGCAGAGAAGCGCCGTGGAAGGCAGCTTTTCGATGAAGGTCAGGCCCTGTACCAGAAGGCCCGTACTAAAGAAGAACTCGATGAGGCCGAGCAAAAATTCAAACAGGCCGAGGAGATCTGGGGAGCGATAGGACACAAAAGAGGAGTGGCCGGCGCGAACATATGGCAGGGCAAGACCCAGTTGGATCAGGGAAAGTTTGACAAAGCGCTGGAACTGTTTGAACAGGGGCTGGAGATCAGCAAATCCAGCGGCAATGTTGACCAGCAAGGAGCGGCTATCAACTTGCTAGGTAATGTATACAAAGGCCGAGGACAATATGACAAGGCCGAAGAGTTTTACAAGAAAGCCCTCGATGTCGCTGTTAGCGCCGGAGACACGATGCGGAAGGGGAGGGCTACACTGTGCTTAGGCAATCTCGACAATTTGAGGGGCAATCCGACCGCTGCCCTGGAAAAATACCGTGAAGCTCTTCAATTCGCGGAAAATTCCGGGGACGTTCAAGGTGTCGGATACGCCTTGCAAGGGACCGGTAAGGCGGAGCTGTCGCTCGGGCAATATGAGAAGGCTGCCGAACATTTCCAGAAAGCCCTGGAAGTCTCCAAACGGACCGGCAATGTTAGAGATCAGGCAAGGGCACATGGGCAACTCGGGAAAATGTACCAGGCCTCGGGTCGTAACAGCCAGGCGATCGAGCATTTACGGCAGGGGATACAGCAGGCTGAGCTTACGGGCAATTTCAAGCAGGCAACTGAGGACCTCTACACGTTAGGCTCATTGCATCTTAGTCGCGGACAGTACAATAAGGCCACGGAAGTCTTCCTTCAGGGACTGGAAAAGGCCAAGAAAACCAAGAATGCCAAACTCGAAGGAGACACTTTGAGGGGACTCGGTCGGGCGTACAACATTCTCGGCAACTATCCGAAGGCCCTGGAAAATCTCCAGGCGTCTCTGGAGGTGGCGAAAAAGAGCGGCAAGAAAAAAGAAGAAGCCGAATCTCTAACATGCCTCGGACAGTCCTTTTTCAAGTGGGGAAAACACGAAAAGGCTACTGATTTTTTTGAACAGGCGCTAGCCATCGCCAAAAAGACAGGCGACAAAGGCAGCGAGGCGGAAGCTCTGATCCAGTTAGGGCTACTCTATCAATCCATCGGCCAACAGGAAAACTCATTGCAAACTTTCGGCCGTGCCAAAGACATTCTTAAACAGAATGCGGACGCTACAAAGAGGTTAGACGACCTCATCGCCAACCTGCACCTGGACATGGGTGAAGTACAAAAGGCCGAACCGTTAATCAAGAAGTCCGGCTCCGACCTATCCAAGGGCAGATTATGTCTTCTCAAGCAGGATTATGCCGGAGCCGCGAATCAATATCAAACACTGGCGCAACAAGCCGAGAAAAGCGGTAACGTTGACAATTTATTCATAGCCTATACCGGATTGGGACTCGCTCAGGAAGGACTTGGAGACCTGATATCGGCAGCCGCGTCTTTCCGCAAGGCGGTAGAGTGTGTTGAAGAAATACGCTCGACTTTGAGTGTGCCGGAAAGATCGGAGTTTTTTAACGTTCGAATCGGCGGATTCGTTAGAACAGCGCCCTATGAGGGGATTGCACGGGTCTCCGTGAAAATGAACAAACCGGCCGATGCGCTTAAAGAGTCGGAATTGACAAAAGCTCGAGCGTTTTCCGAGGCGATCTCCCATCGAGTGGAGGGAATGTTTCAGGATATTCCCGAAGAGATAATGGAGAAAGACCTTGAAGTAAACGAACACCTGACCGCTCTTCTGAAGCACAGGCAAAGCGCATACGAAACCGGGGACAAAGACGTCGTCCAAGCCCTCGAGCCTCAAATCAAGGAGGCCAAGAGTGATTTGAAAGCCCATGTTGATAAGTTGCGGACTGATTACCCACTCTTCGCGGCCACCAAATATCCCGAGCCCCCGGATTTGGACAAAACCGCCCTAAAAGCGGGCGAGTGGGTCGTGACCTACCATGTGACCGATGAAGGGATTTTGATCTATCTCACCCGTGGAAAGGAGATCATGAAGGGGCTCTTTAAGCCCATACCCAGAGCCGAGCTTGAAAAGCTTGTGACGCAGTTCATGATCCCGCTCCAGGTCGTTCCAGGACAAGACGATCTAGTAGAAAAATTGAAAGCATTTGATTTTGGTTCGGGAAAGAGACTTGCCGATTCTTTGCTGGGAGATGTCATACCTGTAGTTCCCGAAGGGGCCACGATGGTCGTCTCACCGGACGATTGTCTCGGGAGCCTTCCATTCGAAATGCTGGTCCTCAACGGAGATGGTCGGATCAAAGAGTCCTCGGGCTTGCCTCAGACCGAGGGGGTGCAATTCCTTGGTGACCGGAACCCCGTGATTTACTGCCAGTCGATTACCGCCCTGACCCTCACCAGGACGTTGGCGAACCGGACGAAGCCTGAGGATCGCCTGCTGGTAATGGCCGATCCGGTTTTCGATACGAAAGACCCGCGGGTCCAAAAACAAGCGGTTCGTACGGCGGCCTCCGGAGGTAAGCACGTCTACCAGCTTATGTCTGTAATGAAGAAAGCCGGCGTTGAAGATCTCGGGTTCAATAGGCTCCCTCAAACCGGCGAGCTTGCCGAAGACCTCAAACAGATGTATGGGGACAAGAGCGACATTTTCACCGGCCTGAGCGCTACCAAGGAGACCTTTGTTACTACAATCGGCCCCTCACTGGCCAAATACGGGTCCATAGTCTTCGCGACTCACGGATACTTGGACAGTTCAGCTCTCGGCATGACGGAACCGCTGCTGGTTCTTTCACTGGTACCGCCGGGAACGGACGGTTTCTTGAGGGCCAATGAAGTTATGGGCCTTCGATTAAATGCCGGCACAGTGGTCTTGGGGGCTTGCCAGACAGGGCTGGGGCGACAGTTACCCGGTGAAGGCACTATGGGAATGGGCAGATCCTTTCAGTATGCGGGCGCTCGAAGCCTGCTGATGAGCATGTGGAGCGTGGCCGAAAGATCTTCAGTGGAGTTGGTGAAGAACTTCTTCAAGCATATTGCATCCGGAAAGGGGAAGCTTGAAGCCCTCAGATTGGCGAGAGCCGACGTCCGTCACGATGGGTATGATCATCCATTCTTCTGGGCCCCTTTCATATTATTCGGTGAAAGTGAATAGGCGTTTAAGTATGATTTACCCAAGGTAAACCGGCCTCCCGACGATGATGATGCTAGGCGGCCGGGCTTGGGGCTGAATCCGGACCAGTCAAAGGAAAGGGGGATTCGGTCGATGAAAGCATCTTCCTGGAAGATGATCGGGGTCTTGGTTTTGTTCACTGTTGGTACTCTGTGGAGTTCAGTTGTTGCGTTTGCCGGCTCGGAAGGCAATTCAGATCCCAGGCAGGTCTGGATGTCTCTGGGAGAAAAGGGTCCGAATGCAATCGGTTTGAAAGTGTGGACGCAGAAGAAGCAGGGGGAAGCCTTCTCTGAAGGGGAGCCTATCATCTTGAATTTCGAGACGTCTCGCAAAGCCTACGTGATGGCAGTCAACGTATCGCCCAAAGGGGACGTCATGGTCTTGTTCCCCAACGGAGAATCCCCAGACAACCTGATTCTTCCCGGGAAAACATATACGCTGTTCGGGCCTGATTCGAGCATTCAGGTTACGGCCGGTGAAAAAATCAAAGAAGCGGTCATCATCTTTTACGCGGCCTTAAAGCCGTTCAAACTCGATCCCTTGAAGGCGCCTGAAGGCCACCCCGTTATCAGAATCCCTCATTCGGACACCGCACAATTGGGGGTCCTCACTACGAAGCTCCATGACCTGTCTCAAGACGAAGGCTTTAATCGACAGGCCGTTGTCCTGAAATCGGCCGGAAGTGGTGGAATAGCACTCGAACTTATGGCGCCGAGGAGCAGCAAACCCGGTGGCGTCACAGGTGGACAGGGCCTGAAGCCTGAAGACGAAAAACTCGGGAAAGAGTAGCCTGCTTGAGGAACGATAGACACTCAGCTACAAGATAGTGAAGGAATACAAATAAACTGAATCCTAACTATGTCAAACTGCGGTGAAACTTGCGCTTTGTCGGCCCTGTTGAAGGTCGTCCCCCTCACCCTTCCCTCTCCCGCGAGGGGAGAGTGTCTTCTTTCCCCCTCCTTGTCGGGAGGGGGTAGTGGAGGGTGATCTTTGCGCAATTCTCAGTGCGGAAGACCGTGGCAATCTGCATCGGAGCGCTGAAGGAATGGCATTTTCGTCAGTATGGGGCGGCCGTAGGATCCTGCTAATCGGAGTATTGCTTAGCGTCTCGTGGGTGTTCCTGTCGCTCCCGGTCATTTATTTTGTCTCACAGGAGAATGTCAAGCTCCGCCCACCAATGGGGCTTCAGTACGCGAAAGATCCCACCGATCCGCAGCCCAGCATGGCGGCAGCGTTGACTTCAGCCGCCTTCGAAAGGCTAAACCACAAACTTTACGACTCTAAGCCCCGTCTCTTTGCCAAACGTGAATTTAACCCAGAAATAGTACACCTGGACATTGATGATGAGACCATAAAGGAATATGGCCAATGGCCGTGGGATCGAGCATTAAGCGCTCGAATCGTTAACAGGCTTACGGAATTGGGAGCCAAAGTCATAGTCTTTGATATCATGTATGCCTCGCAGGGGCGGAGCAAAGAGGGGGATGACGCACTGGCTAGTGCCGTTTCCGAATCGGGTCGAGTCGTCATGGCCGCAGGCCTGTTCTCCGCAGAGCGAGGGGCGGTACCGGAACCGGCGACCCTAATGAAGATAGCGGCCCTGCGCGAAAAAGCCTGGCCGATCTCTGCACCGCCGAAATTCAAATTACCGTATGTTGAACAGCCAAGGGACTCGACTATCCCGCTGGCGCCCATTGCCAGGGAAGCCAAAGAGCTCGGGCATATCAATGCCACGCCTGATGAAGATGGGATTCATCGAAGGATTAGTCTGTTCATAAGACTTGGAGGCCGCCTTGTTCCCAGTCTTAGCTTAGCCGCACTGGTGGCCTATTTGAATGCGGACCCAAAAGAAATCGTTTTTGGGGAGAATCAGATTGAAATTCACCATCCGCGCGGGACAATAAAAATCCCTGTCGATCCGGCAGGACGCATGCTTGTGAATTGGTCACCCGATGTTTGGGAGAATTTTGAGAATTATTCCGCACGGAGTGTGCTTGAAACGTCGCAGGATCCCGAGATTCTTGAAGCGTTCAAGGATAAAATAGTCATTGTATCCATCGCCTGGACCGGCAATACCGATATGGGCGCCAGTCCCGTGGAAAAACAAATTCCACTTAGCAGAACGCACTCAAGCGCTTTGGACACAATGCTCAGCGGTAGGTTTATCCATGAAGTCGGGGCTTTTCCTACACCGGTACTTGTGTCGGTTTTTCTTTTCTTGGCGCCCTTAGCTCTCGCTCTCAGGCTTCGCTTTTATCCTGCGGTACTTCTGTATTTGGCTTTATACAGCCTTTATGCTCTTGCGGTTATTCTCGCTTTCGGTTGGAGATCGTTGGATGTGCCCCTGGCCGAATCCTCTTTCGTCTTCTTACCGGCAGCGGCCGGATTCTTGATTTCTAAGGCCGTCTCCACCGAGAGGGACCGTCGCCAGATACGAGAGACATTCGGAAGATATTTGAGTGACGACGTTGTAACGGAGATACTGAAATCTCCCGAAGGGATCAACCTCACGGGAGAGCTTAGGAATATCACGGTGCTGGTATCGGACCTTCGCGACTCAACGCCTATGGGGGAAGCCCTGGAACCTCCGGTGGTCCTCTCCGTGATCAACAGATATCTGGACAGAATGATTAATGTCGTCATGAAGCACGGGGGAACTATTGATAAGTTTACCGGGGACGGCATTCTTGTCTTCTTCGGAGCTCCCCAAGTGATGGCGGATGCCGCAAAACGTGCAGTCATGTGCGCTCTGGATATGCAGAAGGCCATGCCGGAACTCAATAGAGAGAATGCCGTTCTTGGATTGCCGGAGTTGCGAATGGGCATAGGGATTAACAGCGGTCAACTTGTTGTGGGAAATATCGGGTCTGAACAACGCAAAGAATACAGCGCCATTGGAAGCGCCATCAACGTTGCATTCCGGGTTGAGGCTCAAACTGACCGAAACGGTGGCGAGATCTTGATTACCCAGGCAGTTCGCGACGGGATTGACGGACACTTGGAATTGGGACCCGAGAGAACCGTGCAACTTAAGGGCATAGGGGGACCTATGACGCTTTTTCCGGTGGTAGGGATATCAGAGGCTTGATCGTTCCTCGCACCTACGCCTCTCCAACTCTATTTACACGCCTGTGCCACAACGACTTTCAGATACCGAGTCTCGGGCATAGAGAGCAGGACAGGATGGTCAGGGCCTTGTCCGCGGCTATCAAGAATGCGGAGTTCACGACCGCTCTGTCTGGAGGCCGACAGCAACATGTCCTCGAACGCGGCTCGATCCAGATGATGTGAGCAGGAACAGGTGATCAGAATCCCTCCCGGATTCAGCTTGCCGAGCGAGCGGCGATTCAGGTCAATGTAGCCTTTCAGGCCGTCCTTGATCTGCGAACGACTCTTTATAAACGCGGGCGGGTCAAGGATGATGATGTCCCAGCTCAACTGAGTTTTCTTCAAGAAATCTAGTACATTATCACGAACCGCGCCAAATCGGTCCAGCATTCCGTTTATTTTTGCATTGGCCTCGGCAAGTTTGAGCGCACCCCGCGATGAGTCAACAGCCGTCATTTCGGCTGCTCCTGCCGCGATTGCATGCAGTCCCCAGGCTCCCGTGTAACAGAAAAGATCCAGGCCCTTGGCTCCGGACGCTACATACCGCTTCATGAGCGACCGGTTGGATTCTTGGTCCAGGTAAAATCCGGTCTTCTGGCCGTTGGGAATATCTACAAGAAAAGTCAGCCCATGCGACGTTATCGGAACAGTCTCCGGGAACGACCCATATACCGGTTTCTTCTCCTGAGGAAGGCCTTCCAGCGCCCTGAAGGGAGAATCGTTGCGGAGATAGACCCCTTCGGGCTTCAGGATCGTTATCAGTGCCTCCAGCACCTCTTCCAAGAATCGATCCATGCCGGATGTGAGACTTTGGACCACTAGAAATCTGCCGTATCGGTCTACAACAAGACCGGGAAGAAAATCGGCTTCGCCATAAACAAGGCGGTACGCATCCCTTTCCGGGAAGAGTCTCATTCGTCTTTCCAGCGCGGCCTGGATACGGTCATGAAAAAAATCAACATCGATCTTCACTTTGTTCCTGCAAAGTATGCGAGCCGCTATTAAGCTGGATGGACAGGCATAGACCATCCCCAGGAACTCGCCCCTGGCATCGCAAAGTTCATGCACCGAGCCGGGCTCCAGGTCGGACACCGGTGGGGCGGCTATCTCGTTGGAGAAGACCCAGAGGTGACCCTTCCGTACCCTTCTATCGGAATTTTTGTTCAATGTGATCATTAGGACATAGCTCGTAATCGTGCTGACCAAATTGAGGGTCGGCCTACACCAAAATCATTCGCCTGAACTCATGGCAGCGTTTCCGCCGAAGATTCGGCCTCGCTTTGCCTCCTGCATCGGCAACAAAGGAAAATAATAGAAGGTTTTGGGGAGGGGGCCCGGGAAGGCCTTTTCTACAAAAAGGGCCTCCTCGGGCGTTACTCTTCAGAAACTCACATTTTCGGTTCAATTCGCTCCATGCCGTTCATGAGCGGCCGGAGCACTTCCGGAATGGTCACGCTGCCATCCGCATTTTGGAAATTCTCCAATAGCGGTATCAGTATCCGAGGTGACGCCACCGCGGTGTTATTAAGCGTGTGGCAATACTGGGTCTTGCCGTCCTTTCCACGCCACCGAATTTTGAGGCGCCGTGCCTGAAACTCATGTAATGAGGAGCAGGAATGGGTTTCGGAATATTTTCCGCGGCTAGGCATCCATGTTTCAATCTCGTGCTTGATCACCTGCCCCTGGCCGGTCTCGCCCCCGCAAGCAAGCGCCACGCGATGAGGTAGTCCCAATGCCTGCATTATCTGTTCGGAATTGTTCAATAATATCTGATGCTCTTGCCGGGAGACCTCCGGATCATTGACGCAAATGCTGACCTGTTCCACCTTGTTGAATTGGTGCAGCCTATAGAATCCTCGTGTATCACGGCCGTATGAGCCCGCCTCTCGGCGGAAGCAGGTGGAGTATCCGCAGTAGTGCTTGGGCAGTTCCTTCTCGTTGAGGATCTCATCCATGTGATAGGAGACCAAGGCCACTTCAGACGTGCCGATCAGATAGAGATCGTCTTTTTCGACGAAAAAAGTGTCCTCCTCGCCAAGAGGGAAGAAACCGGTGCCGATCATAGCCTCGCGACGGACCAGTTGCGGGACGATCATCGGTTGAAACCCTTTGGACACGAGATGATCCAGGGTGAACTTGAACAGGGCAAATTCAAGCATAGCGCCTTCATTTTTCAGACAATACATGCGAGCGCCCGCGAATTTGACCGCTCTGGGCATATCGAGAATACCCAGACCTTCGGCCAGTTCCAGGTGGTCTTTAGCCGGGAAATCAAATACGGGAGGGGTTCCGAACTTTCGCACCTCTACATTGTCTTCTTCCGATTCTCCTTCGGGGACATCCGGCAACGGCGGATTAGGCACCAGCAACATTAATTGCTCAAAGCGGACCTCTGCTTCGCGCTGTTTCGGCTCCTTATCGTTGAGCGCCTCTCTGATAGCTTTTACTTCGGCCACCGCCTCATCTTTTTTTTCACCCGGCAGTTTTGGAATATCTTTAGAAATTCGGTTTCGGTCTGAACGAAGTTTCTCCACATCAGCGCGGAGCTTGCGCAATTCATCGTCACACGCCAGCAGTTCGTCCAAGTCCATGCTCATCCGCTTCTTACGCATGCCATCGCGTATAAGCTCCTGGTTATTACGAATAAAATTTATGTCCAGCATTAGAATCTCCTAACAATGGTCGCAGATTTCTTGGTTATGACCGTCCCTTTGGCTGCCACGGCCTTGACGTGCGTGTTGTGGATAGCGCAGCGCGGAGAGCCGATGATGGCGGAGTGTGGACCCTGCGTTCCATGATCGAGATAGGATCGTCCTCGGGCTCCGGCACGTCCTTTTTTCCAAAATGGGTTTTTATATACTCGAACAGTTCCTGCTGCTCCCGCGGGAGCATTTTCTTGTAAAGCTTTTCCAGGGCCTGTCGTTCGCTTTTTGTCATGGGCCCCGCTCCGATCTTTTCGGAGAGTTCTAACCACTCGCGCTGTCTTTTCGTAAGCTTTTCTTCACCCAATTCATCGTCCTCACAGGGCCTGAAAATTGAGATTCAACTTATCAACTCGGTTCCCCTCCTGCAAGCCGTTTCACTGTACACTTATCTTCGCTTTCAACGCTTTTCAGGATATAACATAATTAAAGGCGCTAGAATGGACCGGCGACGAGTTGGCGTTGTCGGATGAAACAAGGCGAAGTTTTGTAGCCGAGTAATATTGCCGTAGTAAGACAGCATGGAAATCATTACTACCCACGTAAATGCGGATTTCGATGCGTTTGCCTCAATGGTTGCGGCCCAAAAGCTCTATCCGGACGCGGTCGTGGCTTTCCCGGGCTCGCAGGAGAAGAGTCTGAGGGATTTCTTCATGGAATCCACGATGTACATACTTTCCATTGAGCGGGCCAAGGACATTGATCTGGACAAAGTCACGCGTCTGATTCTGGTCGATACTCGTCAAGCGAGCAGGATAGGGCGTTTCGCGGCTCTCGCTCAATCAGGCAAGGTCCAGGTTCATGTCTATGACCACCATCCGGACTCGGAAGATGATGTGAAGGGTAATTACGAACTTATTAGACCGGTGGGCGCCACAACAACCCTGCTGATAAGGCTTATTCGAGCCAGAGATATTGAAGTGAATGCGGAAGAGGCC
>Ga0335070_10009879_pt1 | contig 11161 bp, 6 predicted proteins | sample Lox_Sample_13_FD_206722 | JGI IMG/M metagenome (GOLD analysis project Ga0335070, IMG submission 206722) | Soil microbial communities from Loxahatchee National Wildlife Refuge, Florida, United States - Lox_Sample_1.3 | ecosystem: Environmental > Terrestrial > Soil > Wetlands | place: USA: Florida... | reverse complement strand
AAAGCGCCAGGAACCCGTCGGGTGCGGTCGGTATCATGCAGGTATTGCCGACGACCGCCGCCAACAGCCCCGTCAACATCCCGGACGTCACCGTCCCGGACCGGAACATCGAAGCCGGCATCAAATACATGCGTTTCATGGTCGACGAATATTTCAACGACCCGGCCATCAGCGTGGTTTCCCGCCATCTCTTCGCCTTCGCCGCCTATAACTGCGGGCCCAATCGCGTCGATCGGCTCCGCAAGAAGGCTGCCGAGCAGGGCCTCGACCCCAACAAATGGTTCAACAATGTCGAGGTGATGGTGTCCCAGGCGGTCGGGCCGGAGACGGTCAACTATGTCAGCAATATCTTCAAATATTACGTTGCCTATAAGCGCATCGAGGATCAGCGCCTGGCGCGCGAACAGGCCAAGCAACAATTGATGCAGCAGGGGCAGGGCCAATAATGTACCACCAAGGTTTGGAGCGCCGGCCCTGGCCCGGAACCGCATGGCTCGCAGGCCTGCTCCTGGTGGCATGTCTGTCGTTCGGCATGGCGGATGTCGCCCAGGCGAAGAGTACGGCGCCCGCGCCGCCGCCACCCGATCTCGACAGCGTTCTCGCCGCATTTCCGGACGGCATGACCGACGCGCAGCTCGACGCGGTGCTGGGTGTCATGAGCGACAGCGCACTGCGCGACGCGTTGCGCAAGCGCGTGCTCGCGGAGATGACAGCGCGGAAGGAAGCCGCGGCCGTACCCGAAAGCGATATCCTCAAAGTTTACGCTCGGCGTCTTCAGACGCTTCCCGCCGCCTATGCGAGTCTGCCCGCGGATCTTGGGGCGATCTTCGCGCGCCCTGAAGGCAGCTCGCCGCTTGGCGGTGCCGCCCGCTGGTTCGGCGCGATTGCCATTATTCTTATCGCGGGTGCCATCGGCATGGCCGCCATGCGCGCGCTGTTGATGCCGATCCGCCGCCGCATCCGCGAGCAGGCCCTCACCGGCACCAGGGTCGCGATCGGCATGCTGGTGTTCCGATTGATCCTCGATCTGGTCGAGATCGCCACCTTCCTCGCGGCCGCGGCCTTGGCCTATGCGGTGATCGACCCGACCGATCCAGCGGCGCCCCATGTCCTGATGATCGTGCTGCGGTCGGTCGCCGTCATCCTCTTGGTCAGCCGCCTGACCCTGTTCTTCTGCGACACGCACAATGCCGGCATGCGCCTGCTGGCCGTGGACGACATGGCGGCCCAGGCGCTCTATCGCATCGTCGTGACCATCACGATCCTGACAGTCATGATCGCGGCCTTGGTCCGGATCTTGCGGGTCATGGGGCTCGACTTGAACAGCCTCGTGACCATCAGCCTGCCGCTCAGCGTCATACCGTTTGCCTATCTCGTCATCGCCGCCTGGCGGAGACGGGAACAGGTGGCGGAACGGATGCGCCATTGGCTCACGCTCGACCAGGGCCCGAAGATGCTGGTCGATGCCTGGCCGGTCCTGCTGACCGGATACCTCCTCATCCTCTGGCTGGTCATCGTCGACGGCATCCTGCGCGCGCAGGAAGGTACGGCGCCGCGGGCGCTGGCGAGCCTGCTGCTGGTGCTGTCGGTCCCACTGGTCGGATGGCTGATTCATCGGCCTCTGGCGCGGTTCTATGGCGTGGCCCTGGTGGTGACGACCGGCGCCAGCGGCGGTACCGGCGCCGCCGCGGCTGGCGCCGGCACCGAGCCGGCAGGCGAGGCCCCGCCTCTCGAGAGCTCGGCCCTGAAGCAGGTCCAGCGGCTGATGCGGGCGGTCTGGTTCGTGCTCATCGTCGGCGCTATCGTTCTGACCTTCCAGATCTGGGGTTTCGACCCGAGCGCGCGACTGGGCATCGGGACCTATGTGTTCCGCATCCTGTTCGATATCGGCGTGGTGCTGCTGCTCGGCTATGTCGGCTGGGCCTTGATCGTGCGCTCGATCGACCGTGCGCTCGAGAACGCCAAGGCCGGCGGGGGCACGACCAAGGCGCAACGCCTGGCGACCCTGCTACCGCTCCTGCGCAAGTTCCTCCTGGTCACGCTCGTCTTCATGGTCGCGATGATCGTGCTGGCCTCGATGGGGGTGGAGATCGGGCCATTGTTGGCCGGCGCCGGCGTGGTCGGCATCGCTATCGGGCTCGGCGCGCAGCAGACGATCGCCGACATTCTGGCCGGCATCTTCTTCCTGCTCGAGGACAGCTTCCGCATCGGCGACTATGTCGAAGTCGGCAATCTGCGCGGCGATGTCGAGAGCATTTCCTTGCGCTCGATGAAGCTGCGTCATCAGCGCGGCGCGGTCCATACCTTGCCGTTCGGGCAAATGAAATCGCTGACCAACTACAGCCGTGACTGGGCTCTGATGCGACTTGAATTCCGTGTCACACCCGACACCGATATCAACTTGATCAAGAAATTGGTGAAGAAGATCGGGAAGGAGCTGCTTGAAGATCCCGAATTAGGGCCCAATTTCATCGATCCCCTCAAGTCGCAAGGCATCCGCAATGTCGAGGATGGTGCCATGGTGCTCGGCATCAAATATATCGCCAAACCGAACACGCAGTTCGCCATCCGTCGCGTGGCCTATGAAAAACTGATCAATGCCTTCCGTGAGAACGGCATCAAGCTGGTCGGCCGCGGCGTGGTGGTGCGGGTCGAAGGGGGCGAACACGCCCCTGCCGAAGCCGTTGGCGCGGCGGCCATGCAAGCGACCGAGAAGGGCGCCGAGCGGGGCTGATGCGGCCCGGCCTGCATGCTCGACCGGCGATCCAAGTGGTAGCGTCAAGACTTTAATGGGCGAGTGAGGGCCATGATGGCAGGCGGCAAAATCGCGGTCGTCACCGGCGCAGGCAGCGGCATCGGGCGCGCCGTCGCCCTCGGATTGATGGGTGAAGGATATTCCGTCGTCCTTGCCGGCCGCCGCCGGGCGGCGCTGGAGGAAACCGCGGCTAAGGGCAACGGCATGCCGGGGCGCAACCTCGTGGTTGCGGCCGATGTGTGCGACCCTGCCTCCGTGAGCAACCTCTTTGCCCGGACCAAGGCCGATTTCGGCCGCCTCGATCTCCTTTTCAACAATGCCGGCACCTTCGGACGCGGCCTGCCCTTCGACGAGATCCCCTATGAGGATTGGAAGCAGGTCGTGGAGGTCAATCTCACCGGCATGTTCCTTTGCGCGCAGGCCGCGTTCCGAATGATGAAGACGCAACAACCGAGAGGCGGGCGCATCATCAACAACGGCTCCATCTCGGCGCATGCGCCTCGGCCGAATTCGGCGCCGTACACGGCGACCAAGCACGCCATTACAGGCCTGACCAAGTCGATCTCGCTCGACGGCCGGGCCCATGACATCGCCTGTGGCCAGATCGATATCGGCAACGCCTCGACCGACATGACCGAGAAGATGAAGACCGGCGTGCCGCAGGCGAACGGGACGCTCGCGATCGAGCCCACCATGGATGTGCGCAATGTCGTCCAGGCCGTCCTGTTCATGGCCGGACTGCCGCCGGAGGCGAATGCCCAGTTCCTGACCGTGATGGCGACGAAGATGCCCTTTGTCGGGCGAGGCTGACCGCAGCTCGGTGTTGCGGGAATCCGAGATGCTCAGTCGGGCGTGGGTGAGCGGGCGAGAACACACCAACGCCTGGCCGTGCATGTATCCATCGCGTGAATGGACCATCTCGATGAAATTCCGTCACGCTCGGTTCATCTCATTGCCGCTCGCCGCATTGGCATTCGCCGTCAGTCTGCCCCGGCGCAGGCCGAGCTGCTGGTCGATCCCTTTGGCCGCCCGGCCTATAGGCTCAACGAAAAAGACCTGGGCCTGCTGAAGGAGGCGGTGCGCCAAGTGCTCGAGAAGCAGCAGGTGGCGCGGCCGCCGAATGGTCCGGTCCCGCTACGGGCAAAGCCGGGCAGGCGAAGTCGCTCGATCTCTTCATCCGCGACGGCATGCCGTGTGACCAGATCGAGCATGTCTGTGCCAAGGGCGATGGGCGGAGCTACGAGCTACCTTTCTGCAAGATGACCGACGGCCGCTGGAAGATCGCCTTCTAGCTCTCCCGCGACCCTCCCCCCCGCGATCCTCACGGCGCAGGCCGAATCGACGCCCGCAATCCCTGGCGTTGACCTGCGTCATGGAGCAGGGATCGTCTGTGGCGCTGAATGAGCGGGCCGATAGGTCAGCGATTCGCCGCCGCGAACCGATGCCGGACGCTCTGCAACTGCAGGACCAGGAGGGATGCGGCTCAACCATCTCATCGTCAGCGCCTTGGGGGGATCCTGGTCCCTGCTGCGAACGCTTCGTCTCGCGCGCGGCCCCGCCCTTTCATTGCATGACCGCCTGGCCATGTTTCCGACGCGGGGCCTTCCCTTGCGCGCGGCCGCCAGGATCCATTGGAGCGAGCAACAGATCCCCTTCATCGAAGCGAACCATGACGCGGACCTTCCGTTCCTTCTCGGCCTGGTGCATGCCCATCTGCGCCTCGGCCAGATGGAGATCATGCGCCGCATCGCGCTGGGACGCGTTGCCGAGATAGCCGGCCCGCTGGCGATCGAGCTCGACCGGGCCTTGCGCAGCTTCGATTTTGCGCGGACGGGGCCGGCGGTCCGCGCGACCATGCCGCCGGCCACTCGTGCCTGGCTCGACGCCTTCGTCGCCGGAATCAATGCTTGTCTTGGCCAAGCCGACCTGCTTCCCTTCGAGTTCGCGGCGCTGGCCATGGAGCGCGAGTCATGGTCGGCGGAGGATGTCCTCGCCTTGGGCCGGCTCGTGTCGGTCGACATCAACTGGCTGATCTGGTTTCGGCTGCTGGCCCATGCCGGCGAACCGGACTGGCCGGAGCAGTGGCGCCGGCTGATCGCCGCAGAAGCCGACCCGTCTCGCGCGGCGGCAGCCGGAGGCGGGCCCGAATCGATCTCGTTGTCGGCAGATCTGCTCCGGGCCTTGCCGCGGCGCGGCAGCAATTGCTTCGCCATTGCGGCCAACCGCAGCACGACCGGCGGCGCGTTGCTGGCTGGCGATCCCCATCTGGGAATCCAGCTGCCGAATTGGTGGCTCATCGCCGGTTATCGTTCGCCCTCTCACAACGCTGTCGGCCTGATGATCCCGGGTCTGCCGGTGATGGCGCTGGGGCGCAACCGCTGGATCGCCTGGGGCGGAACCAATCTTCACGCGGCCAGCAGCGATCTGTGCGATGTCTCCGGATTGCCGGCCACGGCGTTCACGCTGCGCAGCGAGCGCTTGCGGGTCCGTTGGTGGGTGAGCTGCGGCCTGTCGATCCGCGAGGCGCCGCAGGGACCGGTCGTCTCCGACCTCGAAGGCTGGCGCGATCCGCTCGGCCGGACCCTGGCGTTGCGCTGGGTCGGGCATCGCCCGAGCGACGAGATGACGGCGCTGCTACGGATTTCGCAGGCGCGGGACTGGGCGGAGTATCAGGCGGCCGCCGAGGGCTTCGCAGTCCCCGGCCAGACCCTTCTCTATGCGGACATTCATGGCCATATCGGCCAGCTCTGTGCGGTTCATTTGCCGCGCCGGGCTCCCTCCCCGCCTCGCGACCTGGTTCAGTCGGGGGGCGACGCAGCCTGGCGCCAGCTGGCGACGTGCCGGGAGTTGCCGGTTTCCTTTGATCCGCCCGAGGGCGTGCTCGTTTCGGCAAACGATCGGCCTCCGGCCTGCGAGCTGGCGATCGGCCACTTTTTTTCGCCGCCGGACAGGATGCTGCGGATTCGCAGCCTGCTCGCGACGAGCCCGAAGCTCTCGGTCGAGGATCTGGCAGCGGTGCAGCAGGATGTCACGGTGCCGTCAATCGTCGCGTTTCGCGATCGGCTTCTGAGCTGGGTGCGTTCAGCGCGAGCCGCCGATGGTCTGCGCAGGCGTCATCGCCTGCTGCTCGAGCGATTGGCGACATGGGATGGGCGCTTTGGCGCCGATTCGCCCGGGGCGCTGGCTGTCGAGCAGGTGACCCATCATCTAGCAATGGCGCTCTCCGGCCGTAGAGCCAAGACTTACTGGTCCACTTGGCGCCCCCGCGTTTTTCTGGAGGCTGATATCGCCACGGCGAAGCCGGAAATTCTGGCCGCGGCCTGCGAGCGGGCGTTTTCGGCCGCAAGCCGCGCCCTCGAACGATATGGGACCTGGGGCCGCTTGCATCGGCTCGGGCTGTCGCATCTGTTCGGCGTGGTTCCGCTTTGGGGAAGGCGCCATCGCTATGCCGAGTTCCCCGCGGCGGGCAACAGCGAGAGCGTCATGAAGACCGCCTACGGATTTACCGCACGGCGTCATCGGGCAACCTACGGATCGGTCGCGCGGCATATTTCGGATCTCTCCGATCCCGACCGGAACTATTTCGCGCTGCTCGGCGGTCAAGACGGTTGGCCGCGCAGCACGACGTTCCTGGATCAACTGCCGGCTTGGCGGGAAGGGCGGTATGTCGCGGTGCCGCTCAACGCCGAAACCGCGAGCGCCAGGTTCCCGCACAAGACAGAGCTCAGGCCTTGAGCCGGCGCAGGCCTCGAGGATGAGCGGAGCTGCAATGCAGGCCCTTGCGAATCCGATATTCGACGCCACGCCGATCTCTCGGCTCTATGCGATGTGGCGGCGCGGCCAACTGGCCTTCCAGGACGCGGCCTGGGCGCAGGAATGGCAACTGAGGGAGCTCTTGCGCCGCGCCGCCCAGACCCAATTCGGCCGCGAACATGAATTCTCGCAAATTCGTCGGGTCGGCGAATATCAGGCGCGCGTCGGGCTGCGATCTTACGACGATTTCTGGCGCGACTACTGGCAAGCCAGCTTTCCGCGCCTGATCGACGTCACTTGGCCGGGTACGATCCCCTATTTCGCTCTGACCGCCGGAACTACCACGGGCAAGACCAAATATATCCCCTGTTCCAGCGATATGAACCGGTCGAACCTGTGGGCGGCGATCGATCTTCTGGTCCATCATCTCGCCAATCGGCCGATGAGCGCGATACTCGGTGGCCAGAGTTTCATGCTCGGCGGCAGCACCGATCTCGCCGAGCTGGCGCCCGGCATCTATGCCGGCGATCTCAGCGGGATCGCGGTCAAGGAGATTCCGTCCTGGGCACGGCCACGATATTTCCCCCCACTCGATCTGGCGCTGATCGCCGACTGGGAGGAAAAGATCGGGCGGCTGGCACCGCTGTCGCTCGGGCAGGACATCCGTGCCATCAGCGGCACGCCGAGCTGGCTCCTGATCTTCATCGACAAGCTGATGGGATGCCGGCCGGGTGCGGCACGTCGCCTGGTGGAGCTCTACCCGAACCTCGAGCTGGTCGCCCATGGCGGCGTCAATTTCGCGCCCTACCGCAAGCAATTCGAGGAACTGCTGGATGGCAGTCGCGCCGAAACCCGAGAGGTCTATCCCGCAAGCGAAGGCTTCGTCGCCGTTGCCGATCGCGGGCCCGACGAGGGCCTGCGGCTGATCCTCGACAACGGGATCTTCTTCGAGTTCGTCCCGGTCGAGGAACTGGGGCGCCCGGGTCCGACCAGGCACTGGATCCGCAATGCCGAAACCGGCGTGAACTATGCCATCGTGCTCAGCACCTGCGCAGGGCTGTGGAGTTACATCCTGGGCGATACGGTGCGTTTCATCGAGCTGCGGCCGCCCCGCATCCTGGTCACGGGCCGCACCGCTTACTCGCTGTCGGCCTTCGGCGAGCATCTGATCGACGATGAGATCGAGCGATCCGTCGCCCGTGCGGCGCAGGAGATTGGTGCTGTCGTCGCCGACTATGCGGTCGGGCCGGTTTTTCCGGCGCGCGCCGGCGAGCTGGGCGGCCACCTCTTTGTCGTAGAATTCGCCAGCCCGCCGCAGGCGCCCGCATTGTCGCGATTTGCCGAAGTCCTGGACCATGAGCTTGCAACCCGCAACGAGGACTATCGTGCCCATCGCTCGCGCGGCTTCGGGATGGCGCCGCCGTCGGTGCTTGCGGCCAAGCCCGGCAGCTTCGCGGCCTGGATGAAGGCGCGCGGCAAAATCGGCGGTCAGCACAAGGTGCCGCGCATAATTAATGACCCGGCGCTTCTTCGCGAGCTGCGGGATTTCATGTCGGGCGATGGACCGGTAAAGGCGTGAGACAGGCAGGGTCGCAAATGGGCGGTTCATTAACGATGCCCGCGAAGGAACTGCAGCGCCGGGTCGCGGCAATTTGCGGCCTTGCCGAGACCAGTCGGGTGCCCAAGATTACACCCAGCATGTTCTCGTCCCGCGCCCGATGCGCTGGCGGCCTTTTTGTGCCGCCTCTACTCGCAGCCTTGTTCCTGGTTTTGTCGCTGCCGAGCGCGGCCGGCGCTCCAGTGGCAGAGGCGCGAGTTCTGGTTGCTGACGCGGCTTCGTTCGAAGAGAGCGCATCGCTCGCCGCAGCCCTTCATGCTGAACTGGCGGGCAAGAGTGATCCCTTATCCGGACTGGACTCGGCGGAGCTGGCCGTCCTCGCGAGCTTTTACGGCGGCCGTGGTGACAGGGCGATCTGGGTCGATGCATCGGGCCTGACGCCGCTCGGCAATATTCTGCGGGGGCGCCTCGGTCAAACCGCCGCTGTGGCCGGAGCCGACATCGGCGGATTGCTCCAGGCGGACAGTGACCGCAAGCAACGCACCGATGCAACCTCGCTGGCCGAACGAGAATTGATCTTGAGCACGGCGTTTTTGAGATCTGCCATCGATCCGCTCGCACCGGAGGCGCCGGCGTCGGGCCCGCAAGCCATGCGCGAAATCGCCGATGCTGCCGATCCGCGCAGCGCACTCGAGCGCTACCTCCCCGTCGATCCGGCCTTTTGGCGTCTGCGCAGCAGCCTCGCCGCCTACCGAGCCCTGGCAGAGCTAGGCGCGTGGCCGCTCGTTCCCGAAGGCCCGAAGCTGGAAATGGGCGATCAAGACGTCAGGATCGCGGCGCTGGCCAAGCGGCTCTCGATTTCCGGCGATCTCGCCGCCGATGCCGCGATCAGCGACCATTTCGACGAGGCGTTGGACCAGGCCGTGCGGCGCTTTCAGCGACGCCACGGGTTGGCGGAGGACGGCGTCGTGGGCAAGGCGACCCTGGCAGCGCTCAACACGCCGATCGAGACGCGCCTCCAGACTCTGTCGGTCAATCTTGCCCGCCTGCTCGATCCGCCGCGCGAATGGGGCCCACGTTACATCGCCGTGAACCTTGCCGCCGCGAGCTACCGCCTGGTCGATCATGGCGCGCCGGTCTTCGAGCAGGTTGCCATCGTCGGTCGGCCCACTTGGCCGACGCCCCGTTTCGATGGGCTCATGACAATGCTCGAGTTCAATCCCTACTGGGTGGTGCCGCCGCGGATCGCCCGGCTCGAACTCTGGCCCAAGATTCACCAGGACCCCGGATATCTGGCCCGTAACGACATGCATTTGGTGAATGGCCAGATTCGCCAGGATCCCGGTCCGAAGAATCCGCTGGGCGTGGTGAAGTTCATCTTTCCCAACAGCTATGACGTCTATCTGCACGACACCAACAGCCCGTCGCTGTTCGGCCGCGTCGATCGGCATCTGAGCCATGGCTGCATCCGCATCCCGAATGCGCGCGACCTCGCCATTTATCTTCTGCAGGCCGACGCGGCCTGGACGGCCGATCGCGTCGCGGATGCGATCGCGTCAGGCCGCAATCTGCGGGTGGATCTGCCGCGCCCGATCGCCGTTCACCTGGTCTATGATACGGCCTGGGTCGATCCGGACGGCACCGTCGAGTTTCGCGACGATGCTTACAAGCAGGATGCCCTCGCCAATGCGGCTGCGGAACGGATGGCCGCCCTGACCTTCTCCTCCTGTCCCACCTTGCGCTAGGTCGCAGCGCCAGGCTCGTTGCTGTGCCGCCCGTGGCAAAGGCGAGGCCGATCGACGCGACCGAGCGTCCCGATCGCCATGCGAGTGAGCCGCGCGCCGGCTGCATGAGGGACGCCACCCGATTCATGACGCGGGTGCAATGCTCCGATTTCGGTTCCGTGACAAGAAGGGAACCTTTTTTCATATCGGGCGTTGGCTCACCTCACACGGCTGTTCGCTTGCACGCAATTCGACCTTGCCAGGCCTTGCAATGACGAACCTCAGGCTCGATCTGTGGAGGGCCGCGGGTGCCGGTCCTGCGGCGAACAACGATGATCAAAGAGGAGAGCATCAATGGCCTTCAAACTTCCCGACCTGCCCTATGCGAAGGACGCCTTGGCGCCGCACATGTCGGCGGAGACACTGGAGTTCCACCACGGCAAGCATCACAAGGCCTATGTCGACAAGCTGAACCAGCTGATCACCGGCACCGAGTTCGAGGGCCTGTCGCTCGAGGACGTCATCGTGAAGACGCATGGCGTCAAGAAGCACCAGGCGATTTTCAACAATGCCGGGCAACACTGGAACCACGCCCAATTCTGGGCCGCGATGAAGCCGAAGGGCGGCGGTAAGATCCCGGAGAGTCTGGAGAAGCGCATCGTCGCCGACCTCGGGAGCGTCGAGGACTTCAAGAGGAGCTTCACCGAGAACGGCGTCGGGCAGTTCGGCAGCGGCTGGGTCTGGCTGGTCGAGGCCGATGGCAGGCTGCAGGTGACCAAGACGGCGAATGCGGAGAATCCGCTCGCTGAAGGTCAGCGCATGATTCTCGTCTGCGATGTCTGGGAGCATGCCTACTACATCGACTATCGCAACGAACGTCCGAAGTTCCTCAAGACCTTCCTCGAGCATCTGGTCGATTGGGAGGCCGCCGCCGCGCGCCTCGAGGCCAAGGTGCCGGATCTGAAAGCGAAGAAGGGGCAGAGCCGCTCGGCGGCCTGACCGACGCGAATTCCGTCGCGCGAGAAAAATAATGGGGCGGCGTCGAAAGAGACCGCCTCGTTCGCGTGTCGGATCGGTGGTGCCGTTGACAGGGGCAGCGAGGGCGATCAGGCCATGACGTTTCAATTCTGAATGCGCTTCGTCAGGCTGCCATCGACCACCAGATTGGCGCCGGTGACGAAGCTCGCGGCCGGGCTCGCGGCGAAGACCACCATGTTGGCGATCTCCTCGGGCGTGGCCATGCGGCCCAGCGGATTCTCCTTGATGGTCCCGGCGAAGACGTCGGGCTGCTGTTGCTCGACCTTGTGCCAGAACCCGCCCTTGAAATAGGTCGTGCCGGGGCTGACCACGTTGGCGCGCACGCCGAAGGGC
>Ga0335070_10009878_pt1 | contig 11162 bp, 12 predicted proteins | sample Lox_Sample_13_FD_206722 | JGI IMG/M metagenome (GOLD analysis project Ga0335070, IMG submission 206722) | Soil microbial communities from Loxahatchee National Wildlife Refuge, Florida, United States - Lox_Sample_1.3 | ecosystem: Environmental > Terrestrial > Soil > Wetlands | place: USA... | reverse complement strand
CGTGCCAACAAACCGCAGGTGACGAAACCCTAATCTATGACGCCCGAGTTCGCCGGAAGTCAGTACGTCATCGAAGTCATTTATCTCATCGCCAGCGCACTTTTCATTCTCTCGCTGAAGTGGATGAGTTCGCCGTCGACCGCCCGCCATGGAATTGTCGCGGGCGAAATCGGCATGGTGCTGGCCATTGCCGGCACGCTGCTGCACCACGGAATCGTCGACTGGAAATGGATCATCATCGCGCTCGTGCTTGGCTCTGGAATCGGCATCCCGCTCGGCATGGTGCAGATGACCGCCGTCCCGCAACGGACCGCCCTCAGCCACGCTTTCGGCGCCCTGTGCGTGACGCTTGTCGGGTCGGCCGAGTTCTACTTGCAAACGCCGCATATACCAAAGTTCACGATGTCAGTCCTCTCCCTGGAGGTCATCCTGGGCGGACTGACATTCACGGGCAGCTTGATGGCAGCGGGGAAACTGCAGGAAGTCCTGCCGCAGCGGCCAATTACCTACAAAGGGCAGAATCTCGTAAACCTTGCCTTGCTGGCCGTCGCGATCGCGCTTGCCGCTCTTCTGGTGATTCATCCGGACGCCAAGCAGTACTTCCCTGTGATCGTGGGCATCTCCTTGGTTTTCGGGGTGTTCCTCGTGATCCCGATCGGCGGCGCCGACATGCCGACCGTCATCTCGCTATTGAATTCCTATGCGGGACTCTCGGCCGCGGCCATGGGTTTCGTTCTGAACTCCAAGCTTCTCATCATCGCTGGCGCGTTGGACGGATCTTCGGGCTTCATCCTTTCCGTCATCATGTCAAAGGCGATGAACCGGTCATTCACAAACGTCCTGTTCGGTGCTTTCGGGCAAGTGCAGACGTCAGCGGGCGGAGCGCAGGAAGCAAAGCCGGTTCGCAGCGCAACGCCGGAAGAAGCCGCTGCCATCCTCTCGGCGGCGAACAAGGTTGTGGTTGTCCCCGGCTACGGCATGGCTGTGGCGCAGGCGCAGCACAAAGTTCGCGAACTCTACGACATGCTGACCAAGAAAGGTGTCGAGGTCCGCTTTGCCATCCATCCGGTTGCCGGACGCATGCCCGGGCACATGAACGTTCTGCTCGCGGAGGCCGATATTCCGTATGACCGCCTGATCGAGATGGACGAGATCAATGGGGACTTCCCCCAGACTGACGTTGCTCTGGTGATTGGCGCCAATGACGTTACGAACCCCGCGGCCCGCACCGATCAATCGAGCCCGATCTTCGGGATGCCGATTCTGGACGTAGACAAGGCGCATACCGTAATGGTCATCAAGCGCAGCATGAACCCGGGCTTCGCCGGCATCGACAACCCGCTTTACTATCTCGACAACAATCTGATGTTGTTCGGTGATGCCAAGCAGTTCGTTGGCGCGATAGTGAAGGCGCTGGGCGGACACTAGAAAAATTGTGCGAACAAGAGTTGATGAAGCGGTTTGCGCCTTGACTGAAACGTTTTAATATATCCCGTTACGGCCAGCCAAATAACAGGTGACCCCTATGCGCAGTTTCGCGTTCGTAAGCATCTTCCTCATTCTTACTGGTTTCGCTTTTTCGCAAACTCAACCCCAGCTCAACCTGATGCCCATGCCCGCCAGCGTGCAGCAAGGCAGCGGGCAGCTCGCGATCACTCAATCCTTCTCGACAGCTGTGACCGGCACGGGCGATCCGGCTCTTGTGGCTGCCGTGCAACGATTCACAACCCAGCTTTCACGGCAGACCGGGATCCCGTTCCGTTCTAAAGCGAGTGGGGCCGCAACGCTCACAGTCCACGCTGACCGCGGATTGGAACCGGTGCAAAAACTCGGGGAAGATGAGTCGTATCAATTGACGTTGAACGAGTCAGGCGCGCAGCTCACTGCGCCTACAACATTGGGTGCTCTGCAGGGCCTGCAAACGTTGCTGCAACTGGTGACCATCACTCCCACGGGTTTCGCCTTACCGGCTGTCACGATCAAGGATCAGCCACGGTTCCCCTGGCGAGGCACACTGATCGACGTAAGCCGTCACTTCATTCCCCTCGACGTGCTCAAACGCAATCTCGACGGCATGGCCGCGGTGAAGATGAACGTGCTGCACTGGCACCTTTCCGACGATCAAGGATTCCGCGCTGAAAGCAAAGTTTTCCCGAAGCTTACTGCGATGGGCTCCGAAGGCATGTTTTATACGCAGGCGGAAATAAAAGAGTTCATTCAGTATGCCCATGATCGGGGAATCCGCGTCGTTCCCGAGTTCGATACACCGGGTCACAGCCGCTCCTGGTTTGTGGGTTATCCGGAATTGGCGAGCAACGAGGGTCCGTTCACGGTCGACAATGAGAACGGCCCCTCTTCAGTAACGGATCCCACTCGCGAAGAAACCTACAAGTTCATGGACAAGTTCGTCGAGGAAATGGGAAAGCTGTTTCCCGACGACTACTTTCACATCGGCGGCGACGAGGTCGACGGCAAGTTCTGGGACAGCAATCCAAGAATACAGGCGTTCAAACAAGCGCACGGCATGAAGTCGAATCAGGATCTGCAGGCTTACTACAACCAGCGCCTGCAGAAGATTCTGGCCAAGCACCACAAGATCATGATCGGATGGGATGAGATTCTTCACCCCGACCTGCCGAAGACCATTGTCATCCAGTCATGGCGCGGGCAGCAGTCACTCGCCGAAGCAGCACAGCAGGGATATCGCGGCCTGCTTTCTTACGGATACTATGTCGACCTGATGTGGCCCGCGGCACGCCACTATGCCATCGATCCCATGAGTGGCGCGGCCGCAAACCTCACTCCCGAACAGAAGGCGTTAATCCTTGGAGGCGAGTCCTGCCAGTGGGCAGAATGGGTAACCCCAGAGAACATCGAGTCGCACATATGGCCGCGGAATGCCGCCATTGCAGAGCGGCTGTGGTCTCCCCAGGACGTCACCGACGTGAACTCCATGTACACGCGCATGCATGCGGTCAGTCTGGAACTCGAGTCGATGGGATTAACGCATAACACTGCGCGCGAACAGATGCTTCATCGAATGGCAGGGTCTGCGAATACCGACGCGCTCCGGGTTCTTGCGGATGTAGTCGAGCCGGTCAAGGATTACAACCGCTGGGATGACTCCAAGGGTCCGATCGATTTCCACGCACCTTTGACACGCCTGATCGATGCCGCGTATCCCGAGAGTGATACTGCTCGCGAGTTTGGCGGCCTCGTGCAGCAATACATACAGAGTGGATACAAAGATCACGAAGCCGAAGCCAGGATTCGCGCCTGGCTGCAGTTATGGCGCGACAATGACGCCAAGCTGCATCCTCTGCTGCAGCAATCAGCCCTGCTGCAGGAAGATATCCCCATTTCGCAGAACCTGGCGATGCTCGGTGCAGCCGGACTGCAGGCTCTCGATTATCTGGACAAAGGGCAGATCGAGCCGGAACTCTGGAAGACGCAGCAGATGGCCGTGATCGAACAGGCAAAGAAACCCGTTGCGGGGCTTCTGCTGATGGTCGTCGCTCCAGTGCAGCAGCTCGTGGAGGCAGGCTCCGGACCGCCGTCGAAATGAAGGTTCATAAGGTCGTGCGCACGCCCGCCGTCGACTCTGGAGCCACAGAACCCGCTGTTGGCGCCCGGACCATGCCGCTGTCGGCGAACGCATGAAGATTGGAGATGCCGATAAGCTTCATTCTCGCTTGGTGCTAATCAAGTTGTTATGATATCATGATATCAAATGGAGGCCAGGCATGGCCCAGCTGGTAGTCCGTAATCTCGAACAAAGCGTCAAGATCCGCCTGCAGCGTCGCGCAAAGCGCAACGGCCGCAGCATGGAAGAGGAAGTGCGCGACATCCTGCGAAATGCGGCTAACGCTCCCGATCCCCCAAACGTGGGACTGGGAACGCAGATCGCGTCTCTCTTCCGGGGTAAAGGATTCAATTTCGAGGTCGAGGAATTTCGTGGACACCCCGTTCGCCCAGTTTCCTTCGATGAAAGCGACGAATGATCATTCTGGATAGCAATGTACTTTCGGCGTTCATGCGGGATGTGCCGGATGCGAAGGTCATTTCCTGGATGGATCGGCAAATTGCCAGTTCGATCTGGACGACTGCGATCACCATCTTCGAGATAGAGTCCGGACTGCAGAATCTGGCACCAGGGAAGAAGCGAACCATGCTGTCCGAGCAGTTCGAAAAGCTGCTGCAGCAAATGGAACATCGCATCGCGGTTTTTGATGATAACGCCGCCCGCTTGGCAGCAAATCTCAATGCCAAGCGGCGCAGGGCAGGCCAGATAGGCGAGATGCGCGACACTATGATCGCCGGGATCGTCCTCTCGCGCGGTGCCAGTCTCGCTACCCGCAACGTCTCTCATTTTTCCGATATCGGCGCCAGAGTCATCAATCCGTGGGTCGCCTAGCGCGTGATATTCTAGTAACACCAGCTGCGTACCGTCTTGGCGGATTTTCCCCGCGGTTCCTGAAGCAATTCAGAAGTCAGCAAGAGAGAAACCACAACCATGCTTTCAGTCAGTAACGTGTCCATGCGCTACGGCGCTAAGGTTTTGTTCGAAGAGGTTTCCACGGCCTTCTCGCCGGGGAAACGCTATGGCCTGACCGGCCCCAACGGGGCTGGAAAATCCACCTTCATGAAGCTGCTTAGCGGGGAAATGGACCCACAGAAGGGCACGGTCGTGCGCCCGCGCAAGCTCGGGGTCCTCAGCCAGGACCAGTTTGCTTTCGACGCCCACTCTGTAATCGACACGGTCATCATGGGCAACAGACGCCTCTGGGCCGCCATGCAGGAGCGCGACGCGATCTATGCCAAGCCCGTCATGACCGATGAAGATGGCATGAAGTTAGGCGAACTGGAAGGCATCGTCGGCGAAGAAGACGGCTACTCTGCCGAGAGCGACGCCGCCATTCTGCTCCAAGGCCTCGACATTCCCGAGGAACTGCACACGCGCAAAATGGGCGAACTGCAGGGCGGACAGAAAGTCCGCGTGCTGCTGGCTCAGGCCCTTTTCGGCCATCCTCAAGCGCTGCTGCTGGACGAGCCTACGAACCATCTCGACCTGGACTCGATCCACTGGCTGCAAGGATTTCTGAACGTCTACGATGGCATCCTGATCACCATCTCGCACGACCGCCACTTTCTGAACAGCATCTGCACACACATCGCCGACATCGACTACGAGACGATCATCACCTACACCGGTACTTACGACGATATGGTCGTCGCAAAGACGCAGATCCGCTCCCAGATTGAAGCGCAGAACGCGCAGCGCGAAAAGAAGATCGCGCAGCTAAATGAATTCATCGCTCGATTCGCAGCCGGAACCCGTTCGAGCCAGGTGCAATCCCGGCGCAAAGAGGTCGAGCGTTTGCAGGTGACGGAACTTGCCAAGTCGAATATTCAGCGTCCATTCATCAAGTTCGAGCAGAAGCGGCCTTCGGGCAAGCACATTCTCGAGATCGAGCATCTCGACAAGAGTTACGGCGAGAACCACGTCCTTCGCAACTTCACCGCAAGCATCGGTCGCGGCGAAAAGATCGCGCTCATGGGACGGAACGGGGCAGGGAAGACCACTTTATTGAATGCTCTGCTCGCTAACTCGCCGACAACTCCGGAATCAGAGCTGCGCAGGACCAGCGGCTACGACGGCCCCTTTGTAGATTCAGGCAAAGTGATCTGGGGGCACGAAGCGTCGATCGGATATTTCGCACAGGACCATCGCAGCCTCATTGATGCCGGCAGCACCGCCATCGAATGGCTTCATCAATGGGATCCCGCTGCCGTCAATGAGGAACTCCGTGGCATTCTGGGCCAGATGCTCTTTGCCCGCGACGAGGCCACCAAGTCTACGAGCGTGCTCTCCGGAGGCGAGGCAGCCCGCCTGCTGTTCTGTAAGTTGATGTTGCAGAAACCCAATGTGCTGGTTCTCGATGAACCCACCAACCACTTGGATCTGGAATCGATCAACGCGCTGAATATTGCGTTGCAGCGTTATCAAGGAACGGTCTTGCTGGTCACGCACGACCACGACTTGATCGATGAAGTCGCCACGAGAATCTGGCACTTCGAAAGCGATCACAAGATTGCCGATTTCAAGGGCTCTTACGAGGAGTACCAGTCCGCGGTGGTCGCAGTGTAGGCGAAGCGGGTTACGAGTTACAGAGTGGCGAAATGCTGACTGCCAGTTCCGAAGCGCTGGTGTTCTTGCAACACTTTCGTGCGTGTAAATTACCCAGGTTCTCCACAGACTTTCACAGCGTTAACAGTTGCGTTCAGTCTCTAAGTTGAAGATAATGAGCGCGAACGGTTCCCTCGCGGGAGCAGGGCCGTTCCGTATTCGTTCCGTGTACAGCAGAGCCGACCTACTCAGGATTCTCCACATCACGGCGCGCCAGTTGGCCAACTGGGAGCGCAACGGCTTGGTTGACTTCATTGAGTCCTATTCGTTCTCCGATCTGCTCGAAATCAAGAAGGTTCGCGACCTCTGCGCCATGAGCGTGCGCCCCAACGTCATCCGCCAATCTCTGGACGCCATGCGCAAACAGGCAGCGGGTCTCGAGAGACCGCTTCTGGAAGCGACGCCTTGGTCCACGAAGCACCGGGTCGCATTTCGCCACGAAGGCAAGTTGCTAGAGCCGATCGCCGGGCAGTTTCTGATGGATTTTTCCGAGCGCGAGAAGGTCGTGACTAGCGCACCCCCGCCCAAACCCGAGCCGGTCACCAACGAGAATGAGGTGACTTCGTGGTTTGCCCGGGGCATCGCTCTTGAAGAAGATCCCAACACCCACAACGAAGCGATCGCTGCTTATCAGCGGGTGCTTGACCTGGCTCCGAATCACGCTGCCGCCCACATTAATCTCGGAACTCTGTACTACAACCGCCAGGAGTTCAGCCTCGCCGAGCGCCATTACCGCAAAGCAATCGAAGCTGACTCCCGCTACGCGCTGGCGTATTTCGATCTCGGCAATGTTCTCGACGAGACTGGACGCGTGCACGAAGCCGTGCAAACCTATAAGACCGCACTGCAACTGGCTCCGACCTACGCCGACGCGCATTACAACCTCGCGCTGGCCTACGAAAAGCTGCGCGAACCCCGCAAGGCCCTGAAGCACTGGCAATCGTACGTCAAGCTCGATACCGCGGGGCCGTGGGCAGTTCATGCAAAAAGCCAGATCAAGCGCATCCTGCAAGCCGACGCCCTGCGGCTCGTCTACAAACGCAGCTGATTCTCTCCTCCCAGTGAGTGCGTTGAGCGCGAACTCCTAGCAATAAGCCCTGCCGTTCGGATGTTAGAATCAGTCAGCCGCTGATCCAGTTCCTGAAGGTGCCCCATGCCTGAGACTCTGCAAGCCTCTGCCCCTGCTCCTCTAACCACGCTCACCGAAGACGAAGTTCTCTTCCGCGACAACATCCGCCAGTTTGCCGACGAAAAAGTACGTCCGTTGGTCAAGGAAATGGACGAGAAGGGCGTCTTCGAAAAGGACCTCATCCACGACTTCTTCCAGCTTGGTCTCATGGGCATTGAGATTCCGGAGCAATACGGCGGCGGAGCGGGCAAGTTCTTTGAAGCAATCCTGGCTGTTGAGGAACTCTCTCGCGTGGATGCGTCCGCAGGCGTCATCGTTGACGTGCAGAATACTCTGGTCAACAACGCGCTGCTGCGCTGGGGGAATGAAGAGCAGAAGAAGCGCTACCTGCCCAGAATGGCAAATGAGATTGTCGGCGCCTATGCGCTCAGCGAAGCCGGTTCCGGCTCCGACGCGTTCGCGCTCCAAACGAAGGCTAGCCTCAAAGGCTCCGAATACGTCTTGAACGGCCGCAAGCTCTGGATCACCAACGGCAAAGAAGCGGGCCTGTTCGTCCTCTTCGCCACTCTGGATCCCGCAGCGGGCTATAAAGGTATTACCGCATTCCTCATCGAGAAGGATTTTCCCGGTTTCACGGTGGGCAAGAAGGAAGACAAACTCGGAATCCGCGCCTCGTCCACCTGTGAGCTGATCCTGGAAGACTGCCGTGTCCCCAAAGGAAATGTGCTGGGCGAGCCCGGCAAAGGCTACAAGATCGCCATCGAGACGCTGAATGAAGGCCGCATCGGGATCGGCGCCCAGATGATTGGTCTTGCCCGCGGAGCCTGGGAGTTTGCCTCGAAATACGCACTTGAGCGCAAGCAGTTCGGCAAGCCTCTGGCGGACTTTCAGGGCATTCAGTTCCAGATCGCCCAGATGGCCACCGAAATCGAAGCGGCCCGCCTCATGGTCTACAACTGCGCTCGCATGAAAGATGCCGGCGTTCCGTTCGTCAAAGAAGCCGCCATGACCAAGCTCTTCGCCTCCCAGGTCGCCGAGCGGGTCACATCCCTTGCAATTGAAATCTACGGCGGCTACGGATTTACCAAGGATTACCCCGTCGAGAAGTACTGGCGCGACGCCAAGATCGGCAAGATCTACGAGGGCACTTCCAACATGCAGCTGGCGACAATTGCCAAGCTGGTGCTCGGAAAATAAACGCGGCGGGGACAGCAGTCGCTTTCCCTCGTGTAATTTCGTGACCTTATTGATTGTTGGTTCGGTTTCTTCTCGAACCGAAGGCGTCCTAGCAGGCTGCTGAAAACCTCGGATTAGACAACACATGGCGTTCGGCACCAAGGTAGCGCTATGCTCATGCTTGCCAGGTACGCCTCTTCGAGGCACCGGAGGTTTCGGTGACCAATAGATTGCTTGCCACATTACTTACTGTGCTTGCGACGTGCCCTCTACTGGCCCAGTCCCCGGCCAAGCATGAAACCGCTGTCTCAAGTGCCAAGATCGATGGAGCAGGTTCCCCCATAATCTACCCACTATTTTCCGCTTGGATCGACGAGTATTGCCGTCTACACCCTGGAGTTCGGATCGAATATCAGGCGATCGGCTCGGGCGGCGGCATTCGCCAGCTTCTTAGCAGAACAACCGTATTCGCTGCGAGCGATGGACCAATGACCGATGATCAGCTTGCACAGGCGAAGAGTCGAATCGTGCATTTCCCCGTGACTCTGAATGCGGTCGTTCCCGTTTACAACCTGGCCCAAGTCCCCGAGCTGCGGTTCAGCGGTAGTACGTTGGCTGACATTTTCCTGGGCAAGATTACGAGGTGGGATGACCCAGCCATTGCGAGCGACAATCCCGGGGTGAATCTCCCGAAGATGGACATTAAAGTTGTGCATCACTTCGCGACTGGTGCCGAAGGCGCGTATCTCATGGCAGACTATCTCTCGAAGAGGTCGTCAGCTTTCAAGACGACGTTTGCTAGCCGATCGACTACAACATGGCCTGTGGCGAATGGCATGGCTGGTGCCATGGGGGCGGTGGTTGCAGTGTGGCTGGAATCGTTGGGCAGACTCCCGGCTCCGTGGGATGCCTTGAATTCATCAGGGCACGTCAGAATCAGCTCCAATTCGCCGCTGTGAAGAACTTCGATGGAGAGTTTGTCTCTCCTTCTTCAACATCTGTGACAGATGCAGCCGCTGGCGCGGTGCCGTTCATCCAAACTCACGCTCCGGACTTCCGCGCTTCCATCACGAACGCTCCGGGGAACGCGTCCTACCCGATCGCCTCTTTCATCTGGCTTCTAATGTACGAGAACCCCACGGACAAGAAACAGAACGAAGTAGTGATGATCGATTTCTTGAAGTGGGTGCTCACGGATGGCCAAAAGGTAGCGTTGAAGCTTGGCTATGCGGCTCTGCCAAGCGATCTCGTGCAAATGGAACTCAAGCAGTTGGGAACCAGCACCCGATAGTTGCGCTTCGGCCAATCTACTTCTTCCTAAGCCCGTATACCATCGAATAACGTGTGCGAAAGAATGGCTTTCCGTCTCCACATGCAAAGCTGATAAGAAGAAGTCATGCGTGGAGAAGACGAGCAGCAGTTGGGAGTGTTTAGTTACGTGAGCCCCGAACAGCGAGTACCTCAAGAACATCCCTTATATCTGCGCGTTTTCCGCAGCCTGCTAGGGCGTGAAGTGCAGTTCCACATTCTCCCGCGATTCCGCGCCGGGAGCGTACTTCCACTGCGCAATCGCATTCTGCGCCGCATCGATAAGAATCGGGTTCCCGCCCACCGGTTCAACTTTCTTCACACTCCCGTCTGGTCCCACCGAGGCAACCAGCTTAACGGTCCCGCCGAGTTTCATCCTCAGCGCTGCTTCGGGATACTTCGGATTCACCTTGTGAACTACCCGGCGGTTGCTTTCGGGCGAGGGCTGCGAAATTTGCGCGAGAACTGCGAGTCCAAGAAAACAGGAGAGGGCAAGCGAGGCAAATATCCAAAGAAATGATTTCATGCTGAACAATCCTGAATAATGTTAACGTTGTTTATGGAACCCGACATCATACGGACTTCACACTCCCTTCGGAAAGTAACGGTGGTAACAGCCCGCCGATACTGGCGTTCAGTAGGCGCAGCCCCGCTCGCGACCGCACCTTACGCCTCGAATCCGCTCAAAACCCGCGCCAGACAGCCAATCTGGCTTGCTCATAATGTGCAGCTAGTTGCACTTCACCGTGGTGTCGAAGCTGCCCGGTTTGCACCAAAGAACAAGAAATTCAATGAGTTACAACAATTCTCGCAAGTGGTTCCCGGGATGCACTTCTCACAGTGCCTGCTCGCTTGAGGCAAAAGACCGGGGTGCAACTGTGACCACGCTTTTCGGGACTATCGAATACAAAGAAGTCTCGGCAATTCCTGCGGCTCCGCGCAAGAAGTATGGCTGGCTACCGTTGCTGACCGTGCTCTTCCTGATCTCGTATGGCTTGATGACCATGCTGATCGTTGAGCAGGGACAGACGATCGAATCGCAGCGCGCCCTCATCCGCGAACTTTTCCGCGACAGCTCGGAATTGTCCGCCACCAAACTGAAAGCCCAGGAAGCGCGCCGCCAAGCGCTCGCGCAAAACCCGCTATCCCACAACCCGTCGACCCATGTTCCGTCGTCCCAGGCACCCTCAACCCAGGCTCCAATGATGCAGGCCCCGTCTTCCCAGGCAGGACCCCAACAGCGTGCGCAGAACCAGACGAAAAACAGGCCGCAGTTCCAGGTGCCGTCCAAGCCGGCAGCTGATCTAGCGGACCATCGCCGAGCTCTGATCACGATTTAGAAGTCAGATTGAATGTGAAGAA
>Ga0335070_10009877_pt1 | contig 11163 bp, 13 predicted proteins | sample Lox_Sample_13_FD_206722 | JGI IMG/M metagenome (GOLD analysis project Ga0335070, IMG submission 206722) | Soil microbial communities from Loxahatchee National Wildlife Refuge, Florida, United States - Lox_Sample_1.3 | ecosystem: Environmental > Terrestrial > Soil > Wetlands | place: USA... | reverse complement strand
CGGCACTTCTCTAGACGACGAAGGTCTCGGGCCGGGCGGCGTCCTGCTCGAACCGCTCGACCGAGAACGCCGTCAGGTCGAGCGTCGGCACGCGGCCGGTGACGAGTTCGGCGAGGTGCTCGCCGACCGCCGGCGCCTGCTGGAAGCCGTGCCCGGAGAAGCCGGTCGCGTAGAGGAAGCGGGACGGCTCCGCGAGCTCGCCGACGAGCGCGTTCCAGTCGGGGCTCACGTCGTACCAGCCCCACCAGGACGACTGCACCGGCAGCTCCGCCAGCACCGGCAGCCTGCGTGCCGCAGCCTCGGCCACGTCCTCGAGCGCACGCTCGCGCCCGCCGAACGCGAGCCCGGGGCCCTCGCGGTGGAAGTAGAAGCCGGAGGAGAAGTCGATCGTCAGCGGCAGCCGCTCCGGCAGCCCGCCGTCCTGCGGCGTGAACCACATCGAGCGTGCCTCGCCTTCGACGGGGAGCACGGCGCCGGCGAGTGCGCCGACCTCCTTCGACCACATCCCGGCGCAGCAGACGACGGTGTCCGTGGCGATCCGTCCCTGCGCGGTCTCGACGGCGGCGATGCGGCCGCTGCGCACGTCCACGCCGGTCAGCGCGCAGCTCTGGAGCACCGCCGCGCCCGACGCGGACGCATATCCCTGCACGACCGCCTCCGGCGCCGCGTAGCCGTCGCGCGGGCAGTACGCCGCGGCGAGCACGCCGTCGAGCGCGAGCTGCGGGACGAGCTCCGCCGCCTCGGCGGGCGCCAGCTCGCGCGACGGCACGCCGAGCGACTGCTGGAGGGCGAGTGCGTCCCGGAACGCCGCGACGTGCTCCGGCGTGTCGAGGAGGAACAGGTACCCATGCTGGCGGAACGAGATGTCCGCCCCCGTCAGCTCGGCGAACCTCTCGAACTCCTCGAGTGAGCGGAGCGCGATGCGGACGTTGAGCTCGTCGGCGAACTGGGCGCGGATGCCGCCCGCCGACCTGCTCGTCGAGCCGGACGCGAGCAGGTCCCGCTCGAGCAGGACGACGTCGCGGACGCCGAGCCGGCGCAGGTGGAAGGCGGTGCTTGCCCCCATGACGCCGCCGCCGACGACGACCGCATCCGCGCGGGCTGGAATCTCGGTCACACGCTCAGCTCTCGGACCTGCACGGCCGGCAGCGCGGCGAGCAGCGACTCCAGCTCGACCTCGAAGACCGCGTTCGGCGTTCCGGCCGCGCACCAGACCCGCTCGAACCGCCGCAGCGAGGCGTCGGCCAGCGTCGGCAGGTCTCGTTCGTGGCCGAGCGGCGGCACGCCGCCGATCGCGAAGCCGGTCGCCTCGCGCGCCTCGTCGGCGGTCGCCGGCCGTGCGTCGCCGCCGACCGCCGCCGTGTCGACGCGCCGGTCGCCGGCGCAGAGCACGATCGCCGCCGAGCCGTCCACGACGAAGACGAGCGACTTGACGATCTGGCCGAGCTCGCAGCCGCAGGCGGCAGCAGCGTCCCGCGCCGTGCGCGTCGAGTCCGGGAGCTCACGCACCTCGACGTCGAGGCCACGCTCGTGCAGCCGGACCTGGAGCCTCGCCGCGGTTGGATGCATCAGCGGCTCTTGCGGACGACCTGGAAGCTGCCGCCGCCTGCGCCTCCGCCCTCGGGCCAGAGAGTCTCCGCCTGCGCAGCGGCTTCGAGCAGCGGCGCCGTCGGGACGGCGACCCGGGTCTCGGGGATCCGCTCGGACGGCCACTCGCAGACGAAGTCGATCGTCCCCGACGGCGGCAGCGGCCAGAGCCAGAGCCCCATCGACCAGCTGAGCCCGCCGCCTCCGCCGCCGCGCCGGCTGAGGAGGGGACCCTCCGGCTCCTCCCGCTCGTTCACCCCGGCCCAGTTCCGCTCGGCCAGGGCTGTCGCCTTGCGCCCGTCCGGCCAGGCGACGCCGAAGCGGAGCACGTCCGGCGGCGGCCACGACTCGCCGCGGCGGCGCCGGTGGCGGAGGTGGTGGCCGAACGGGTCGAAGAGGTCGTCCTCCGCGTCGGGCCCAGGGCGCATCCGCACCACGACGTCGAATCGGACTCCCTGCGGGTAGGCGCTCGCGCCGATCGCCGCCACCGCCACCCGTTCGGTGCGGGCGAGGACGACGCGGAGCGGCGCGACGCCCCCGAGCACGTTCTCCGGCGGCCCGAACCAGCCCGGCATGCGGTGCCGCTCGTGCGGCTCCGGCTCGGGCGGCGGCGGCACGTCGAAAAAGCCCACGGCCCGAGTTTAGGGTTCTCGCACCGGTGTCCGCGCCCGTTCGCATCCTGCGGCACCCGGCCGCGCTGCTCGGCGTCGCGGCCCCCGTCTTCCTGCTCGCCGGCTCGCTCGTGAGCGGGCAGTTCGCGCAGCAGACCGTCAGCGGACTCGCCAGCGGCGGCATCTACGCGAGCCTCGCGCTCGCGATCGTGCTCATCTACCGCGCGACCCAGGTGATCAACTTCGCGCAGGGCGGGATGGCGATGTTCACGACGTACGTCGCCTGGGAGCTGATGCAGCAGGGCTACGGCCGCTGGAGCGCGTACCTGCTGGCGATCCTGATCGCCTTCGCGGGCGGCGTTCTCCTCGAGCGCACGGTGATCCGCCCGGTCGAGAACGCGCCCGCCGTCACGACGGTGATCGTGACGATCGGCCTGCTCGTCACCTTCAACGGGCTCGCCGGCTGGATCTGGTCGGCGCAGATCAGGCCGTTCCGCGGCGCGTTCCCGACCCGTCCGATCCACGTGGGCGGCGTCGCCTTCTCGCTCCAGGATCTCGGCACGATCGCGGTCGCGCTCGCGGCCGTCACCGTCCTCTGGGCGTTCTTCCGCCATACGAGCCTCGGGCTCGCGCTGCGCGCGGCCGCGTCGCAGCCCGCGGCGGCGCGTCTCGTCGGCATCCGCGTCGGCTGGCTGCTGGCGCTCGGCTGGGGTCTCGCCGCCGCGCTCGGCGCGATCTCAGGGATCCTGGTCGCGCCGGTCGTGTTCCTCCAGCCGAACATGATGGACGCGATCCTCATCTACGCGTTCGCGGCGGCGGTGCTCGGCGGCATCGACAGCCCACTCGGCGCCGTCGCCGGGGGCCTCACGCTCGGCGTGCTCCTGAACCTGCTCGGCACGTACGTGCATGCCGCCACGGCGGAGCTGCGCCTGCCGATCGCGCTCGCGCTTCTGCTCGTCGTCCTGCTCGTGAGGCCGAGCGGGTTGTTCGGCCGTGCGGCGGTGCGCAGGGTATGAGGCGACTTCTCGGCTACGCCGTGACGGCGGCGGTTGCGGTGGCCCTCGCGGTGCTCCCGCTGCTGACGAGCGGCTATCACCAGCTCGAGTGGGCGTATGTAGGCGTCTATGCCTGCGCGATCCTCGGGCTGAACGTCCTCACCGGCTACACCGGCCAGATCTCGCTCGGGCACGGCGCCTTCATGGCCGTCGGCGGCTACACGGCGGCGCTCTTCACGGAGAGCTCGCTCGTCAACCCGTCGCTGTCGCTCGGCCTGCCGCAGCTGAATCCGATCCTGACGTTGCCTCTCGCCGGCGCGATCGCCGGTGCGGTCGGGCTCGTCTTCGGCCTGCCGGCGCTGCGCCTGTCGGGGCTCTATCTCGCCCTCGCCACGTTCGCCGTCGCGGTGTCGGTGCCGTCGATCGCGAAGCGGTTCCCGGGCCAGACCGGCGGCACGACCGGCATCGTCCTCGACGTCCACACCGGCCGCTGGCTGTACGAGGTGACGTGGAGCAGCGCGGCCGTGCTGTTCGTGCTCGTCTGGGCGCTGCTCCGCGGCCGCACGGGTCGAGCGTTTCGCGCCGTGCGCGACAGCGAGACCGCGGCCGTCTCGTGCGGAGTCGACCTCGCCGTCTACAAGACGCTCGCGTTCGGGGTCTCCGCGGCCTGTGCCGGCGTCGCGGGCGCGCTGCTGGCCCTCATCGCCGGCTACGCGAACCCGGACACGTTCCCGCTGCTGCTCTCGCTCACGATCCTGATCGGCGCCGTCGTCGCGGGTCTCGGCTCGCTCTGGGGCGTGCTCGTCGGCGCCGCGTTCGTCGAGTTCCTGCCGATCTACGCGCAGCAGGTTTCGAAGCAGGCTCCGTCCGTCGTCTACGGCGTCGCGCTCGTCGCGATCATGCTGGTGCTGCCGACGGGCTTCGCCGGTCTGTTGCGCAGGCTCGTGCGGGGGTAGGAGGGGAGCCGAAGCTCCCCTCCTACCGGTAATCCGCTACCTCACCCCGCTGTAGAGCTCTCCAAACGGCGTCCAGTCGCCCTTCGCGCCGCCTCCCCACTTGATCAGGATCTCCTGCTCGATCGGGAAGTTGTCCGTCGCCGAGGTCTGCAGCTTGATCCCCGGATACGTGAACGGGTCGACGACGTTGAGGCTCTTCAACGCCTTCATCAGGCTCGCCCGCGTCGGGTTCTTCCCGGCGTTCTTCAGGGCCTGGACGAATGTCCACGCCGCACCGAGTCCGTAGATGATGTTCCCATCACCGGAGGCGAGGCTGCTCTGAAGCGCGGGCGCGTACTGCGCGATGATCGACGTCGCGAGCTTTACGCCTGCGGTGTTCGCCTGCGGCGCGTACGTCGAGCTGACGGTGTAGGCCGTCGAGATCACCCCGTCGACGTTCGCGCCGTTCGCGGCCGCCGCCAGCAGGAACAGGCGGTTCGCCGAGACGTTGTTGATGAACGTCGTCGGGGCCCAGCCGACCTTCGTGGCGGTGACGAGCGCCGTGATCGTCGGCGACGGCGTCGCGAAGACGACGAACGTGTCGGCGCCGTCCGACTTGAGCTTGAGGATCTGCTGCGCGAGGCTCGTCTGCGTCACGTCGTACGACTGGGCGCTGACGATCTGGCTCTTCTTCGCGCCGAGTCCGACGCGGAGGCCCGCGTAGTAGTTCTTGCCGTAGGCATCGTTCTGGTAGAGGACGCCAACCTTCGCGTTCGGCATCTTCTGGGCGATGTACTTGCCGTAGACCTTGCCCTCGCCCGGATAGTCGGGCTGCCAGCCGATCGTCCACGGGTACTTCTTCGCCGAGAAGCCCCAGTACGAGTCGCCCGTCGCGATGAGAACCTGCGGCACCTTGGCCGTGTTGAGGTAGCTCCAGATCGCGAGGTTCGGAGCCGTGCCGAGGCTGCCGAAGACCGCGAACACCTTGTTCTGCTCGACGAGCTGCTGCGTGAGCGGCACCGTCTTCGACGGATCGTACGCATCGTCGAGGATGGTGAAGTTGATCTTGCGGCCGTTGACCCCGCCGTGGTCGTTGGTGTAATCGAAGTACGCCTTCTCCGCCGCGGGAATCGTCTTGTACAGCGAGGCAACGCCCGTCAGCGGGAACGTGCCGCCGATCGAGATCGACGTCGAGGTGATGCCCGGATCTGCCCGGTGCGCCCCGAATGCCGCTGACGCCGATGCGACGGCGACGAGCGTGACCGCGGAGAGGACCACGAGGATCCTCCTGCCCTTCCTACCCATCCGACCCTCCTACCCGTGGGATGAACCTGACTCGTAAGCCGTGAAGTCGAGAGTATGACGCTCTCGGATCCGATTTGATAGCGGAGATTGACTGGCGATTCAAGCCCTGGCCCGCAGGCGGGCGAACCGGGCGAGGAGCCCGGCCACGCCGTTCGGGAGCAGGAGCATGATCGCGATCACGATCAGCCCGAAGACGACGTCCTGGCCGTGGCTGGAGCCGATCAGCGGCACGCTCGTCGAGAGGTTGGGCAGCAGCCCGACGAAAAGCGCCCCGGCGAGGACGCCCCAGAGGGAGCCGAGCCCCGCCACGGCTGCTCCGATCAGGATCTGGAGCGACAGGATCACGCCGAACTCGTTCGGCTGGGCGAAGCCGTTCGTGTGGATGACGAAGAGGGAGCCGGCGACGCCGGCGAAGGCCGCGGAGACGCCGAAGGAGAGGATCTTGTAGATGGGCAGCGAGATGCCGGTCGAGACGGCGGCGACCTCGCTGTCGCGGACGGCACGGAAGGCACGGCCCGTGCGTCCGCCCAGCAGCAGCCAGGCGACGGCGAAGAGGATCGCGGCGCACGACCAGGAGGTCGCATACAGCCACGTGTGCGAGACGGTCCTGCTCGCCTGGAGCCCGTTGCTGCCGCCGAAGAACCTCGAGAACTTGAGCGCGAGCTGCGGCACCGAGACCGCGAATGCGAACGTCGCGAGCGCCAGATAGACGCCCGAGAAGCGAAGGGCGGGAATCCCGACGAGCACGCCGCACGCGAACGCGAACGCGAACGCCAACGGCAGCGTCAGGATGAGGTTCGTGTGATGGTAGTGCGACATGACCGCGGTCGTGTAGCCGCCGATCGCCATGAACGCGCCGTGGCCGATCGAGATCTGGCCCGTGTACCCGGTGAGGATGTTCAGGCCGAGGATCGCGATGAAGTAGATCGCGACCTCCGAGGCGAGCCCCTGGTGGTAGCCGCTGAGCGTGAACGGCAGAAGCGCGAGCACGGTGGCGGCGATCGCCGCGGCCGGCAGTCCGGCAGGCACGCGCGGCTTCATACGCGCTGCACCTTCTTGTGGCCGAAGATGCCGGTCGGCTTGAGCAGCAGGACGCCGAGCAGGACGGCGAAGGCGATCGGCAGCCGCAGCTCCGAGGTGGCGAAGCCGACGTACTGGCCGACGAGGTTGAGGAAGACACCGAGCGCGAGACCCCCGATCACCGCACCCGCGGGGCTTTCGAGGCCGCCGAGGACGGCGGCGGCGAATGCGTAGAGCAGGACGGCCTGCATCATCGTCGGTTGCAGGAACTGGGTCGGCTCCGTCATCAGCCCGGCGACGGCGCCGAGCACGGCGGCGAGGCCCCAGCCGATCGCGAGCATCCAGTTCACCCGCACGCCGACGAGCGCCGCCGCCGCCGGCCGAAGCGCCGCCGCACGCATGGCCAGCCCGAGCTTCGTGAACCGGAAGAGCGCCCATAGCAGCAGCACGGAGACGATCGAGACGATGAGCGTTCCGAGGTCCTGTCGAGCGAACGTCACGTCGCCGACGTGGTAGACGGCGTTGCCGAACGGCGCCTGCATGAACTTGAGATCGGCGCCGAATCGCCAGGTGACGAGGCCGTCGATCAACAGGAAGAGGCCGACCGTGACGATCACGACCGCGATCACCGAGTGCTGCACCGGCCGGATCACCGCGACCTGCACGACCACGCCGAACACGAAGGCGATCCCGAGTGTGAGGAAGAACGCGAGCCAGTAGCTGATACCCCACAGCGTGAGCTGGTAGGCGGTGTACGTCGTCGCCATTGCCATCTCGCCCTGCGCGAAGTTGATCACCTCGGTGGCGCGATAGATGAGCACGAGCGAGAGCGCGAGGCTCGAGAAGATCACGCCCTGCGCCAGGCCGGCCACCGTCTGCTGGGCGAAGATGCTGCTCGAGAGGCAGCCGATCACGAGGAAGATGCATGCGGCGGCGAGACCGGCGAGCACGGGCGCCGAGACCCCGGTGCGCGTTCGCCGCGGACGCCTTTCGCGAACAACGAATCGGCGCGCGAGCTCGACCATCAGTACCCGAGGTAGCTTCGACGCACCGACTCGTGCTCCCGCAGCTCCGCGCTCGGGCCCGAGAGCGCGACGCGGCCTACCTCGAGCACGTAGGCGGTCTGCGCGACCTGAAGCGCGATGTGCGCATTCTGCTCGACGACGAGCACGGTCAGGCCCGTCGTCTCGTTCAGCTCCTTGACGATCCGGAAGACCTCGGTGACCAGCAACGGCGCCAGGCCGAGCGAAGGCTCGTCGAGCAAGAGCAGCCGCGGGCGCTGCATGAACGCCCGGGCGAGCGCAAGCATCTGCTGCTCGCCGCCGCTCAGCGTGCCCGCCTGCTGGCTGCGACGCTCCTCGAGCCACGGGAAGTACTCGAGCACACGCACGAAGTCGTCCTTGAGCGACGCGCGGCGCGAGTACCCGCCGAGGCGGAGGTTCTCCCAGACGGTGAGCTCGGCGAACGTGCCGCGCCCCTCGGGCACATGGGCGATGCCGAGGCGTGCGACCGCTTCCGGGCCGTGCCGGCCGAGCGCCTTACCGGCGAAGCGGATCTCGCCGTCGCGCCGCACCGTCCCCGAGACAGCACGCAGGGTCGTCGTCTTGCCGGCCCCGTTCGCCCCGAGCACCGCGACGATCTGCCCCTCGTCCACCGCGAGCGAGACTCCGTGAAGCGCATGCACCTGCCCGTAGCGGGCGGTCACGTCGTGGAGCTCCAGCAGCGGCGCCATCAGTGTGCGGCCGCCTCGAGCTCGCCGCCGAGATAGGCCTCGATCACCTTGGGGTCGCGCTGCACATCCTGCGGTGCGCCGTCCGCGATCGTGCGGCCGAAGTTGAGGACGTGCACGTGATCCGAGACGTTCATCACGAGGTTCATGTGGTGCTCGACGAGCAGGACCGTCAGCTTCAGCTCGTCGCGCAGCCGCCGGATGAACGTCGCCAGCTCCGCCACCTCCGCGTGGTTGAGCCCGCCGGCCGGCTCGTCGAGCAGCAGCAGGCGGGGCTTCGACACGAGCGCGCGGGCGAGCTCGACCCGCTTCAACGTCCCGAACGGCAACCCTGCTGCCGGGCGGCCGGCGTACGCGTCGATACCGACGTACTCGAGCGTGTCTTGCGCGCGGCGGCGGACCACGCGCTCGGTCTGGAAACGCGACTCGGTGTGGGCACCGACGAGTACGTTCTCGAGCACCGTCATCGTCGGGAACAGCTCGACGTTCTGAAACGTCCGCGCGATACCGAGCTTGACGATGCGGCTGGGCGGCGTGCGCAGCAGCGAGCGGCCGTCGAAGACGACGTCGCCCGAGTCGAGCCGGTAAAGGCGCGTGATTGCGTTGAACGCCGTGGTCTTGCCGGCGCCGTTCGGGCCGATCAGGCCGAAGATGGAGCCCTCGTCCGCCTCGAACGAGACGTCGTCGAGCGCGACGATGCCGCCGAAGCGAAGAGAGGCGTTCTGAACGGAGAGCAGACCCATGCTACGAGGTGCGTGACTCTACGGATTCCGGCCGCGCGCGTGAAGATACTCCTGCCAGAGCTGCTCCATCGTCGTCAGTCGCGACGCTCGAACGTGGGCGGGATCGTAGGGGACGTGGTTGACGGCGCGGACGACGAAGCTCCCGTCGCGGTCGACGTCGAGGACGTTGATGCAGCCCGGCGCCTGCTCGAAGCCGCCGAGAAACACCCGCTTGCCCGTGGCCGCGCGGCCGAGGATCGCCCGGTTGACGCCGCCGTGGAGCACGAGCAGGCAGACGTCCCACGTCTCGTCGGCCAGCAGGGCGTCGAGCTCGGTGCCGACGCGGTCGACGAGCTCGCCGATCGTCTCGCCGCCGAGGAAGCGCGTCTCGAGCGGAACGGCGCCGCGGAAGGCGGCCGCCATCATCGCCTGCACCTCCTCCAGCTCGAGGCCGCGGATGTCGCCGCTCTCGATCTCGCGCAGTGCGTGACGGGTTTCCGGCTCCAGGCCGGGCGCGACGATGCGCGCGGTCTCGAGCGCGCGCGTGAGCCCGCTCGTGATCACCCGGTCAAACGCGACGCCGTGCAGCGCCTCCGCGGCGACCTGTGCCTGGCGGTGTCCCTCGCCGGTGAGCACGACCTCTTCCGGCGGCAGGCCCTCGAAGTAGCGCACCTGCGCATGGCGCATCAGGTAGAGGCGCCGGCGTGCGGTGCTCACCGCGCGCGCAGCGAGCGGCCGCCGGCCTTCTGCATTCCGGCGAGCATCCCCTCGGGCGCGACGCCGTCCGGGTAACGGGCGCACAGCGCAGCGAGCAGCTCGTCCGCGTCCCAACGCTCGTCGCTCTGGAACAGCTCGCCGGCCTCCCACGGCCGCAGCGCGTTCACGGCGCCGCCCCAGACGTGGAAGCACTGGCCGGTGATTCCCTGCGCCTCGTCGGCGCAGAGCGCGACGACGATCGGGGAGTTGTTCTCCGGATCGAGCGGGTCGAAGCCTTCCGGTGGGGCGCCCATCTCGAAGGTCTCCTCCGTCATGCGCGTGCGCGCGTTCGGCGCGAGGCAGTTGACGGTGACGCCGTAACGCCCGAGCTCCTGCGCGGCGATGATCGTGAAGGCGGCAATGCCGGCCTTCGCGGCGCCATAGTTCGTCTGGCCGACGTTGCCGAAGACCCCCGACGGGCTCGACGTGTTGATCACGCGGGCGCGCACCTCCTCGCCCGCCTTCGACCGCTCGCGCCAGTAGGCGCCGGCGTGACGCGTCGTCGCGAAGTGGCCCTTCAGATGCACCGCGATCACCGCGTCCCACTCGTCCTCCTCCATGTTCACGAGCATCCGGTCGCGCAGGATGCCGGCGTTGTTGACGAGGATGTCGAGGCGGCCGAACGAGTCGAGCGCATGCTGGACGAGGCGGCCGGCGCCGGCGAAGTCGGCGACGTTCTCGCCGTCGGCGACGGCCTCGCCGCCGGCGGCCGCGATCTCGGCGACGACGTGCTGCGCCGGCGTCAGGTCGGAGCCCTCGCCGGCGAGGCTGCCGCCGAGGTCGTTGACGACGACCTTCGCGCCGGCCGCGGCCAGCGCGAGCGCGTGCGCGCGCCCGATGCCGCGCCCGGCGCCGGTGACGATCGCGATCTTGCCCGTGAGATCAGGCATGGGCGCTAACCGTACCGCTCGAGGTACCGCGGCGAGGCGACGAGCAGCCGCGCCTCGACGTCCGCCTTCACCTGCGCGAGCGTTCCGGGCGGCACCTCGCCGGCGCGGATGCGGCGGGCGAGCTCGCGCTGCCCGGCGTCGTCCTTTGCCGGCAGCGACGCGAGCTCGCGGTAGACGATCCCGAGCGCGTTCATCGCGACGAGCAGCCGGAATCGCAGCCGGTGGTCGCTTAGAGTCGGCAGGATCTCGCCGGCGAGGAATTCTTCTATTGCCTCGGTGAGCTCCTGCGCCGTAGGACGGTCGCTCACGCCGCCGCCTTCTCCAACAAGAAGAGGATTTCGTACTCGACCTCGGCGCCGAGCCGGCCCAGGATGGCGAGCTCGACGCTCCGGTCCAGCCCGGTCAGGTGTCGCTGCGCCTGGGTCAGGCAGCCGATCGCCCAGGCGACGTTGCCGGCGAGCTCCCAGTAGTCGAGCTCCTCGGGGCGGACGTCCAAGCCCGTCAGCTCGTTGTAGCGCTCGAGATAGGGCTCGACGTCGCCGATCCCGCCCAGCCGCTTCTCGTCGACGCCGAAGCGCCAGGCGCGCACGAGCCCGAACGAGAGGTCGCGCGC
>Ga0335070_10009876_pt1 | contig 11163 bp, 11 predicted proteins | sample Lox_Sample_13_FD_206722 | JGI IMG/M metagenome (GOLD analysis project Ga0335070, IMG submission 206722) | Soil microbial communities from Loxahatchee National Wildlife Refuge, Florida, United States - Lox_Sample_1.3 | ecosystem: Environmental > Terrestrial > Soil > Wetlands | place: USA... | reverse complement strand
GCCAGTGGACCAGCGAGCCCTGGGGAATGCACTTGCTGGATGTCGGCGTGCTGGTTGGGATGCTTCTGGTGAGGATTTTCATCTCAGAGAAGACTTTCCGTTGGGAATAGAAGCAAACTGGAAATCGTCGAAAAACCCGAGGTTAAGATAGAATATATGTATTAATATGCAAGAAGAACGGATTCGAAATCCTGAAAATGCGGCGATCAGCCTGGTCCTGTTCGGCGGCGGAGGGCATGGCAAAACGCTGATCGAGCTAGTGCAGGCTGCCGGGAAATACCAGGTTGCCGGTATCATAGACGACGGAATTCCGGCTGGCTCGGCTGTACTGGGCGTGCCGGTGTGGGGCGGGGCTGGCCTGCTGCCAGATCTGTTCGCCAGGGGCTACCGGTTGGCAGTCAACGGGGTAGGCGCCATCAACCATTACGAAGTGCGCCTGAGGGTCTTTGAGGCCCTGGCGCAGGCCGGCTTCGTTTGCCCGGCTGTGGTCCACCCGAGCGCCTGGATTGAGGCGAGCGCAGTGCTGGCGGAAGGCGTGCAGGTGCTGGCTAACAGCTACGTCAGCAGCGAGGCGCACGTCGGGTTCGGCACAGTGATCAATGCCGGGGTGGTCGTTTCACACGACTGCATGTTGGGGCAGGTGGTAAACCTGTCCCCGGGCGCCATGCTGGCGGGCGGGGTTAGCGTGGAGGATTACGCTCAAATCGGCATGGCAGCAACGATCAATTTGAATATAAGGATCGGGCGCTGCACGCGGATCGGCAATGGCGCAACAGTGAAGGCTGACGTTCCGCCCAATACGGTCGTGCGGGCCGGCACCATCTGGCCGATATTATCGGTATAGCAGTGCTGGAACGGCTGATTCCTTCCAGCTTAACAGGAGTTCTTTATGCCCAGCAACGAGGTTCAACCGGAAATACGGTCCGGTGACAGACGTACTATTGAGCAGGCCGAGGAGTCGCTTTCGGGCGCGACCAGGCAAAACTGGTTGAAGCGCCTGCTGCCATTCCTGGGCCCGGCTTTTATTGCCAGCGTCGCTTACGTCGATCCGGGCAATTTTGCTACCAATATATCCAGCGGGGCGAAGTACGGCCTGATGCTGCTGTGGGTGATCGTCGCCAGCAACATCATGGCCATGCTGATCCAATCCCTGTCGGCCAAGCTAGGGATCGCGACGGGCATGAACTTGGCCGAACACTGCCGGCGCGCTCTTCCAAAATGGGGAGTGTGGGCCATGTGGGGGCTGATGGAGGTGGTGGCGATGGCCACCGACCTGGCCGAGTTCCTGGGGGCGGCGCTGGGCTTCAACCTTCTTTTCGGCATCCCGCTTTGGCTGGCCGGGCTGCTGACCGCCGTAGCAACCTTCGTGATCTTGGGCCTGGAACGCTACGGCTTTCGCCCGCTCGAGGCGGTTATAACTGGTTTTGTAGGCATCATTGCGATCAGTTACGTGGTCGAAACCTTCATCGTCAAGCCGGACTGGGGGCAGGTGGCCTTGCACGCCTTCGTGCCGCAGTTTGCCGGGCCGGAAAGCATCGTAATGGCCGCAGGCATCCTGGGCGCGACCGTCATGCCGCACGCCATTTTCTTGCATTCTGCCTTAACCCAATCACGCATCGTGACGCGCGACCCGGTCAAGCTGAAGCGCCTGTTCAATTTCGAGCTGGTGGACGTGGCCATCGCCATGGGTGTCGCCAGCCTGGTCAACGGGGCCATGTTGATCATGGCAGCCACCGCCTTTTACCCGAACCTGTCCAATATTGGCACAATCCAGGAGGCCCACCGCACGCTCGAGCCGCTGCTGGGGTCGGCGGCAAGCACCGTGTTTGCGCTTTCGCTGCTGGCTTCCGGGCTGTCATCTTCTTCGGTGGGCACCATGGCCGGGCAGGTAATCATGCAAGGCTTCGTTCAACTAGAAATCCCGGTCTGGATCCGGCGCCTGGTCACCATGGTCCCTTCGCTGATCGTGATTCTCACCGGGCTGGACCCGACCAACACCCTGGTCATCAGCCAGGTGGTATTGAGCTTCGGGCTGCCGTTTGCGATCATTCCGCTGGTCATATTCACCAACAACCGCGCATTGATGGGGGTGCTGGTGAACCGTCGTTTCACCACGATTGTTGCCAGCCTGGCAGCCGGGCTGATCGTGGTCCTCAATATTTACCTGCTGTACATTACTTTTTCAGGAGGGTGACCATGTTTAAACATCTCCTGGTTCCTCTGGATGGATCGAAACTGGCGGAAGCCAGCCTGCCGGCTGCGGTGATGCTCAGCCAGGCATTGGGATCGACCGTAACCTTGCTGCACATAATAGAAAAAGACGTCTCGCCGGAAATCCACGGCGACCGCCATTTGACGAACAACGACGAAGCCTGCAAATATCTGGATGAGGTGGCCCAGAGATTCTTCCCGCCCAACGTCCAGGTGGAGACCCACGTGCACACCGAGCAGGTCAGCGACATCACGCGCAGCATCGTCGACCACACAGGTGAATTTGCGCCCGATTTGATCGTCATGTGCACCCACGGCGAGGGCGGCTTGAAGGAAATCATGATGGGAAGTATTGCCCAGCAGGTCATCGGCCGCGGCAAGACACCCATCCTGTTGGTGAAAGCCGGGGAGGAAGGAGCCGTTCCCTTTACCTCGTTCAAAAAGATTTTGGTTCCCCTGGACGGCAAGGCCGAGCACGAGCAGTGCCTGCCGGTGGCAGCAGGCCTGGCGCAATTATTTTCGGCGAACCTGGCCCTGCTGACGGTGGTGCACACCCTGGGCACGCTGCCGGGCGAGCGCGCTGCCACTGGCTGGATGCTTCCGGGGGCGACCCGAGCTATCCTGGACCTGGACGAACAAACTGCGGAAGAGTACCTTGAAAAACAGGCGGCCGAACAACGGGCGAACGGCTTGAAGGTCAGCACGAGCGTGCGGCGCGGCGATCCGGCCCAACAGATCCTGGCAGTGGCCCAGGCTCAAGGGACTGATCTGATCGTGCTGGGTACGCATGGCAAAGGCGGTATGAAGGCCTTTTGGGCCGGCAGCGTCGCCCCGAAAGTGGTGGTCGAGGCCAAGTCGCCGCTGCTGCTGGTGCCTGTGAAAAGGAACTAGGAATCAGGGAACTGGAGCTCCATGTTCAAAAAACAGCAATCCGTAAACCCAATCCCGGTCACCCCGACCGAAAGGGTGACGTCCGTGCTCGGACCCGGCATAAACTGGCAGGGTAACCTGCGCGGCAGCGGCGGCGTTCGCATCGAAGGCACCTTTGAGGGTGAGATCTCGATACGGGGTCTGGTTGTGGTGGGCGAGACCGGGCGAGTGACCTGTGAGAACCTGCGCGCCAATTCGGTAGTGGTGGCCGGGGCGGTGCGCGGCAACGTTCTGGCCGAAAAACTGGAGATTCGCTCTACGGGTCGGGTGTGGGGCGATGTAACCGTGGTGGCCTTTGCCACCGAGGAAGGCGCCTTCCTGCGCGGCCAGGTGCGAATGGAAGAGAAAGTTGAACTGGGGAATGAAGAAGGCGGGGAGAAACCGGCGGAAGAAGGCAAAGAGGGGTGAGTGATCTTCTGAATTTCATACCTGAATTTATCGGCGTGGCGGCTGTGGTGTGGATTGCCAGGGCCAGCCCACGCTTTCGTTTTCGCCCGATCGGGTTTGTCAAGGCCCGGCGTGACGGCCTGGTGGCCCTGGGCGTTTGGCTGCTGGCCTTTGTCCTGCAGCTCTCCTTGCTCACCTCCCTTGCGCCTGGCGAATGGATCAACAAGTACCTGCCGGGAGGGGATAATCTATTAAAAGACGAGATCCTGTACGGTCTGATCGGGTTGGCGCTGGCGGTAGTATCGATGGCTTACCGCCGCCAACCGCCCAAGAGCGCCGGCTGGAACCGGCTGACCCTGCGCAACGGGGTGCTGCTGGGCCTGGCGCTGGGTCTGCTGACCCTGCTTTTACGCCAGCGCACAAATAATGTCCTGGACGGCATCACGGCAGCCGAAGGCAACGCCTTCCTGCTGGCCGCGCTGATCGGGCTGTCGGAGGAGACTTTTTTCCGGGGTTTCCTGCAGCTTCGCCTGGACTGGTGGTTTCCAAAACCCTGGGGAATCCTGCTGGCGGCTGGTCTTTTCGTGGTGTGGCGCCTGCCGCTGCTCCTACGGGCGCCCGAGACGCTGTGGGTCAACCTGGTCCTGACCGCCGTTCAAAGCCTGCTGCTGGCCTGGATGATGAAAAGCAGCGGCAGCGTGGCCGCCCCGGCCCTGTACCGCACATTTTCGATCTGGTGCACCCTACTCTAAGTCAGGAGTTTTTCCATGCACATGACCCGTCTCTTTTCGCAAACTTTACGCGACAACCCGGTCGAAGCCGAAGTTGACAGCCACCGCCTCTTACTGAGGGCCGGATATATCCGCTCCCTGGCAACGGGTATTTTTAGCTACCTGCCGCTGGCGCGCCGCTCGATGGACAAAATCGAGACGATCCTGCGCCAGGAAATCAATGCCATCGGCGGGCAAGAAATCACCATGCCGGTGGTGCAACCGGCTGACCTGTGGCAGGAAACCGGGCGCTGGTACCAGATCGGCAGCGAGATGGGCCGCTTCCAGGATAAATCCGGGCACGACATGGTGCTTGCGATGACGCACGAAGAGGTGGTGGCCGACCTGGTGCGCCACGAAATCCGCTCTTACCGCCAATTGCCGGCCCTGATTTATCACATCCAGACCAAGTGGCGCGACGACCCGCGTCCGCGGGCCGGTTTGATCCGGGTGCGCGAGTTCACCATGCTCGACAGTTATACCCTCGACGCAAGCTGGGACGGCCTGGACGCCCAATACCAGGCGCATTACGAAGCCTATTTCAACATTTACCGGCGCTGCGGGCTGCCGGTGGTAGCGGTCAAATCTGACACGGGCATGATGGGCGGAAAGCTGGCGCACGAATTCATGTACCTGACGCCGGTTGGCGAGGATACCCTACTGATCTGCGAGGAATGCGGCTATTCGGCCAACCGCCAGGTGGCCCTCTTCCGCCGCGCCGCGGCTGCACCCGAGGAAGCACGGGCGTTAGAAAAAGTAGCCACGCCTCACGCCAGCACAATCGAGGAGCTGGCGAACTTCCTGAACGTGCCTTCCATGCACACCGCCAAGGCGGTCTTCATGATTGCGACCGTGTCGGACGGGGTATCGTTCCGCGACCTGTTTGTTTTCACGGTGGTGCGCGGTGACCTTGAGGTGAACGAGGCCAAGCTGGCCAATGCCATAAGCGCAGCCGGCAAAGGAGCAGTGATCGCCTTTCGCCCGGCAACCGAAGAGGAGATCCGGGCGATCGGGGCGGAGCCGGGGTACGCTTCGCCGGTCGGGCTGGCGGATGCACCCGGGCGCCTGGTGATTATTGCGGACGATTCGATCGTATCCTCCCCAAACCTGGTGGCAGGGGCCAATGAGCCGGGGTACCACCTGCTGAATACTAATTACGGGCGCGATTACCGGGCCGACATCACGGCAGATATCGCCAGCGCGGACGAAGGCTCAGCCTGCCCGCAGTGCGGCAGCCCGATGCTGGCCCGGCGCGGCGTGGAGGTTGGCAACATCTTCAAGCTTGGCACGCGCTACAGCGAGGCGATGGGCTGCACGTTTACCGATGAAAACGGAGAGACCAGGCCGGTCATCATGGGCTCGTATGGAATCGGAGTGGGCCGCCTGCTGGCCTGCCTGGCAGAAGAGTATCACGACGATAAGGGCCTGTGCTGGCCGGCCAGCGTGGCGCCTTACCCGGCTCACCTGGTGCTGCTGGCGGGAAAGACCGGCCAGTCCGAACAGGCGGCCGGTGAGCTTTACTCCAGGCTGGAGGCGGCCGGCTTGGAGCCGCTGTTCGATGACCGGGCAGAGAGCGCAGGGGTCAAATTCATGGACGCCGACCTGATCGGCCTGCCAGTGCGCATCACGGCCAGCGAGCGGGCTTTGAAGCAGGGCGGGGTGGAGGTGAAGCTGCGAGCAAGCGGAGAGGTGACGGTCCAGACGCCGGCTGAAGCCGTGGCGCGGGTTGAAGCTGTTCAGGCCGGCAAATAGCGCCCGAACATTAAGGTAAAATAGTTCCTATGTCCACTACACCCATCGTTCCCATGTCATCGCCGGACCTGACCGAGCTCGAGCGCCAGGCCGTGATGGCCGTGTTGAATACCCCGCATTTAAGCATGGGGTCCAGGATTGAGGCTTTTGAACAGGCGATGTGTGATTTTTCAGGCCGGCGGCACGCCATCGGCGTGAACTCCGGCACGGCCGGGCTGCACCTGTGCGTGCGGGCTGCCGGGATCGGCCCGGGCGACCTGGTGATAACCACGCCGTTCTCCTTCGTGGCTTCGACCAACGTGCTGCTGTTCGAGCAGGCCACCCCGGTCTTTGTAGACGTCGATCCGAAGACCGGCAATATTTCGCCGGCCCTGGCAGCAGAGGCCGCAGCCGACCTTAGCAACGGCCTGCCAGAGCTGCGCCAAAAATGGCTGCCGCGCCGCGGGGCAGCGCTAACCGGCGGCAGGCTGAAGGCCATCCTGTCGGTGGATGTTTTTGGCCAGCCGGCGGACTACGACCCACTGCGGCGGACGGCAGGCCAATATGGTTTGAAACTGATCGAAGATGCCTGCGAAGCGCTGGGCGCTGAATATAAGGGGGCGAAGGCCGGGCGCCTGGGAGATGCCGGCGTGTACGCCTTCTACCCTAACAAGCAGATTACGACCGGCGAAGGCGGCATGATCGTGACGGATGACGCCGAAGCGGCGGCTATGATGCGCGCCCTGCGCAACCAGGGCCGCGCTCCAGGCGATACCTGGTTGCAGCATACCTTCCTTGGTTACAATTACCGCCTGGACGAGATGAGCGCGGCCCTGGGCGTGGCGCAAATGTCGCGCCTGGAGGAGCTGTTGCAGAAGCGCGAGCGGGTAGCGGCCTGGTATCTGGAACGCCTTGCAGAAATTGCGTGGGTTGAGCCGCCCCAGGTGGCCGAAACCACCACGCGGGTAAGCTGGTTTGTGTACGTCATCCGTTTGAAACCTGGGATTGATCGCGCCGCCGTCGCCCTACGCCTGGCCGATCTGGGCATCCCCGTCCGCCCCTATTTCCTCCCGATTCACCTTCAACCGTACATGATGGAGCGTTTTGGCTACCTCCCCGGCGACTTTCCGGTTACCGAGGACCTCGGCGAGCGCGGCCTGGCCCTGCCGTTCTCTGGGAAGATGAGCGAGGAACAGGTGGAGGTGGTATGTAGTGCATTGGCAATTGCAGGGGGGTAGATTCTGGACGACGGACGGCGGACGACTGACTAGGAGAAAAGACGAACGAATATTAAGCAATATGGATATCCAGTCTACCTTTTATCCCCCTCGCCGGACGGGCATGATCTTTCATATCACGGCCGGCGTTATCCTGTTGGGCGCAGCGGCGCTGGTCTTCCTGCAGGTTTACCAGCGCGAGGTGGGCCAGGATTTTATCATTGGAATCCTGCTCTCGGCGGCCCTGGCTGCGCCGCTGCCGCTGCTGGTCTACCGCGGCTACGCCTTGACCCAGGCCAGTTATACCCTCGACCGGGATGGGCTTCGCCTGCGTTGGGGGCTGCGCGGCGAGGATATTCCGCTGCCGCAAATCGAATGGGTGCGGCCAGCCAACGAAATGGGGTTCCGCCTGCCCCTGCCGTTCTTGCAGTGGCCTGGAGCGGTGCTGGGCCAACGCAAGGTAGAAGGGCTGGGCGAAGTCGAATTCCTGGCCTCCGATATACGCAATCTGCTGCTGGTGGCTACGCCGGAAAAGATTTACGCCATTTCACCGGCTGACGGGCGGGCCTTCATCCGATCTTTTCGGCTGATCATTGAGCTTGGCAGCCTGAGCCCGATCCCATCGTATTCGGTCCTTCCAGCCGCCTTCCTGGAAAGGGTCTGGAGCGACCGCCTGGCGCGCTGGACGGTGTTGGCCGGCCTTGGCCTGACGCTGGCCTGCTTCCTGTTAGCTGCCCTGCTGATTCCTGCCCGGCAGACGGTTTCGCTCGGGTATGACGCTGCCCGGCAACCGATGGATCCGGTCTCACCGGAGCACATCCTGCTGCTGCCCGTGCTTGGGAGCGTGATCTACGTAATCGACCTGCTGGCTGGCCTTTTTTTCTACCGCCGAGACGGGCAGCGCCTGGTAGCCTACCTCCTGTGGGGCAGCAGCGTGCTGACGCCGGTCCTGCTGCTGCTGGCAATGGCGCTCATGTAATGCAATCCCTCGTCACGGGCTTCATCCTAGCGATCGTCATTTCGGGCCTGGCATTCTGGCTCAATGCCCTGAGCTGGAACGGGGCGTTGGCGGCCACCCTCCTGGGGACGGTCACGTTTGGCCTGGGCGGGTTGGAATGGGCGGTATTACTGGTGGCATTCTTCTTTTCCTCCAGCGCGCTCTCACGGTTGGCAAAGAAACGAAAAGCAGGAATCGAAGAAAAATACGCCAAGAATGCCCGGCGCGATGCCGGGCAGGTGCTGGCGAATGGGGGCGTGGCCGGTTTATTCGTGCTGCTGCACGCCTTGTTACCGGAGGCAGCCTGGACGTGGCTGGGATTTGCTGCTGCGCTGGCAGCCGCCAACGCCGATACCTGGGCGACGGAGCTGGGCGTGCTGGATCCGAATCCGCCAAGGCTGATTTCCACTGGTAAGCCGGTCGAACGTGGCGACTCTGGCGGAATCAGCCCGGTTGGCCTGCTTGCGGCAGTGAGCGGCGCCCTGCTGATTGGGGTACTGGGCGCAGTCCTTTTCCCGGGCAGCGCAGTGCTGGTGCTGCCAGCCAGCGCCAACCATCCACTTACTTTTTCAATGATCCTGGCTTTCACGCTCCTGTTAGGCCTGGCTGGCCTGGCTGGCAGCCTGGTCGATTCGCTCCTGGGAGCCACCCTCCAGGCTATCTATTACTGTCCCGCCTGTCGCAAGGAGACCGAGCGACATCCCTCCCACACCTGCGGCACGCCTGCCACCCTCCTGCGCGGCATGCCCTGGCTGAACAATGACTGGGTGAATGCGATTTGTACGCTTACAGCAGTTTTAGTTACACTCGGAATTTATATGGTAATTTAACCACAGAGCAGCTGTGGTTAATTTTTTACTGAGAAAACCTTAGGTAATTTTGCGCTTGAAATAATAACTCGTACCATTGGCGGAGTAGGCTTCCCAGGAGTTTTCGCCAAGGTAATCGAGGAAGGCGGAGGTGAGGGCCGGGTCGAAACCCTCGTAGGCCAGGTAGGTCTCGTATTTCTCCTCGCGCAGGGTAACCTTGGGATATTTTTTCAGAAAGGCAGCCAAATCCAGGTTCTTGCGGGGATTGATCGTGATCTTGCCCTCCCCACCCGATCCTCCATACAGGTCCACTTTTAGATATTCCCATTTTTCCATGATTTTACCTTTTTGATACGAGGGGGTGGAGTATTTTGAAAGTGCGAAGCACTTTCAAAATACTCCGCTCGTTCGTTTTGTGTGGCCGCCGAAGGCCGGCCAGCTTATGGATTTTGTGTTTTACATTCAGTAAAATGCGGGAACCCACATTTTACTGAATGTAAAAAACAAAATCAGCGTCAAGATACGGTTTTGCGGGTACGGCGGGTTCTTTGAGGGGCAGATGCGCCGCGGAAGGCCGGCGCCAGGATCGCCAGGGTAGTGCAAACGCGGGTATCCAGCATGCGAGATTGGATGCGCGGATCAATCTCCTCCAGGGCAAGAGACGTGGTAATAACGGTGGGCAGCTCGGCGTTATAACGGTAATTAAATATCTGGTACAGCTTTTCGCGCGCCCAGGGGGTCGCTGACTGAGTCCCCAGGTCATCCAGGATCAACAGGGAGGAGGTCTTGACCTGGTTGAACAGGTCGTCGTAAGAGATATTGCTGGTCGGGCTGAAGGTAGCCCGAAGGTGATCCAGCAGGTCGGGCACCACCACGAACATGGACACCTCGCCCAGGCCGAGCCGGTAGTTGCCGATGGCAGCCGCCAGATGGGTCTTGCCGGTGCCGTATTTGCCGATCAGGACCAGCCAGCCGCGCGGTTTTTCGGCGTATTTCTGGGCGGTGTGGAAGGCCTTTTCCAGGCTGCGCTTCTCCTCCGGATCCAGTTTTTCGAGCTCCCGCATGCTGAAATTGCCAAAGGTGCGCCCGCTGTGGAGGTGCAGGGACGACAGGACCGGGTGACTGGTGTCGCGCATCGTCGCCCGGTAATCCGGCGCCGTGATGCGGATCAGCGCGACCATATCGGGATCTTCGAGACGCGAGCGGATGCGCCCGTCGATCTCGTCCAGGGGCTGGTTGGTGGTGACGACGGTCGCCAGTCGGTTGGTATAGCGATGGTTGACGATCTGAAACAACTTTTCCTGAGCCCAGGGGGTCGTATTCTGCGTGCCCAGGTCGTCCAGCACCAGCAGGCGGATGTTGCGGATTTCGGCGAAGCGTTCCTCGAAGGACGAATCCGGGCTGTCGTAGGCAAAGCGTAGCCAATCCAGCAGATCCGGCACGGTCAGAAAGAGGGTCGGCACGCCCAACTGGACGGCATGATTGGCAATAGCGGCTGCCAGGTGGGTCTTTCCGCAGCCATAACCGCCGGAGAACAACATCCAGCCCTTGAGCTCATTGGCGAATTGAGACGATTGGCCGAGGGCTAATTTGAGCGATGTGACCTGGTCGTCACTCAGGCCGAGCCGTCCCTGCACTTTGAAGGTCTCGAAAGTCATGTGGCTGAAGGCTTCGAGATTGCTCAGGCGATAGAGGCGGTTGAAAGTGGCCGCGACAGCATCCTTCTGGCGACAGGTGCACAGGCTCAGACGGCCAAAATCTGGATGGTCGAGCGGCAGGTCCTGGCGAATCCAACCGACCCCGTGACAGATCGGGCAGTTGGGGTCGCCGGGCAGAGAATTTTCGGCTGGCTCAATGCTCGATGAAGTCGGCGAGCTCACCTTCGATGTACCGGCGGCTATCTTTTTCAGCGTTTCCTCGATGTTTGTCATCGCGGCTTTTCTCCTTCCAGGATTTCAGGATCTTCTCGATATACCGCCAGGACCTGGCGTTGGCGTTGACCGCCTTTTGCATGGCGTCTTGGATCCAATCGGGAGGGTACGTTTCTTCGGCCTCGCGCAGGGCGTCCGAGATGAGAGGCGTGAGCGGGCCGATATTTTCTTCGTAAAGTT
>Ga0335070_10009875_pt1 | contig 11164 bp, 8 predicted proteins | sample Lox_Sample_13_FD_206722 | JGI IMG/M metagenome (GOLD analysis project Ga0335070, IMG submission 206722) | Soil microbial communities from Loxahatchee National Wildlife Refuge, Florida, United States - Lox_Sample_1.3 | ecosystem: Environmental > Terrestrial > Soil > Wetlands | place: USA: Florida... | reverse complement strand
GAATCGATTGAGCCGGTGCATTGCCAAAGGGGAATGCCGCGTGGCGGAAGCCAAATGTCGCGGCTTGAACGCCCGTTATCGTTGGGCGATTCGCAGGTATGCGGACAGCCTCTTCTGAGAAGTATGAGCTGGCGCGATCCATTTCAGATTTGAACGGGCGCTGATGATATCGCACCACCATAAATCTTTAAGTTCTCCCCCAGAATCGCCAAATTGGGGTGTTTACCCCATATGAATCCACCGTGCGGAGAGATAGGTTGGTTATTGGCATGGCGGTGCCCTACGAGTACCGCCAACCGACCACAGGGCCGGGAGCCTAAGCGTAGTCCCCCTTCCCCTGCTCCACCCTCCTCCTCCCCGGGGCAAGGGACCTTCCCGGAATACGGCGCTCCCGGCTTTTTTTGTCCCCTCACGCCGAGCGAACCTGACCAGCAAAAGTCCGGGAACCTGGCCGCCGACCATGACTCGAAATGGAGTTTTCAGGTCAGATCGGAGGAGCGCGGGTCATGCGCCAGCTCCGCGTGAGCGAGGCGGGAGCGGCCGACAGTTCGACCTGAAGCCAGAGCGTCCACGCTTCGATAGAACCAACATGCTGCCGGCTGGCGGGCCGGCGCTGAACCTTCGCTGGATTGGAGAAAGCGGTGAGGCTTCATGTAGACGAAACCGAGCCCGAGTTGGCGGGTACACATGCCGAAGCGGTCGGCGTTCTGACGGCCGTGCGCCGTCGCCTTGTGAATCGGTTGGCGCTTGCCGTCGTGCTGAATAAGCAGCAATTGCTGGGACGGGCGACCTTGCTCGATTCTCCGTTGACCTGCGATCCGCGCCTTGCGGAGCTCGCCGCCGGGCTGTGCCAGATAGATCAGACGCTCGCCGCACTCAAGACGCCTCCCGCCGAGGCGATGGAGCCGATCGACCGCGAGCAAGCCGAGAAGCGTGTATCAGACGGCCAGAGCGACCAGACGTTCGACCGATTCTCCAGCCTGGTGAACGAGAATCGGCTGGAAGAGGCGTCCCGAGAATTGAGCCGAATCTTCCAGATGCCGCACGATCGCGCCTGCACCGCGACGCAATTCTTCGCTCGAACTGCCCAGCACAAGCCGGTTTCGGCCAGCGGGCTTGCCGCCTTGCAAGAGCAGATCGCGTCTGGTTCAACGGCGGACAGCATGCGAATCCTGATGCGGACCTTCGGGTTCCAGGCCGTTGAATCGCGGATGGCCATGGAAGCCCTCCGGTCACCCGGCCCCGATCACTGAACCACGTAATTGCACGATCGGCGCTGCACCGGCGCCGCGGCGCAGCGTGACGCTCGCAGCGAGTTTGACACTCGCAGCAGGCGTCCACCTGATCTGCTGAAGGTGTCTGAAAATCGCTACATCGACGATCGCGGCAGTAGGGACGACTACCACGCCGATTTCACCATGAAGGCGCTGAGCCGAGATGGTCGACGGCTGAGGCGTTAGTCCCTGTCCGGGGGCTCGCGTCGATAGGGACGATCATCCATCCGCGAGCCGGGAGGGCCCTGAGCGCTGCCGAAGCCCTTAATGGAGGGCATGTCTTCGGGTTTTTCCTGCGGATGTACGGCGAAAATCTCCACTCGAACGATATCATCGAATGGGACTGTGACCACGAAGCACCCGACCTTGTAGGCCTCGTCCGCGGGCATGCACTCGAAAGTGAGCGCGGAGGTGCAGGGATGCTTGATGATCTCCTTGAGCTCATAGGAGAAGCCATCTCGAAGGTACAGGATAGTGCGGGCCTCCAGTTGTTCGAGGAATCGCTTGTGGGCGGCATCCTCATGTGCTTTCGCCGGGTCGATGTTCGGGAAGTGGTTGAGGGCACAGCGTTGTTTGGCCTCGTCCAGACGCTGCTGGAACGCGCCGCTAAACCACCAGTCGTAGTTGAAAAGCATGAGATTCCCCTATTAACTCAAGCAGGATCCTTGACCGCGGGGGCACTGTAGATCGGCAGGGCATGGATGTCAAACGGGTTGCGGAGGTGGGTTTGCCGATTGCGGGGCAGGGGCGCTCATCCGGTGGGGCGCGAGGATGTGTGAATGACCGCCGTCGAACGGAGCAATCTGGTTAAAGCAGCCGCGCGGAGGCTCGGGCTGGATCGTTGCGGCATAGCGCCGGCCGGGCCGATCGAGCACGCCGACTTCTTGGGCCGCTGGCTGGCGACGGGCTATGCCGGCGCCATGGAGTATTTGCACCGCCATCAGGCTTCCCGGATCGACGTGCGGGCATGGCTGCCGTGGGCCAAGAGCGTGATCGTCGCGGCGATGAACTACAACCAGCCATCGCTGGCGGGTCTGACGGAGGACGGCCGGCGTGGACGCGTGGCCATGTATGCCTGGGGGGAGGATTACCATGTTGTGGTGCGGGAGAAATTGGAGGCACTGATGGGAGAGCTGCGCGGGCTTCTGGGCGAACCGTTTGAAGCCCGCGTCTGCGTCGATACGTCCGCCATCATCGAACGGGAGCTGGCAGCGGCGGCCGGCATCGGTTGGATCGGCAAGAACACGCTGGTGTTGCACCAGGCCTTGGGTTCGTTCTTTTTCCTGGGTGAAATAATCACCGACCTCGAGTTGGCCCCAGACAGGCCCGAGCCGGATCACTGCGGGAGCTGCACGCGGTGCCTGGAGGCATGCCCGACGGCGGCGTTTCCGGAACCGCACGTGATGGATGCGCGGCGGTGCATCTCTTATCTCACGATCGAGCATCGCGGCGAGATTGAGCCCGAGCTGGCCGCGAAGATGGATGATTGGGTCTTCGGATGCGACGTGTGCCAAGCAGTGTGCCCGTACAATCGGCGGGCACCCGAAACGACGGAGGCACGGTTTCGGGGCCGCCTTGATGCTGCGAGTCCGCTGCTGGAAGACATCACTTCGTGGGACGAGGCGGCCTACCGAGAGCATGTTCGCGGAAAGGCGACAGCGCGGGCGAAGGGGGAGATGTGGAAGCGGAACGCGGAGATCGCGAAACGAAACCCGAGCGGACCGGCGGGAGGGCGGTAACGCGTGCAATCCTGGCGGCCCACACGCAGTGGTGTTCCTTCATCCGCACACAGGTTTGGGTCGGGACGTAGCTTAATAAGAGAGGTCCCTTGTGCCATGTTGACCGTTGATGAAAGTCTTCTTGGCCGAGACTTTGGGGACGTCCTCCGGCGCGACGGCTAGAACGTCCTCATTCAAGATCACAAAATCGGCCAGAAAGCCTGCTCTGATTTGCCCGAGCCGATCTTCATCGCCGGCGGCGAATGCGCCACCCACCGTGTAGGCCTTCAGAGCCTCCTCGATGGTGATATTCTGCTCCGGAACGAAGGTTTTCCCGTCCAGTGTCGTGCCGGTAACCGCCGCGTGCATGCCCAGGAACGGATTGACGGACACGACCGGCCAATCACTCCCGAAGGCGACGTGGGTGCCGGCGTCGAGCAGGCTGCGGAAAGCATAGCTGGTCTTGCACCGTTGCGGGCCGATGGCTTTTTCCGCGTAGCGGCCGTCGTCGGCTTTGTGCAGAGGCTGCATGGACGCGACGACGCCGAGGGACGCAAACCGGGCGATGTCGCCGGGCAGCAGGTGCTGGGCGTGCTCGATCCGCATGCGGCGGCCGGGGCGGGGGCCATTGGTCTTCTGCGTCTGCTCGTACATATCCAGAACGAGGTGGTTGGCTTGGTCGCCGATGGCATGGATGGCGGGCGTGAAGCCCGCGGCGTCGACCAGGTTGCACATCCGCTGAAGCGAGCCTTCCGTCGTCATTGCTTCGCCGAGAAGACCCCGCCACTCGGCTTTGTCCGGCGTATTGTCCGCAAACGGCGCCGCCATGTAGGCCGTCCGCGAGCCCAGCGAGCCGTCCATGAACTGTTTGAAACCGCAGATTCGCACCCAGTCATCGTCTTTGTGCTGTTTGGCACGATCGATGTACTCAGACCAATCGTCTTCGCTGATGTAAAACCGGACGCGGATTCTCGGCCGGTCCTTGGCCCGGAAGGCATCGATAACTGCCAGTTCGTTCCAGGCTGACATGGTGTGCACGGTCGTGACGCCGCAATGGCTCGCGCTCAGCATCGCGTCCCACAAGGCCCTTTGCTGCTGCTCGAATGTCGGCGGCGGGACGTGTCGAGAAACCAGGTTGATCGCGGATTCCTTGAGAATGCCGGTCGGCTCGCCGGTCCCCGAGTCGCGTTCAATCTTGCCGCCAGGTGGATCGGGTGGTCCCTTGGCGTCGATGCCGGCGATTTTGAGGGCCATTGAGTTGGCCAGCGCGCCGTGGCCGTCCATGCGGTCCAGCAGAACCGGATTGTTGGGCGTGACAGGGTCAATCCAATCCTTGGTGGGGTTCGCCGGAGCAGTCCAACTCTCGGTGGACCATCGTCCGCCCAGCAGCCACTCGCCGGGCCGAAGAAAACGAACTTTCTCGTCGACCGCTTTGACAAAATCGGCCGGCCCCGCAACATCACGGAGCTCGATGCGGGATAGCTGCAAGCCGCCGCCGATCAGATGCAGGTGCGAGTCGATCAGGCCGGGGATGATCCGATCGCGGCCGGCATCGATGACTTGCGTGTGCGGGTCTCGCAGCTTTTTGGCGCCGGCGTCATCGCCGACAAAGATGAAGCGGCCGCTCTTGACCGCGAAGGCTGACGCTTCCGGTCGGGCGGAATCGCCGGTCCAGACTTTTGCGTTGACGACAAGCAGGTCGGCAAACTGACTGGAGGCCAAACTGGATCCTCCCCTGTCGGCAGGCGTCTGCGAGCATCCGGAAATGATGCCCATTGCCAGAAACATCGGGAAAGCTCGGTGGAACATACGACTATTCCGCCCCGGATCGGCAGGATCGATGGCGCGTGCGCATCACGCTGGACGCGCACGCGGGAAGAGATTCTCGCGCGAATTCCTGGCGCCGTCCTCACTGATTGTCACGATCCGATTCGAGCGTGTCTTTCCACGTTGACAGATTCTCGAGGTACACGCTCGTGCCCCTGGCCACGCAGGAGAGCGGATCGTCCACCACTCGCACGAGAAGGCCGGTTGCGTCCGACATCACCTTATCAAGCCCGCGGAGCAGCGCCCCTCCGCCGCACAGGTGGATGCCCGTCTCAACCAGATCGGCGGCCAGCTCGGGCTCGCACTTCTCCAGCGTGCGGGTGACCGCTTCAAGAACCTGGCTGATGGGCTCACGGAGAGCCTCGCGTATCTCCTGGCTGGTGACCACCGTCTTGCGGGGCAGCCCGCTGATCATGTCGCGCCCCCGAACCTCCAGCGACATTTCTTCGTCGAGCTGCGAGGCGGAGCCGATCTCGATCTTCAGCGTCTCGGCGCTCTGCGGGCCGATCTGCATGTTATAGGTGCGCTTCATGTGAGCGATGATGGCCTCGTCGAGATCATCGCCGGCCACGCGAAGCGACTCGCTGGCGGATATGTCGGCGAGGGACATGATGGCGACTTCGGTCGTGCCGCCGCCGATGTCCACGATCATGCTGGCTCGGGCTTCGGCGATCGGCAGACCGGCGCCGATTCCCGCCGCCATCGGTTCTTCAACCAGATACACTCGCCGGGCACCGGCCCGCTCGGCGGACCCGTACACGGCCCGTTTCTCGACCGCGGTGATGCCGGAAGGGACGGCGATGACAACGCGCGGCCGCAGAAAGCGGCGGCCGCCGTGGACCTTGCGGATGAAATAGCCGAGCATTGCCTCGGTGATGTCAAAATCGGCGATGACGCCGTCCTTTAGCGGCCGAACGGCCGTGATAGACCCTGGCGTTTTGCCCAGCATCTCCTTGGCGACCAGGCCGACGGCGTTGCCGTTCTGAAGGACCTGGTTGGTGCCCTTGCGGACCGCCACGACGGAAGGCTCATTCAGAACGATGCCTTCGCCCTTCACACACACGAGCGTATTGCATGTTCCCAGGTCGATCCCCATATCGAGGCTGAACATGCCTAACAAGGAATCGAATAACAAGCCGCGTGTTCCTTTCTAGCCTGTGCCTCTTCCTCGCGTGGCTTCGCCGCGCGGCTGCAAGGAGATACTCGTCACCTTGCCGGCTCCGGACTGCTGAGAAGCTCTGCCGTCCGGGCAGGCGATGGCGATCTGCGGCGCCAGCCTTGATCGGCAGCACCGGACCGGACTGGCACGAGATGCCATGTCGCAACGCGCGGCGATTCTACACGGCTTGCGTCGCAACGTCACATACTGATAGGAATTGGCGAAAACCGGCCGATGATGCGGTCAAAGCCCGCGGCGTGAGGCATGGTGGGAATGCCGCCGGATCGTGCTGGAAGGTCAGCCGCCGAAGCCGGGGAAGGGGGTCCCGAAGAGTTCGGTGCAGCGGTAAACCACGAAGGCCAGGGTTCCGAGCGTGATCACGAAGGCGGTACAGACCAGGACCGTGTAGATGTCGTTGTCGGCCTTGCCGGGAGAGGAGCCTGTCGAATCGGGCGTTTGAGCCATCTTCACTACCCCTGCGATTACTGTAACACCTTGTCGCGGCTTGTGTTGCCCACTTGTCGAGACTACAAAATCACAGCCCGCAACGGGCTCATCCTCGCATGGCGAAGCTGGCCTCGTCCCGTACGCTGTCGCCAGCCTTTATATCGCCCTCGGACTGCTCAACCTGACCGGCGGCTTGCTTCTGCTCCACCCTGGTAATGCGGAGCATGCCCAGGTACTGAGGCTTGGCGCCTTTCTGGCCGGGGCGATAAATGAGAAACCTCATCCCCGCCGCCACGCCATCCGCGCTGCCCACCGAGATCTCCGCCAAGGCGCCCTTGATGCTGGTAACTTCACCGCGAATCGGCGCCGTGACCTCCGGAGCGGCCGAAGGCTGCACCGAGGGGACGTTGGCCTCGACGATGTTCCCTGCGGCAGCGGCCGTTCCGGCCGGCGCTCGACTACCAGCCGCAGCGAGTTGCTGCTGGAGGGCCCGGACCTGCGCCTGGGCCATGGCCATGTTCGCGGTCAGTTCCTTGATGCGGTCGGTCTGGTCAATGCTCTGGCGTTCGAGTTCGCTGTTTCGCTTGGCGAGCTTGCCGCTGAATTCTCGTTCCTTGGTCACATCGGCTTGAAAGACCTTGCTCTGTTCGGCGAGAGCGGCGCTGGTGCCCTGCTCGACGGTCAGGCGGTTCTCAGCCTCGGCCGCTTTTCGCTCCAGCTCGCTGATCGCGCGCTCCTGATCGGCCATTTTGGCCTGCAGATCAGCGATCTGGGTGACATCCTTCTGATGTCGATCCTGAGCCCGGGCCTGCTCGAGGGCGGCATTTTGGGAGATCGCTTTTTCCTTGGCCTGGGCGGCGAGTGCCGTTGCGCGCCAGTCAATGGCGGAAGCCCGCCAGTCTTCCTGGCGTGCGAACGCCGAAACGACCAGCATGCTCAGGGCAATCGACACCAGGGTGAGCAGAACGACAAAAACCTTGGTCAAGACGCTCACGGCGGTCCCTCCTGCTGTGATTCAAGCGTCGATGGCCGGCAGGTTGATCCAGGGTGAAACTACCTTCGCCTGCCCCCCGAGGAATGCCGAGGCCATCGGCACCGCGCTGGTGGCACGCATCTGTCACGATGCGTACCGGTGTGACCCCGTCGGGCGAGGGCTCACCGGCGGCCTTCTCCCTGACGGGAACACATGATTATCCCCGCCAACTTCCGGTTTTGCAAGTGCAAATCAGCGCGGATTCGCTACATCGGTTTACGCGGACCCTGGACGCGCAGGTTATTGGCGGCGCAGGGCGCGAGCAAGGGAGAGAGTTGGCTTTTATCGGCCAGCAATGGTGCTCGTGTCGGCGGGTCGGCGGCATGATCAAAGCACACCTCGCATGGAAGGTTTTCGGTGCTTGCCCGCCGGGTGGTTTCGTCCGGCGAAAGTGACTGATAAGACAGATCGCCAAAGACAATACCTTGACCTAACCGGCCGATTCACATTAGATTAAGTACAGGCTCGCCGTCCGACCGCCGCGCCCCAGCGGCGGGGGGGATGGGCGGGCGAGTCTGCGGCTGGCGGCGAAGACGATCGCCGCGAGCGCAAGGGTTTTGGCGCCAGGTCGGTGCAGCCATAGGGAGGCGACGCCCCGCCCTTTCAGAGCGGGCATGGCGGCTGAGCGATCGGCTGACGCGCCACAATCGAGAGATTCAACGGGGGCTTGCTAACCCGCCACAGGCCGCTGGGCCTCCTCAGTGTTCCAGGAGATGAAACATGAAGCTTCGACGCAGTACCGGCGTGATTTGGATCGGTGTGCTGGCGTGCGCGGCATTGGCCCATCCGCTCTTTGCGGCGGACTTTCTGGCGGACAAGGACCTCAAGGCACTGGGCGTTCAGCGGTACTGGCATTGCGATCTGCCGCTGACCCGCAGCGCTGCGCTGGCGAAGATCGTTCCGGTGGATGACGCCATTTACGCCCTGGCCGATGACAACGTCGTGTACGCCGTGCATTCCGCGACCGGCGTTATCCGCTGGTCGAACATCGTCGCCGATCCCGGCCAGGCCGTCCGCGGCCCGACGCACAATCGGCAGTTTGCCATGTTCACCACTCCTGGGTCGGTACGCGTGATGAGCCGGCAGACCGGCGAGGCGGCCGGTGAGCCGCGATCTCTTCGGGGTTACATCATCGACGTCGTTCATGATAGCGCCACGATCTCGATCGGCGAGGCTCATGGTGTGCGCCCGGGTGACGTGTTGAACGTCGTACGCCTGGGGTCGGGAGGCGAGCCGGAAAGGGACGCCATCGCGAAGTTGACCATCACGGTGGTCGATCCGAAGCAGGCCAAGGGCCGCTTGACGCGATTGACCATCGCCAGGCAGGTGACCCTGGGTGACGTGGTCATGGCGGACGTCATATTGCCTCTTGCCCAAGTAAAGCTGCCTTTCGCCGCGAGCAGCGCCGCCGCGGCCGATGAGAAGTGGTTGTTCCTGGGCGCCGCCAATGAGCGGTTCTATTCGCTCGACATCCTCAGTGGTTTCCAGAACTGGCAGCTCCTCACGCCCAAGACCGTCACGGCCACGCCGATTCTGCGCGGCGATGATCTGTTCATCGCCGGCCAGGACGGCCTGGTCCTCGCGATCACCAAGACTGAACGCTCCAAGATCTGGTCGTTTGACACGGAAGGGCCGATCTTCGCCGATCTGGTTGTGGACCCGAAGCACGTTTATGTCGCAAGCAGCGATCGGTCACTCTATTGCCTGGATCGCAAGACGGGCCATCGTATCTGGCGCGAGCGATTCGACACGCCGCTGGATGAGTCGCCCGTCGTCTGCAAAGGCAGGTTGTATCAGCGCGTACCGCAGCAAGGGCTGTTCGTGCTTGATAGCGACACCGGCAAGCGGCTCTGGCGCCGCGAGGACGATGCCCGGTTTCTGGTGCAGTTTGAGGATGATGCCTATCTCCTGGCGACCGCCGGCGGCACGAAGCTGCTGAAGGTCGAGGCCGCGACAGGCAAGCTGAAAGTGGAGGGCGACGGCCAGTCCATCTCGCTGGCCACGGGGAATCAGGAGGAGCAGTCCATTCTCGTGGCTACGAAACAGGGCGAGCTGGCCTGCCTGCGATCGGAAAAGGCGCCTCGGCTGACGCCCGGCGTCCTGGCGGAAGCCCTGCGTAACGAGGCCAAGATACGGGCACGGGCCGAATTGGAGGCCCAGGCCAAGACGGCCAAGGCCCAGCCGACGTCCGGCCCGGCAGAGGCCAAACGGCCCGGGCTTCTTTCAGAGGAAGACTGGTTGATCAGCCGGAGCCAGACGAAGCCGGTCGGCGGGCACGGCGTGATCCAGGTCGGCGAAGAAAAAGCCGGCAAGGCAGAGAAGGGCAAACAGCCCGCCGCCGAGGAGGAAGAAGAGAAGGGCGGGAAGGCCAAGGCGGCGGAGGAGGAAGAGGAGTCAGGAAAAGCGGCTGCTGAAGAGGAGGACACGAGCGGATCTGACGAGAGCCCCGGCAAGGGCACCGACGAAGAGGAAAAAGAGGAGGATAGCGAATAGTCTGCCGACGTTCGCCGGCTGTCCGGCGCTGCCGTGCGTTGTTTGACGTAAGGATCCGCCTCGTCCGGCTGACTGATTGCCGTCCCGGAATTTTGTGTTAGCCTAGCGGTTGACCTGCATTGCATGCGGTCGGCCGTTTTTTTGTTGCGCAATCGCCTGCCGGGAGTTCACGATCATGTCCGACGTCAAGATCCGCAGGGCCCTCATTGCTGTTTACGACAAGACCGGCATCGCCGAGTTCGCCAGGACGCTCGTCGAGGAGTTCGGCATCGAGATCATCTCGACCGGCGGCACGGCGAAGCACCTCAAGGAGGCCGGCATTCCGGTCACGCTGGTCGAGGAGGTTACCGGCTTTCCGGAGATGCTCGACGGGAGGGTCAAGACGCTACACCCCAAGATCCACGCCGCGATCCTCGCCGACCGCGACAATCCCGAGCACATGCGGCAGCTCAAAGAGCATGGCATCGAGCCCATCGACATGGTGGTGGTGAATTTGTACCCGTTCGAGAAGACGGTGGCCGATCCGAATTGCACGTTCGAGCAGGCGATCGAGATGATCGACATTGGCGGGCCGTGCCTGCTAAGGGCGGCGGCGAAGAATCATAAGCATGTCGTAGTGGTCCATTCGACGAGTTTGTACGGTTGGGTGATAGCTCGCATGCGTATGTACCGCGATGGGGCTGATGACAGCCAAATTCTCTGGGACGACGTGCGTTCGTCGGGCGCATTTTGCGCATTCTGGACAACCGCTGACTATGACGCAAAAGTGGCCAAATGGCTGAGTGCGCAGGACGCCAGCGACCATCAGCCCACGGTTGACATGCTACGTCTGTGGAGCAGCGATCGGCTGAGATACGGGGAAAACCCGCATCAGCGAAGCGAGCTTTTCTACATGTATGGCGACCCAACGACGGGAAGCCTGATACCTGAGTACGAGGATGAGTCTCCCAGGCCGATGTCCCACAACAACTACCTCGATGCTGACGCGGCTTTGCGGCTGTGCGGAGAGCTGACAAGATCGAGGTCCGCCAAGAAGTTGGCGGCTTCAGGTCATGTGGGGGAGGCACAAGGGGGCTTGGTGAAGGACGCGCGCACCGGGAGCGCCGGCAGCGCGGCGAGTACAAAGCTCTGCTTTGTACAGGGTGGCGAGCAAGGGGCGAGGACAGAGGGGGGGAGTACAAAGCTCTGCTTTGGCGCATCAGACAAGCAAGAG
>Ga0335070_10009874_pt1 | contig 11165 bp, 8 predicted proteins | sample Lox_Sample_13_FD_206722 | JGI IMG/M metagenome (GOLD analysis project Ga0335070, IMG submission 206722) | Soil microbial communities from Loxahatchee National Wildlife Refuge, Florida, United States - Lox_Sample_1.3 | ecosystem: Environmental > Terrestrial > Soil > Wetlands | place: USA: Florida... | reverse complement strand
ACCTCGACAGAACGCTGTTTGCGATGATCACTATCGGCTTGCAATCTGACACGCTGGAAAGGCTTGAACCCTCGCCCGTATTGGTTTCGAGCAGGATGTGAGCACCGATCATGGAGACTTTGTTTTGTCGAGCTGTCGACGTCGTTGCGAGCGCCATTTTGCTGCTGCTGGTGGCGCCCTTGCTTCTGCTCACCGCCTCGGCAATATGGCTCACGGATCAAGGCCCAATTTTGTACCGGCAGGATCGCGCGGGCCTTCGCAATTGCACCTTTGAACTGCTTAAGTTCCGCAGCATGCGGATAAATGATCTACCGGTCGGCGATGCCAGCCAGGAGTCAGAGATTCGCGGGGAGCATCCACTTGTTACTCCCGTAGGTCATTGGATTCGTCGTTTCAAGATCGACGAATTGCCGCAACTCATCAACGTGTTTCGGGGAGAAATGTCGCTTATCGGTCCGAGGCCGACGGTTCCTGAACAGACCGCAGCATACACATCGTTCGAGATGCGGCGTCTTGATGTTCTCCCCGGAATGACTGGTTGGGCACAGGTCAATGGCGGCATCGAACTCTCATGGCCCGACCGCATCCGGCTAGACGTGTGGTACGTCGATCATCGGTCGGCATGGCTCGACTTCGAGATTTTGCTGCGCACTGTCGCTGTTGTGCTCTTCGGCGACAAGCCGAACTCCCACGCCGTACGAAACGCAAATGAGTACGCACGCGAAAACAGGGGAATCGAATCGCCGGCGTTCGATTGATCCTCATCTCACCGCCCTAGTCATGGTGAATACACCCAGTAATTGGAAGCGAGAACTATGCCTTGCCGTGTTGCGCACCTCACTTCAGTACATCTTCCGACTGACACGCGAATATTTCACAAGCAATGCAAGACTCTTGCCAGGGCCGGATACGATGTCACATTGATCGCCCCGCATGCCGCGGGCGATGTCGAACGGGACGGAGTCAAGGTAAAGGCGGTAAAGCCCTCTTGCAGCCGCACCGAGCGTTTCACGAACACTATTCGCTCGGTGTATTTCGCAGCACTTGAAGTGAACGCATCGATCTACCACTTCCACGATCCGGAGTTGATACCTGTCGGCGTGCTGCTAAAGATGCATGGCAAGCGCGTGATCTACGACGTACACGAGGACTATACCGGCGGCATGGAGGTTCGCCAGTGGATTCCCAAGTCGATGCGCGGTGCGACAGCATTGGCACTGAACTTCTACGAGAGACTCTTAGCGCGTTCTTGCGATCGAATCGTCGCTGCGACTCCAATCATCGCGAACAAGTTTTGGCCTGACCGCACTCGTGTTGTCTGCAATTTTCCACTGAAAGATGAACTTCGCGCGCCAGAGTCAATTCCGTACGATCAGCGCGAACCAGTGGTTGCGTTTGTGGGCGCACTTGGGGACGCGCGCGGGGTGAGACAGATGATCGAGGCGGCGCACATCGTCAGCCGGCAGACCCCAGTCAAGCTCATGCTCGGCGGACCACCGTTAGCTTCTGGAGCACGCGCCAGCTTCGAAGCGAAAAACCAAGACGGGCTGGTTGAGTTCCTGGGATTTCTGTCGCGCCCGGAGATAGCGGATCTGTTTGCGCGGGCGAGGATCGGCATCATGACGCCACTCGCCACACGCAACGCGTATAACGCTCTTCCCACCAAGCTTTTCGAATACATGTCAGCGGCCTTGCCAATCATCACCTCCGATTTCCCGCTCTATCGCGAGATCTTCGGGTCCGTTAAGTGTGGTCTGTTTGTCGATCCAGAGAGTCCGGAGGCCATCGCTGAGGCCATCCTGTGGCTGCTGCGACATCCGGCGGATGCTGCGCAGATGGGCCGCAACGGGGAACGCGTCATCGCCGACAAATACAACTGGGAGCACGAAGCGGACACTCTGCTCGCCACCTACGCCGAATTGCAGTCTCTGAATTCGATTCGACTGCAATGAACATTTGGCTCGTCAATCATCACGCGAACCCGCCACACGAACCCGGCGATGCACGGCACTACAGTCACGCGCGCGAATTGATGCGCCGCGGACATGACGTGCGCGTGGTGGCCTGCAACTTCGATCACATCCGGCACAAGCACTTGCCGATTGCGACAGGACGTACCTGGGAGAACGATGAGTTGCAGGGTGTGCCATTTACGATGATCGCAGCATGCGCCTACGACACGAATTTTGAGGTCGCGCGAATCCGCAATATGTTTGAATTTGCGCTGCGTGCACGGAAGCTCGATTGGGCTTACGGACTCGCCGCACCCAATCTCGTGCTCGGTTCCACGCCCGACCCATTTGCAGCGCTTGCAGCGGAACGCATTGCCGCTCACTATGGCGTGCCTTTCCTGCTTGAGGTCCGCGATGCGTGGCCTTTCGTGTTTACGGAAATTGGCAACATCTCCCCACACCATCCGTTCGTTGTGCTGGTCGACAAGGTCATGCGTTATCTCTACAAGCGCGCGGCGCGCATCATCATGTTCTCGCGGAACTCGCGGGACCTGCTTGTGCGGTACGGCGCAGCCCCCGACAAGATTGTCTGGATCTCGCATGGTGTCGATCTGAGTTTCAATCCTGAGCCGCGCCCAAGGACGAATGACGGCCAATTCACAATCACCTATCTCGGTGCGCACAACACATGGAACAGTCTCGACGCGGTGCTCGATGCCGCAAAGATCGTGCAGCGCTCGGGAGCGTCAAACATCACTTTCCGCTTCGTCGGTGACGGCGAATCCAAGCCTGCACTGGTGTCACGCGTAGCGTCAGAAGGTATCGCAAACGTTCGGTTCGACGATCCAGTTCCCAAAAGCCAAGTCACCGAAGTCAAACACAACTCCGACGCGTTCATCATCAACAACCGTCCCGACGCGGTTTCGAAACACTGGATGAGCTTCAACAAGCTCTTTGACTATATGTCCGCCGGTCGCCCTGTTGTTTTCGGCACCCACACGGACAACAACCCTGTGCTTGAATCAGGCGGTGGGATTTCCGTTGAAGCTGACAATATCGAAGAGTTGGCGCGCGGCGTGCTGAGTCTCGCTAAACTTCCGGCGGATGAGTTGCGCGAAATGGGCATGCGCGGCCGGCGACACATCGCAGAACATTACAGTATTCCAAAACTCGTGGATCGCTTTGAGCAGGTTGCGATTGAGAGCCTCGGGCGCGAAGTCGTGAGCCGAGCCGGCTGTGCCCCAATCGGAGAATGTCAATAGTGGCATCTGTCCCGCAAGAGACTCGCCGTCCCGTACCGGCCATCCAGTCCGCTGCATGCTGTCCCGATGATCGTTCGTGGGACGCGCTGGTCGCCGCAACGCCCTCGGCCGACCCCTATTATCGTCCGGGTTATGTACGTGCATACGAGGCCGCTGGTCATGGTCGCGCGGTCGCGCTGATCGTACCAGCACGTAACAGCCAATTTCTGCCGCTGCTGCTTCGTCCTGTTGCGGAGGTGCCGTTCCTATCGGAATGCCCGGATTTCGATGCGATCACGCCGTACGGCTATGGTGGCATTCTCCGATTGTGTGGGACGGAGACGATCACCATCGACTTGATGGGCGAACTTCTTCAGAACATCCGCGAGTGGTGTATCGCAAATAACGTGGTCTCGATCATGCTTCGTCTCCATCCGTTGCTGCAGCAGGCGTCGTGGTTTCTCGGGGACTTCGAAGATGTTTCATTGAGAACCACGTCCACTACGATCGCGCTCGACACGAACGACTGGGATCCCGCAAAGCATCTCATCACTAGCATGCATCGGAATCGTCGCTCCGATCTCATCTTTGCCCGCAGGTATCTCAAGTTACGCTGGACCTCTGAGGACAAAGCTATCCACGAGCATCTGACTATCTTCCGCGATTTGTATGAAGAACGTATGGACGAACTTCGGGCCCGCGACTTCTATCACCTTCCGCCAGAGTACTATTCGCAGTTGATGGATGGACTCGCGGGTGATGCAGACATCGCCATCGCCTGGCTGAACGATGAACCTGTTGGCGCTGCGATATTCATAGCGGGGCGCGACTTCGCGCACTATCACCTAAGCGCGACAAACAACGCCGGTCGCGCATACAAGGCATCCACATTCCTGCTTAACGCTGCGGCAGGATGGGCGCAGTCGCGCGGTTGCCGTTGGCTGCATATTGGCGGAGGCGTTTCGCCCAATGACCAGCTCTTTCAGTGCAACTGCAGTACTCATTCGTCACTATGATTCTGAACCGCGAACGCTATGACAGGCTCGTGGAGATTCACAACACCGCCCCCCATCTCCATTCGCCGCGTCCTGACTTTTTCCCGCTTTACAGAGCATAGAAATGAAGCTAACCGAATCTGAAGTCCACAATCGTGTGTGCGAAGATGCGTTTCCGGCTTGGCCCTATTTCGGCGAAGACGAGTTGGAAGCTGCCAGCACCGTTCTGCGCTCTGGCAAAGTAAACTACTGGACCGGCACGGAAGGCCGCCGATTTGAAGAAGAGTTCGCGAATTTCGCGGGCTGTGGGTATGCCGTTGCCGTGGCGAATGGAACCGTTGCGCTCGAGCTTGCGCTGCGTGCGCTCGGCATCGGTCCCGGCGACGAGGTTATAACCACCAGCCGCACATTCATGGCGAGCGCCAGTTGCGCGGTGATGGTTGGGGCACGCCCTGTGTTTGCGGACGTCGACCCCGATTCGCAGAACGTTACTGCGGACACCATTCGCCGCGTCATCACGCCGGCCACGCGAGCCATCATCACAGTCCACCTCGCCGGATGGCCGTGCGAGATGAATGAAATTCTTGCGCTCGCCCGCGAATTCGGCCTGCATGTCATTGAAGATTGCGCTCAGGCCCACGGTGCGCGTTATAAAGGCATGCCGGTCGGCTCCTTCGGAGAGGTTGCTGCCTTTTCCTTTTGCCAAGACAAAATACTAACCACTGCCGGCGAGGGCGGCATGGTCACCACTAACTCGGAGGAGTTGTGGAGCCGTATGTGGTCATTCAAAGACCACGGCAAGAGCCATGACGCGGTTTATCGTGATCAGCACCCATGGGGATACCGCTGGTTGCATAAGTCATTCGGGACGAACTGGCGCTTGAGCGAAGTTCAGTCGGCCATTGGGCGCCTGCAATTAAGGAAGCTCCCCGAGTGGCTGCGCATTCGGCGCAAGCACGGGGAGCGCCTCATCGAGCGGCTCGCTTCAGTGCCCGGACTGCGCGTGCCTCGCCCGGCAGTTCACGTTGAGCACGCCTATTACAAGTTTTACGCCTTTGTGCGGCCTGAGCGTCTCAGCGAAGAATGGACCCGCGATCGCATTGCACGGGCGATAGTCGAGCATGGCGTTCCCTGTACCGTTGGCAGTTGTAGTGAAATCTACCTCGAAGAGGCATTCCCGCCGGAGTGGTGTCCACCAGAGCGTCTGAAAGTTGCGCACGAACTCGGTGAAACCAGCCTGATGTTCCTGGTGCACCCCACGCTGGCCAACTCGCACATTGAACGCACCTGCGATGTTGTCGAGCGGGTCATGAATAGCGCTTGCGAGCCGCAACGCGTAACGTCAATCACATTCGCTTAGAACCGAATCAATCTTCCGATCACCACAATTTTCGTAACCCGCCTGTCTCCCCGAGTCCACTGAAGAGATGACAAAGTCTTCGCACAACCAGAGGAGAGCTGCATGCCACGCGGAAAACAGGGCCTGTCTTTAAGTCAGTTGGATTGGGTGGCCTTGTTTGCCCAGTCCGCCGCTATATTGCTCGCCGTGCTCTGCGCGTGGTTACTGCGTTTTGATTTCGCGCTGCCGCAATCCGTTCTCCTAGCTGCTGCCGCTCCTGTTTTGCTCGCTGCACGCTGGGTCAGCCTCCTGGGCTACCGTCTCCATCACGCGTATTGGAGATACACTGGCCTTGCAGATTTGGGCGACCTGGCGATGGCGATTGCTGTCGGCTCTGTGCTTTTCGTTGCCATCCTTCACTTCACCCCCGGAACTACAGGATTCCCGATCTCGATTTATTTGCTCGAGGCGATTCTCTCGTTCCTGTTCCTTGCGGGAATGCGTATTGCCGCTCGCATCCTTATCCAAATCCGAATTCGAAACCGGTCTGGGAGGCGAAAGCGGGTCCTCATTGTGGGCGCAGGGTCTGCGACAGCGATGCTACTTCACGAACTGCACAAGACGAATTACATCGCGATCGGGCTCGTCGACGACAATATCAAGAAGCACAACACAAAGGTTTGCGGCGTTCCGGTTCTCGGTAGCATCGATCAGCTGCCTGCGATCGCGGACCGCCATTTCGTCTCGGAAATCCTGATCGCGATTCCATCCGCAACTGGCAAGCAACTGACGCGAATCACGAACATCTGTTCCCGCGCCTCGGTTCCGTTCCGCATCACCCCAAGCCTTTCCGATCTTATCGAGGGTAAGCTCGCGATCTCTGAGCTTCGCCGTGTCAATCTCGACGACCTGCTTGGTCGTGAGCCTGTGCGCTTCGAATCCGAAGACGTGCGCCAGATGATCGAGTCTCGTGCGGTCATGGTTACCGGTGCGGCCGGCTCGATTGGCTCCGAGTTGTGCAGGCAAATCGTCCGCTATTTTCCAGGCAAACTCATTTGTGTGGATCAGGCAGAAACCCCGCTGTTCAACCTGCAACAGCAGACGCTCGCCAATTCCAAAATCGATATCCACTATTCCGTGGCGGACATTCGCGATACAGCCCGCATACGAAGATTGATCGTCGATCATGACGTTAAAGTAATCTTCCACGCCGCGGCATATAAACATGTCCCCATGACTGAGGCCAACGCGTACGAAGGTCTGCGCAACAACGTCTTCGCACTTTTGGATCTTGTCGAAACTGCCGACCAGTGTGGCTGTGATGATTTCGTGCTGATCTCTTCCGACAAGGCTGTGAAGCCCAGCAGTCTAATGGGCTGCACCAAGCGGCTAGGGGAGATGATTGTCGGGTCCCGACAACACTCGCGCATGCGGTGCGTCTGTGTGCGTTTTGGGAATGTTCTTGGCTCACAAGGCAGCGTGGTTCCGCTCTTTCAGGAACAGATTCGCACTCGCGGCCCCATCACAGTCACGCATCCGGAAATGACACGCTACTTCATGACCGTGCCGGAGGCAGTCTCACTCGTCTTGAATGCCTTTACGGTTGGCGAACACGGGGACATCCTGGTGCTTGATATGGGGAAGCCGATTCGCATTGTCGACATCGCCCGTACCCTAATCCGCATCTCGGGCAAGAAGGAGAGCGACATCGAAATCGTCTTCACCGGGATGCGTCCCGGCGAGAAACTGCACGAGGAATTGTTCTACGACTCGGAGAGGCGCGTGACCACTTCGCTTTCACGCGTCATTCGCGCACAGAGCCATCTTACGTCCCGCTCTGTTCTCATGCGCCACCTCGAAGAGCTCGAACAGATTGCTTCCGGCGATGATCCCGATTGGATTCGCGAAAAGATCAAGCAGATCATTCCGGAGTATCAGTGGCAACGCACCGAGGAACCAAAGATCGCCGCATCGCCTGACGCGACGTTTGTTCCCGTCCATTTCAATCCGCGTTTCAGCCGATCCAAGTTCGCCTAGTTCATCCGGAGCAGCGGCCTAGCAAAACGGCGGGTGGTAACGCACGATACCGCAACAACTCAATGGTGTTTTCTGAGTAACTATCAATGAGTTTCACGGTCCGAAATCTCGCGTGTATCGTACTTGTGGCGATGTACTGTTCCGTAGCAGCTTTCGCGACAGGCGGCCGCTTCGAGATCACTCAAGCCCGCAACAGCAGCACCATTCACATCCAAGTGGCAGCGACCGGAAATCACACACTCGAGATCGACGATACTCCGGGATTCCGCACGCCGGTCTGGAAGCGTTCTTTTCAAGGCAGTCAGCTCACTTTCGATGCATACGAAACGGGGCTGGCCCCCGGCATCCAGTATTATGCCCGGCTCGATCGACAGCCAACGATCATCATGCTCCACGTGTCTGTCGGCGGGGCTTCCCAGCATCCCGCGACCTGCAGCGCGCTCCGTTCCACCTGGGAAATAAGGGGACGGGCAATGCTTGAGGAGCATTCCGCCGTGCAGTGGAGCACGGCAACCAACAAAAACCCGAAGGAATGCAGCTCTATTACACCCAGTACTACTTGCTTCCTGCGGTCGAAATAGCCCAGGCATGCGACGATCTCCCGCTCTACGAGGAGCTTGCGCGGTATTACTCAGTAATGCTCACACAGACAGTCACTCTCGGTGAAGCCGAGCGTCAGTCAGTAAGCGAGATCGCACGACAGAGGCCACTGATGTCACAGCGAACGTTTCGTGCCGAATCCAACAAGATCGGGGATACTGAGTTGGGCAACGTACAGTGGCTCTACCCCGCAACGAAACTTCTGCGATCTATAACCCTGTTACCGCAGAATAAGCGATCGAACATATTGAAACAGTTCGCGGCCACGTACAGTGACTTCATTGTCAATGATCAACTTCTACGTTTTCTTACTCGCCCGGTTCGTCCCGCCCCCGGAGGAGGTCCTGACGTAGGGCGCGTCTCTGTATGGAAGCTCACGATGCAGGGGCTCAAAGGTGCAAGAGTATGGGACACTGCTATGTCGGACATAGATCTCTGGCTTCTCTCTTGCACAGCCGAGGTTCTTGGTGCACACGCCAATGATCCTGAACTGGTGCCACTTCGCCCGGAACAGGTTCTAGAACTAAGACGTGCGATCGAAGTTGGGGTCCTCTTCTTCCGCGGCAAGCGCACTCTTCACCCCGACACGAAAGACTTCGAAGGCAAAACGGTGGGAAGCACAACCCACTTCAATGGGGATTACGACACCCTTGATGAGTTCGACTACAGTGCAGTAACCGGTGGAGCATTTCCGAGGCCAGATCAGAGGCGCGCTATTCATAACCTCCCTTGGGACACATGTCACGCCTACCGAATTCCGATCTTTCTTCGTGCACTCTTTGACAATCGGAAAGCCACCGGTTCGGATTTTCCGCAGTTACAGGAGATGCGGCTGGAGACCAATCAGTATGTATACAGAGTGTTCAACGGAAAGTTTTCCCGTCCGTTGTTCCGCAACTATATGGACGGTAACGACACCTGGTTCCGCGTAGACCAAAGCAGGGGCTATGGATATCCCCCCTCTGAGTATTGCGACATGCGCGGCTCCGATCGTCCCTGTATGGCTCCGGGACAATCCATGGCCTGGGGGCTTCTCTCTTTCGTCAACCCGGACCTTGTGAAACTCGAACAGGCGCTGATGTCTCTCGCTATGTCTACTGACTATGATGCGAAAGTATTTTGCGATCGCCACTATTCTTATCGTGGGCCATTTCGAGTTGTGCAGAATAGCTCACACACATATTACGGGGACCCTCTATTCTTTCTCGTTGCAGACAACGCTGACCTTTTTGTAAGGGACTCAGTCATAAACGTAGCCAGACACTGACATGTTTTGTAGTAAAGCTCTGTAACAACTGCCAAATCAACCACTCCACGTCTGTGGAAAACACATCATCAGATTAAACAACCTCTTAACGCCGTGTTGATGTTCTGACATTCATCAACACGTTACTCTCCGTCCGATCTAGTCGGGACAGCTAGTTTGTACATTGCGGGCTGTCACTTATGAATACAGAACCCTGTCTCCACCAGAGTTCTCGATAAGTATGCCGGCGCTCAAATCACCGGCATGCACCGGCCCCAAGTGTTGTCCTGAGCTGAGATGACCTCCGCTCATAACTCAACCCATTTACAGGAGGGGCGCACTCATTCTCGTCCCTCCCTCAGGAGCGTTTCGATGAAGCGTTTTACGATCGCTGCAGCGGTGGTTATCGCCACCATGCTTCTCTCCACAAGCCTGGTCGCTCAGCCGCAGGTGAAGTTCTTGGCGGCTGGTTCCTCCGCGATGTTTAACACGCTTGCGTACGCCGCGGATAAAGTCAACTCCGATGGCTACGTACTCTGTGGAAGTAACACGACCGGCAATCTCTGGTCTGCCGGTAAAAACGGTGATAACGGACCATACATTCTGGATAGCCGTGATGGAGCCATCCCGCACGAGCAGGGCGATTTGTGGGTCGCATGGGACGGCGCTGCCGATGGCAGCACCGCTCAAAAGATCTGCGCCATGATCTCAGTCGACTCGGCTGTGGGCGTGCGCGCGGCTCTTGCCACACCTGGGGCTACCCTGTTCATTCCCTCCGGCCTCAAGGGCACGCTTGGCCAAAAGAAGGTTACCGGAATCGACGACAGCACTGTGACCCTTCCGAACAACATTTACGCCGCTCTGAACGGAGCCACGATCGGTGTTGCAGCGACGGATGTTCGTCCTGAAGACGCGAAGTGGGCAACGGTTCGGGCGCTCACCACTCTCGGAGATGCGGTCTCAGACCCGAACCCGACCAACAACGGCACGGTAGGCAGCATCTTTCAATATGTCAAAGGGCTTGGATATGCCAGCAGCAATGCCAACATCGGCGTTACCATCCAGAGCTCAAAGAGCAGCACTGGCGCCACTCCGGTCAACTTCGCCCTCTACGGTAAGGATCCTTTCGGTAGCAATCCCGCGGTCTCAACCTCCTGGAGCACCATTCCTGTGGGCGCAGCCCCGGTGATCGTCGCCGCGAACACCAATACCGGGAGCGCATTTGCCGCCCCCGGTTGCAATAACGTCAACATCGCCGGCCTCTGCGGAGTCCTTGACGGCTCCTTTACCAACAGTGCCGATATCTGCGGTGGCGCCAGCGGCTCCACCCTCGTAACTTTCCTCCGTGAGCCTCTCTCCGGCACCTACAACACCATGGAGTACTCGGGTCCGGCCAGTTATCAGTGCTACAGCACTCAGGAAAAGGGTGTTGATCCTTCCAACAACAACCCACTGGGCGGAACGTATGCCTCAGGAAATACCGGTCGCTTCCGAGCGATCGGCACCAGCGAAATGGTGAAGGCCATCCGTGACTCCGTCAACTCGATCGGTTATGCGTTTTGGGGCTACGGCAACTTCTCTTCCAGCAACACCGGCGGTCACGAGCAGTACCTCACCATCGATAACGTAGACCCGCTGTTCGACAACCCGACGAGCCGTGGCAATGGTACGGGCACCTCCGTTCCCGGCAGCGCGTATACCTTCCCGGTCCAGAACGGCGACGGTACCTATCCGTACATCTCCTTCCCCAACGTC
>Ga0335070_10009873_pt1 | contig 11166 bp, 18 predicted proteins | sample Lox_Sample_13_FD_206722 | JGI IMG/M metagenome (GOLD analysis project Ga0335070, IMG submission 206722) | Soil microbial communities from Loxahatchee National Wildlife Refuge, Florida, United States - Lox_Sample_1.3 | ecosystem: Environmental > Terrestrial > Soil > Wetlands | place: USA... | reverse complement strand
GTTTTCCTCAAATCACCACCGCCGGGTATAGGCAGCGTGAGGGGTACATCTATGTCAAAAAATGCATTCGAAAAGTCAGTGCTCAAGGATATGAGCCGGTATGCGCTAAGACGCCGTATTTTAGATCAGTTTTCTTATAATTCTGAGATGAGGGGATTCACTCTTCCTGGGAAGGCATTTGCGTTTGAGGCAGACATTAGTCGAGACTATGGGGACCGTATAAAGCTTTATGGTGTCGAAAAATCCCCGGATGTTTACAGGAAGGCGCTCAAATTGATTAAGCATGCCGGTATTCCAATGGAGCTGAGCCGAGAGGATGATCTTAAGTACTGGGGACGCCCCGCCAAAGAGAAACTTAACTTCGTGTGGCTAGACTACTGCGCCCAGTGGAGTAGCCATCAAAATAAAGCCATCGAATCACTACTCGAAAACGAACACCTTTCGTTTAAGAAAGCGAACCCCATTGTTGCCCTGACCGTGATGGCCTCAAGGGAACCCAAGGCGAGTGAGCTAGTCGATGAGATCTACGTTGATCACCTATCGAGAGGAGGATCGCCAAATGAATTCAACTTATGTGAGGCGCGACGTGTTGGTATACCTCGCGCTATCAACCGCAGCGCTTGCCGTTTTGACGTTACTTTCGTCCCTCAGTTCATCATGAAGTACCATGATGTAGTCAGATCAAAACAAGCAAATCCTATGATGCTCTTTGTTTTTGAGGTGATGCGTGGCGAATGGGAGGTAAATAAAAATCGTATTCCGTTCATCGACGCCGACGCGCGCCGAGAAAAAGACATCGTCTTTCATTAAGGAGTTCTTATGGATCGTCCCTGTTTTCAGTACACCCGCTTCGTTGACATCAGCGAAGACGGCAAGGAGGTCGAGGAGCACTGGGGCTACCGGCTCTACGACGACATCGAGCAGATCTACAACAACAACTTCGGTAGCTTCGCCGAGGTCAGTGATGTCGTCAATCGACGCAACGTCCTCCAGTATCTGTGGGACAACCACTTCGACTTCGCCGCCGAGGTCTCCGCGAGGGGACTCTACTTCGGCGACGACTGGATGACTCCGGAGGATCTCGCCGCGACGGTGGAAAAAGGGGAGGTGATGTGAGACCCGTATGGTTACCTCACTGTCCACGATGTGGTCGGGTGATGACGTGGATCGACGAATATCTGTGGAGCTGCACTTGCGGAAAAAGTGGGGAGGAGTAGATGAGAAAAGAAATCGCGGAACAATGGGTGCAGGCGCTGCGAAGCGGCCAATACAAGCAGACCACGACGAGGCTCAAAAACGCCGAGGGTGGCTGCTGCTGTCTTGGCGTCCTATGTACGCTGGCGCCGAAATCGGTGGGCGAGTTCAACGACCTCTCGTTTGAGTGGGTGGAGACCGTCGTGGAGGACAACGACGGCGAGTATCCCTGCGAGCCCCACGAGGTTCGTCGCGACCACTACGAGGACTCCGAACTTCCGACCCCGGTGATGACGTGGGCGGGGGTATCGGATAGCTGCGGAACGATTGGTAACGAATTCTTTCGTGGGCGAGATGGCAAGGAGTACCAATCGCTGGCGGAGCTAAACGACAGCGGGATGAGTTTCGCGGAGATCGCAGACATCATCGAGAACAACGGGAAGGCGCTCTGATGTTTGACGGGCTCACCCCGGATCAGAAGATGCAAATGCTCCACGAAGCCCTGACCACTCTAGTGGTCCTCGCGCTGGTGTGGAAACTGCTTTGATTTATTGAAGGACTCCGCATACTTGCGGGGTCCTTTTTTTTAGGTTTTCCGCTAGGCAAATTTTTCCCACTATGAGATATAAGCGCCACGGGGACGATGTCCCTAGCCTAAACTTGTACAAGAAGGAGAACAATATGGCTAAAGTTACGGCACAGGTGCTTGGCGGCGATCCGAAGCTTCTCGAAGGCGTGGACACGGTAGCCGAGGTGAAGTCTCGGCTCCAGGTCAGCGGCCACACCGCGACGGTGAACGGCGAAGCCGCCGACGACGACTACCAGCTCAGCGACTACGAATTCGTTACGCTGAGCCCGGCGGTTAAGGGTGGCGCGTAAGGCATAGACGCGCGTGGGGACGCCTTCGCGGGCGTCCCCTTTTTTTATTTCTGGAGGTCCTATGAGGCATTGGAATCCGACTGGAGTCGCGGTTGCTATTGGCATTCCCTTGGCGGGGTGGTGTTTCGGGGGAAAAATCGGTCTGGGTATTGGCGCAGTCGTTGTGGTGTTGATCCAGTTTTTATAGGAGCGCGTGTGGAACCAAAGCACAAAGAACTCAAGCAGGCGTGTCGTAAGAATCAGTACAAACTCCGGCTCACCTTCATGGAAGGCGATGCCGATGGCTACGCCTACGGCGAGGTGTACTCGCCGAGCTTCGATGGTGAGATCGCCGCACTTTATAATCTCTACTCAGGACTTCTCCGGGAGTACAAGAAAGGCCCGTGGCGCAAACCGGATACCGACCACGACATCGCGATGAAGGCCGTCATGGAGACCCCCGCACTTCGTACGGTGGCGGTAGAGAACGAGGAGTACGCCGAAGACCACATCAGCGACTACCTCCACGACTTGGGTCACGGCTGCTACGGCCCCGACTACACCTATCCCCGGAGAATCTGGGCTGTTGAACTCACGCATTTCGACGACGTCGGTGATGAATACTTTGTCCAAACCGAAGGTGAGCCATGAATCTCAGACAAGCCGTGCAGTCCACGAACAAGGAAACCGCCGAGGCCGCGCGTTACATCGAACTCCTGAGTTGCCAGACGGGCACACCGCTGAACCGCGTCGACGTACTCAAGGTCTTCGGGCGCAACGGCGAACTCATTACCGAAAAAAACGAGATCAACAAACGCTTCTTCAAATACGCGGAGAAGGCCAAGACGAGAAAGAAGGCGTTGTCACGCAAAACCAGAGCGCAGCTCGACGCCTACAACGGCAAACCCGTGGACGGCGATGAAACCCGCAATCCGAGATACGCGCGACTCCATGCGCAGCGCGACCGCAAGCTCGTCGAGGTCAGCGCCCTATTCGAGAAGGCGAGAGCGCTGATCGCCGAAGCCGCCGAGATCCACCGAGAGATGAACGGCATCGCCAGGCGAAAAACCGATATCGGCGCGCAAATCGATGCCATCGTCGCGGAACGCTTCTGGGTGTTCAAAAGCCTGGAGGGTTCCACGCTTAACCTCGTCACCGCCGCCGACGTCGTGGTCACCCACAAGGATCGCCACAGCGACACCCCACTCCAGGTCAACCTGGGCAGGTATCGCGCGGAGATCGACTTGGAGGAGTCCACGATTGGCGTCTACGGCTACCAACGCAACATCTACGTCGACGGCGACTGCATTCATCCCCACATCTACGAGGGCATGGAGATCTGCTGGGGTAACGCCGACGGCACGGTGGCCGAATACCTCGTCAAGGGTGACTACGCGGGCGTGCTCCGCATCTTAGCCGCACTGCTGACCACTTACAACCACAGCAACCCCTTCGTCACTCTAGGTGAATTCGAGTACGAGGCGAGAGAAAACGGGAGACAGCGATGAATCTTAGGGAAGTGATTCGTTCGGGATACAAGGTCTTCAACAGGATGAGTGAGGAGAAGCGAAAGGCGCATATCCTCGCCGTGCAGTACATCGAGCTTTTGGCCACGCAGACCAACACCCGTATGGAGCCTTGGAATCTCCTCGACGTCTTCGGTGTCGGCAGGGGCAACGAAATCGTTACCGACAAGAAGGAGATCAACAAGCGCTTCTTCGCCAAGCTGGAGGAGATCAAGACGAAGACCCCTGCGGAGGCCTTTGCGTTGGAGCAGAGGATCATCGAGCAGATGGACACCCTCACCAGGGAGACCACCAATCGTGAGATCGCCAACATCAAGCGCGACCGCGACGCCGCGATCACGAGGGCGGTGTCACGACTCTCGGCGCTCAACGCCGACCTCGAAAACGCGCACGCCTTCGAGGTGCGCATCATGGCGCTGGAGCGCAGGGAGTCCACGGTGCCCCAGCAAATCGCCCAGGTAGTGCAGGAGAACTTCTGGGAGTTCCACCAACTCAACGGCCCCAACCTCGACTTGGTGACAAAGAGTGACATCATCTTGACCCACAAGAATCCCGCCGCAAGCCTTGATCTCCGCGTCAACATGGGGAGATTCAAGGTGTCGATCAACCTCCAGACCTTCGCGTTGAAGGTGTTTGGCCACGAGAACAACCTCGACGTCAGCACCTACTTCCATCCCCACGTCTACGTCACCGGAGACGTGTGCTGGGGTAACGCGGCGGGGACCATTGGGGAAAAGCTTCCCAAGGGAGAACTCAAGGATGTCCTCAACATCCTGGCGAGCGTGTTGTCGAACTACAACGACAGGAACCCCTATCGTCCCCTCGCCGAGTTTCAGGCCAAGGCGAAGAACGACGCCCCGCCACGAGACCGTCCCCAAGACGCTGTGGTGGCTCCACCTCCTGGCATCGCTCAGGCTGAGGTTCGCGGGGCTACTGGTGGGACGACTCCGTTTGCCGACGCCGCAGGAGGAGCCGTTCGACTGGGGCAGCTAGAGCAGGCCCAGGCGACCTCCACAAGAGCTGCGGAGAACTTCGTGCAGAACTTCTTTGGCACGGGGGTGGGCTCTAGCAACGACGACTTCCTCCGCGCGCTTCGCGAGGCGGCGGGAGCCGTGACGGCTGCGACCGCGATGCCGTTCGACATGCGGGATCGCAGCGCAGAGGCGGGCCACCCCAGGGATTCCACGGAGGCGGCGTGGGCGGACTGCGGATGTCGGATCTGCGCCACGGCTCGGGAGAGCGGTGCGCGTCGACGTGAATTCGATAGCCTGGAGGCCTCGCTGCGAGCTGTGAATGCGTCTTATATCATTGCTGATACCAACCCCGAAGGGAGTCGTTAATGACTGGAACTCATATTGTCATCGATAACATGGTCTATCAAAAGATCATGTACTGGATCAACAAATCCGATTACGAGGTCTCGGGTTTGGGAAAGATCACCTACAAAGAAGGCAGGATCACGGTGATCGACGCCGTCTTGCTGCCGCAAAAAAACGGCGCCACGCACACCGACATCGAAGGCGATGTGGTAGGCAAGGCGATGTTTCTCCTCAAGGACTCCCCAGGCGATCTGCGCTGGTGGTGGCATAGCCACGTCAACATGGACGTCTTCTGGAGTGGTACCGACAGGGATACCATCGAGAAGATCAGCGCGGGTGGGTGGTTCGTGTCGACGGTGTTCAACAAGAGGCACGAGATGCGTTCCTGCCTCTCGATGAACGCACCGCTTCCCTTGGGTATGATTGACAACATCCCCACGAGGCCCATCCAGTTCTTGGATCAGGAACTCACGAAGAAGTGGGATGACGACTACGAGAAGAACGTCGAGAACCTCATGAGGGGATACCACTCCTACCCAAACTGGGAGAGCCGCTTTCAAAGAAAGAGCGACGAAGGCGGCGACGAGAAGCAGCTCACACTGATCGGTCCTTCTGCGGGGAGGCACTATGGGGGAGATTCCGCAGCCGACGACTACACGGGGGACGACAAGATCCCACCTATGACCCCTGAAGAAGTGGAACGCTATCTGAGAAAAGCCAGGCCGAAGTCGGGACCGCCGACGGGCATGAATGGCGAAACAGGAGGTTGGTAATGGAGTTCACAAACGCACACCTAACCCGTCAGATGGACATCATTCCAGTGGATGTCCTTGGCGAGAAGATCACCATCATCGGTGCGGGAGCCATTGGCTCCTTCACCGCGCTTTGTCTGGCGAAGATGGGGTTCGCGGATATCACGATCTACGACGATGATAAGATCGACGAGGAGAACATGAGTTGTCAGTTCTACCGCTTCAAAGACATCACCTCTCCCAAGGTGGTGGCGTTGAAGTATCTCCTCCACGACTTCACGAAGACAAGCCCGGATATCCACGAGGAGCGCTACGAGCGCGGCGTGTTTCCCGGCATCGTCATCAGCGCCGTGGACTCCATGGAGGTGAGGAAGAAGATCTGGATGAATCACAAGAAGCAGTCGCCGTTCACCAAGGCCATCATTGATCCCCGCATGGGCGCGGAGACCGCGCTGCTCTACGTGATGAATCCCATGGATGACAAGGACATCACCACCTACGAGAAGACGTTGTACACCGACGAAGCCGCAGTTCAGGAACGCTGCACCGCAAAGGCGACGATCTACACCGCGTGCATGCTAGCGGGTCTCGTCGCCAAAGCGGTTAAAGATGTCGTGGTGACGCCGACCCGAAGGATTCGCACGGCGATGTGGTCGATCAAAGACGATCAATTCATCGGTTATCGAACCGACAAGGAGAACAAATGAAAGCATTAGTTGTTGTAATCAGTCTTTTGGTTTGTAGTCAGGCATTCGCTGGATTCGGGGGTAGCCGTTCGTCGGGCTTCAGCCGATCGTATGGCTCCAGGTCGTCGTTTGGCGGCTCGCGATCCACGTATCGCGCGCCCATCATTCGCAGCGCTCCCGTCTATCGTTCCGCACCGCGTACCGTCGTCAGGGAGAGCACCACGGTGATCCACCACGACAGCGGCCCGGGCTTCCTGAGTGGGATGATCATGGGACACATGATGAGCCAGCCCGCCGTGGCGCAGCCCCAGGTCGTCGTGGTACCTGAGGCCAACGTGGCGCCGCAAGCCCAGGCCCAGGCCCAGGCGCCAGCACCGGTTCAAGTGGTTGCCCCGCCGCAAGAGGACGAGGGCTCGCACTGGTTTCTGTGGTCGATGCTAATCGGTGCGGCGATCATCATCACGGCGTCGTTCTTCTACTCGCAGAGGTACGCATGACGACGACCTTTTTCAAACTGGAGAAGCGCCCCGACGCCAGCGGACGCCAGGTGGACACGCTGGTGAAGTGTGTGGGCAATCCGGATTCCGTTCTCGGCGCCGAGGAGGAAGAGTGGTGTACGGTCAACGACTTAGACCGGCTCTTCGAGGCGTGCGCCCGCAGGTGGCCCATCGGATGGGATCTAGAAAAACTCATTACTGCTGTCCGGGAGTGTGAGTTCGACTAGTGTTCGTTATAATAGGAGGGTGGCCATGGAGGGCCTACCACTATGAACGAACCCACAAAAGAGGAGCTGAAGGCGCTCACGTTGGAACTTTTTGAGCTTCTGATCAAGTATAAACGGGGGCACGACGGCAAGGTGGAGAGCATCTACCACGAGGGTTGCGACTGCTTCGCCTGCGCCGAGCTTGTGGAACTGGTGGAGAGACTCGATGCCGCGACGACAACGGGAACCAGATTACATCATCGGATTCGATCCGGGCGCCGTGAGTTCTACAGCGGTTAGCTGGGTCTACTTGATCGACGAAGACGAAGTAGAAACGCAATTGGAGACTCAATACATGTTTAGCGAAACCATTTTTAACACCAACATCGTCGCCACGCGTGAGATCTCCGCGAGCCGAGCGGAGTCGATGCTGGTGAACATCTACAAAATCGAAGGCCTACTTGTTGTCCCCGAAATGCTACGCACCACATGGGTGCTCAGTCGCACTTTTGAAGGCGAGATGCCCGCGATGATCAGACACTCGGCGAACTGGATTCAAAAACTCGAACGCGAACAGCCTCGCAGCGACTACTGGTTGGAGTGCATGCACGACTACGGTCGGGGGTGTTCGGGATGGAAGGTCTTTCTTCGGCAACCACAGATTACCATGGACTTCATCAATCGAGTGCAGCGAGAATTTGGGTTGTCAATTAATGGCGGCATCTCATCGCAGGAGCGCGCATTGAGTACGGCACAAATCGTTACCGCACTCCAGACCGCGTTGGACTCCGCGTTTCACGCGGGAAGCCCGGAACGCAGCCGGGTCGTGGCTCGCTTCACCGAGGCTATCCGCACATGACAAGATTCGTTCGACGACGATGCCAGGTCTGCAAGACCGGATTCCTGGTCTCCGCATCGGCGAAAAACAAAAAGTTGTTCTGTGGTCGACGGGAATGTCGGGAGAAAGCACTTGTGCAAAAAGCTGAGGCCATCAAGAAACCCGGTAGACGCATTGAGGTAAAGTGTGCGACTTGTGGGGTACCTGTTTTCAGAACCGCGTTCCAAGTCGAGACCAACGAGAGATTCTTTTGTGGGCGTCGTTGCAAACACAAGGCGCAGACCAAAGAACTCGGGATCAGTGGCTGGGCGCGGCGGAGCAAGAGCCGCGTGGAGTCGGGCGGCGTGGATGTGAAACCCCGGCCTTGCTTGGGCTGGTGTGGCCAAACCATCCTCACCAATCGCAACGTCCGCTTTTGCGAGAGCTGTGCGGCACGGAAAGAGTTCGCCTCCACTGGTGTGGACGAGTTTGAGTACTCCGTCAATCGCAGTACGAATTAATCCAATTTAGGGTATAAGCTCTTAGGGGAGAAATCCTCTAACTGACAAGCGATGACCGTGAGTTCTCACGTTGCACTTGTTGTTGCGGCGCGGTGGGATAGAGGCATGTCCTCGTGGGACGTCATGAATCCCTGCCCACCGCGTTTTACATTCACAAAACCATACCCATCTTTTTAGCAAAGGAGACACAGTGAAAGAGTCAATCTTGACCGTTTTAGGTCTACTTCTAGCCATCTTTGGTATCAGCTACGCGGGCTATCAGATGCACGCGTTCTACGCGCCTCGCTACGCCGCCGTCGACAACCAGGTTTTTCATGAGTCCGCGCAGTACAACGACGGCATGATCCGCGACCTGGAGAACCTGGAGATGCAGTACCGCGACGCCGACGACGCCGGTAAGGCGGCGTTGAAAGCCACAGTGCTTCACCGCTTCAGCGTCTACCCCGAGGACAGGCTTCCCGCCAATCTTCGCAATTTCTACACCCAGTTGAGGGGATACTAAGATGAAACGACTTATTTTATGTGCGCTGGTCCTCGCCGCGTGTGGCCTCGGCGCCAGCGACTGTGAGCCCAGTAGCGACACGCTTCAAAACCATCAGCAAGAGCAGCTCTCCCTGCAGTCCGTGCGCGCGGTGGGACTACCTGCGATCACCAATTTCCAGGAGAAGCGCAACCTCAAGATGATTCTTGAGCTTCGCGACTCCGAGAGTCTGAGGACGTTCACCTACGTCGTCGATATGAACGGACGACTGCACAAGATCTGCGACTCCATTGGCTTCGGGGTTCCTTACGCCACGCAGTACACCAGTCCGTCGAAGTACGTCGGCAACGGAGCCGTGTTGCCCCAAGCCGACCCCAACGGGCTCTTTAGCCCACCTTCGGCGGATGGCACCTGGGTGCTCTGCTTGAACCCCACCACGAAGAAGGTGTCGCCGATCTACATCGAGCCTCGTATTATCGTGAGCCCCTTCGCGTTGGGAGACACATGACGGCAGCAGAGATTCTTAAAATCAGTCGTCCGGAGTGGCTATTCACCGGCACTCCGGAGGAGAACAAGCAAAAGCATCGCGATCTCGCCAAGCAGTGGCATCCCGATGTCAACAAATCCAGTGACGCCGAACGCGTGTTCCAGCATATCAGCGTTTTATGGGAACAGGCGGAGAAGAAAATCCACGACGGCTGCTGGGGGTTTGCCGGGGTCATCGATCTCTACTCCTACGCCAGTGATCGAGCCCTCAGACTGAAGTATCACACCAAGCACCCCTTTGAGCTTGGGGAGTTCTACATCGGCGACACCTCGGTGGTCTACGTAGTCGATAAGGAGCACAAGGATCTCTACGACAACGGCAGACGCGCCATTGGGGAGATCAAGTACCCCTCCAAAAAGGTTGAGGAGGAGTGCTCGCGATACGTGGCGCACATCAAGTACGACTTCACCTCCAAAGATGGGAACCTTGTGCTCATCGTCGACAAGACGCCAGACATGTTTCTCCTCAAGGACGTCGTGAAGCACTTCGGCACCCTTCACCCCACCCAGGCCGCGTGGATCATGAGCACGCTGTTCAACTTGGGCTGCTTTCTGTGGATCTCCGGCATCACCCACAACGACATCTCCTTGGACACCTACTTCATCTCCCCGGAGAAACACAGTGGCGCGCTTCTCGGGGGTTGGTGGTACTCCACGCCCCGAGGTGAGAAGTTAAAACAAGTCCCTCGGCGGACCTTCGACTATCTGCCGTGGAAAGTCAGAAGCACGAAGAAGGCGTCCCGACTCACCGACCAAGAACTCATCCGGTTGGTGGGCCGTGAACTTCTCCGTGGGAGTTCGGGGGTCCCCGAGGCGATGCGAGAATGGTTGGACGCCATCGCCTCCGAGGACGCCGTCACCGCTTATAGCACTTGGTCCAATGAGGTCCTCACCAAGAGTTTTGGAAAACGGCGGTTCGTCAAAATGGATCTCAACGCAGAAACCCTCTACAAATAGGAGACCAAAATGGGTTTAGTTCCGAATGAAACCATCCAGCAGTACGCCGAGGGCGCCGCAGCGCCCGTGGGAACCGTACTCCCGGTCAGCGAACTTGAGCGCGACCTGGAGTCGTTTAGCACCAGTCCCAGCGATGCCATCCATATTCTCAAGCAGGCGAAGGAACTCTATGCTGCGGGTTCCCTTGCTGAAGCCGACGCGCTCATCGATCGCGTCATCAACGTCATGCAGGCAGCGTTTGACGAACATCTCGCGGAATGCGAAGAAACGGAGAGTGCGTAATGGGTTCGGGAAGATTTGATGCCGACGCGTGGAAGGACTACGCCACCACAAATAGCTACGATAGCAAGTCAACCGCCGAGATCTTCACCAAGTCGGATATCGACAAGGACCTCGACCCCAAGGGTGTCAAGGTTCGCGAGAGCCGCGACTCCAAGGATAATCCCAACTCCACGGCGATCATCATCGCCCAGGACGTCACAGGATCGATGGGGATGATCTCCGACGTCATGGCGCGCAAGGGCGTGCCCACACTGCTCCAGGAGATCTACGACCGCAAGCCGGTCAGCGACCCTGCGGTGATGTGTATGGCGATCGGTGACGTGGAGTGTGACCGCGCCCCGCTTCAGGTCACGCAGTTCGAGAGCGACATGCGAATCGCCACGCAGCTGGAGAAGCTCTACCTCGAAGGCGGTGGAGGTGGCAACAGCTACGAGAGCTACGCCATGGCGTGGTATTTCGCCGCCTATCACACCGAGATCGACTGCTTCGAGAAACGCAACAAGAAAGGCTATCTCTTCACCATC
>Ga0335070_10009872_pt1 | contig 11167 bp, 7 predicted proteins | sample Lox_Sample_13_FD_206722 | JGI IMG/M metagenome (GOLD analysis project Ga0335070, IMG submission 206722) | Soil microbial communities from Loxahatchee National Wildlife Refuge, Florida, United States - Lox_Sample_1.3 | ecosystem: Environmental > Terrestrial > Soil > Wetlands | place: USA: Florida... | reverse complement strand
TCAGCGCTCGGCTTTCAGCCAAAATTCTGGTTATACAGATCGAACTGTAATCGTTCGCATCATCCTGTGCTCTTCTCGCTGGTCGGGCTCTGGTTTTTGTCTTCGCTAACTGCTGACGGCTGACTCCTGACGGCTTTCTTCATGGGGTTCGGTCCCAGCTGCCTGACCTTCTCCGTCATCTCCCGGGCAATCTCTGCAAAGCGCTGCCCCTGGGCCGAAGACATGTTGTACATGGCCACGCGTTCTGCACCGATGCCGCATTCGTCCAGCAGTTGCCTGGCATAGCCGACACGTTTCTTGGCTCTCAGGTTACCCGCCAGGTAATGGCATTCTCCTTCGAGACAGCCCGCCAGGTAAACACCGTCAGCGCCGTTTTCCAATGCCTTGAGCATGTGGATTACATCGACTCTTCCTGTGCACGGCACCTTGAGCACTTTCACGTTCGTAGGATAATTGAGTCGCATCGAACCTGCCAGGTCCGCGGCAGTGTACGCTCAGTGCTCACAGCAGAATGCGATAATTTCCGGCTCGAATGTTCCCATCACTGTGCTCCTCGCGCCACGAGTGCGCCTGCTTTTTCAACGATCTGCACGTCCCTGTAATGCATCAACTCAATCGCCTTGGCCGGGCACTCTGACACACAGGTGCCGCAACCCTTGCATTTGCTCACGTCTATTTCCGCTTCGCCCTTCTCATTGATGACCGGGACGTGGTACGGACAGACTCTCACGCAGCTCAGGCAGGCAGCGCATTTGTCGGCCGTGACGTCAGCCACGACGCCGCCGACCATGAGCTTCTCCTTGGCTAGTATGGTACATGCCTTTGCAACGGCCGCTTCGGCCTGCGTTATACTCTCCCTGATATTTTTCGGGGAATGGGCAAGCCCGGCCAGGTAAAGGCCGTCGGATGCAAAGTCGACCGGACGAAGTTTCATGTGTGCTTCGAGGAAGAAGCCCTCGTTGGTCCTGGCGCATTTCAGTAGCGTGCCCAAGTCTGCATTCTCCCTGGGGATGACCGCGGACGAGAGCGCCAGCAGGTCAGCCTCGAGTTGCAATTCTTCCATGATGGAAGGGTCGAAGCAGGAGAGCACCAGCCGGCCATTTGCTGCATTGAGTACAGGCGGTCTCTCTTTATCATATCTGATGAAGCGTACGCCTTCCCGTCTCGCCTTGAGGTAGTATTTTTCCAGATATCCATAGGTCATGATATCCCTGTAGAGGATAACCACGTCCCGTTCGGGGTTCTGCTCTTTTAAATGCAGGGCGTTCTTGATCGCCGTGGAACAGCAGATTCTGCTGCAATAGGGGCGCTCATCATTTCGCGAACCCACGCACTGGATCATGGCTACCCTGTCTGCCCTGGGAAGTGCGCGCTTGACCAGCTTTTCTTCCAGTTCCATCTGGGTCATCACGCGCTCGTCCTCGCCGTACGCGTAGAGGCCGCGAGGCTTAAACTCCTCACCACCTGTCGCAACAATCACAACGCCGTGCTGCAACTTCGTTTCCTTTTTCGTGGGAGCATGCACCAAGCCTGTTTCGAAATTGCCCTTGAACCCCGAATGGTCTGCCACCCTGGTTTCTGTCATCACGTGGATCAACGGATGCGCCGTAGTCTGCTCTATGAGGTTGGAGAGGAATTCCTGCGTGTCGAGGCCGTCAACCGTGGCGTAGACATGCCTCATGTTGCCACCCAGTTCTGCTTCTTTCTCCACAAGAAAAACTTCGAAATTCTGGTTGGCGAGTTTCAGGGAAGCTGTCATGCCAGCAAGGCCGCCGCCCAGTACGAGCGCTTTCTTGTTCACGTTGACCGAGATCTCTTTGAGCGGCTTGATCTCGTTGGCATTCATGACAGCCATACGCACAAGGGTCTTGGCTTTCTCGGTTGCGCTCTCCTTGTCTTTCTGATGCACCCAGGAACATTGGTCACGTATGTTGGCCATCTCGAACAGGTACTTATTGAGTCCTGCTTCCCTGATCGTTGTTCTGAAAAGAAATTCGTGGGTCCTCGGCGAGCAGGAGGCAACAATGACACGGTTGAGTCGCTGCTCGTCCAGCACCTTCTTCATCTTCTCCTGCGTGTCCTGTGAACACGTGAAAAGATTTTCATCTGCAATCACCACGTTCGGCAGGCTCCTCGCGTACGCCGCAACTTCGGGCACATTGACCACACCGGCTATGTTGACGCCGCAATCACACACAAAGACACCGATGCGCGGTTCTTCATTCGCCACATCCCTCTCTTCAGGCAGCTCTTTGATGACAAGGTTTTTGCCACGCGCCTCTGCAATGACGCTGGCAGCTTCGCATGCTGCACCGGATGCCTGGGTCACCGTCTCCGGTATGTCTTTAGGAGACTCGCACGCCCCGCTCACAAAAATGCCCTCACGCGTAGTCAGCAACGGGTTGCGCGGCGAGGATTTCACAAAACCATATTCGTTCAGCTCGACCCCGAGCACGCCGGCAAGCCTGGCCAGATGTTCGGCGGGCCGCATGCCTACCGAAAGAACAACCATGTCGAACATTTCTGACTTGGTGTTACCATCTTCATCAACGTAAAAGACTTCGATGTCCTTACTCTTCGGATCTTCCAGGAGCCTTGAAATTGCCGATTTTACATAGCGGATGCCGTGCTCATGCTTGGCGCGCTCGTAATACTGGTCAAACCCTTTACCGAAAGCGCGTACGTCCATGTAGAAAATAGTGGGCTCCAGGTCATGCTGATGCTCTTTCGCGATGAATGCTTCTTTGGTGGCGTACATGCAGCAGACCGACGAGCAGTATTCGTGCACCTTGTCCCTGCTTCCCACGCACTGCAGCCACGCAACCTTCTTGGGGATCTTTCCGTCAGACGGACGCATGACGATGCTGCAGGTAGGACCGGTTGCCGAGAGTATCCGCTCGAACTCTGTGCTGGTCACTACGTTCTTGTACTGGCCGTAACCCAGTTCCGGCTTCAATGAGGGGTCGTATTCGGTGAGGCCCGCCGCAACAACGATACTCCCGACATTGAGCTTCTCTTCCGTGGCCTCCATCAGGTAGTTAACGGCTTCCGGTTTACACGCCTCTTCGCAGAGTTTGCACCCCAGACATCTCCTGCAGTTCAGGCACCGCTCTGCCTCGGCTCTGGCTGCGGCTTCGTCGAGAGTCAGATCGACTTCATCAAAGCCTGTCCTCTGTTCCAGCGGGATCGCAGGGATAGCCACGCGAACTTTTCGCTCGATATCCAGCGGCGCATGCAGAACCAGCTCATCCTCGCGTGCGAGCCTGCCCTCTCTGAGATCCCTTCCTTCCAGGTAACGTTTTATTGACTCGGCAGCTTTCTGCCCCTGATCTATTGCGTCGATCGCCATCCTCGGTCCGGTGACAATATCGCCTCCGGCAAAAACACCCTTCGCCGCCGTCTCCAGCGTGCAAGCATCAGCCTTTATCCATCCGCCCCGGAAAGGCTCTGTGCTGCTCAGGTCCTTCATGAAATCGGTCTCGGGCGACTGGCCGATCGCGAGGACGACGGTCTCAGCGCTGAAAGCTCTGGCCACATCCACGTCGTAGCAGGGGCTGAAACGGCCGAATTCGTCAAAGACGTTGGTGCACCTTTTGAACTCAATACCTTTCACGCTGCCGTCCGCTGCCCTGATGATGTTCGGTCCCCACGCAGTGTGGATCTTTATCCCTTCCTGCAGTGTCTGCTCCAGTTCCAATTTACTCGCGGGCATCTCTTCCCAGCGCTCGAGGCAGACCATGTGAACATCTTCCACCCCGAGACGCTTGGCCGTGAGTGCAACGTCCACAGCAACATTTCCCCCGCCAACGACGATCACCCTCTTCCCAAGCTGGAGGGGCTTCTTTTCATTGGAGAGTCGCAGGAACTCGATGCCGGTCATCACGCCCCGCGCGTCCTCGCCTTCTATACCGAGCCTTCTTCCGCCGGAGGCACCGCAACCGATATAGACTGCATCGAATTTCTCGTGAATCTCTTTCAGGGATATGTCTTTCCCGACCCTTGTGTTGTAGCGAACCTCGACGCCCGCCTTTTCGACCAGTGCTGTTTCGCGCTCGAGCACGTCTTTGGGAAGCCGGTATGCAGGGATGCCCCAGTAGAGCATGCCGCCCAATTTGCCGGACGCCTCAAATATCGTTACTCCGAAGCCTGCCCTTCTCAGATCGAGAGCGCACGCCATGCCGGAGGGACCGCCGCCCACAATGGCAACGCGTTTACCCCTGTCCTGGCCGGCAACGGGGACGGGTATTTCTCTCTTGCCTATCTCGTAATCAGCAACGAATCTCTTCAGCGCGCAGATCGCGATTGGCTGATCAACTTTCTCGCCCCTGATACAGACACTTTCGCAGGGATGGTTGCAGATGCGGCCGATCACACCGGGAAACGGCAGCCTTTCCCGAATCACGTCGAGCGATTCAAGGTACTTGCCCTGTGCAATGAGCCCCACGTAGTCACGCGCGTTCAGATTGACCGGGCACCTGTTCACGCAGGGAGGGATCTCTCTGTCTATCATATAGGTGGATGGAATGGCCTGCGGGAAACTGATATAGGCAGCGCTTCTGCGGGAGAGGTCTTCGTTGTAATCCGCAGGCACTTCAAGGGGACATTGAGGAGCACAGAGGCCACAGGAGGTGCACTTCTCTTTTATGATCCTTCGCGGTCTCCGTTTGAGCGTGACGGTAAAATTACCCGGCTCACCTTCGAGCGCGACGACTTCGCTCGCCATGAGAAGCTCTATGTTGGGGTTTCTTCCTGTCTCCACCAGCTTCGGTGCCATGATGCACATAGAGCAATCGTTCGTGGGAAACGTCTTGTCGAGCTGCGCCATTTTGCCGCCGATGTTCGGCTTCTCGTCCGCAAGATAGACCTTGAAACCAGCCTCTACCAGGTTGAGGGAGGCCTCCATGCCGCCAATGCCGCCGCCGACAACGAGTACTTTACCGACCTTATCCATGTTGCCTCATCACCTCTTTCTATATACGGGATGCCTTTCTTCGAACCCGACAATCTCGACGAGATTTCGCTTGAGCAGATCTTTCATGTAGTCGAACGTTCTCGACTCATCCATAGAAAGCTCCTGTGCGAGCGCGGGGACCGTGGCATCTTTCTCGGAAAGCGCTTTTAATATCCGGGCCCTGTCAAAGCCTGCGCGCAGAAGGGGGTCAAAAATCAGACTGAACTGCCGCTCGGTGAATGTCTCGCCGTACACATTCTTATCCATGAGGTACGACTTCCGATCGAGGAGCCTTTTCAGTTTCTCCATGCCCTCCGGGTCATACGATTTTATGAAATCAAGCCTTTCCTCTAACTCCATATCAGGCCTCCTTCACCTTCGAAAGCAACGTGTCCGCGGCTATCATATGGGATGCGGCCCCCAGCATCTTACCGTAGAGGGAAAGCTCGAACACCTCCGAAAGGAAAAGCACGGGGAGCGCCTCTTTGGTTCTGCCTAAAGAAGGGAGAAGGTCAAGATTCATCTGGCACAAGGGGCAAGGCGTCACTATCGCGTCGGCGCCAAGCACGATGGCCATGTCCACAATCCTGTCAGAAAGTCTCCGGGTCATATCTTTGTTGGTAAGCGTCTTGCTCGCGCCGCAGCACTCCATCTTGAAGGGCCAACGGAGCACGTTAAGCCCGGCCGCAAAAAGCAACCTGTCCATGCTCTCCGGGTTCTCCTTGTCATCGTACGGCTTGACGCGCATCATCCGCGTGAGCACGCACCCGTAGTACGGAACAACTTTCAATGCGGAAAGATCGTACTTCCTGTCGCGCGCCAGTATCTCCACTCCCACGTAATCGTCCAGAACTTCGATAATATTCTTCACTTCAACAGAGGCGCTCGTCTGGAGAGGCTCGATGATGCTGTTCATCTCCTTCTGCAAATCCGCATCAGAGCGGATCATCTCATTGGTCACCTTTGCCCTGTTGTAACAAGCGGAACACGGGGCAAAGAGGTCGCATTCCGCCTTCTCTGCCAGCGCCAGGTTTCTCGCTGCGAGCGCATGGCCGAGCCGTTCGTCTACTGTTGGTGCTGCCGATGCGCCGCAGCAGGACCAGTCATCGATCTCTTTGAGGCTGATCCCGTATCTCCCGAAGACTTTCTGTATGGACGCCTCGTAGAACTTGCTTGACGATTTGAGAGAGCATCCCGGATAATATGCAAGCGTTGCCGCCATCTCACTCTCCTCGGGCCTTTTTAAACAGGGCCTTCATGCCTTCTCTGTCTTTTATATTATGAGGGAGCAGCCCCATTCTCCCCTTCCTCATCATGCCCATGCCCATTTTTGTATCCTCGAAGAAGTTCTTCTTGTCCATCTTGTACTTGAGGATCGTCTCTATTTCGTACAACCTGCCGTGCTTCTTCACGCTGTCGAGGAAGTAATTGTCGAACTTCCACGTATCCAGATTTTTTGCTTTGCCTTCTTTGACTGCAATCTTCCGCAACGTGTCGATCACAAGGGCAATGTCTATATCATTGGGGCAGCGGATACTGCAGGTGGTGCACTGCAGGCAGGACCAGATCATCTTCGAGGTGAGTACTCTCTCCCTTTCACCCAGGATCACGTACCTCATCAGCCGGTGGGGTGAGAAATCCATCTCAGGGAGCGCAGGACAACCGTTCGTGCAGCGATAGCACTGGTAGCACGCCGCGATGTTCTCGCCCGTCTTCTGTTCCATCTCCCTTAAAAAGCCCGGCCCGCTTGCAGGTCCGGTCATCTGGCCACTCCTCGCATCATCCATGGGTCTCCCTCGCAAGACAACAGCCCGGAACACTCCTGCTCCGGGCCATATTCAAACATTAATATATAAGAATATATTCTATCAGGTCGCAATCTCTTTTTAAACCGCCCTGCCGGTATCAGAGCTCCAACCATGAGTCTGAGTAGAGCGTCTGCCCGAGCAGCACGCGGGCAGTCTTGACGTACTCCACCTCCTCTTTCGAGAGCTTTGCCATATCGACCGGCTCACCATCCATTACCTTGTGTACCAGCGCTTCCAGCCCAGGCATCTTGTCCTGGCAGATGGCTGCCATTTCAGCGTCAAAGGCATCGACTATGGCGGAATACATCCCGTACCTTTTCAACATGATGAGATACGTGCGATTCAGGATTCCCCTGAGATGCCCCGGCGCTCCATTGGAAATGTTCGAAAGACCGCAGGTGGATTTACACGTAGGCGCGATATCCTTCAACATCATGACAAACTCGGTACAGCCCTGGACCTGAATCTGCTGGGTATTGATGGGCAGCACGATCGGGTCTATCCACAGATCGTCCTCGCCAATGCCGAACTCGGCAGCCTTCGCAAGGTGCTCGGCCGCCAGCATGCCCCGCTCATTTGCGTCTCTCGGAATTCCTTCAACGCCGAGCGTGAGAGCAATATAGGGCGCCTTGTATTTCTGCGCCAAAGGAACAAGAACTTCCATGCGTTCCGGCCTGGCCGATACCGAGTTGATCAGCGGTCTACCCTTATGGGCTTTGAGCCCGGCTTCCATTGCCTCTACGTTCGTTGTGTCGAGGGAGAGGGGTATGTTCGGCACAACTTCCTGAACGGTCTTGACAACCCACTCCATCAATTCTGCCCCTGCCTTCCGGGCTGGCCCCAGGTTGATATCGATGAGATCTACGCCCGCTTTTGCTTCAGCTTCTGCCATCTCCCTTATGGGCGCAGGATTACGATCCTTTAATGCCTCGCCGATTTTCTTCGCTATAACGTTCAGATTCTCTCCTATTCGCAGTACCATAGCTCCTCCTTTTCAAAACAGGCTAAAGACTCGCGACTAAAGGCTAAAGGGAAACAAAAAACCCTTCGCCTTTTGCCTTTATCTCTGAGCCCGCATCTATTTCCACTGCTTCAAGAATGCCGGTATATGAGCTGCTTCGCGCGGGCCCACGATGATCTCCCAACCGGGCAACTCCTCTTCCAGATCTCCCATAATGCCTGCGGCATAGCCGGGGATCACGATCTTCTTGTGCGCAACCTTTTCTGCAATGCCGCTCTTCTTGATGAAAGGGCCTACCGCATCGCCCACGAATTTTCCGGCCGCCCAGGCCGTCATGACCGACAACCCCTCGGTATCCATGATACAGAGCCACGTGGGTACCCTGCTGTTTTCTATTTCGCCACTCACGATAAAATAGGTCAATGAGAAATTGCAGGTCACGAGCACAGGCGAGTTCTGGTCAGGATTATTAATCGGGTATATCCCCTGTTCTGTGGTCATTGGCCGTTGCGGGTCAGTGTAGATGTTGAGCCGCTCCAAAAGAAGCGGGAAAACGTTCTCTCCTTCAAAATCGCTCAATACGATTATGCCCGCATACTTTGCGACAAAGAGAGAAGCGATCAGCGTCTCCTTCATCACATCGTCCGTCATCTCGCAGGGGAATGTGATCGTCGGGAAGCCCAAAGGCCTGTACTTGCTGAGCAGTGCAGCCCTGCGGACGAAAATCTGATCCTGGAAAGCTCCTTTTATGTCCCGGGCGCCTGAATCGATGACGAGGTCCTTGAGCCCCATGCCCGTCAGCTTTTCGCTGAGCGCACTTACCTCATCCAGGTTCGCTCCCTTCACTGCGAGAGGGCAGGCGCACTCTTTGGCGAGCGCTCCGAATGCATCCGCGTTTTCTTTTGTTGCAGCATAAATCAGAGGCTTCTTCTCTTTTGCTATGTCCAGTGCTTCCTTCATTGTGCCGGCGTCCGTTGACATGAGGATGATGGCATACGGAGTGGCCGCTGCCTTTTTAACAAGACCCAGAAACTTTTCTTTATTCCCAGTATCCTTGAGCGCGACCAGTTCAGGTCTCAAATTCAGGCCCACACGCTCGAACTGCAGCTCAGCAAGTTTTCCGAAGCGTCTCTCTACCTCAGTATCGGCCGTGGCATCCGTAATAAGGATTGCAAGACCCGGCTTATTGAAAAACGTCTTCTCATGCCTGAAGAGCACTGTTTCACCGCCGACCTTGACGGCATACTCTCCTGTCCCCACTGTCAGAGGCCTGATCGGCGGCGCGCTCGCCTCCGACAGTTGTTCCTTTGCCTCATCGGACACATAGGGGCATTTCTCAAGCTCTGCCTTACCGGCCGCAAGAGCCATGGCAAAGGCAAGACACGTCGGAGAACCGCAATCCCCGCAGTTGGTCTTGGGAAGAAGCTTAAAGATCTGGATTCCTGTAAGTCCCATGTTTGTCTCCTTTCAGTTTTTGGGCACCCGCACGCGGATTACCCGGTCGCCCCTCCGCGGACAAAAGCCTACGGAGCCACCCCTCTCGCGAGCCTCACTCGCCAGAGCTCCCAACCTCGAGGAGAATGCACATAACGGCTTCAGGCAGGTCTTCTGGCTCGGGGTTCATTCTCAAGCTCTCCTTCCCGGGCCACACACCCAGTGGTTTCGTGAGCTCCCGTCCCCCCTTACAGCGGCGGGTCCGCGATGGATTTACACCATCTTCCCTTTTAAAGCGTTGCCGCTACCTGTCGCCCCCTTCATTACAGAATCGAATCCATCGTAAGTGCGGGATGACCTTTCTCCGTTAGGTAGGCCACCACTTCGTCTTCGGTAGTCGCCACAGTCTCGTCGGCGATCATGTCTATCAAGTTCGGTATGCCCAGCTCCTCGGCCCGCTTGACCAGCCGGTCGTGTAACTCCTCCTTCAACCTCTTCGGCATCCAGACCATGCGTGCCAGACCGCCATCGCCGACCAGAAACTTCCTCTGAGTAATGTTGTACTTACTGTGGCCGAGGAATCCCGGTGACTGCGCCCCACCGCCCACGGAACCCGCCAGCGTCGTAAACTTCATGCCGCAGGGGGTCATTCCACTATAATCACGATCAACGGTCATGATGCCGTTGGCCATCGGCAGCACAGCCGCGATACATTCGCAGCAGCCGCACGTGGTCATCGGATCAACCATGAGGCTGTAGAAGCTTACATTGTTGACCTTCTGTCTCGAGGCCTTGTAGACAAAGTCGTTTGCGCCCTTAAACTGTCCGTAACGGGCGTCGAGCACTTCTCCCTTCTGGATAGGCTGATTGGGACCTTCGGGATTGATCTCGTACGAGGCACGGCAGTCCAGCCAGTTATAGGCACCGCAGAGCCCTGTCCGCTCAGGAGCGACAACACAGACATGGCTGGGCGCGAACGACTGGCACAGAGTGCATGAATAGAAGGTATCCACCGACTCGTCCGTCATGTTCTCCACTCTGGCATCACGGTGATTGTAGGATGCCCTCGCCTGTTCGAGGATCTCCTTGACCTTGGGCTCGTCCGTGTAGATCTTCACCTGAATCTTGTCAAAGATTGCTCCGAAGTCCTGGTGGTACTTGGCATGAATGATCTTGCCGATGTGTTCCAGCTTAAAGCCTTTCTCAACTGCCTGCTTGGAGATACGAATCCAGGCTATGTCCCTCTGCCCTATGTGCATGATACCCTGGGCCTGGTTGATCAGATGGTGATTCTGCCGCTCAAGGATCGGCTCGAAATCTTCCTGGAAGTTGCGACCGGCAACCTCAGCCACCATCGCGAAGTGGAGCCGGGTGCCCGCCTGAACATTGCCTACGTCAGGTCCGATCACTTCTACCCTGCCGTCTTCAACCTCTTCCATGCGCCTCGTCGTGGTCCATTCAACCGCGACTGTTTTCCCGCCGCCCATCTCGAGATAGATATCCTCGCCTCTCACACGCTCGCCTTCGAACGCCGGTCCGTAAGAGACAGGCACAGGCACTTTTGCAACCTGCACCTTCAAGCCTCTCACTTCCACTGCCTTCTGGACGATGTGATCGTGTGGAATGTTTGATACAACATGTTCATACGTACAGATACCCGTGGGCAGCACTTCCGGGATGGGCGTGTCAGCGATGGCCGGGAAGCCCCAGTTGATGCACCCTGCCGCATTGGCATACCACTCGTCGGTGACCTCACCCAGAGCCATGACAAAGGCATACGTTCTGTCTTTGTTGTAGATAAGATTCTTTCTGAAGTCGCCCGGTTTGACTCCACCGAATGCCATGGCAACACGGCACGCAAAGCCTATGGCAAAAACTGCCTGGTAAATATCAGGACCGAAGGAGACAAGTCTTGTGGGCCAACCCACCTGCACGCCAGCCTCCACGAGCTGTTCCGAGAAACGCTTTCCATTGTTCTCGGCACACATGAACACGTACAGATTTTTTTCCTGG
>Ga0335070_10009871_pt1 | contig 11167 bp, 12 predicted proteins | sample Lox_Sample_13_FD_206722 | JGI IMG/M metagenome (GOLD analysis project Ga0335070, IMG submission 206722) | Soil microbial communities from Loxahatchee National Wildlife Refuge, Florida, United States - Lox_Sample_1.3 | ecosystem: Environmental > Terrestrial > Soil > Wetlands | place: USA... | reverse complement strand
CGGCTTCGCGCTCGAGACCGGAGACGCGGTCGCGGGCGCACAGGCCAAGCTCAAGAGCAAGCAGCTCGACCTCGTCGTGGCGAACGACGCCGCCGAGCCCGGCTCGGGCCCGGAGGTGCCGACGAACCGCGTCACCATCGTCTCGCGGACCGGCGTCGAGCCGCTGCCGCTGCTCGAAAAGATGGAGGCCGCCGAAGTCATCCTGGACCGGGTGCAGGTGTTAATTTCCGGCCGTGGCTGATCCGCGTCGCCGGTATCTCGAGCAGCTGATGGAGCTAGGGGAAACGGACCTGGTCCTCGAGAGAGGGCAGGGGTTGGCGGCAGAGCGTCAGACCAGTTCCCAGACGGCAAGTCCAGCAGTGGTTCCCAGCCCCAAGAGGGCGGAGGCAGACCACACCGCGGCCCCGGTCAAGGTGAAGCCGAAGGCGGCGGAGGCCGCGCCGCCGCTGCCCGCCGGGATCTCGGTCGAGGCGCCGGCCGGCGGCGACGATCTGTTCGCCGCGGACCCGCTCCGCGCATGCGCCACGCTCGACGCGCTGGTCCCCATCATCGACGCGTGCCGCAAGTGCCAGCTCGGTCACTCGCGCCTCCACAGCGTGCCGGGGGAGGGCGACCCCAGGGCCGGAATGGTCGTGGTGGGCGAGGCGCCCGGCGCGACCGAGGACGAGACGGGACGGCCGTTCGTGGGGCGGGCAGGCCAGCTGCTGAACGACATCCTCAAGGCGATCGGCCTGAAGCGGGAGGACGTCTTCATCTGCAACGTCCTCAAGTGCCGGCCGCCGGGGAACCGCGACCCGGAGCCGCTTGAAGTCGCCGCCTGTTCGCCGTATCTCCATCGGCAGCTGGAGCTCCTCGGCCCGCGGGTGATCCTGGCGATGGGCCGGCCCGCGGCGCACGCGCTGCTCGGCAGCAACGCGTCGCTGAACGAGCTGCGCGGCAAACTACACCGCTACCGGGGCATCCCGACGATCGTGACGTACCACCCGGCAGCGCTGCTCAGAAACCCCCACTGGAAGCGTCCGACCTGGGATGACGTCCGTATCGCACGCCGGATCTACGACGGCGAAAGAGCCTGACGTCTTCGGCGGCCGCCAGCCGCCGTACGTCGTCGAAGCGGAGCAGGCGGTCCTGGCGGCGATGCTGCTGGACGCCGAGGCGGCGCTCTCCGGCGCCGCGCTGCTCGACGATTCGATGTTCTACCGCGAGGGGCATCGGCGCCTGTTCCGCGCGATGAAGGCCATCATCGAGCGCGGCGGCGTCGTGGACCCGGTGACCCTCAAGGAAGAGGTGGACCGCCGCGGCGAGATGGAGGCGGTCGGCGGGATCGAATACCTCTCCTACCTCCTCGACGTCGTGCCGACGGCGGCGAACCTCGATTACCACGCGAAGATCGTCCGCGACAAGGCGATGCTCCGCCGCCTCATCGAGGCCGCGACGGGGATCGTCCAGGAGGCGTACGAGGGCAAGCGCCTGGCCGACGAGGTCCTCGACAGCGCCGAGCAGCGGATCTTCGAGGTCTCCGAGACGCGGAAGACCGAGGGGTTCGTGCGCCTCAAGGAGCTGCTGTGGCCGACGATGGAGCGCATCGAATCGCTCCACGCCGGCGGCCAATCGATTACCGGCGTCGCCTCCGGCTTCAAAGACTTGGACGACAAGACGGCGGGGTTCCAGCAGGCGGACCTGGTCATCGTGGCCGGGCGTCCTGCCATGGGCAAGACGGCGTTCTGCCTCAACGTGGCCCAGCACGCCGCCATCGAGAAGAACGTGCCGGTGGGGATTTTCAGCCTCGAGATGTCGAAGGCGCAGCTGGTCCAGCGGCTGCTGACGGCGGAGGCCCGGGTGGACGCGCACCGGCTCCGGCAGGGGATGCTCAAGGACGCCGACTACGCGCTGCTGGCGCGGGCCGCCGGCCTGCTGTCGTCGGCGCCGATCTGGATCGACGACAGCGCCGCGCTCACGCCGCTCGAGCTGCGGTCCAAGGCGCGGCGCATCAAGGCGGAGCAGAACATCGGCCTCCTGATCGTCGACTACCTCCAGCTGATGCGCTCGCCGGAGCAGGCGGAGAACCGGGTGCAGGAGATCAGCGCGATCTCGCGCGCGCTCAAGGCCCTGGCCAAGGAGCTGAACGTTCCGGTCATCGCGCTGTCGCAGCTCTCGCGCGCGCCGGAACAGCGCGGCGGCGAGCACCGGCGGCCGCAGCTCTCCGACCTGCGCGAGTCGGGCGCGATCGAGCAGGACGCCGACGTCGTCCTGTTCGTCTACCGCGAGGAGATGTACTCCGGCATCGAGGATCCGAAGACCGGCGCCAACATCGAGGGGCAGGCCGAGGTGATCATCGGGAAGCAGCGCAACGGTCCCACCGGCACCATCAAGCTGCACTTCCACAAGGCATACACCCGGTTCGACAACTACAGTCCGCGCGACACCGAGGACCAGGGGAATGGCCGCTAAGGCGCATTCGGTCTTCCGCTGCACCGAGTGCGGAGCCGAGCAGCCGAAGTGGACTGGCAGGTGCGACGCCTGCGGGGAGTGGAACACGCTGGTGGAGGAAGTCGCCCGGCCGGCCGCGAAGCGGACGCACGGACGCGCGGGCGCACGGACGCACGGCGGTGGCCCGGGCGCCGTGCCGGTGCGACTGGGCGATCTCTCGCCCGAGGCCGTCCCGCGCTACCGCACCGGGCTGGCGGAGTTCGACTACGTGCTCGGCGGCGGGATCGTGCCCGGGTCGCTGGTGCTGGTCGGGGGCGAGCCGGGCATCGGGAAATCCACGCTGCTGCTCCAGTGCGCGGCCCGGCTCGAGGCAGCCGGCATCCCGACGCTGTACGCCTCCGGCGAAGAGTCCCCCGACCAGGTGCGCCTCCGCGCCGACCGGCTGGAGGAGCCCGCCGGACGGGTCCACGTGCTGGCGGAGACGGTGCTGGAGCGGGTCATCGACCAGGCCGTCGCGCTGGACGCCAAGGTGCTGGTGGTGGATTCGATCCAGACCGCGTACACGGCCGACCTCGAGGGTGCCCCGGGCAACGTCGGCCAGGTGCGCGAGTGCGCCGCGCGGCTGATGCGGTACGCCAAGGAGTCCGGGCCCTCGGTGCTGCTGGTGGGCCACGTGACGAAGGGCGGCGGGATCGCGGGGCCGAAAACGCTGGAGCACATCGTCGACACGGTGCTGTACTTCGAGGGCGAGGGATCGCTCGACCACCGGATCCTTCGCGCCACCAAGAACCGGTTCGGCGGCGTGGACGAGATCGGCGTCTTCGAGATGACCTCGGCGGGGCTGGTGCCGGTGGCGAATCCGTCCGCGGCCTTCCTGGCGGCGCGGCACGCCGGCATCTCGGGGAGCGCGGTCACCGCGCTGATGGAGGGCACGCGCCCGATGCTGGTCGAGATCCAGGCGCTGGCCTCCCGCGCGGGCTTCGGCACGCCGCAGCGGGTCAGCGCCGGGCTGGACCACCGCCGTCTCGCGGTGCTGCTGGCCGTGCTCGAGCGGCGCGCGTCGCTCCCGTTCGGCGACCTGGACGTGTTCGTGAACGTCGTGGGCGGCGTGCGCCTCTCGGAGCCGTCGAGCGATCTCGCCATCGTCGCCGCCCTCATTTCCAGCGTGCGCGACCGCGCGCTCCCCGCCGACGCGCTCTTCCTCGGCGAGGTGGGTCTCGGGGGCGAGGTCCGGGCGGTGGCCGGGGCGGAGCGCCGGCTGGCGGAGGCGGTGCGGCACGGGTTCCGGCGCGCGTTCGTCGGCTCGCGCACCGCGCTCAAGCAGCCGGATCACGGGATCGAGCTGGTGCGCGTCGAGCACCTGGGAGAGCTGGCCCATCGCCTCGCCGCCTGACGCCGGCGCCATCATCGTGGCCGCCGGACGGGGCGCCCGGGCGCGGCACGGCGCGTCGGAGGAGCCGAAGCAGCTGCGCCCCGTCGCCGGTACGCCGATGCTGCTGCGGGCCATCCGCCCGTTCGCCCGCCACCCGCGCGTCGGTCCCATCGTCGTGGTCCTGCCGCCCGCCGTGGCGGCCTCGCCCCCGGACTGGCTGCGCGCACTGCTCTCGGACCGGCTGATGGTCGCGGCCGGCGGCGAGGAGCGGCAGGAGTCCGTCGCCAACGGCCTGCGGAGCCTCCCGCCCGGGCCCGCGCTGGTCCTGGTCCACGACGCCGCGCGGCCCTTCGTCGCCGCGGAGGTGATCGACCGCGTGCTCGCGGTGGCGGCGCTCGGCGCTGCGGCGGTGCCCGGCGTTCCCCTCTCGGACACGGTCAAGGAGACCGACACGGCGGGCCTGGTCGTGCGCACCGTGCCGCGCGAGCGCCTGGTCGCGGTGCAGACCCCGCAGGCCTTTCCGCGGGCGATGCTCGAGACGGCGCACCAGCGGGCGAAGAGCGACGGCACGGCGGCGGCCACCGACGACGCGACGCTGTGCGAGCGGCTCGGGCATCCGGTGCGCGTCGTGGCCGGGAGCCCCTGGAACATCAAGATCACGACCGCCGAGGATTTCGCCCTCGCGGACGCGCTGGCCGCCGCGGAGGGAATACCGTGATCGCGTTCCGGACGCCGCAGGAGATCTCGGCCGCGCTGCCGGCGGTCGTGACGCACCTGGCGCGCCGCGGCATCATCGCGTACCCGACGGAGACCGTGTACGGCCTCGGCTCCATCACCTCGGCGGCCGCCGTCGAGCGGCTGGCCGCGCTCAAGGGGCGGGAGCCGGGCAAGCCGTTCCTCCTCCTGGTCGCCAGCCGGCGGATGCTGCAGGGCGTCGGGCTGCGGCTCACCGACGCGGCGGAGCGCTTCGCGGCAGCGTTCTGGCCCGGGCCCCTGACCCTCGCGTTGCCGGGAGGGGAGAATGTGCTCCCCGACGCGTTGCGCGGCCCCGAAGGAGGGATCGCGGTGCGCTGGACATCGCACGCCGGGGCGGCGGCGCTCATCCAGACGCTCGGCTCGCCCATCACCTCGACGAGCGCCAACCGCCCGCGCCAGCCCGCGCTGATGAATGCACCCGCCATCGAGCGGGGCTTCGCGGAGGCCGTCGGCGAGCGCACCCTGCTGGTGCTCGACGCCGGCCCGCTGCCGCCGTCGCCGCCTTCCACCCTGGTGGACTGCACGGGCAGCACGGCGAAGCTGGTCCGCGAGGGCGCCATCCCGGCGTCGCGCCTGCAGGCCATCGTCCCCACGCTGGTGGCGTAGCCCGTGAAGGTGCTCTTCGTCTGCACGGGCAACATCTGCCGGAGCCCGATGGCCGAGGCCATCGCGCGGCAACTGCTCGAGCGGCGCGGCGCGACGGGGATCTCGGTCGCGTCCGCCGGCACGGCGGCCTGGGACGGCGCCCCGGCCTCCGAGGGCGCGTATCTCGTGGCGCTCGAGCGCGGGCTCGACGTCTCGGCCCACCGCGCGCGCCAGCTCACCACGGACCTCGTCACCGCCTCCGACCTGGTGCTCGGGATGAGCGCCCACCACGTCGAGCGCGCCCGCGCGCTGGGCGGTGAAGGGAAGAGCCATCTGCTCGGCACGTACGCCGGCGAGCCCGAGGCCTCCGCGCAGGTGGAAGATCCCTTCGGCGGCGACCTGGACGAGTACCGCCGGACCTTCACGCAGCTCGAGGCGCTGCTGACCGCAGCCGTGGAGCGACTCTCCGACCCCCGGGCCGATGCGAATCCGAGCCACGAGTAAGCTGCTCGCCGTCGTCGGCGATCCGGTCGCGCACTCCCTCTCGCCGGCGATGCACAACGCCGCCATCGCGGCGCTGGGGCTCGACGCGGTCTTCCTGGCGGTGCGGGCCGCTCCCGCGAACCTCGAGACGGTCCTCCAGGGGCTGCTGGCGGCCGGCGGCGCCGCGTGCATCACCGTGCCGCACAAGCGGGCCGCGGCGGACCTGCTCGACGAGCCGAGCGATCTGGTGCGGCGGACCGGCGCCTGCAACACCGTCTGGATGCACGACGGCGCGGTGGTCGGGGACATCACCGACGTCCGCGGCGTGGCCGCGGAGGCGCTGCGGTTGATGGACGGGCGGCCGGTGCGGCGAGCGCTGCTCCTCGGCACGGGCGGGTCGGCGCGCGCCGCCGCGGTCGCGATCGCCGACGCGTGGCCGGGCGCGGAGGTCGCGGTCGCTTCGCGGGACGGGGCGCGGGCCGCCGAGTTCGCGTCGTGGGCGGAGGGCGCGGGGGTGCGGTGCCGCGCGGCGTCCGGCGCGGACGAGCCGGGGGCCGATCTCGTCGCGAACGCGACGCCGCTGGGATTGCGGCCCGACGACCCGATGCCGCTGGCCGCCGCCGACCTGGACCGGGCGGCGCCGGCCGCGGTGCTCGACCTCGTCTACGCGCGGGGCGGCACCGCGCTGGTGCGCGAGGCGCGCGCGCGCGGGATCCGCGCGGCGGACGGGCGCGGCGTGCTGATCGCGCAGGGGGCCGCGGCGTTCCGCCTGTTCCTCGGCGTCGAGCCGCCGCTGGAGATCATGCGCGCGGCGGTAGAGGATGCTCTCCGGGCCTAGTATGTTGCCGATGGTGCGGGCGCTGGCGCTCGAGATCGAAGCCCTGGCGCTGCCCCAGGCCTGCCTGGGTTGCTCGCGCCAGCTGGCGGCGGCCGAGGAGCGGGAGGCCTGCTGCGTCCTGTGCCGCCACCGGATGCGGCGCATCGCGCCGCCGACCTGCGAGCGCTGCGGGCAGCCCCTGGACCGGTGGAGCGTGCGGTGGACGGAGCGCGGGGTCGCGCGCGCCGGCGCGGCGGAGGCCGCGACGCACTGCGAGTTCTGCGCCGCGTGGCCGGCGCAGCTGGCGTGGGCGGCCTCGGCCGTCTGGCTGGAGGATGGGCCGGCGCGGAACCTCGTGCTCGCGCTCAAGTACGGAGGATGGCGCATCGCCGCGACGCCGATGGCCGCCGTGCTCGTCGCCGCGTTGGGCGCCAGATTGCGCGGCGTGGATGCGCTCGTACCGGTGCCGCTCGGGCGGACGCGGCAGCGCGAGCGCGGCCACAATCAGGCGGCGCTGCTGGCGGACGCTATCGGCCGCGCCGCGGACCTGCCGGTGCTGGACGGCGCGCTGCGGCGCGCGCGGGACACGGCGACGCAGACCAGGCTCTCGCCGACGGGTCGCTGGGAGAACACGCGGGGCGCGTTCCTGCCCGGCGGCGAGGCCATGGGCGGCATGCATGTTGCACTGGTGGATGATGTTGTGACGACGGGCGCGACGCTGGGTGCGGCGGCCCAGGCGCTCGCCGAGCTGGGGCCGGCGTCCATCGGCGCGGTGACGTTCGCCCGCGCCCTCGTCCCCTCATGATGGACATTCAGACCGACGGAGGTTGACGGACATGGCCGTGCGCGTGGGAATCAACGGGTTCGGGCGGATCGGGCGTCTGGTGCTGCGGGCCGCGCTGAAGAAGCGCACCAACCTGGACATCGTGGCGGTGAACGACATCACCGACACCAGGACGCTGGCCCACCTCTTCAAATACGATTCGGTGCACCGCGCGTTCGACGGCGAAGTGACGGCGGGCGCCGACCACCTCCTCATCAACGGCAAGAAGATCCTCGTCACCGCGGAGAAGGACCCGGCGAAGCTGCCGTGGAAGGACCTCGGCGCGACGCTGGTGGTCGAGTCCACCGGCAAGTTCACCGACAAGGAGAAGGCCGGTGCGCACTTCGTCGCCGGGGCGAAGAAAGTCATCATCTCGGCGCCGGCCAAGGGCGAGGACCTCACCGTCGTGATGGGCGTCAATCACGACAAGTACGACCCCGCCAAGCACCACCTGATCTCCAACGCTTCCTGCACGACCAACTGCCTGGTGCCGGTGGTGAAGGTGGTGCGCGAGGCGTTCGGGTGGGTGCGCGGCTACATGATCACCGTGCACTCCTACACCAACGACCAGAACGTCCTCGACTTCCCGCACAAGGACCTGCGGCGTGCCCGCGCCGCCGCGCTCAGCATCATCCCGACCACCACCGGGGCGGCGAAGGCCACCGGCCTGGTGATCCCCGAGGTGAAGGGGAAGATCGACGGCGTGTCGCTGCGCGTGCCCACGGCCGACGTGTCCTCGGTCAACCTGATCGTGCAGGTCGAGAAGGCGACGACTCCCGCCGACGTCAACGCGGCGTTCAGGCAGGCCGCCGCGGCGGGCCCGCTGAAGGGCATCCTGGACGTGTGCGACGCGCCGCTGGTCTCGTCGGACTTCATCGGCAACCCGTTCTCGTCCATCGTGGACGCGATGAGCACCGCGGTGGTGGACGGCACGATGCTCCAGGTGTCGTCCTGGTACGACAACGAGTGGGGCTACTCGATGCGCTGCGTGGACCTCATGGAGCTCGTGGCGGCGAAGCTATGATCGCGAAGCTCACGATCGAGAACCTCGACCCCGCGGCGGTGCTGGGCCGCCGCGCGCTGGTGCGCGTGGACTTCAACGTCCCGGTCAAGGACGGCAAGGTCACGGACGAAACGCGCATCCGCGCCGCCATGCCGACGATCGAGGACCTCAAGGACCGCGGGGCGCGGATCGTCCTGCTCTCGCACCTCGGCCGCCCCAAGGGCGGGGTGCCGGAGCCCAAGTACTCCCTGAAGCCGGTCCAGGCGGTCCTCGAGCGCCTGCTCGGCATGCCGGTCACCTTCATCGAGGACCCGGCTTCGCCCGCGGCGGTGGAAGCGACGCGCCACCTGCCGCGCGGCGCCGTCGCGCTGGTGGAGAACACGCGGTTCGTGAAGGGCGAGGAGACGAACGACGCGGCGGCGGCGCAGCTGTTCGCGGCGCTCGGCGACTTCTACGTGAACGACGCGTTCGGCTCGGCGCATCGGGCCCACGCGTCGACCGAGGCCGTCGCCCACCTCCTCAAGCCCGCGGTCGCGGGCCTGCTGATGGAGAAGGAGCTGGAGTACCTGGGCGGCGCGCTGACCAATCCCAAGCGGCCGTTCGTGGCGGTGCTGGGCGGCGCCAAGATCTCGGGAAAGATCGACGTCATCCAGAACCTCCTCCCCAAGGTGGACCGGATCCTGATCGGCGGCGCCATGGCCTGCACGTTCTTCCGCGCCAAGGGCGGCAAGACCGGAACGAGCCTGGTCGAGGAGGACCGGCTCGAGATGGCGAAACAGGTGCTCGCCAAGGCCGGCGACAAGCTGGTGCTGCCGGACGGCGGGGTTGTCGCGCAGGGGCTGGACAAGCCCGATACGCGCCGCCAGGTCGCCTGGAACGCGGTACCCGACGGGTGGGGGATGTACGACATCGACCCGGGGACCGTCGCGCGGTTCGGAAAGATCATCGGCGACGCGAAGACGGTGGTGTGGAACGGACCGATGGGGGTGTTCGAGACGCCGCCGTTCGACGCCGGAACGACGGCCGTCGCGCGGGCGCTGGCGGACGCGACCGCCAAGGGCGCCATCACGGTGGTGGGCGGCGGCGACTCCGCCGCGGCGGTCGAGCAGGCGGGGCTCGCCGCGAAGGTGAGCCACGTCTCGACCGGAGGAGGCGCCAGCCTCGAGTTCCTCGAGGGGAAGGTCCTGCCCGGCGTCGCGGCGCTCGACGACCGTCGCCCGTGACGCGCACTCTGTTCGCCGCGAACTGGAAGATGCACCACGGGCCTGCCGCGGGGCGGGCCCTGGTGCGCGCGGTCCTGGCGCGCTGCCGGACGCTCGAGGGCCGCGACCTGCTCTTCTTCCCGCCAGCGCCCTCCCTGGCCGCGGTGGTCGAGGAGGCGAGGGGACGCCGCGACGTGGCCGTCGGCGTCCAGAACATCCACTGGGAAGCGAAGGGCGCCTTCACCGGCGAGGTCTCCGCGGGCATCGCGGCGGAGGCGGGCGCCACCTGGGCCCTGGTGGGTCACTCGGAGCGGCGGCACAAGTTCGGGGAGACCGACGAGCAGAGCGGGAAGAAAGTCCGCGCGGCGTTCTCCGCGGGTCTCTCGCCGATGCTGTGCGTCGGCGAGCTGATCGAGGAGCGGCGCGCCGGCCGGACGGAGGAAGTGGTCCTGCGCCAGCTCGAAGCGGGGCTCGGCGGGCTCGATGCAGCGGCCACGGCGCGCGTCGTCATCGCCTATGAGCCGGTCTGGGCCATCGGGACGGGGGTGAACGCCACCCCGGCCGATGCCGCCGCGGTGCATCGGACGATCCGTGCCTGGCTCCGGAGCCGCACGCCCGCCGCGGCCCGCGCCACCGTGCTGTACGGCGGCTCGGTGAGTCCCGACAACGCCGCCGGCCTGCTGGCCCAGGAGGAGATCGATGGGTTCCTCGTGGGAGGGGCGAGTCTGGAGGCGGAGTCGTGGCTCCGGATACTCGAGACGGAAAGGCGTGAGAGGTGAGAGGGCGAGAGACGTGAGAAGGCGAAGTAGAGGTGAGAAGACAAGGTGAGGGGTGAGAGGTTCGTCTCACCCCTCACGCTTTTTCCCCTCTCGCGTCTCACTTTGCCCCCTCACGCTCTGTGCCTTCTCACTTCTCACCCCACAAGTTGACCCACACCGCCCGCTCCCGATACATTCCTCCTCGCATGTACACGTTCTTCCTGATCCTGCTCATCCTCGACGCCGCCGTCCTGGCGGCCGCCGTCCTGCTGCAGTCGGGGCAGGGAGGCGGGCTGGCCGCGTCGTTCGGCGGGGCGTCGTCCACCGACGCGTTCGTCGGGAACCGCCAGGCCGCGACACTCCTGACCAAGGCGAGCTGGTGGGGCGGAGGCGTCTTCCTCGCTCTCTGCTTCATCCTCTCGATGCTGTCGTCCCGCACCGCGCAGCCGCGCTCGGTCTTCCAGCAGCAGCAGACCCAGGAAGCGCCCGCGCCGTTGGCTCCGCTGCCGCTCCAGAACGCGCCCGCCAGCCAGGCGCCGGCGCGAACGCAGCCGCAGCCGCCCCTTGGCAATTCCAAGGCTCCGGCCCGCTAGAGGTGAACGACCGACTCTCACCCGCCTACGTCCTCCTCGAAGACAGCACGTGGTACCGGGGCGCCGCGAGCGCCCCGTTTGACGCTGCGGCGGCCGAAGTGGTCTTCACGACCAACATGAGCGGCTACCAGGAGGTGTTCACCGACCCCTCCTACGCCGGGCAGATCGTCGTGATGACGGCGCCGATGATCGGGAACTACGGCGTCAACCAGGAAGACTTGGAGTCCCAGGCCCCACAGGTCGCGGGGATCGTCGTGCGCGAGCTCTCCCGCGAGGCCTCCTCGTGGCGGGCGACCGGCACGCTCCACGGCTGGCTCGGCGGCCACGGCGTTCCGATCGTCACCG
>Ga0335070_10009870_pt1 | contig 11167 bp, 7 predicted proteins | sample Lox_Sample_13_FD_206722 | JGI IMG/M metagenome (GOLD analysis project Ga0335070, IMG submission 206722) | Soil microbial communities from Loxahatchee National Wildlife Refuge, Florida, United States - Lox_Sample_1.3 | ecosystem: Environmental > Terrestrial > Soil > Wetlands | place: USA: Florida... | reverse complement strand
CACCTCCGGTGACTGCGAGTCTGAGCACGATGACTATGCTCGGGGGTCGAACATCGGTTGTCTATTGGCCTTTGGGCCAATGCGGAGGAGCTCTTCTTTGGTTTCGTGAGATCAAGTTTCAGCGGTTGGACGCGCCGACGATTAGGGGGACAGGCGCAGGTGTCGCGCCCCGGGGGTCACTCGGAGCGGAAACAACCCTGCATCCGGGGACGGGGCTGCTGAGGGGAAGAACGTGGCACCAACGGGACACCGAGGTGGCGTCCCATTGGCGCCGCGCGTGTTCGATCGACTAAAGGGCAGCCTTCACGGCCGGGTCGAGAGCCTCGACGGTCGCTTTGGCGCGGCGCTCCTTGACGATGGCCGCAGTGGCTTCCTTCACCTTCGCCTCACGGAACCTGTCAAGAACCACGTCCTTGACCTCGTCGTACGGCACCGGTCCGGCCGGCCGTGTGGCATCGACCCTGAAGACCCAGTAGCCGAACTTTCCGCGCAGCACCTTGGAGACGTCGCCGGGCTCGAGCTTGGAAACATCCCCGAGCTGGGGAACCGTTGAGGCCACGAAGCCGGCGTCCATCCAGCCGAGCTCGCCGCCCTTCCCCTTCGACATGTCGTCGGAGAGGTCGCGGGCGACCTTGCCGAAGTCCTCGCCGGCCAGGACGCGCCGCTCGGCCTCGGTGGCACGGGCCTTGGCTTCGGCATCCGCCTTCTCGCTGATCCCCGGAGGGGCGTTGACGAAGATACCGCTGATCTTCAGCTGCGCGAAGTGGCGGAAGTCCTCGTTGTGCGCTTCGTAGTAGGCCTTCGCATCCGCCTCCCTGACGTTCACCGTTGGAGCAACCTTGTCCGTGACGTAGAGCTTGGCGAGCTGCCGGCGGGTGGCGGCCTGGACCACATCATCCGCAGTGGCACCGATCTTCTTGAGGGTATCCAGAAAGGCCGCCCGACCGCCGAGCTGGGCCTTGACCGACTCAAGCCCCTGGTTGACCAGCTTCTCCGTGACCAGGATCCCCGCCTCGCTTGCCTCCTGTGCGAGCAGCACATCGGCGATCAACCCATTGACGGCCGCACGCGTCACCTTCGCGGCGTCGCCGGCGAGCGCGGGTGTGTCCGAGGTCACCTTGTACTTTGCGACGGCGAGCTCCCCGGCCGAGATCGAAACGCCGTTGACCTTCAGAACGACCTGGGCGCTTGCCGTGACCGCGAGGAGCATCGCCACAACCAACGTCATCACAGCCGTCTTCAGACGCATGACGCCACCTCCTGTGGGCACGGAGCATACCCTGAGTCCGCCTCCGCACGCAACGCCCGCAACTCCCCCGGGAGGACACAACCCGGTCTGACGGGACGCCTCAGGCCTGTCTGCCGCTATCGGCCCTCCCCGGCTGGGGAGGGCTCGCCGGTCTTCGCCGCCTGCCGCATCACCTGAATCAGCGTGGTCGCGAGCACCAGCGCCACCGGGCCGATGAAGATCCCGAGCAGGCCGAACGCCGCGAGACCGCCGAACACCCCGAGGAACACGACCAGGGTGGAGAGTTCCTCCCCTCCCCGGATCAGAAACGGCCGCAGGACGTTGTCGGCGAGGAACGAGGCCACGACCACGCCCCAGGCGAGGAGGAAGATGGCGGAGCCGTGACGGTCGGCCGCCCACAGGTAGATGGCGCCGGGGAGCCAGACGATGGCCGTGCCGCCGACAGGCAGCAGCGAGAGTATGGCCATGGCGGTCCCGGCGAGGGCCGGCGACGGCAGTCCGGCGATCGCCCAGCCGATCCCGCCGGTGAGACCCTGAGCGACCGCGCACAGCAGCGACCCGCGGAAGATCGCCGCGAGCATGGACTGCAAGGAGCCGCTCATCCGCTGCCTGCCGGCCTGGTCGGTCGGAAGAAGCTCGAAGAGCGCCCTCGCCATCTCCTTCCCGTCCTTGAAGAAGAAGAACAGCAGGAAGATCACCATCACGAACGTGAGGATGGCGTCGAAGGCGCCGAGCACCAGCTTGCCGCTCGCCCCGGCGATAACTTTCGAAGCCTTGGTCACGAACCCGGACGCAAGCTTCTGGAAGTCGTCGGGTGACATTCCGACGCGGGTCTGGACCCGGTCCAGAACGTTGGCAACCTGGGGGAGCGCAATGAAGTCGGCGTAGGAGCGGATGTTCATGGAACCGAGCTTGGCCGAGACCTTGTTCGCCACGTCGATCGCTTGGCTCGCGAGCACGCCGGCGAAAAGCCCGCCGGGCAGGAGGACGATGAGGGCGATCGCCAGCGTGAGCAGCGCGGCAGCGAGGCTGCGGTGCTTCGGCATCCTGCGCTCGAGCCAGGCCCACGGCACCTGGAAAGCCACGGCGATGATGACGGCCCACGCGATGGCGGCCAGGAACGGCGTCAGGATCTTGTAGCAGAGATACCCGATGACCAGCGCCGCGAGTGCGAGGAAGATGATGGTGTAGGTTCGCTTGGTGGTGGTTGGCTCCATGGATGTCCCCCTCCCGAGGCACGGACGCGGCCGTGTGGTTCGCCTTGAGTTACCGGGATGGTAACACCACGCTCTGCGTGGCAGGGTGACCCCGCAGCCGTGGATTCAAGCGAGGCAGGCGCGAGACTGCCCTGGGATAGAATCCGGTACAGCAGCTCACGTCGATCTGAACTCTCGGACCTTGGAGCGAGATATGAATGGATGCGCTGCCGTTCCAAAAGCCACACAGGCCGAGTTGCGACCCCGGCGCACGCACACGGATCTGTTAGTGGCCCTTCTGCTAGTGGCCGTGACCCTCCCGAGCGCGTACGCGCAAGCACCGCCGGGCGACACGTCGCAGGCGCAGGTTCCTGCCGTGACAAATCAAGGGGCGTCCCCACAAGCACTGCAGGTGGCCCCTGCGCACCCGGCCGAGGCTGCCGAGCTTGTGGTGAACGACCGCCCGGTGGCGACCTTCCGTGCGTGGGTTGGGCCACGAAGTCCCCGTGAGCGCGCCGAAGGCGCTCTCAAGCGAATCGAGGACCTCGTAGGTGAGCGCGTTGGATCGACGGTCACCGCCCGCAAGGAGCCTGAGGGCATGCTGGTCCTGATCGGGCAAATGCCAGTGTTCCTGATCGCCCCGAATGACCTCGATCCTCTCACGGATGAGACGCTCGATCAGGCAGCGGCGCGCGCGGTCTCGCACCTGCAGTTAGCGTTCAACGAGGAGCGCGAGCAGCGCAGCACCTCCGCCCTCCTCTACGCGGGCGCGCTGAGCCTCGGCGCGACGCTCATCTTCGTCCTCTTGATGCGCTGGCTGCTGGCCGGGCGACGCGCGGTCCTGCGCCGGCTGGTCGGGGACCGGGCCGAGCGATTGCACGAGATCGGAGTCGCAGGGTTCACCTTCGTGCAGAAGGGGCAGGTCACGAGGCTGTTGCGGGGCGTTGTCGGCCTGCTGTCCCTGGCGATCGGTTTCTTCCTCACCTACGTGTGGCTGGCCTTCGTGCTCCGCGAGTTCCCGTACAGCCGCCCGTGGGGCGAGGCGCTGGGCTCCTTCCTTTTCACGACCTTCAAGAACCTGGGTGTGGGCATTCTCCAGGCCGTACCGAAGCTCTTCGTGGTTGTGGTCATCGTCTTCCTGGCGCGGGTGGTGGCGCGGCTGGCGGTCAGCTTCTTCGATGCTGTGTACAGGGGCGAAGTGGAGGTGGCGTGGCTGCCGGCGGAGAGCGCCAAGCCCACCAAACTGATCGCACTCGTCCTGATCTGGATGATTGCAATCGCGGTGGCGTACCCGTACCTCCCAGGGAGTGGCACGGACATCTTCAAGGGCCTGTCCGTCTTTCTCGGTGTGCTCGTCTCCCTGGGCTCGTCGGGGCTCGTGAACCAGGCGATGGCCGGAATCAGCCTGATGTACTCGCGCGCGTTGAAGCCTGGGGACTACGTGCTGGTGAGCGGCACCGAGGGGACCGTGACGAGCTTCGGACTGCTCGCCATAAAGATCATGACGCCCAGGCAGGAGGAGGTGACGATCCCGAACGCGGTGGTCGTCGCGAACCTCACCACCAACTACTCGCGGCCGGGCAACAAGGATGGGGTGGTCCTCCACACCAATGTGACGATCGGCTACGACGCCCCATGGAGGCAGGTGCACGCGATGCTCCTGGCCGCGGCAGAGAAGACGCCTGGCCTGCGCCGCGAGCCCAAGCCGTTCGTGTGCCAGCGCAGCCTCTCCGACTTCTACGTCGAATACGAGATCAACGCCTGCATGGAGGACCCGCACGACCGAATCGCCGTGCTGTCCTCTCTGAACACGAACATCCAGGACGCGTTCAACGAGCACGGTGTTCAGATCATGTCACCGCACTTCGTGGTGCAGCCGGACAAGGCCGTGGTCGTGCCCAAGGAGAATTGGGCGCCGCCCCCCGCCAGATCCGACTGAGGCGCGCCGGACGCCCGAGAGGAGCTGCTGCGCGGGTATCGTGGCCAGCGGGAGGTTCTCGGCGCCGCCGGATCCCCGCGGCGTGAAGAGGAACACGCCCACCGTGAGCGTCCGCTTCGCCTGCCAGTCACCGTCGTCAATCCAGAACCAGTTCTCGCAGCGAAGCGCGACGCGAAGAGCGGCCGTCGGCTTCTCGTTGACGGTGTGAGCTCGTGCGACGCCCCGCTGGCCCTCCGAGGGAGTGTTTTCGGACAAGGGTGGCGCAGAAGCGCCTCCAGCGTCCAGCCAGCAGGCGGACTTGCGCGGGAGCGATGAGTTGTTTCATCATCATGCCATGCCAAGGTCAGGGCCTTTGGCCAGCGTGAGGATGACGCGCGGTCAGAGGAGGTTTTGATGGCCCAGGGGCCCCCCACCACGGCCGACCCTCGCGTCGACCTGGCCGAGCGTCGCACGAGGATGGCGGTCTTTCGGACCACGCTCGCTCTCGATCGGACTACGCTGGCCTGGATTCGAACCACCCTGACCATGGCGACGTTCGGTTTCGGAATGGTGGGGTTCTTCCGTTCGCTACGGGAGTCGCATCCCAGTGCGGAAACCATCCGGCTGCACGAAGGCGCCATCGGCTTCGGCAAATCGCTCATCGTCCTCGGAATCGCCGCGACACTCCTTGCGGGCGCTTCGCACCTCCGGGCGCTGCGCAGGCTGAGGAGGAACGAGGTGCCGGTCCTGACCCGCTGGCCGTCGAGCGTGACTGTCGCTCTGCTCTTTGCGATCGCAACGCTTGTCGGTCTCTGGTCGTTGTTTGTTCGTTGAGCGACCGCAGTGTTTCGGTGAGGTGCTCCCGGGACCGGTTTCGGGTTCGTCTGTTCGGCGGTCACTGACCGAGAGGATCACGACTCGAGGCTCTTCGCTTGGTCGCACACCGCGATCGACACATCGGCAGCCTTGCCGACCTGCGTTGGCACTTGGACCGCGCCAGGCCCCAAGGCGCGCTGCACCCTGTGCGGTAGCCGGGTGCGCGAGCGTGAGCCCCTCGAGCTCGCCCGGCTCCGCGCTTCTTCCCGCGGCTACTGCGCAGGTATGGTGACCAGCGGGAGGTTCTCGGCGCCGCCGGTGCTCACCAGCGTGAAGAAGAACATGACGGCCGTGAGCGCGCGCTTGGTCTGCCCATCACTGTCGTCAATCCAGAACCAGTAGCCGCGATAGGAGACGGCGGTATAGGCGTCCGCCGGCTTCTCCTTGCCGCTGTGAATCCGCACCACGTCCTGCCGGCTTTCCGACGGCGTGTTTTCCGACACGGGTACCGCGCGATGTTCGTTGAGGTGCGCCTCCGGGACGTCGACGTAGCTCGCGAAGGCCCCCAGGATCTGCAGCATGGAGCGGCTGTTGACCGCCAGCTCGTTTTCCGCCCCTCGGACCGGCGAATAGGTCAGCACGTATTTCTGCTGATCCGCGGGCAATTTGAGCAGGCGCTTGATTTCAGCCATCTTCTCCAGGATGTCGGGGGGCACGTCCTCGTTCCGGAAGAAAAGCACGGCGGCGGAGCCCTTGGCCTTGTCCGCCTCCACGCGCATCCCGAACGCGCCGGTGGTCTGCACTTCGCGCAGCAACTGCAGCGCGCGCTTGAACTCCGGGTCCGCGTCCCGCACGGCACCTCCGGTGACCGATCGGTTGCGCACACCGTTGAGCGACTCGACGGTCAGTGCGAGGATGAAATCCGCCGCATAGCCGGTCTGAAGCATGAAGAAGATGTTCTTCGGATCGATCGGCGTGATGAGTCCGTGCAGGAACTTCTCCCCGGTCATCGGCACGTAGGTGATGGTGGGACGGTCGGTGTAGATCGCTTGCCCGCCCACCGACAGGAAGTCGCCCTGGACCGCTCTCTCGGACGAAACCTGTCCGCCGACGTTCACGCCGGTCTGCAACGAGTAGCCGCTGACGATGGACGCCACGTCCACGAACACCGGCAGGTCCACGTAGCGGAGCTTGACGATGTTGAGGAGCGTCTGCTCCTTCCACGAGTTGGCGATGGCCGTGCTGTAGTCGAAGCGGTCCACCGCCACGGTCTTGGGACCGATGTGGGTGCAGCCGGCCAAGGCGAGCGCGCCGACGAGCGCGGCGGCGACGAGGCTTTGTGGGCGCTGGTTTTTCACTGTCCGGTCCTTTCTCTGGTTGTTGGCTGTTGCGCCGGTAAAGGCGCAGGCCACCCTCCGTCACCGGTTCTCTTCGAAGACTGCCTTCACCTTTCCCTTGCGGACCGCGCGGTCGAGGGCGGCGTGGTCCTTCTCGTTCTGGTCGGCGTAGGCCACCGAGAAGGCCGCGATGGCCCGGTCGAAGGCGTCGCTCTTGCCCATGTACCCGCTGAGCATGGCGGAGTTCCCGGCGCGAGCATGGGAGAGGGCGAGGGCCCTTGCGCACCATCCGGCGTAGATATCCATCTCGGCTTGGCCGAAGGTCTCCACCATGATGCTGATCTTCATGTCCCTCAGCTGGCGGAAGAAGTAGTCGCGCTTGGGTCCTTGGCTCCACCCGAGGAAGATGTCGCTGGCGGGCTGCATGAGCCGGTAGCCGTTCACCACGCGCTGGCCGTTGTTCGGGAAGACGCTCGGGCCCGCGTATGGCTCCAGGACCGAGGCGCGCGCCTCCTTGACCTGGAGGAACAGCGGGTCGCCCTCGCCAGCCGTGAAGAGGAGCACCCAGCAGGCGGTCCCGACGCTGCCGACCCCGACCACCTTGATGGCCGCGTCCCGGAGCTCGTAGCGGTCCAGCAGGGACTGGTAGGAACCGGGAAGGGTCGCGCGGTACGCTGCGAGCGTGTCATGGACGGCCTGCTGGACCTCACCCGGCGGATGGCCCTCGGCGTGGAAGATGGTCGGGAGCTGGTCCTTGATGACCGGTTTGTCCCCCTTGTGCTCCACGAGCTTCGGGAACATCTCCTCGCCGCGGCTCTTCGCCTGCTCCTGCGCGATGCGCTTGACGGCCCGCTTGCGGAGGTTGGGGTCGAGGCCCGCAATCAGCTCGTCCGCCCCCAGCGCCCGGTACCACAGCTCCAGCGTCTTCATCTGGCTGAACTCGGCCATGCCCTCGCGGTAGCTGCGGACGCAGGTCAGGACCACGTCCTTGGCCACGCTGTCCTTCAGGCCCTTGTCCCTGCACGCCACGACGAAGCTCGCGGCGAGGCGCTTGACGTCCCACTCCCAAGGTGCCGGGAGGGTCTCGTCGAGGTCGTTGATAGAGAAGATGATCTTCCGCTCCGGGGTGGCGAATCCGCCGAAATTGCAGAGGTGGGCGTCTCCACAGGCCTGCACGCGGATCCCGCTGGACGGCGTGGACGCCAGGTCGGCCGCCATCGTCAGCGCCGCCCCCCGGTAGAACGTGAACGCGGAGCGCACCATGCGCCCGTGACGGAGGGGCAGCAGGTCGGGCATGCGTCCCTTCTCCGCCTCCAGGATCAGTTCGACCGCGTCGCGCCGGTCGGAGGGGGCCTTCCAGGCGGCGTGTGCATCGCGGGGGCAGGCCGCCCGCAGGGCCTTGCCCGCGGCATAGTGGTCTGCCCGCGACCGCGGCTGGACAGGTCGTTTGTGGGACTCGGAACCCACTCGACCGGGCCGCCTCGACGATCTCACCGGGAGCTTCTCGCCTGCGCTCATTGGGGTACTCCTCCTATTCGCTTCGATCCACAACTGATCTCTGCTGCACAAAGCCCTCCTCCGCGATTGGCGGAGGGTGTGGATCTCCACCCGGTGTTTCCCCGGATGAATCCTTTCTCGACGCCCGGAGGGAAAGGGCGTTGTGCTTTTTCCCTCCGGCTGCGCGTATCGCTCAGTCCGAAACCGCCTTCCTGGCGGCGGCTTCCGCGCGAGCGGCATCCGCCTCCGCTTTGATGGCGGCTCCGATCGCCTTCACATCGACGGTGACCTTGACGATCTTGCCGGTGAAGGCGTTGTCGCGTTCCTTGTAGTCCGCGGTGACCGGCGTGGCGTCATCCACCCCGACGCCCGCCGTCTCGTCGGCCGAGAAGATCATCGCCTCGGTGCGCTCGATCCGGCCGCCGGCGACCTTCTCGCCGTTCACCAGGATCGTGGCAATGCCGCCCTTGCCGAGGCCGCCGCCGTCGTAGTCGAAGTCAATACGGATGGTGGCCTTGCCCGCCGCCACCGCGTGCGTGGCCGCGACCTTGAACTCCTGCAGCCCGAGGAAGTTGTAGGTGTAGGTCGGCTTTCCGTCCTTGAGGTACAGGCTCCAGCCGCCGAAGCGGCCCCCCTGGGCGATGATCACGCCGTTGGCGCCACCCTGCGGGATCTCGACGTCGGCGGTGATCGAGAGCGACCGGTTCTTGATGTTGATGAACACGTTCTCGCTCATCGAGTCCATCCCCGGGGAGAGCGTGAGCGACGTGCGGTCGCCCATGAGGTCCGGCCGTCCCGCGGAGGCCGCGCTGATGCGCTCGAAGACCCGGTCGTCTATGGGCAGCACGCGATACTTGGTCGCCTCCTGGATGAAGAGGTCCTGCATCTCCTTGAGCTTCGCCGGATCAGCCGCGGCCAGGTCGTTGGCGAGGCTGAAGTCTTTGGTCGTATCGTAAAGCTCCCACTTGTCATCCTGCAGCTTGCACCGGGGCACTCTTTCCCACGGTGCCCTGTGGATGGTCGCGGCATACCACCCGTCGTGATAGATGGCGCGATTGCCGAAGATCTCGAAATACTGGGTCTTGTGCGGGCTCTTCGCAACGGGCTGGTCGAACGAGTACACCATGCTCACGCCTTCGATCGGCGTCTGAACTGTGCCGTCGACGCTCTTGGGCTCGGGCAGGCTCGCGGCTTCGAGAACGGTGGGCGCGACGTCAATGACGTGGTGCCACTGCGAGCGGATCTGGTTGGCGGCCTTGATGCGCTTGGGCCAGGAGATGATCAGGCCGTTGCGGGTGCCGCCGTAGTTGGAGGGGATCTGCTTGGTCCACATGAACGGTGTATCCCCCGCCACGGCCCAACCCGCGGCCATGTGCGGATAGGTGGTCGGCCCGCCCCACTCGTCGTAGTGCTTGAGCATGTCCTGCACGGTCTCCTGGACCCCGTTGAAGTAGGTCATCTCGCTGAACATCCCGTCCATACCGCCCTCGGCGCTCGTCCCGTTGTCGCCGAGAATGAAGAAGATGAGGGTGTTGTCGAGCTGACCGGTCTCGCCGACGGCATCGAACAGCCGGCCGATCTCGTGGTCGCAGTACTCCCCGAAAGCGGCGTAGACCTCCATCTGCCGGGCGAAGAGCTTCTTCTGGTCGGGGGTCAGTGTGCTCCAGTCCTTGATCGCCTCGGGCTTCGCGGCGAGCTTCGTCCCCGGAGGGACGACACCCAGCTTGATCTGGCGGGCGAGAGTCTCCTCGCGCAGCTTGTCCCACCCCTGGTCGAACTTGCCCTTGTACTTGGCGATCCACTCCTTGGGCACCTGGTGCGGCGCGTGGGTGGCGCCCGGCGCGAAGTAGATGAAGAACGGCTTGTCCGGCGTGAGCGCCTTCTGGAACTTCATCCAGCCGATCGCCTTGTCCGTCATGTCCGTCATGAAGTTGTAGCCCGGGTAGTGGGGGGTTGGGATCCGGGTCATCCCGTCGTAGAGCGTGGGATTCCACTGGTCGGTCTCGCCGCCGTAGAAGCCGTAGAACTTGTCGAAGCCGGAGCGCGTCGGCCAGCGGTCAGTCGGACCGGATGGGCTGACCTCCCACGGCGCGGTCTCGTGGTTCTTGCCGAAGAAGGCCGTGCTGTAGCCGTTCAGGCGCAGCATCTGCGCCAGCTCGGCATCGTTGTTCGGCCGCTGCCCGGTGTTGCCCGGAAACCCCGTGGCGGTTTCCGTGATGCTGCCCATGTTCCCCGTGTGGTGGTTGCGGCCGGTGAGCAGCGCCATCCGCGTGGGTGAGCAGAGCGCGGTGGTGTGGAACTCGTTGTAGCGCAGTCCCTGAGTGGCCAGCCGGTCGGCGGTGGGCATGTGCACCGGCCCGCCGAAGGCGCTGGGCATGCCGAAGCCCATGTCGTCCACGAGGACGATGAGCACGTTCGGGGCGCCCTCGGGTGCCTTGACCTCGAAGCGAGGCGGGGCCTTGGCGTCGCGGACGTCGAGCACGGTGCTGTGCGGATACTGGGGTTCCGCGATCGGCAGCACCGTGCGGTCCGGTTGGGCTGCGGCAGGAGGCTGTTGCGCCAGCGCGGGCACGACAACGAATCCGGTCGCAGCAAGGAGCAGAACACAGGCAACCTTCTTCATGTTCATGATGGGGTAACTCCTCTCTTTTCGCATTTCGTGCGATTCACTCGCTAACACTTGCGCCGTTCCAATCACCCGCCGAGCTTCTTGTACCCGGTGTTCTCGATCGCGACGGCGAGGTTCTGCGAAGCGACGTCGAGGTGGATCACTGCCGGGTACACGGTGCCGTCAGGCAACGATCCAAACGAGACCTTCAACCCGACCGCGTCCTTGGCGTTGTCGGTGAACGTGGCGACCGTCAGGCCGGAGATCGTGTTCGTCGCGGCGTTCAGGTCGATCGTGAGCGAGTCACCCGCCTTCAGGTAGTCCTTGATGACCACCGCGACCATCCCCTTCGCATCGGGCGGGATGACGGACAGCTTTTCGGCATCCTTCGCGGCCTGGATGCGCGCCGGGTCGGGGGGAACGTACTGCTTCACGAGCGCCACCGCTTCCTTCGTCGACTCAGAGATCTCCTCCTTCTTGTTCTCAACGATCTTTCCCCGCACTCCCCGCTTCTTCTTGGAGTCCTCCGCGGGCGCAGCGGCGACC
>Ga0335070_10009869_pt1 | contig 11169 bp, 10 predicted proteins | sample Lox_Sample_13_FD_206722 | JGI IMG/M metagenome (GOLD analysis project Ga0335070, IMG submission 206722) | Soil microbial communities from Loxahatchee National Wildlife Refuge, Florida, United States - Lox_Sample_1.3 | ecosystem: Environmental > Terrestrial > Soil > Wetlands | place: USA... | reverse complement strand
CGCGCGGACTCGCCGCCTACGGCGCCGCCGACGCCGAACGCATCGCCGGCAAGAAGTCGCTCGAGATCGAGGCGATACTCGGCTATCGCGGCCGCGACGAGATGATTCATCGCGACGATCTCGCGCTGACGGGTCTGGTGTCGTGAACGCGCGGCAATCTTCCACGCTCTCGAGCGAAATGCTCGCGCTCGGCAGGCGCGCCAAGAATGCGTCCCGCGCGCTGCGCGAAGCGTCGAGCGAAACCAGGAACAAGGCGCTGCGCAACGCCGCCGCGGCGATCCGGGCCCATAAGGGCGAGATCCTCGCCGCCAACGCCAAAGACATGGCGGACGCGGGAACGCACGATCTTTCGCCCGCGCTGCTCGACCGCTTGATGCTCGACGACAAGCGCGTCGAGGCGATGGCGAAAGGCGTCGAGGACGTCGCGGCGCTGCCCGATCCGGTCGGCCGCGAACTGGCGCGCTGGCGGGTGCCGAGCGGCCTCGACATTGCGCGCGTCGCGACGCCCATCGGCGTCATCGCCATGATCTACGAGAGCCGTCCGAACGTGACGGCCGACGCCGGCGCGCTGGCACTGAAATCCGGCAATGTCGCGATCCTGCGCGGCGGGTCGGAGTCGGCGCGATCCTCCGCTGCGATCCACGCCGCCATGATCGAAGGCGTGCGCGCCGCCGGACTGCCCGATGCCGCGATCAGCCTGGTTCCCACCAGCGACCGCGCCGCGGTCGGGCTCATCCTCGCGGGTCTCGAGGGCACGATCGATCTCATCATACCGCGCGGCGGCAAGGGCCTGACCGGACGCGTGATGTCCGAAGCGCGCGTTCCCGTCCTCGCCCATCTCGAAGGCATTTGCCACGTCTATGTCCATGCGAAGGCCGATCTCGCGAAGGCGCGCGCCATCGTCGTCAACGCGAAGATGCGGCGCACCGGCGTTTGCGGCGCGGCGGAGAGCCTGCTGATCGACCGCTCCGTCGCCGCGTCGTACGGGATTCCGATCCTTTCTGACCTGGCCGCCGCCGGATGCGAAATCCGCGCCGACGAAGCCGTTCGCGCGATTTTCCCCGCCGCCAAAGCGGCAACCGAAGAAGACTGGTCGACCGAATATCTCGACGCCGTCATCTCCGTGAAGGTCGTCGACGGGGTCGAGGACGCGATCCGGCATATCGAGAGCCACGGTTCCCACCACACCGAAAGTATCGTCACGGAGGACAGGGCAGCGGCGGAGCATTTCCTCTCCGCACTCGATTCCGCCATCGTCCTGTGGAACGCCTCGACGCAGTTCGCGGACGGGGCCGAGTTCGGCATGGGCGCGGAGATCGGCATCGGCACCGGCAAGCTGCACGCGCGCGGGCCGGTGGGCGTCGAGCAGCTCACGACCTTCAAATATGTCGTGCGCGGCGACGGACAGATCCGGCCATGAAGACCGCGTTGCATCGCCCACGCGCCACCTGGGTGCGCCCGCCCGGCCCGATCGCGCCGGGACTGCGCATCGGCCTTCTGGGCGGCTCGTTCAACCCGGCGCACGAAGGCCATGTACATGTCAGCGAGGTGGCGCTGAAGCGGCTCGGTCTCGATTACGTCTGGTGGCTGGTGACGCCGCAGAACCCGCTCAAGCCCGTGGCCGGTATGGCGCCGATCGAGGACCGCGTGCGCAGCGCGCGGCGGGTGGCGCGCCATCCGCGCATCGTGGTCATGGACATCGAACACGACTTTCACACGCATTACTCCTTCGACACGTTGCGCGCGCTGCAGAAGCGCTTTCCGCAGGTGAGATTCGTCTGGCTCATGGGCAGCGACAATCTCGATATCTTCCGCCGCTGGCATCGCTGGGCCGAGTTCGTCCGGCGCGTCCCCATCGCGGTCGTCCAGCGTCCGGGCACCGTTCTGTCGTCGCTCTACGCCAAGCCGATCCGCCGCTTCGGAAGGACGCGCGCGGAGAAAGGATTGTGTCTCGAACGCACGCCCGCCATCGCCGTCATCGACGGCAAACGCAACGCGCAAAGCGCCACGGCGATCCGCGCATCCCAGCGCATCGGCGAAGGCTTTGTGGGCGTCATTCCCGCGTGATAGATTGCACTTACCGTGCCCCCTTTCGGGACACGATGGAGGACGACAACTGACCCGTAAGACCACCGGCGCCGGCAAGGCGCCTGCCAAATCCAGGGCCGCCGGCACTTCGGCGCGCCGCAAAACTACCGCAAAAAAGCGCACCGCCCGGACGGCGGCAACGAAGAAGGCGCCCAGGCAACCCGCACAGGGGATCGACCGGGCCCTGCTCGATCGCATTCGCGCCTCGCTCGACGACGACAAGGCCGAGGACGTCGTCGTCATCGAGCTGGACGGCCGCTCCTCGCTCGCCGACGCGCTTGTCATCGCCACCGGCCGCTCGTCGCGTCACGTCGCCTCGATCGCTGAGCACCTGGCGCGCCGCCTCAAAGATGCAGGCTACGGCACGCGTCCGGTCAACGGCGCGCAGCAGGGCGACTGGGTGCTCGTCGATGCCGGCGACGTCATCGTGCACATATTCCGCGCCGAAGTGCGCGACTATTACGATCTCGAAGGCATGTGGTCGGTGAACGAACCGCTGCGGAACCGCGCCTGATCCATGCGCCTGCACATCGTCGCCGTCGGTTTCGCTCGCGGCACGCCGGAAGGCGCGCTGGCGGAGGATTTCGTCGGCCGTGCCGCCCGCATGGGAAAACGCATGGGCATCCCGGCGGTGCTGTGCGAGGAAATCCCCGTCTCCAAGGAACGCGAACTCAAGAAACGCATGGCCGACGAAGCCGAGCGGTTGACCAAGCGCGTGCCCGAAGGCGCGCATGTCGTCCTGCTCGACGCCCGGGGCAAGGGCATGACCAGCGAGGACTTCGCCGAAATGCTCGGCGCCCTGCGCGACGCAGGCACAAAGGATCTCGCTTTCGTCATCGGCGGACCGGACGGTCTCGCGCCGCTCCCCGGGATCCGCCCGGGGCGCAGTCTCGCTTTCGGGCCCCAGACCTGGCCGCATCTCCTGGTGCGCGCGATGCTGGGCGAGCAGATCTACCGCGCCCTCACCATCCTCGCCGGACATCCCTACCATCGCGCGTGACGTCGCCGCCGTTAGCCGTTCCTTAACCACGATGCGCGATGCTGCCGTGTCGTAATGGGACGAGCACCCATGGAAATCAAAGGACCTGGACGCGTCGAATCCGGCCCCGTGCGCCGCGTTTCCAAACCTGCGTCTGGCACGTCGAGTTCCTTCACGGTTTCCGAACCGGGCGAAGTGCGCGGCTCGATCGTCAGCGGCCCCGGACCGATCGGCGCGCTCGATTCCATTCTCATGCTCCAGGGACTCGACGATTCCACCGACGGCCGTTCCAAGGGCGTCGCCCATGGCGAGCAGCTTCTCGACATGCTCGACCAGATCCGCGACGGTCTTCTGGCCGGTGGCGTACCGCGTTCCACGCTCAGCCGTCTCGCCAACGCGGTCTCGCGCCGCCATGACGCGTTCAACGATCCCAAACTGCAGAACGTCCTCGACGAGATCGAGCTGCGCGCGCATGTCGAGCTGGCCAAACTCGAGATGATGGACAAGCGCGTCGCCTGAGCGGCGCGTTCGGGACGCAGTTTCACGGATATAGCGCAATTGGCGATTGCAGCGACTCGGTTCAAGAGGCGCCTGAATTCTTATCTTGTAATTCTTCAAAAAAATTCGGTGCGAACAAGTTATCCCACACGCGACGCGGCCGGTGGCGGCGGATTTCCTCGAAATCGCGCGCGGGCGTGTAGGATAAGTTTGTCCGAAACGGGCGCCCCGTTCAGATATCGAGCAGCAGGCGCTGCGGATCTTCCAGGTTTTCCTTGACGCGCACCAGGAAGGTCACGGCCTCGCGGCCGTCGACCAGCCGGTGATCGTAGGACAGCGCCAGGTACATCATCGGGCGAATGACGATCTTGTCGCCTTCCGCCACGGGGCGCGGCTGGATCTTGTGCATGCCGAGAATGCCGGACTGGGGCGAGTTCAGGATCGGCGTCGACATCAGCGAGCCGAACACGCCGCCATTGGTGATGGTGAAAGTGCCGCCCTGAAGCTCCTCGAGCTTCAGCTTGTTGTCGCGCGCGCGCAGGCCGTAATCGTGGATCTTGGCTTCGATCTGCGCGAGCGAGAGCGCGTCGGCGTCGCGCACCACCGGCACCACGAGGCCGCGTTCGGTCGAAACCGCCACGCCCATGTCGTAATAGTTTTTGTAGACGATATCGTCGCCCTCGATCTCGCCGTTGACGTTGGGTAGTTCCTTCAGCGCCGCGATGCAGGCCTTGACGAAGAAGCCCATGAAGCCCAGGCGCACGCCGTGCTTCTTCTCGAAGTTCTCCTTGTACTCGGCGCGCAGCTCCATGACGTGAGTCATGTCCACTTCGTTGAAGGTGGTGAGCTGCGCCGCGGTGTTCTGCGATTCCTTGAGGCGCAGCGCGATGGTCTTGCGCAACCGGCTCATGGTGACGCGCTCCTCGCGGTCGGCGCGCGGGCGCGGGCCGGCCTGAACCGGCGCGGGAGCCGGGCGCACCGTGCGCTCGGCGGCGCGCGCTTCCAGCGCTTCCAGGATGTCGCCTTTGAGCACGCGGCCGTCGCGGCCCGAGCCCGGCGCGCCTGAGAGCCTGACGCCGGCTTCTTCCGCGATCCTACGGACGGACGGCATGACGGGCGTTTCCGGTTTCGGCTCTGCGGCTGTCGCCGCGGCCGGTTTCGGTTCGGCAGGCTTGGGCGCAGCCGGCTTGGGCGCAGCAGCCGCGGGTTTGGGTGCAGCAGCGGCGGGCTTGGGTGCAGCAGCGGCGGGTGCCGACGATGCGGCGCCTTCGGCGATCGCACCGAGGATGGCGCCGACCTGAACGGTGTCGCCTTCCTGGACCGAAATGGATTCGATGGAACCGTCGGCGGGCGCGGGCACTTCGACCGTCACCTTGTCGGTTTCCAGTTCGAGCAGCGGCTCGTCGCGTTTGACCGCGTCGCCCTGTTTCTTGAACCACTTCGAAACCGTCGCTTCGGTCACGGACTCGCCCATCGCGGGCACTTTGATTTCGATGCTCATCGGAGCCTCTTTCGATCCTCGTGCCGCGACACGCTCAGCACGAGGCAATGGAGAACGCCCTCACCCTGAGCTTGTCGGTGGGTGAGGGCAAGTCGGAATCACAAGGTCAACGCTTCGGCCAGAAACGCCTTGAGCTCGGCATTGTGCTGACTCATCAGGCCTGCCGCAGTCGATGCATATTCGGGCCGGCCGACATAGCGCGGCCGCGCATTGCCTCCCAATTGGGCAATCGTCGCTTCGATATGCGGCGCGACGAACGTCCAGGCGCCCTGATTCTGCGGCTCTTCCTGGCACCAGACGAGGTCGGCCTTGGGGAAGCGATTCAATTCCAGCGCCAGCACGTTTTCCGGGAAGGGATAGAGCTGCTCGATGCGCAGGATCTGGATACGATTCTCGTTCAGCTTGTCGCGCGCTTCCATCAGGTCGAAGTAGACCTTTCCGGTGCACAGGATCACCCGCTCGATCTGGCGGTCGTCGACGAGCTTCGTCGTCCAGGCGCCGGGCACGACCTCGGCCTGGTCGCGCAGGACGCGGTGGAACGACGCGCCCGGACCGAAATCGGCCAGGAACGACGTGCAATGCTTGTTGCGCAGCAGCGACTTGGGCGTCATCAGCACCAGCGGCTTGCGGAACGGCCGGTGCATCTGGCGGCGCAGGACGTGGAAATAGTTCGCCGGCGTCGTGCAGTAGGCGACCTGGATGTTGTCCTGCGCGCAAAGCTGGAGATAGCGCTCGAGACGGGCCGATGAATGTTCGGGGCCTTGTCCTTCGTAACCGTGCGGCAGCAGCATGACGAGACCGCACATGCGCAGCCACTTGGTTTCGCCCGACGCGATGAACTGGTCGATGATGACCTGCGCGCCGTTGGCGAAATCGCCGAATTGGGCTTCCCACAGGACGAGCGCCTTCGGTTCGGCGGACGAATAGCCGTATTCGAAGCCGAGCACCGCCTCCTCGGAAAGCAGCGAGTCGATCACTTCGATCTGCGCCTGTCCGGCGCGGATGTGCTGCAGCGGATAGTAGCGCGCCTCGGATTCCTGATCGATGAAGGCGGCGTGGCGCTGCGAGAACGTGCCTTCCGTCGAATCCTGGCCGGAGAGGCGCACCGGAATGTCCTCGAGTAGCAGCGTGCCGAACGCGAGGGCTTCGGCCGTCGCCCAGTCGAAGCCGTCGCCGCTCGAGAACATCGCCGCTTTGGCTTCGAGCTGGCGCGCCAGCGTCTTGTGCAGGTTGAAGCCTTCTGGAACCGTGGTGATGGCGCGTCCGACTTCGTGAACGATGTCGAGCGGCACGGCGGTGTCGCCGCGGCGGTCGCCTTTCGGCGCCATCGAAAGGCCGGACCAGCGCCCGTCGAGCCAGTCGGCGCGGTCGGGGCGATGCGTCTTGGACTCGGCCAGTTCGCTGTCGAGCCGCTCCATGAACGCGGTCAGCATCTGGTCGGCTTCAGCCTGGGTCAGCGTGCCTTCCGCGACCAGCTTTTGCGTGTAGATCTGCAGCGTGGTCGGGTGATCCTTGATCGCCTTGTACATCAGCGGCTGCGTGAACGTCGGCTCGAGCGTTTCGTTGTGGCCGAAACGCCGGTAGCAGACCATGTCGATGACGACGTCCTTGTGGAAGAGCTGGCGGAATTCCGTCGCCACGCGCGCGCAGTGCACCACGGCCTCGGGATCGTCGCCGTTCACGTGGAAGATCGGCGCCTGCACCATCAGCGCGATGTCGGTGCAATAGGCCGAGGAGCGCGAATAGGACGGCGAGGTGGTGAAGCCGATCTGGTTGTTGATCACGAAGTGGATCGTGCCGCCGGTGCGGAAGCCCTTGGTGCCGCTCATCGCGAAGCACTCCGCGACGACGCCCTGGCCGGCGAACGCGGCATCGCCGTGCAGGATCAGCGGCAGCACGCTGGAACGCGCGATCGTGTCGTTCTGCTGCTGCTGCTTGGCGCGCGCCTTGCCGAGCACGACCGGATCGGACGCTTCGAGATGCGAGGGGTTTGCCGTCAGCGAGAGATGCACGGTGTGATTGTCGAAGGCGCGGTCGCTGGAGGCGCCGAGATGATATTTGACGTCGCCCGAGCCCTGCACTTCGCTCGGATTGGCGCTGCCGCCGGAGAATTCATGGAACAGCTGGCGGTACGGCTTGCTCATCACGTTGGCGAGCACGTTGAGTCGCCCGCGATGCGCCATGCCGATGACGATTTCCTTCACGCCGAGCTGGCCGCCGCGCTTGATGATCTGCTCGAGCGCCGGGATCATCGCTTCGCCGCCGTCGAGGCCGAAGCGCTTGGTGCCGAGGAAGCGCAGGCTGGCGAATTTCTCGAAGCCTTCGGCTTCGACGAGCTTGTTCAGGATCGCCTTCTTGCCCTCCGGCGAGAACACGATTTCCTTGTCGGGACCCTCGATGCGGCGCTGGAGCCAGTCCTTCTGCTCGGCGTCGTTGATGTGCATGAATTCGTAGCCGATGCGCCCGCAATAGGTGCGCTTGAGGATGTCCACCATCCGGCGCGGCGTGGCGCTCTCGAGTCCGAGGACGCCGTCGATGAATATCGGCCTGTCGAGATCCTCGGCGTGGAAGCCGTAGAAAGCGGGGTCGAGCTGCGGGTGCGGTTGCTTGGGCGTGAGATTCAGCGGGTCGAGCTCGGCCTCGAAATGGCCGATGACGCGATAGGCGCGCACGAGCTGGATGGCGCGGATCGATTCCTGGGCGGCGAGGCGCAGATCCTTCTCGCTCGTGGCGCCCTTGCGCGCCGGCCATTGTCCCGTCAGCGCGCCGACCAGTTCGCCGTTCTCGAATTGGGGTTTGGAGTCGCGGCGCCACTCCGGACCGCGGCCGACCTGGGCCGGCGCCAAGGCGCTCTGCCCCAGGCTCGCGAAATAAATGCGCCAGCTCTCGTCGACCGCGTCCGGGTTTTCCAGATATTGGGCGTAGAGCGACTCGACGAACGCCGCGTTGGTGCCCGACAGGAACGAGGTCGCCTCGAGCAGGTCATTCGAGCTGCGGGAGAGGCGGTCCGGAGGGGTTTGACTTGTCATTTCAAGGGCTTAAGACGGGACTTGTTGGGTCCCGCCCGATCCAGTTGCGGCCGTATGCCGGGAGGCGTGGCGTGTAATGCTGAACCCGTACGAATTCAACGCTCGAGAGGTTATAAGGCGAACTGCTTTGCGAGACGTGACGATCCGGCTGGGTCTCAGCAGGCAACATAATCCCAGGAAATCCGGGGTTGGACGCTCTGGCTGAAACCTTGGTGCTCATGACCTGTCCGGACTCATCTGGTTTCCCCGTGGTTTCCCGGCCCGCGGGATGGAGACATAGGGCCAGGTTCCACTTCGATGCCGTCTTCATCCGGTCGCTGAAGCCGACGGGCAAGGACCAGGCATTCTTTGACGATATCGAATTAGGGCTTGGCATCAGGTTAAAGCCTTCCGGAGCCGCCGCCTTTTTCCTGCAATTCCGCAGTCCGGCAGGAACGGGACGGGGCAGAGGAAGTCAGCGCAGGCTGACGATAGGGCCGGTCCAAACGTCATATCAGTCGGGTCTTACTCCAAAACAAGCCCTAAAGAAGGCCAAAAGCTATCGAACGCAAATAAAAGGCGGTCTCGATCCTCGGGACGAGATCGCGACGCTCAACACTAAGCTTCGTGTGCGTGCGTTGTGTGACCAGCACCTGCTGGTTTCGCGCCATCGGCTGAAGCAATCGACGCTGGCCATGGATCGCAGCCGGATCGAGTCTCAAGTAAAGCCCCCTCTCGGACACAGATTTGTCGCCGATCCGAGGCCGTCCGATATTGACCGGCTCCGCGACGATGTTGCCGCAGGCAAGTCGGCCAAGTTGGCGGCGTTCAGGGACAAGAAGCCCGCACGCAGGCCGGTTACGGGCGGCGCCGGCGGGACGATGCGCGTCGTCGGGATGTTCTCCACCATCTTGCAACGTGTCGTGCGCGACGGAGTTATTCCGAGCAACCTCGCGCGCGGTGTGGGCACGCTGAAGCACAAGCCCAAAAAACCGGCATTCTCCTGGGCTGGCCGTTCGCCCGATCGCTTCAATTCGTGACAGCCGGCTAGAGCCGCGCAACGCTCAACTTTTGGAGACGGGCGGCGCCAGCATAGCCGCCGCGCTGTCGACAAGGTGGCGGATACGCCCATGCCCGAAGCGCTTCGGCTCGAGCGGATATGTAAGCGCCCAGCCGTCTCCCATCGCGCCCAACTGGTCCGCGAGGACGTCCGCGGGGACATCGCGGCGGATCACGCCTTCGTTTTGGCCGCGCCGGATCAGCTTGGTGAAGTTGGCCATGAACTGTCCGTTGCGGCGAGCATAGAGCGATGCCAGCCTCGCATCCCCGCGCGCGCCGACGATGAGTTGGAGCATTGCCAGCCATGTCACGCCCTTACTGCGTGTCGTATAGTCGAGAAGGTTGTTGCAGAGGGACTTGGGATCGCAGGCGTCGCCTTGTGCAACCAGCCAGGCGTCGTATTCGTCAAACAGGGTCTCGGCGACCGCCAGCACCATCGCCTCCTTGCTCTCAAAATAGTGGGTCACGACACCTGTCGATGCAGCACCCGCTTCGCGGGCAACTTTAAGCAGCGTGGTACCCGCATAACCTTCTCGTGCAATCACTTTGCATGCGGCGGCGATCAACTCGCTGCTTTTTGCGGCGTGGTCGCCTTGCGGCCGGCCACGGCCGCGGCGCGGTTGGGCCACCTCATCTTTGCCGCGAAGTTTATGACTGCGGGGGCGTGTTTGGCTCATAAGCCTGAAAATAGCGCTTCGAACGCGATCTGTAATTATAAAAATCACCATTGTGTAAAATCATGGAGAGTGGTAGTGTCTCTTTCGTCATGCGATCACGGGGAGAGAGATGATCCAGGAATCCTTGCGACAGAGATATCTGGAGGACGGCGCCATTGTCGTGCGCGGTGCGCTGGACAAGGAGCAGTTGGAGAGGTGCCGTGAAGCCCTCGATTGGGGCGTGGCTCACCCCGGACCGAATGCATCGGGGATGCTGGTGGGCACCGAGCATCAATCGTTCGTCGACAATTCCAACCCGGCGGCCAAACCAAAGCTGGATGCGATTATGGCGGCGATGCCGTTCGGCCGGCTGTTCGCGGAGCTTTGGGGCTCCAGTCACGTTTGGTATTTCGCGGAAGAGATATTCATCAAGACGGGTGGCGTCGGCCCCCGCACATTCTGGCATCAGGACACGTCCTATCTGCCATGGGGCGGCATGCATTGGGGGAATGCGTGGATCAGTTTCGAGTCCGTGCCGAAGTCCAATGCGCTGGAAATCGTCCGCGGTTCCCATTTGGGCACGCGCTACGACGGCCCCACATTCCGTGACCCCAACGATCCGACCGAGCCGCTGCACGGCGGCAATGCGCTGCCGCGGCTGCCGGACATCGAAGCGGAGCGAAAGGCCAACCCAGATGCGTGGGATGTGCTGTCCTGGGCGACCGAGCCGGGCGATGTGCTGGTGCTGCACCCCAACTCGCTGCACGGCGGCGCCGCGGTGGATGCGAAGTTTCCCGACCGGCACACCATCGTGTTCCGCTTCTTCGGCGACGATGCGACGTTCCATCCGCTCCCGGCGGTGAGCCGCGCGCCGAAATTCGCGCGCAACGGCATGCTGTTCCAGCGAGAGATGGCGCGGCTTGAACCGGGCCAAGCGTTCCGTTCGCCGATCTTTCAGCAGCTTCGCTGAGCCAGAACACTATGACGCGCGCGCTGATCAATCCGGCTGAGTCCAAAGCGATGTATGACAGCTTTCACTTCTCGCAGGCGACGCGCGTCGACGATATGGTGTGGGTGTCGGGTCAGGTCGGGCTCGATGCCGACCTGCGGCCGGGCAAGGGGCTGACCCAACAGGCGCGGCTCGCGTTCGGCCGGCTGAAATTGGTGCTCGAGGCGGCAGGCGCGTCGCTCGGCGACGTTGTTGAGCTGATCACATTCCATGTGGACTTGCGGGGCGGGGCGGCCGAGTTCGGCAAAGTAAAAGATGAGTTCTTCCCGAACGGCTATCCCTCATGGTCGGCGGTCGGCGTGACGCAACTGGCCATGCCTGAATTGCTCGTCGAAGTTCGGGCCGTTGCCGTTGTTGGCTCGGCGCTGCCT
>Ga0335070_10009868_pt1 | contig 11172 bp, 9 predicted proteins | sample Lox_Sample_13_FD_206722 | JGI IMG/M metagenome (GOLD analysis project Ga0335070, IMG submission 206722) | Soil microbial communities from Loxahatchee National Wildlife Refuge, Florida, United States - Lox_Sample_1.3 | ecosystem: Environmental > Terrestrial > Soil > Wetlands | place: USA: Florida... | reverse complement strand
CAACAAGGGCGCTCTCCCGGAGTCAATTCCTAAACCGAGCTGGAAATAAAGTAAAGACCCTGCCGGTACATTGATGCTGGGGATACAGATACGTAACACCGGCAGGGTCTTATTTTCGGGCACTCTCCTTTAGCTGCTACCTTGTGCCCACCAGTAGCGAAAGCAATTTTCGGGCCATGCTGTCTGATTAAAAACGTAAGAAAGAAATTCTCGGTCCTTTTTTCTTCATGAACAATCTTCTTGACTCCTTCCGTCGCCCTGCTACAATTGGTGTGTAGGCAGGTTACAACACGAGTGAGGATTTCCATGAGCCACTCAGACCAGGAACCCACTGAACGGTTGAGAATTGCAGATGTTGCATCCTTGCTGGGTGTCACCGTGGATAGCCTACCCGGTGATAAACGGCAGATCGGTGCCCTTGTGGAGCTCACTGAAGAGCTCATGGAGCGGAATGGAGAAGAATGGATCAGGCAGCACAGCGGCGTGATCCTGGATCAATGGGAGACGATGCTGACCCTGGGGATATAAACTCCATTGGCCTCTCATTTGCAGGTGTAAACATCGGCGTTTCACATAATGCGAGGAGGCTGTCATGGAAAGGAACTCATCGGCAAGACGTATGACGGGTACGGAAGAGTTATTGAGGGTTATGAGCAACGTAGAAAACGACACGGAGGTTGTGAAATCACACAAAGCACCGCGCAAAGCACATTGGCAACAAGTCCTTATGGCGTGCTTTTGTATCCTTACCATCTCTGCCGCAGCCAAGGGTTTTATCTACTTCGACACTGAGATCAGTACAGTACGATCCGCCGCCGAGTCAACTGTCAAAGATCTCAATACTGTCAAAGCGCAGGTGAGTGCAAGCGACGCAAGAGAGCAACTTGCTGCGGTTACTGCCGAGATAGAGGATCTCAAGATAACCAACGCTCAGCTTAGGGCGGAAATGCGCCAGATCAAGGAAGCGTTTGAAACGCTCAAGGCAAGAAAGAATACTGTTGTTTCCGCGCAACGTAAACGCAGGTGACAGGCAGCCCCAAAAACAACAAGGCATCCCGCCCTGCCGGATCTCAAAAGCCCTTCCGTTTGAGCCTGGCATAGAATGTGTCGGAGGTATAAATAGCGGCCAAAGGATTGTGCCCCAGCAGCCTGTCCTTAACCGCAAGGACCGTCGTGGGTGCGTGCGCATATTTGAAAAACAGAGCGTCATGCCCTACGCAGAGCCCCAACATTACGTTAAGATCCGTCGCGGCTTCGTTGACAAGCATGGCCTGATAGATGGGGTTGCACATTGCCTCGTATTCTCCGATCCGTATCTTCTGGTGCTCTTTCACTTTGATCTCTTCTTTTGGTACTGAGCCGGCCTTACAGACCACTGACACAACTTCAAATCCCTGTGCCTCAAATATCTGCGCCACAACTGCTGCCTCCCTGCTCAGGCCTATGCATGAGATAACCCCGAGCCGGGTATACTTCATTTTGGAGGCAAACTCGCAAATCTCCTGGATCCTCGGTTTGCTTGGATGCATCATGAAAGGTTTCTTTTCTTTATTCAGGTAGCATTCACCTTCCTGAATCGATGCCTGCCTGGCGAACTCTGCGATGCCTTTCTTATGATATTCCTTTCGAGCCTTCTCCTGCAGTTTCCTGTTGCCTAAGGTCGGACATCCCTTTGAACCCTTTCCCTCGGGAGAAAGGCAGACTCGCTCTCTCACCGGCAATGAGCACTCCGCGCACTGCGGCACCCGGTTCTTTGACATGCGCTCACCTCCGCGTTTCATTCACAATCTCTATACCACAGAGTAAAACTCAGGTCTATTCCTAGTCCAGCACCGCTGTGAACTCTATCTCGATCAGCCAATCAGGCCTGAGCAGGCTGTGCACCACGACGCCAGTAGCTGCAGAATAATTACCCTTCATGTACTCGCGGCGGATATCGGCGGTCTTTACGTAATCAGCAACCGCTTGAGGCGTTATGTAGTCGGTGGTCTTGACCACGTCGTCAAAGCTACCACCTGCTTTCTCCAGGATCCTTTTGACGGTCTCATAGATGTAGCGGACCTGTCCCGCCAAGTCTCCCTTGTAAAGCGTCCTGTGGTTCTCGTCCGTGGCTACGCTACCTGAGATCACGAGGATCTTACCTTTCTTGACCGCATCACTCCAGGTAAAGTTCTTCCTTTTATACATCTCGTCAAACACATTGTAATTCTCTCTGGCCATGTCAAACCTCCACTAAGTGATAGGAAAAAGATAAAGCAGGTAGAGGTAAGGACAGAGTGAAGCAGGGGGAAGATAACGCAGGTAGAGGTAAGGACTAAAGCAAAGGTTTAGAGAACTGCACATTACGGAACTTTTCATCTCAACCTTCGCAGTTGTTTTTTCCTCAACCCGCTCTCGCCTTTACCTGTTCTCAATCTCTACCTTCGCCTTAGTCCTTACCTCAACCTGTTCTTCGTTAACTTTAACCTTTTCTTTAGTCTTTACCTCAACCTGTGTTGGCCTTTACCTGTTTTTGTTAGGAAAGAGGCCGCACTGCAGGCAGCGGTCTGCCTCAAAGAGTGCCTCCAGCTCTGTGAAGCCCAGTTCGACCTCGCTAAAACCTTTTGTCCGCTTCTTTGCTGAAAGAGCGGGCATGGGCTCCCGTTCACGCTTCTTGAAACGCGCCACGTCAATCTCTTCAATGCCGATGATACGGGGCTCAACAACCTCCTCGGCCATATCCTGCCCGCGCAGGAAGCGGTCAATGGCAAATGCGGCCCTTGTCCCGCCGGCGATTGCCTCGATCACCGTGGCCGGCCCGCTCACCGCATCTCCGCCAGCGAAAATCCCTTTCACATTTGTAGCCATGGTCCGTGGATCGGCCGTGATAGTACCCTTCTCCACCGCCACCCCGGATGTGCCCAGAAAGGCGAGATCAGGCACCTCACCGATAGCCGCGATCACCGTGTCAGCAGCGACTACAAACTCCGAGCCCGCAACCGGCACAGGCCTGCGCCGGCCGCCTGCATCAGGTTCGCCAAGTTCCGTCTTTACGCACTCCAGACCCGTCACCCGACCATCCTTACCGACCACGCCCGACGGCGCGGTCAGATACTGAATCTTGATCCCTTCCTGTTCGGCAGCTTCTATCTCTTCCGGATACGCGGGCATCTCATCCCTGGAGCGGCGATAGACAATCGTTACTTCCCTGGCACCCAGCCGCAGCGCGGTCCGCGCGCCATCCACAGCCACGTTGCCACCGCCGATCACAACGACCCTTTCTTTCATGATGAGTTCTTGACAGGTACTGGCTTCTTTCAGAAGAGCCGTGCCATAGTAGACCCCCTCCAGGTCTTCGCCCGGCAGGCGGAGGTTCATGCTCTTGTGCGCCCCGACCGCAATAAAGATCGCGTTGAATCCTTGGCCCAAGAGGCTCTCCAGGGTGAGCCCGTCTTCCCCGACCGGACTGTTCAGGCGGATTTCTACGCCACTCCGCTGGATATGCTCGATCTCTGTGCGAACCACATCTCTCGGCAGCCGGTACTCGGGTATGGCGCCGGTCAGCATACCTCCGGCCACGGAAGCAGCCTCGAATACGGTTACCGCGTAGCCCTGTTGAGCCAGGTTGTACGCTGCAGTAAGGCCTGCAGGCCCCGCACCGATAATGGCAACCCGTTCTTCCCGGGACCTTGCGACCGGGGTAATCTTCCTGCGTCCGTGACGCGCGTGCACCGCATCAGTAATGAACCGCTTGAGACCATTGATCGCGACAGACCGGTCCAGTTCTTTACGGTTGCACTTCGTCTCGCATGGGTGCGGACAGATCCGGCCTATGGTCGCGGGAAACGGTATCTTCTCTTCGATAACTTCCAGGGCTTTTTCGAAGTGGCCGTGGGCAGCGAGGTCGATGTAGCTCCGGATGTCCAGTCCCGCGGGACAGGCTGCCTTGCACGGCGGAACCAGGTGCCATGGAAAAGGTGGATGAAGTGCTTCTTTCGGCCATTCGATGCAGGTCACTGTTTCGTACCGTTCGTCAGACTCACTGCAGAATCCGCAGGCTGCGCACTTGACGATGGTGTCCTGTTTGCCGGCTTTCGCCTTTGCAGGCCAGTCAGGGTCTGCAAAGAGGGTCCTCGCCATGCCCACAAAATCAGCTCTGCCTTCGGACAAAATCTCTTCAGCGAGATCAGGCATGCGGATCTTGCCTGCGGCAATCACAGCGGTCGCGTAGCCCGCCTCTCTCACCGCCCGGCGGATACCTTCGGCCAGATAGACCTGAACGCCGTCCGGGTTCCACCAGCGCGGGCTCATGCGATACCCCGAATACCCGGTGCCTGCAAACGGCGGAAAATTGGGAGGAGGCGGCTCCGCGTCTTCGAATCGCTCGCCGGCCGAGACACTGATGTAGTCGATACCGAGCGTTGCCAATCGCCTCGCCACCCGGGCGCTCTGGAGCAGGGTATTTCCTTCTTTGGTGAACTCCTCGCCCTCGATGCGTGCGCCGACGATGTAGTCATCACCCACCAGCTTGCGTGTTGCCAGCACCACTTCTGCCGGCAGCTTCACCCGTCCTTCAAAATCACCGCCATATGCGTCAGCCCTCTTGTTCACCAGCGACAGGAAGGATGCGAGCGTCGTGAAGTGAGCCATGTGCAGCTCGACGAAGTCAAAGCCGGCTGTGCGGGCGCGGGCCGCGCCTTCGGCAAACTGGCCGGGGATCACGGATATCTCCTCGACTTTCAGGTCTTCGACCCTCTGTCGCCAGCCGCTCCGGGCCACTTTGAGAAAATGGATGAGCTGTAAGCCTATCTTCAGGTCCGGGTTGACCTTTCGAATTGCCTTGACTAACTCTTTGAGCTCGTCAACAAACTGATCATCGCTAACCCGAAGGTTAAAGGAGCTGCGCGAGGGCAAGACCACGGCTGCCTCCACGACCATGGAGCCCACGCCGCCTCGGGCGATGCGCGTGTACCGATCAGTGAGATTCTGTGTCACATGACCGTCTTCGGCAGCCAGCCTCGTGACAGCCGCGGTCAGCATAATGCGGTTGGGAAACGTGCAGCTCTTGATGGTCAACGGGGAGAACAGTGTGGGATATTTCAACATATAACCTCCGGTGCTTACTTCTTTTTCTTGGTCTGCCGTGCTTCCTTCTCCTTGAGTAGCTTAAGGACCTGTTCCGGCTTGATCGGCACGTCGTAGATACGCACGCCCACTGCATCATAGATGGCATTTGAAATAGCGCCATGCAACCCGCAGCCGAAGCCCAGGGAACCTTCCTTGGCACCGTATGGTCCGGCCGGATCAGGTATGCCAAGGAAGTATGTTTCAATGTGCGGTGTCTCGTTTGCCGTCGGCACCTTGTACGCGCGGAAGTCACTCGTCAGTTTTCGGCCTGTCTTCGCATCCCACACGTTCGTCTCGTAGAGGCCCTGACCCAGCATGAAGTTCAGTTGCCCGTGCATGTTGCCAATGACGAGCATCGGATTGAGCACCGTACCACAGTCGTTGACCGCCCAGATGTCGGTTACCTTTACGCCGCCCGTATCCGTGTCTACCTCTACCTCCACGGCCGTCGTGCCGAATGAGTAGGCCGTCACCTTCATGCCGTACGTTTTCTCGTTATACGGCTCTTTCACATCGACGCTGAAATCCGAATAATCTATCCTGGCCCTGTAGTCGCCGAACCCGTGGATCGGTTTACCTCTCTTGAAGGCTGTCCTGCAGACCTCACCCAACGAAACGCCGTGGCCTTTGCCCAGCCTCAGTTTGACCCAGTACTTGCCGTCGTCTCGCAGCTCCACTTCATCCCATGCCACATCAAGCAAGTCACCGGCAATCTCGAGAATACGCCTATTGGCATCCTCTGCAGCACGCTTGACCGCGTTCGCCGACACAACCGTTGCCGACATGGAATAGTCTCCGGGATCCTGGTAGCAGAGCTCGGTGTCGCCGTAACAGACCTTGATCATCGATGCGGGGATGCCCGTCACTTCCGACACAATCTGCGTGTGCATGGTCCGGTTGCCCTGACCCAGATCGCAGTTGCCCGTGAAGAGGGTGCAACTCCCGTCGTCGTTGAACTTGATGAAGGCTGTGGAGCCGCTTCTGAAGCCCATATAGAACATGGACTGCATATTTCCTGAACCGATGCCGATGCCCCGCGCGTAACGCATCTTGCCCCGCTTCTTTTTGTAACCCGATTTGTCCGCCGCCATCACGATGCTCTCGGAGAGGCCCGTACTCGTGACCGTTGCCTTGGAGGGTACCACCTCGTTCGGGAGAACAGCGTTCTTGAGGCGGATCTGAATGGGATCGATACCAAGCTTCTCAGCCACCTCGTCAAACGCCACATCCATCGACATAGGCCCCACGTGGGCGCGCGTACGCATCATGGAGCTGATTGTCTTATTTGTGTATACCAGGCGCGCATCATACCGGTAGCTCGGAGCGCGCCAGAGCACCTCGTCGATCAGAAGCGGCACCCAGAGCTCAACGATGGCACTCGACGCGTAGGCACCGCACTCGAGCATCATCTTGATGTCCCTGCCCAGGATCGTGCCGTCCTTCTTGAGGCCGATCCGCATAGTCCATTCCTTTGCCGCCTTATCTCGCATGCAATCTTCCACTTCCTCACGGGACATCTTTATCTGGACCGGTTTGCCTGCTTTCCTGGAGAGCAGTCCTGCAACAAAAGCGCCCGGAGGCGTGTCAGACCTGCCGCCGTGAGCGCCACCCATTTCAACTGAATGGAGCCTGATGTCGGAGAGCTCAACCTTCAGCGTGTTGCGAAGTCCCTGGCGTACCTGGAACGGACACTGCGTCTGCATCCAGAAGTTGTACTTTCCGGACGGCTCGTAACTGCAAAGTGCCGTGAAAGGCTCCGGCAAAGCATGGCTCGCCACTTCGCACGTAAAGGTCTTCTCCCATACGAGGTCGCTTTTTTTGAGCGCTGTTTCTATATCCCCCTCGTTTACGAGGTAGTGAGCTGCCACGTTCTTAGCGCGGTTATCGTGGACGAGCGGAGCGCCTTCCTTCATCGCATCCTGCCACGTGAGCACAAAAGGGAGAGGCTCATACTCAACCCTTATTGCTTCAATCGCCTCCTCGGCAATATCTTCGTCGATGGCTGCAACGGCTGCGACTTCCTCGCCCATGTAACGCACCTTATCAAAAGGCAGCAGCACGTGATCTCTCGTGTGAGGGATGATGCCGAAGACGCCGCCTCTCGGTGTGTCTTTGATGCCCGTCACCACGGCCTTCACGCCCCTGATATGCTCCGCCTTGCTCGTGTCGATGTTGACGATTTTCGCATGGGCATGGGGACTCCGGAGGACCTTGCCGTAGAGCATGCCGGGCAACACAATGTCAGTTGTATACTTTGCCAGTCCCAGCGCCTTCTCCTCGGAGCCGATCCTGGGCGCACTTTTTCCAATGAGTGTTTCTCTGCTCACTTTGCACCTCCCATCGCCTTTGCCGCGGCCTGAATCGATTCAACGATCTGGACATACCCTGTGCAGCGGCAGATGTGGTTGCCAATCGCTTCCTTGATCTCATCTTCCGTCGGTTTTGGATTTCTGTCGAGCAGGGCTTTCGCCGACATGATGAATCCCGGGGTGCAGAACCCGCATTGTATGGCCCCTTTATCCACGAAGGCCTGCTGGATCGGATGGAGCTTGAACCCGTTGGCCAGTCCCTCGATCGTCACGATATCCTTTCCCTGCGCTTCGATAGCCAACGTCAGACACGAGAGAATTGGCTTGCCGTCCATGATAACCGTGCAGCCGCCGCAATCTCCTTTGTTGCACATCTCCTTTGTACCGGTGAGTCCGAGCGTCTCACGCAAGACTTCGAGCAAGGTCCTCCGCGTGTCCACCTGAACGCTGTACTGATCGCCATTCACCATAAACGTCATCTCCTGTTTCATAGCAGCAACCTCCATTCAGGACAGGGCCTTTTTGATGGCCCTGCGGACCATTACTTTGACCAATTCCTTCTTGTAGTCCGCGGTGAAATAGACATCTGCTCCCACGTGTGCCTCTTTTGCCGCCGCTTCTGCCACCTGCTCGATAAGCGCATCCGTCACGGTCTGGCCTTTGAGCATATCTTGCGCCCTTTTCGGTATGCGCGTGGGCAACGTGACACCACCCAGAGCGATCCGTGCTGCAGTGCATTTCTTGCCGGACATGGAAAGGGCCGCGGCCGCAGAGACGGTGGCATAGTCAAACCGTTTGCGCATGGCCCACTTTTCGTAGCCTGCCTTTGTGTCTTTAGCCACAGGGACCAGGAGCTCAGTGAGAATCTCTCCGTCTTTCATCTCCTTGTACAGGTCTGCTACCAGAACCGTCCGGCTCCCTGCTGCACTGGTGAGCTTTGCCTGGGACCCCAGGACGCTGAGCACCGGCACCATTTCTGCGGTGGCCAGGTTACAGGCTACGTTCCCACCAATCGTACCCATAGTGCGGATCTGTGGGGTAGAGTGAATGTTGCACGCACCTGCGAGCAGCATAGCCTGCTTCTGCACAACGCGGGAGTCTGCCACGGACTGGATAGAAGCCATGGGTCCGATCGAGAGCTTTCCATCCTTCGATGCACGTATCCCATCAAGATTTGGAATCACCTTCAGACTCATCACGTATTTCTTGACACCGATACGCTCTTTCATGCGGTGGAGCGTAATGGTGCCGCCCGCCATCACCCGCGTCTCCGCGGCGTGGGCCTTCAAAAACGAGCAGGCCTCGTTCAGGCTTTTCGGAGCCAGGTAATCAAACTGTGGCAAACGTCTGTAGTAGTACACGGGTTATCTCCTTTCCTCTATTCTTGCGTTGAGCCACACCAACCAAATGACCCCCATTCTTCTCAATGACGATCCACCAACGCACAGGCTGATCGGCAAACCGGTCTCGGGTTTCAATGCCACTGTTACGCCCACATCTGTAAATGTTACAATGTGACATTTAATGTTGTATAGTAACAATTTTATTTGGAGCCTGTCAAGACATTTTGTAATCCGGGAACATAAAGTCTGCAGAAAGCCATGGGATAGAATGCGGCCTTGGAAACCATCGCCCGGGTGCGGCCCCGGCTAATCGCTGTGATAGCCAAGCTCCCTCGAGATTAGGTTCGCCGTCTCCGTGAGTTCCCGTACGATCTTTGCAAGGTTTTCGCCCGATACGCGGAACTCCTGCAAGCACGCGCCCAGCGCCGCAACCACATTCCCTGTCGCGCCCCTGATCGGTACGCCGATCTGGACAATCCCCTCGAAGAACTCACCGCGCTCCAGGAAATGGCCCCTTTTGACTGCCGCTTCCAGCCTCGCCTCAATCTCCTTGAGGTTCGTCACGGTACGTTCCGTATGTTTTTTCAGAGGATGTTGTCTCAGCAGCCTTTTTCGCTCAGCAGGACGCATGAAGGCAAGCAGGGTCAGGCCGAGGAAGCTGTCGCGCGGCAACATCTTGGCGCCCAGGTACGATGGGATCTTCAGTATGCTGTCACCTTCTCTTTTGTCGATGTACGAAAACTGATTATCCATGATGACACCCACAAGGATCGTGGCCTTCAACGAACGCGCTACCGCATCCAGATACGGCGAGGCAGACCTCCTGACGGATGTGGAGCTGTATACTACCGTCCCCAGTTCCAGGAAGCGCAAGCCGAGCCTGTAGAAACCGTCCTCCTGGTCATACCTGATATAGCCGTTCTTCTCCATGGTTCTGAGGATCCTGTAGACCGTCGACTTGTCGAGACCGGTTCTCTTGGTCAGGTCGTCCAGGGTAAAGGCGTTCTCGTGGCGTGAGTAGATGTCCAGTATCTTAAGGGCCTTTTCAAGGACCTTTACCACGTATCGTTCATGCTGTGCAGCACGCTTACGCATGGTATTACCTAGTAATAATATTTCTGAACCTGAAAATCAACCGGCGTCGTATCTTTCGGCAGGTGAAAGAATAGGCACCATGGCTGACCAAGACGAGAACCACAGGCTTGATATTTGACGGCAACACCAATGAAATGTTTGAGGCTGCTCAGGTAGATCAATCCTTGGCAAGTTTATCCGCTTCAGCCACCCAGCCTCCGCCCATAGACTTGTACATGTTCACGAGAGCACGAAAGAGGGCACCCTGTGTCTGCGCATACAAGAGCTCTCCCTGGAAGAGGCTCCGCTGGGCATCGAGCACTTCGATGTAGCTGGTATAGCCGTTGTCGTAACGCAGCTCCGCGAGTCGGGCATAATTGCGCAATGCCTCCACCTGCTCCTTTTGTATCCCGAGCATTTCCCTCGACCTGTTCTGATCGATCAGGGCATCGTCCACTTCCCTGAAGGCCTGCTGGATCACTCTCTGGTACCGGAACAGAGTCTCTTGCTGCACGGACTCGGCCGCCTTTACCTGGCCGGCTATGGCCCCGGCGGTAAAGAGGGGCATGGTGACCGAAGGAGCGACGTAAGTCCAGGCGCTTGTTGCACCGGCAAAGAGATAGGAGAGCTCTCTGCTCGCTACGCCATAGGTTCCTGTGAGGAAAATTGTGGGGAAATAAAGAGCTCTGGCCACGCCGATTCTCGCGTTTGCTGCGATAAGGTCCTGCTCGGCCTGGCGTATGTCCGGGCGCTTTTCAAGAAGACTTGAAGGCAATCCGGACGGCACCGTGGGCAGCACAAGGTCATCGATCTGTCTACCTCGCGGAATGGGCCCGGGATTACGTCCGAGCAAAACGCAAAGCGCATTCTCCTGCTGCGCAATCAACTTTTGAATAAAGGGGATGGTAGCGAGCGCCGATCGGTATTCCGATTCCGCCTGTCGCAGTTCCAGCTCTGAGATGAGGCCGCGCTCGAAACGGAGTGAGAACAGATTGAATGAATTTTCGCGGGCCTTTGCCGTCCGCTCAGCAATTTCAAGCTGCTTGTCGAGGTCTAGAAGGTCGGTGTAGGCAATTGCCACGGAAGTCACAACGGTCAGCACCACCCCACGTCGCGCCTCTTCAGTGCTCAGAAGGTCGGCACGCGCCGCTTCCGTTGCCCGGCGAAGCTGCCCCCAGAGGTCGATCTGCCAGCTCGCATTGAGGAACGCCTGGTACAGGTCGCCCGGGTTCTCGAGCGAGGCAGAGGGGAGAGGGTTGGTCAGATTGGAGAATTGCTGCCTCTGGGCGCTGGCTGTGCCGGCCAACTGCGGAAACTGCGCAGCATGGGTAACACCATAA
>Ga0335070_10009867_pt1 | contig 11172 bp, 8 predicted proteins | sample Lox_Sample_13_FD_206722 | JGI IMG/M metagenome (GOLD analysis project Ga0335070, IMG submission 206722) | Soil microbial communities from Loxahatchee National Wildlife Refuge, Florida, United States - Lox_Sample_1.3 | ecosystem: Environmental > Terrestrial > Soil > Wetlands | place: USA: Florida... | reverse complement strand
CGCGAGAGCTCATGGCGTTCGAGGTCGACCGTGCCCGTTCCCTGCTCACACAGGGTCTGAAACTGGCAACTCTCGTCGACGGACGCTTGGCGCGCGAGGTGTGGCTGTTTGCCTCCGGCGGACTGGAAATCCTGCGCGCGATTGAGGCGGTCGACTATGATGTGTTTGCCCGGCGGCCGACGGTATCGAAGTGGACGAAGGTGCGGCTCGTGTTGCGGGCCGTCGTGCGCACGTCCCTCGCTACCGCCCCTGAGAAGATGCGACCTACTCGGGACGAGCGGACATCGTCTTCCCAACGGATCATGCACCCGTTTGCCCGGAGTAGCCGCCCTCTTCTGGCGGCGTATCGAAGGGCATGGCACCGACGCACTCAAGCCGGGGTGATAGCCGATGTGCGCGCCGCCTACGGGTACTGCCAGAACATCACACGGCGCAGCTCGAGCAATTTCTATTACGCCTTCCGCCTCCTCTCCCCCGAGCGGCGCGACGCCCTGTTTGCGGTCTACGCCTTCTGCCGCTTCGTCGACGACATCGCTGACGAAGCCGGCCGGCGCGATCCAGCAGGGCTGCTGGCGCGCTGGCGGGAAGAACTCGGCCGCGCCTACGACGGCACGCCGAGCCACCCGATCGGCCACGCCCTCAGCGACACGGTGCAACGCTTCCCGCTCGCTCAGCAGCACTTTCTCGATTTGATTCGCGGCGTCGAGATGGATCTCACGCAGCGCCGCTACGCGACCTTCGACGCGCTGTACGAGTACTGCTACCTGGTAGCGTCGACCGTCGGCCTGCTGTGCATCGAGATCTTCGGACATCGGCATCCGGGTGCACGTGACTACGCCGTCGATCTCGGCGTCGCCTTCCAGCTCACCAACATCTTGCGCGATGTCATGGAGGATGGGCGCCGCGGACGCATCTACTTGCCGCTCGAAGATTTGCGCCGTTTCGATTGCACCGAGACAGAGCTGCTGAGCAGCCGCTACTCGCCGCGGCTCGGCGCCCTGATGGCTTTCGAGTGCGGCCGCGCCCGTGCGTACTACCTGCGCGCCCGCGGCGCGTTGGCCCTGGAGGATCGCACTTCCCTCGCGCCGGCGGAGGCGATGCGGCTGATCTACGAGCGCTTGCTCGACCGCATCGAGGCGCGCCACTTCGACGTCTTCGGCCCCAAGGTCACGCTGCCGCGTTACCAGAAGTTGACGCTCGCGCTCGCCGCGTGGGGGCGTTCGCAGCTGGCGGTGCTGACGTCATGAAGCGCGTCGCAATCATCGGCGGCGGTTTCGCCGGCCTCGCGGCGGGCGTCGAGCTGGCGGCACGTGGCTTCTGCGTCCACGTGTTCGAAGCGCGTGCGCATCTGGGCGGCCGCGCCTACTCGTTCACTGACGACGCCAGTGGCGAGGTTGTCGACAACGGCCAGCACGCCATGATGGGATGTTACTCCCACACGCTGGCGTTCCTCGAGCGCATCGGTGCGACCCGCAAGCTCAGGCGCCAACGCAACCTGCACGTGGAAATGGTACATCGCCAGCGCGGCAGCGGCGCGATCGCTGCATCGTCCTTGCCGAGCCCCCTGCATCTGCTGACGGGTATCCTGCGTTACCGCCTACTCGACCGGGCCGAGCGGCTTTGTGCACTGCTTGCCGGCATGCGGCTCATGGTGCTGCGCCGACGCCGCGACCCGCGGCTGACGCAGTGGACGGTCGAACAGACGCTCATCTCCCTGGGACAGTCGGTCAACACGCGCAGCAGCTTTTGGTACCCCGTCGCCATCGCCACCCTCAACGAGTCGCCGGCACGGGCAGCGGCAGCGCCCTTTGCCGAGGTCATAGCCCGAGCGTTCTTCCGCTCGCGTGCCGACTCGCAGTTCGTGCTGCCGAAGGTGGGGTTGAGCGACCTGTACACCGGCGACGCCCGCGCGTTCATCGAAGCGCGCGGCGGTAGCGTGGAGGTCAAGTGTGCGATTGCGCGACTCCTGCTGACGGACAGTCGCGTCAGGACGCTGCAACTGCGCGACGGTCGCCGTGCTACCGCGGACGCGTGCATCAGCGCCGTACCGCCCAGGGCGCTGGCGGAGTTCGTTCCGGAGCCGCAGCGTGCGTTCAAGCAGTTTGCTGTCTCGCCCATCGTCTCGGCGCATCTGTGGTTCGATCGCCCGGTGCTCGACAGCGAGTTCGTCGGCCTGCTTGGCACGACGACTCAATGGGTGTTCAACCGTAGCAAGCTCGCGAGCGAGCTCACGAGCAAGGGCGCGGCGAGCAGTGACGGTAACGGGCCACAGTGTGTGAGCGCGGTGATCAGCGCCAGCCGTGACGTTGTCGAATGGCACGGCAGCCGCGTTGCAGACACCATTCTCAACGATCTGCGATTGCTGGTCCCGGCTACGCGTCAGGCACAGCTGTTACGCAGCGTGGTGGTGAAGGAGAAGTTCGCAACGATTTCCCCAACACCGGCAGCGGAACGGCTGCGGCCGCGCCCGCAGACCCTGATCGATAACTTCTTCCTGGCGGGTGATTGGGTGCAAACCGGATTGCCGCCGACGATCGAGAGCGCCGTGTTGAGCGGGCAGCGGGCGGCAGAGCTCGTTGCCGAGCGGCTCGCGGGTCACTAGGATGCGGCGACCGTGGACCGCATTGCCATCTTCGCCGCGTTGCACTGGGAGTGCCGTCCGGTGCTGCGGCACCTGCGTCAGGTCGCGCGCCAGCGGGTCGGTGGCTTTACAGCGTGGCACGGTGCGACGCGGTGCTGTGAGGTGGTGCTGGTGAAGACCGGCATGGGCATCACGCAAGCCGCAGCCGCGGCACAGACGATTCGCGACAGCAGCGACGGTGCGCTGTTCGTGTCGACCGGCTGTGCCGGTGCGCTCGCGGCGGAGTTGATGCCGGGGGATGTCGTCCTCGCAACCACTGTTGTGCGAGGCGACTCCGCCGGCGCCTTCGTCACCGATCCGGAGCAGCGCGAGCGGGCGCAGCGCGCTGCGGCGCGGGAGGTATTACGCGTCGTGAGTGGTCCGGTCCTGTGTAGCCCCGAGGCGCTGATGACGGCGGAGCACAAGCGTGCGGCGGCTGCACGCTACGGCGCGGTCGCTGTCGAAATGGAAGGCACGGCGGTCGCACGCGAGGCGGCACGGCGTGGCATTCCGTTCATCTCGGTGCGCGCGATTCTCGATACCGCCGATACCGAGCTGCAGCATGCCGGCAAGTTCATCGAGCCGCAGACCGGCGCAGTAAGGCCGCTGGCGTTGGCCGGATATGTCGCCACGCATCCCAGCGTGATTGCCGAGTTGGTCGCCATGCAACGCATGATGCGCGCTGCGCAGGCCAGCCTGGAGCGCTTCTTCGGCGCTTGGTTCCACACCCTCGACTCTTGACTCTCGACTGTTGACTGCGCTGCGGAGCTCCCAATGCGATTCCCCATGCACGTCACGACGGACATGATGAAATGGCAGTTGCACAACTGGTGGCGCGGCAACCAGCGCTATCCCTACGTGCTCATGCTCGAGCCGCTGCACACGTGCAACCTCGCGTGCCTTGGGTGCTCGCCCGAGCGCTACAACGGCGAGCTGAAGGACCGGCTGTCGCTGCAGGACTGTCTGCAGGCTGTCGACGAAGCCGGTGCGCCGGTGGTATCCATCTGCGGCGGTGAGCCAACCATCTATCCGGAATTGCCCGAGCTGGTCGCAGGCATCATCGCGCGCAAGCGGCACATCTACCTGTGCACCAACGGCATCCTGCTCGATCGCTTCTTCCAGAAGGGCCGGCCGCACAAGCGGCTGTCGATCAACGTTCACCTCGACGGTATGCAGCAGACGCACGACTTCGTCGTCGACCGCAGCGGCGTGTTCGACAAGGCCATCGAGATGATCAAGGAGGGCAAGCGCCTCGGCTACGCGGTGTGTACCAACACGACCATCTACCGCGAGACCAGCATGGAAGAGATCGAGGCGATGTGTGCGTTCCTGACGGACATCGGCATCGACGGCATTCTGCTATCACCCGGCTACCACTACGAGAAGATCAAGGAGAACCATTTCCTCTTCAAGAACGAGATCCACCAGAAGTTCAAACAGGTCCTTGAGCTCGCGAAGAAGTACCGGATCTATTCCACGCCGCTCTTCCTGCAGTTCGCCGCCGGTCAACGCGACTACCCGTGCACCCCATGGGGCAACCCGACCCGCACACCGAAAGGCTGGAAGGGTCCCTGCTACTTGATCGAAGGCGGCTACCACCAGACGTGGAAGGATTTCTGGAACGGCGTGGACTGGGACTACTGGGAAAGCCGCCAGGACGCGAAGTGTCAGAACTGCCTGATGCACTCCGGCTTCGAGCCATCGGTGGTGCGCAAGCTCGGCGAGAGCCCGCGCGACATGTGGACGATGGCCAAGTGGAATTTCTTGTCGTAGTCGGCGATTGAGTACAGCGTGGCGCCCATTTGATTCCCTCCGTGTTTTGAGGTACCTCGGTGTGCCATGGAGAATCGCCTCCGTGCGCTGGGGCGGGAGGGCCTGTGATGAAGGTTCGCGGATCGCTGTACTTTGGTACCTTTGGGACGACGTTGCTGACGCCTTTTGCCGCGTCAGCAGCGACCGTGACCACCGTTCCGGTCGGGCCAGCTGCCCCGGCTCTCGGGACGACGATGCTGGTGTTGCTCGCCGTCGCGCTCACTGTAGGCGCTGTGTGTGTGTTGCGCCGCAAGGCGGCCCGGGTGGCCTCCACACTCGCGCTCGTGGCGGCGGTGATCGGTCTCGCCGGCCTCGCCTATGCCGGGTTTGCCACCGTGACGGTCAGCGGCGGGCAGTGCACGATGCGCACAACTCAGATTTGGAACGCGCTCAATCCTACGCTCCTGGAAAATCAGTGCGGGAACGAGCTGCTGATCGAGGCGATCGATCTCACCTCGTGCACTGATGACTTGGGGACGGCCGCGCCGGACCTGTTTCCTTTCTGCGTTGTCGGTCAGACTCTGGCCGCCGGCGCCTCCTGCGAGTTGCCCCAGTGCGCCTAGCCGCTGGGATGTTCGTGCCGGTCATCTAAGGCCCGCTCAGGGAGACGCAGCATGACGGCGGTCGTGCTGTGAGCGCTCCTGCATTGCGCGCGCCGCACCGCATCGGGCCGACGAGGGCAGTCCTCTTCTGAGATCAGAGCGGGATCGGCGCTCGAACCTTCGGACCTGCCGCGCCTGCTGTAGCCTCCACACTAGAACGCAGAGGTTCCCTCCGCACCCTTGCCCTCGCCGTCAGCGGTTGATGACGACGGGCGGAGGCGCGTCTCCGCGGACGAAAACCGGAATGGTGTCGAGCGGCACATCGAGGGTCAGCGTCACGGGCCCTTCGTAGTGTTGTGCGTCGTTCCAGAAACTGCGCCACCGGCCGTGCGGCAAGTAGACGTCGCGCGAGCGTTGCGCGTTGCGCCACACGGGTGCGACGAGGAGATCGGGGCCGAACAGATACTCGTCCCAGCGGTCGCGCACTCCGGATCATCGGGGTAGTCGAAGACGAGCGGACGGGCGAGGGGCAACCCGCTCGTGCCCGCATCGGCCGCCGCCCGGGTGATATAGCCTTGCAGCGCCGCGCGCAGCTGGGTGTAGCGGCGGTAGATGTTGATCATTTCGGGATCGTATGCCGGTTGCGTCGGCATGTTCCACGGCGCGTGGTTGCCGGTGCCGCCGATGACCATCAGGCCGGAGAAGGTGTTGAATTCGATCCAACGGGCGAAGACGTCGCGCTGCTTGAACTCGTAGTTGCCGCCGCCGTCCGACCCCCAGATCGGGAAGCCCATGAACGCGACGCGTTGCTGCGCGATGATCGCGGCGCGCAGTCCGAGGTCCGTGCCCGGCCCACCGCCGAAGAGTGTACTGCCGGGGTAGTCACCGCCGCCGAAGACTGCGAAGCGCTGCGTGCCCGTGTAGCCGGGACGCGACCACAAGACGAAGTCGCTTCCCCGCGCCGCCGTGAGCGCGTTGTAGTGAATCGCCGCTTGCAAGTTTGGATAGTCGTTGTGGACCTCACGGCCGTTGCGGCCGTCCGCCCAGATGTCAGTTGGTGCCGACGGCAGGAACTCTTCGCCGCGGTCGAGACGCAGGCCGTCGATGTCGTAGGCCTTCACGAAGGCGGCGATCATGTCGCGCCACCAATCACGCGCCGCCGGATTGGTGGCGTCCAGAATGAAATCGGAGCCGCCCGTGTTGGCGCAGTGCGGCGGGGCGCTCGCACCGGGAGCCAGGAATCCCAGACGGAAGGCTTCTGCACCGTTGTCACCGGCGCCGCTGCCACACGTCCACGTGGCACTCCACACGATGAGCTTGTAGCCGCGGCGGCGCATCGCGGCGAGCATACTGGTCGCGTTGGGCAAGCGCTCGTCGTCCCACGCAAAGCGACTGAAGCCGAACTCCCCCGGCTGCCACGGCCGGTCGAAGATGTAGACGCCGGCCGGAATGCCGAGCTGCTCGTACATGGTCACGTCCTCGGCGACCTGCGCGTTGACCGCTGTGCCGTCGAGCGGTGCCGTGCCGAGTGCCAGCTCGTCGCGCCACCGCCAGTGCAGAAAGGCCCATGCCGGCGGGACCAGTGGCCGTCCGGTAAGGGCCGTGTACTCATCGAGGATCGTCGCATGCGCCGGGCCGACGAACACGTGGAAACGCAGCCGCCGGCTCTCCTCCGATGTCGCCGTCTCGAAGCGGAAGCCGAGCACGTGCGCATCGGTCTTGGCGACGTCGAACGCGCCGGCGGTCGTGCCGGCGACCGCGAGACCGTAGCCGCGTGAGCTGTGATAGAACGGCGCGTACAGCGAGAAGGTCGGACGCACGTACATCTCGACCGTCTCGCCGCGGCGGTTCAACGTTCCCGCCTCAACCGGCCTGACTTCCTCGGTCGGCAATCCCGTCGGTGGCAGCGGTTGCGAATCGCGCAGGCGCTCGGTGAGGCCATAGATCAGCTCGTCATCGGGCGTCTCGAAGGCGTCGCCGACGGCAGTGAGACCGGCGGGCGCGGGAGGCTCGACGCTGACCTCGAGCGTGCGCGGCGTGAGGAAACGGACCGTGACGCGTGCCGCCGCCCCTTCAGTCGTCGCCACCGACAGTTGCACGCCGCCATCCACCGAGGTGTCGGCCAACACTTGGCCGAGCTGCTGTGTTGTCCCGCCGCGCTCGTAGAAGAGGCCGCCCGGCTCGCGCTCCGCGGTGTACGGTGTTGTGCCTCCCCGCGGAAGGACGAGCAAGCGGTACGGCTCGAGACGAACCTCTGCCGTTGCTGCGGGGGAGTGAATCCGGATGCGATCGGGGAACCGCTCAGTGGTGATGTTTGGGGCCGCGACCGGAACCGTGCCGCCGCAGGCTGCCAAAGCACCGGCAAGCAGCGCGGCGGACACGTGCCAACCCGCGTTGGGAAAAGTGCGACTCATCAGCGGATAGGAGGACGGCATAACATAGTTGACGGAAGAGAGCAGGCCAACGCCACGGCATGGCCGAGTCACATCAATGCGCGCTGCACCTGCCGTCGCATAGGCTTCTCGGTTTGATTCTACCCAGGCTTTGAGATACCTGGGCGATTGCGGAGGGAGGGCATGCTGATGAAGCTTCGCGGATCGCTTTACCTTAGTACCGTTGTGGCGACGTTGGTGACACCGTTTGCCGCGTCCGCCGGGACGGTAACCACCGTTCCGCTCGGTGCCGCGGCACCGGCGCTGGGGCTGCCGATGCTGGGTTTGCTAGCCGTCGCGCTCAGCGTCGGCGCGGTACACGTGCTGCGGCGCAAAGCGGCGAGTGCGACCGCGAAACTGGCTGTCGTGGCGGTCGTGATCAGTCTGGCCGGCGCCGCCTATGCCCCAATCCCCACCGTCGTGGTCAGCAATGAGCAGTGCACGGTGCGAACGACCCAGATGTGGGACTCGTCCAACCCTGCAGTGTTGGAAAATCGCTGCTCGAATGACCTGGTGATCGAGGCGATCATGGCATGTGAGCCCGGGCTCGGGTCCGCCGCGGTTGTGGACGAGTTGCCCGTCTGCGTTGTCGGTCAGATTTTGGCTGCGGATGGCGCCTGCGACCTGCCTGTGTGCGATTGAGCGAACGGTTACTCGTAACGCCGCTGAGGCCGTGCGCGAACTGGTGCGTGTGAAGACCGCTTGAGGTGCAGCCCGAGCTGGCAGCTTGCCTGCCTCGATCCATCTCTCCGTGCGGCAGACAACCAGCCGCGAAACCCCTGCGACGCCCATCGCCGCGACCCAAGCGGGAGCGGAGGTCGGCGACTCGTAGATTCCCCTGGGCGCCGAGAGGCGTAAAGTGGGAGCAGTCGGTTCCGTAGACGATCGACGGACGCGCCGCGGCAGCTTGCGTGTTAGACATCGCCGCTCCTGAGCGCACCCGGCCTGTCAAAGCGTGAGCGGGAGCTCGAGATGCTGCTTGTAGATCTCGTCGCGGTGTTCGAGCAGGATCGGATCGAGCGCCGCGCGGGTGGCATCGTCCATCATGGAGAACGCGGCGCGGAAGGGATCAGGCATCGGGCACAGGTCGTTCGGGAGTGGGGCGAACAGCCCCATGAACGTTGCGAGGTAGATGTCGGCCGCGGTGAACGTGTCGCCGATCAGATAGCGGCTTCCCCGCTGGCGCTGCTGCGCCAGGCGGCGGGCGAACATGCCGAGCAGCGCGATGACGCGCTTGCCAGCTGCTTCGCCGTTGTCGCCGCGATAGCCGTACTTGGCGCCGAGGTACTGCGCGATGGGTGGGGGAAAGCCGCCGCCGCCGGCGAGGCTGACATGGACGCCATGAAGGCGGCGGGCCCAGCCGACACCGCCCTCGCCGCAGATTTCGTGCGACAACCCGAACAGCAGAGCGCGGTCTTCCGGGCTCGCCGGGATGAGTGAGGGTGTCGGAGCCAGTCGCTCGGCGAGCAGGAGGATCTCCGCCCATCCCGTGCGCGGCGCTTCATTCTCATAGACGGCGATGGGCGCGCTGTCGTGTCCCGTCCACTCCTTCACTGCCGGCCCCTCCGCGGTGAGTCGCGCCGCGACGTACGGAATTTTCTTGTGGTAAAGAATCCCCTTCGCCGCTTCGCCCCACGGGCTGGGGACCATCCCGACCATCACAACGCGCAGCCCCGAACCCTGCTTGGCGTCCTCCACCGAAACGAACTCGACCATGGCGATCCTCCTTCGAAGGGGCTCGCTTGCCCAGACCATACCCTGTGTCATCTCTCCGTGCGTCAGACAACTACCCGCGGCGCTTGTTGCAAGTGCAGGGGGTGTGCGCCCCCGGCCGCGTTGTTTTGCACAGACACGGCGGGAGAGAGGGCGACTGCAACGAGACCTGCGATCAGCGAAGCGCCGGCACTTCTCGAACGGGTATTCGCGGCGCAGTGCCTTGCTGCCGAAGATGTGCAGGGCGCTACTCGCCGCGTCGACGACCGCGCTCGTCGACGCTACCTTCGAATCGTCAACCGACGACCGCTGGGGGTGGATGGGCATCGCGGTAGATCGGCGCCTGCCTTGTGCGGCGACCACGTAGCTGCTAGCCGTAACTAACTGATTAGTTAATTCGTATGGAGCGGGAGATTGATCAGCAAACGGCGCTCCGAGTGGTGCGCCGCGGGGACAGCCGTGCGGCGATTCTCGCGGCGGCCGAGCAAAGCTTCGCGAAGGCCGGGTTGGCGGGAGCGCGCACCGACAGCATCGCCGCCGCCGCCGGGGTGAACAAGGCGCTGCTCTACTACTACTTCAAGAGCAAGGGCGGTCTGTACGAAGCCGTGGTGGAAGATCACTTCCGCGAGTTCAACCGCCAGGCGTTGGAGGTGCTGGCAGCACCCGGCTCGGCGCGCGCGGTGCTGCTGCGCTACGTCAGCCTGTATTTCGACTTCATCAGCGCGCGCCAGCGCTATGCCGCGCTGTACCAGCAGCTGATGACGGCACGCGGCAAGCCGCTGGAGCGCTTGGTGCGCAAGTACATGGTGCCGCGCAGCGACGCCTTCAACGTGCTACTCAAGCGCGGCATCCGCGACGGCGAGTTTCGGCGCACGGACGCACGCCATACCGCCATCTCGGTCGTGGGACTGATCGTGTTCTACTTCTCTGCCGCTCCCGTGTTGCAGCTGCTCGGCCATTCCGATGCATACAGCGCGGCGAATCTCCGGCGCCGCAAACAGGAAGTGCTCGATTTCATCCGCCACGGCCTGTTCGTCGATCCGCAAGCCCCAGTGCCATGAAACGCCAACTGCCCCTCATGATCGCCGGCGTCGCTGCGCTTGCCGCGGTCCTCTACTACGCCGCGACCAGCCGGGTTCACGACCTCGTCCTCACCGGCATCGTGAGCACCGACGATGTAATCGTGGGCGCCGAGGTCCAAGGCCGCCTGCAACAACTGCTGGTCAAGCAGGGCGACGAGGTCAAGCAGGGACAGCTCCTCGGCGTGATCCAACCTGAGGAATGGAAGGCCAACATGGCGTACTACGCCGACAGCGAACAACAGTCCGCGGCGCAGGTTACGCAAGCCGAAGCCGATCTGCGCTTCCAGGAAGCACAGACGCGCGACGGGACGGAACAAGCGGCGGCGCGGCTCGAAGCGGCTAAAGCCGAGCTGACGCAGGGGCAGGCGGATCTCGAAAACGCACGGCTGAACTTCGAGCGCGAGCAGGCGCTATACCGCAGAGGGGTCGAGGCAGCCCAGGCGTACGACCAGGCGCGCACGGTCTATGCCGCCGCGAAGGCGCATGTCGAAGCGCTCAGCAAGCAGGTCGACGCCGCACAGGCCGCGTTGGCGTTGGCGCACTCCACGGCCGATCAGGTCGCCATGCGCCGCGCCGCGCTCGACGCCGACCGGCATCAGCTCGCCGCTGCACGTGCCCAGAAGGAAAAAGCGCAGGTCCACCTCGGCTACACCGAAGTGCACGCGCCGATCGACGGTATCGTCGACGTGCGTGCCGCCCTGCCGGGCGAGGTGGTGACGGCCGGCCAGGGCATCGTCACCCTCATCAACCCCGACGACCTGTGGGTCCGTGCCGATGTGGAGGAAACCTACATCGATCGCATTCGCCTGGGCGACAAGATGCGCGTGCGCCTGCCCTCCGGCAGCGAGCGCGCCTGCACGGTCTTCTACCGCGGCGTCGACGCCGACTACGCGACGCAACGCGACGTCAGCCGCACGAAGCGCGACATCAAGACTTTCGAGATCCGCCTGCGCTGCGAGAACGTGGACCGC
>Ga0335070_10009866_pt1 | contig 11173 bp, 14 predicted proteins | sample Lox_Sample_13_FD_206722 | JGI IMG/M metagenome (GOLD analysis project Ga0335070, IMG submission 206722) | Soil microbial communities from Loxahatchee National Wildlife Refuge, Florida, United States - Lox_Sample_1.3 | ecosystem: Environmental > Terrestrial > Soil > Wetlands | place: USA... | reverse complement strand
AAAGATCCAGCTTTTTCCTTGACATAACGCGAGGTGCAAACCCAAAACTCCATCCCAGCCTTCACCTTTCGATTCCCCAACAAGCTTGCGATTCGTTCAACCTCTTCAAATGAACAGTGGGGGCACCCAAGAAAAACAAGGTCCGGCTTCTGCGCGGATGCTGTTGAAAGATGTTCTACTGTCTGTCTTATGTCTTCAGCCTCTATTGTTAACTTCTCCATGTTCCCAGTGTCTTTTCTGAAACCCCCAACCTCACAATTAAACATATTAACCATGCCAGAAGAGGCAAGAGCCGCGCTCAACTGTTTCAAATCATCGTTCGAAGTTTGCCGCAGTCCACGAATCAATGGAATCTTATCTTCCAACATCTTCCCCAAGCAGAACCCCAGCGCACCAAAATCCCTTTCACTCTTCATTTGTGCGTCTACGTCTACGAGAATTTTTGGCTGACGATTTTCAACCCTATGAATCCCGTAATCAGGCGTCTTTCCTGCAATTGCAGCTGCAACTGCGCTCGGTCCACCTTCACGGTTTGTCCATGCGCCCAAGACGGAATTTGCGTACACGATAGCTGAAGATTCCGCCCAAGCAAGATGCGAATTCTTTGCAGGTGTAGACAAAAAGTAAGGCGTACACGTCAAGGATTTTGCAAAGCCTATTCTGTCGAACTGCCTAAGAATGCTCTGCTGTTTTTTAACCAGATTCTCTGGCAGTCGTTTCTCAAGATATTCACAATCGAAACTCTGCGGGTTCAACGTAGCTCTCACTTTAGATCTGCCTTCCGCATCTGCAAGCGCCTTCAAGAAATCCAGACCAGCATCTCCAATGGTCTTATAAGAAACTCCTGAAACGTGTGCAGACTCTATTGGAATAAGTTTGGAAGCATTGAAAAGGTCGCCTAGTTTGACAAGAACATTCATGCACACTTGGTTTGCCCAGCCAAACTCGCCATCATAGATGCGTTCTTCTTCTTTCGTCAGATACATCCTCGCAGCCTACCTCTTGCTCTTCAGAATCCTGACAACTCCGCTACAAGCATCAACGTCAACGATATCTCCTGTTGCGATTTGCTGAATGTCCACCTCAGCAATCATCGGAATTTCCGCTATTACTGCGCCAACGACAACAACAGGATCAATCTTCTCATTGACAATCGCTCTTGGTGCAAAACCCTTCTTCGCAAGAGCATATAACACATAGCTTCCAACCGTTGAACCATGCCCATGAGGAAAACACAATATCCTATCCCTGACGCTTTCACCACACAAATCATGCCCCTTCTCAACGATCGTACCGCTAGCCGGGTCGACTCCTCCGAGAAAGCTTAATGGTTTGAGAGAAACTAAAGCTTCACCTTTGCAGCATCCTTCAACAATTGCTCGGCCTTTCAACACAAACTCTCGCATTCTTGCAACACTCTAATAAGAGATTTTTGCTGAAGATGGAGTCCCGCCCAAGATTTTTCCGACTGCATCGCTAACTTTCTCGCGGTTTTCTTCAATTGTGTAAACACGCAAGATGTTTATGAAGCCCTTAAGCACATCAAAAATCCTCGAAATCTCGCTTAGCCGCTGCTGAACTTTTTCTCCATCTCTGGTCTTATAGAAGGCGGGAATTTCCATTGGTTCCATCAAGACTGAATGGTGATATGGAACTGAAGGCACGGTAGGGACATCTATTATCACGGCTTCGACATCAACTCCAGCTTTCTTCGCTATGTCTGCTTGAAGTTGTTCTCTATGTGAAGCTCGACCAAAAATGTTTGTAATCATCGTGTCCTTTTCGTAGAAAGTTCTTTCGTAAGCACATTTCAACATTCTTCTCCTTTCAAGGTTCTCAACGATTTCACTGGATTTCTTGCAGTTTTTAAGTGCAGTCCAAACGGTGTAGTCGTCCATCGCCAGATATTCCTCTGGACTCTTGAATTCTGTTAAACCAAGTTCTTCGTTTGCCTTTTCCATTGCAATTGCAAGCATTATCTGCGCTGCCCTGCCAACCCGATGAAAGTAGATGCTCTTGAAAGATTCTATTCGAGCAATTATAAATGATTCAAGCGCCGAAAGCGCAGCCAGATCAACAGCCAAGTTTTCATCCAGAACGTCTAAAGCTTGGATCAAACGAAAGACGTCTATGTAACCATATTCAGCTCCCGTATGGTGCGTGTCCCTCACAATGAAGTCTTGCTTGTCAACATCAACGCCGCTGCTGATTATTTGATCCAAAAAAGCTTTCCCAGCTTTGTGAAGTTTTCCAACGGCAAGCCTTCCAACGTCATTCGGAGCGTAACCGAGTTTGCTCAAAATATCTCTTACTTCGCTCTTTTCAACAATCCAGGATGTCATGTCTTCATGTGTCTTGTCAAGCTCCTTCAGAAGCAAGGGCTCAAAAACATGAGAAAAAGGACCATGCCCAACGTCGTGAAGCAAAGCTGCAATTCTAACCATCTCCGTCTCCTCAACGTCTACCAGTCGAAATATGTTTGGATTTTCAACAACTCTGCCAGCCAAGAACATCACACCAACAGAATGCTCAAAACGCGTGTGGTTAGCTCCAGGATACACATATTCCGAACCTGCAAGCTGGCGTAGCCTACGGAGACGCTGAACTGGAAAAGAGTCTATAACTTCTTTTTCTTCCTCAGTTATGTAGACGTATCCATGCACTGGATCTTTTATTTCACCCCAATAGTTTCTCCGCATTGGACAGTCTTTCTCCAGACTATTGTTAGACAATTATTAATGCAGGCTCACTCTTATAATGTCTGACGCTCAAGAAGACAAAAGGATGAGAAGACATGAAAGAGCGCGGAGCTTTCATTTGCATTGAAGGATTAGACGGCTGTGGAAAAACCACACAGACAAAGCTTCTGGTGGAAAGACTGAACGTTAAAGGCTACAGAGCCTTACGCACTGCGGAACCAAGCACCGGAAAAATCGGAGTTTTTCTGAAAGAATATTGCTTGCATGGGAAAACCCGCGTTTCCAGCGTTGTAGAGACTTTGCTATTTGCTGCTGACCGCTTTGAACATTTGCAGAATGAGGTTATTCCAGCTTTGAGAGAACGAAAAATAGTGGTCTCTGACCGCTACATTTACTCTTCTCTAGCATACCAAGGTGCAACAGGGCTTGACCTCAGATGGATTGAAAAAGCAAATGAACACGCCAGATGTCCTGATTTAGCGATTTTTGTTGACGTAGCGCTTGAAACTGCTATGCAGAGGCTGAAAGCAAAGAAGTCTCTTATGGAAAACTTTCAAAACTTGTCGAAAGTGCGGGATATCTACATGAAGTTTGTTGCGAAAAAGGAGCTTATTAGAATAGACGGGAACAAATCGAAAGAGGAAGCTTCAGCTGCCATTTTTGAAGTTGTTCAAGTCTTCCTAGAAGGTTACTAAAACTTTTTTGCAAAACTTCTGATTCACATTTCTTGAAACTAAATCAACCATGTCTTTTGGCGAAACATATCTGGGTCCTTTTTCATGAAAGGCTCGCATTGTCACTAGATCCTTGTCAACCAGAAAACGAATCATATAATAGTCGAACTTCAACGGCTTCTTCTTTCCATTGCGCATTACGTAGTAGCGTAAAATGCATAGGAAATCCATCAGTGAAAAAGGTTCTTGGCTCACCACTTTCATTACGTTCTTTGTTTCTTCCGCATTCAAGTAGCTGAAGTTGTTGGATTCGGCTATGCCGAACTCGAAAGCTACGGTGCATTCTGGTATTGATGGTTCAGAGACTTCATCTAGACTAGATGTACGTGAGTTCAGTTCATAAAGGGTTTGAATTATGGTGTGTTGGAGCTTCTTGTTGGATAGTGAGGTGGAGAAACGTGCCTCGATATGTATATTTTCTGGAAAATTCTGATAGATTCCAAGTGACATTGGAAGTTCGCCATCAGCTTTTTTTCATCTTTCTCAGTTTTTCCAGATTTTCCAATAATCCAGAAAGAACTGTTCCGAGTTTCTGCAGTTCATCGACGTTTTGCTCGTGCAGCATCCTATTTTGGATTTCTTTGATTTTGGTCAACAGTGTCGTTTCAAGTGTTTCAAGAGCCATTGTGCTTGTCGCTCTTGCTGGTTCTTCTCCTTCCTTCACCACTATTACTTTCTTCTCGCATTTTGCACACCATAATTCTCCGGTTTTAAGTCTAAATAATGGAGAGGCGCACGCTGGGCATGCCAGTTCTGTCAGAGTTGAGCCCTGACGAACCAGATCTGCCATTCTTTTGATATGCCGATCTCCTTTTTCTTCTCTCGACAAGCTTTAATGCCTCGAAAGTAAATAGGTATAAAAGCCTATTTAATATGATATATTGAAACTGTCTGAGGTGGCAACGAATGGTAAGGAAAAAGAAGCAGGAAGAGTATGAGGAAAGAATCAAGCAAGCGTTACTGGTACTTGGCGAAGTTTCTGAGGATACGACAACGCCGAGAAACATTAGGAGAGCAGCGAAAGACTCCATGGATGCTTTACAGACAACAGAGTTCACATTAGCGGTTAAAGCTTCAAACGCCATTTCGATGCTTGATGAGATTTTGCAAGATCCGAATATGCCGCCTTACACGCGTGTGAAGTTGTGGAATGTAATGAGCTTGATAGAGGCAATAAAAGACTAATATGTAAAGATGGAAATATCTCGCTTCTGATTTACGGAGGTATAACCAAGTGAAAGTGTTCCATTATCAAAACGTTGAAGCAAAAGAAGTGGGTGAAGGCTCCTCGAAAGTCAAGGTTAGATGGCTGATCACGAAAGAAATCGGGGCTCCAAACTTTGCAATGAGACTATTCGAAGTTGAGCCAAAAGGTCATAGTCCCCTGCATACTCATGATTGGGAGCATGAAGTTTTCATTCTAGAAGGTGAAGGAGTGGTTGTTAGTGAAGGCGGAGAAAAGAGGTTCAAGTCCGGTGATGTTGTCTTCGTTGAGCCTGACGAGAAGCATCAGTTCAAGAACACTGGGAAAAGAGTACTAAGATTCATCTGCGTCGTACCGCACAATTAAGAAAAACCCGTAGAATGCGACGAAGATAGGTCTTATCAGAATTCTCCAGACAGTCTGTGTATTTTCTATAAGACTGACAGAACTTCATGAAGCTAAGACAACCCCGAAGCTTTTCAGATATTCAATAGACTGAATCTTTGAGACGCCTTTTCGATACAGGATTGCTCGCTATAAATATATGCAACCTACTACATCATGTTCTGGGTTTCAGAGGAATCACCCTGTGAAATACGATGTAGTAATTGTTGGAGCAGGCCCAGCAGGAATTTTCTCAGCACTCGAACTGACGGAGAAAACAAAACTCAAAGTCTTAATGCTGGAAAGAGGTCCAGATATTAATAAGCGAAAATGTCCAGCGAGTCGAGGATTTGAATGTGTTCATTGCGAACCATGTTCTCTACTGTGCGGGTGGGGCGGAGCAGGAGCCTTCAGCGATGGCAAACTAACGTTATCAACCGAAGTTGGAGGTTGGCTGGATCAATACATTACAAAACAGGACCTTGAAGCGCTAATTAGCCACGTGGATAATGTTTACTTGAAGTTCGGAGCTTCTAAACGTGTGTACGGAGAAGACATTGAAAAGGTTGAGGACATTGAACGCAAAGCATCTCTTGCAGGTTTAAAGCTGGTTCGCCAGAAAATCCGTCATATGGGAACTGAACGGTGTGCAGAAAGCCTGAAAAAAATGCGTCAAGCGCTCGAAGACAAAGTTGAAATCAAAACGAGAACAGACATCAAAGGACTCATAGTTAAGAATGGCGTGGCTGAAGGCGTTGAAACTGTCAAGGGCGAGAAATTCTTCGGAAAATACGTGATAGTCGCTCCTGGAAGAAGCGGCGCGGAATGGCTTCAGACAGAAGCACAGGCGTTAGGTCTAAAGACTCTTAACAACCCTGTTGACATTGGAGTGCGGGTTGAAGTTCTTGCATCAGTTATGGAGGATTTGACGAACGTTCTTTACGAGCCTAAATTCATCTATTACTCGCGTTCTTCTGATGACCAAGTGCGCACGTTTTGCGTTGCTCCCTATGGAGAAGTCGTAACTGAATCGTATAATGGAGTTTTGACCGTCAATGGACAAAGCTATGCAGAAAGAAAAACGGAAAACACAAACTTTGCAATCCTTGTCAGTACTTCATTCACTGAACCATTCAAAGAACCGATAGCCTACGGCAAATATGTTGCACGACTCTCAAACCTTCTGAGCGGAGGAATCCTCATTCAACGTCTAGGGGATTTAGAAGCTGGAAGAAGATCGACACCCGAAAGAATCTCAAGAAGCGTCGTAACTCCAACGCTTAGGAATGCTACACCAGGAGACTTGAGCTTCGTCTTGCCCTATCGTTACTTGGCCGATATCAGAGAAATGCTTCAAGCATTAGATCAGATCGTTCCAGGCATACACTCAAGAGACACGCTGCTGTATGGGGTTGAAGTGAAGTTCTACTCCTCAAGACTCCAGCTGAGCAATTCTCTCGAAACAAGAATGCATAATCTGTTCACGATAGGCGACGGAGCAGGCGTCACAAGGGGACTTGTTCAAGCATCAGCCTCGGGAGCCGTTGTGGCAAGAGAAATTCTGAAGAGGGAAATACAGAAGACGTGAAAACGCTATGTCCATAGTTGACGAGATTAAATGCTCAAACTGCGGCGCACCCATAGCGTTCAACCCAGGCGAGTTGATTGCGACCTGCAAATACTGCGGTTTCACGGTTGTGATAGAAACTGGAAAAGCTTTCACTTTTGAACATTCCATGCTACTCAACAAGTATGATCAGATGCAAATTGAAGAGCAAATCAGAGAGTGGATGCGAGGAGGCTTCCTGAAACCTGCTGATCTTGCAAGAAAATCGAAAATTGCCGAGAAAACCTTATTTTACACGCCCTTTTGGATTGTGACTGCAGAAGCTAAAACCACGTATAAAGGGATTTTTGAAAGAATCAGCCCCGTTGTTGTGAAAGAGGGGAAAATTGAGAAGCAGTATAATTGGCTTATTTTAGCGAGAAAAGCTTCAGAGTTTCCGGTAAGAGAGTACGATGTTCCATTGGAAGGAAAAATCCCATACGATTTCAGGAAGATTGAAGGCTTCGCCAAAGTTCTCAACAGCGAAATAGACAAGACCGAAGCAGCAGAGTTAGCGAGACAGCAGATTGACGAGCACCACCGCTACTTAGCTCAACAGGACATCGACAAAATCATCGAAACAAAAACTGAAATGACTATTCAGCAGACAGTCTATCTGCACTGTCCGATATGGCAAGTAAAATACGAATATAAAGGCGAAATCTACCGGTTGTGGATGGACGGCGCCACAGGAACCGTCATAAAAGGAGACATACCATCGGTAAGATTCGGAATGCTCTAGTCCTTAATATAAACTTAAAAGCAAGTCTTTGATTCAGTAAAGAAACGAAAAATAAACGATGGGGAACATGTAATTTGAGTGAGAAGAAAGGAGTTTACGAAAAAGCCAAAAAGGAAATGCGACTCTCGGAACGAATTCTGGCAGCAATCCCAGGGTTCCATGGCTACAAGGAAAAGGAGCTACGAAGAGAGTCAGACAGGCTTATTCGGAACCATCTATATCAGAAACTTTCAGAAGAGAAGAATAGTCTAAGAAGTGTTTTTCAGAAATTGTCTGATCGCAGAATGTTTGAAGTGTTAACCGAAATGGATCGGCTTATGGCGAAATTCGATCGAGTAGCTGAGAAGGTGAACCATGCACCTTACGGTTATACTGGCTTTTTTGATTTGGTGAAAGTTGACGAGGAGAAGCTTGACCGGATGATTGATTTTGACAACGAGCTAATTGACGACGTGGACAAGATTGATAGTGAAGTTGAAGTGTTCAAAGCTGAAGTTGTGAAGGAAAAGTTTGAAAAGTCAGAAAATCATGTGCAAACATTGACTGAAGCAATTGAAACTTTTGAGAATGCTTTTGACAAGAGAAGCGAAGCCATTATGGGGGTCATGTGAAAATGCCACAAATCATAGAATGGAAAAATCCAGGAGCAGAAGACATTGTTTGGCGATACCCGGACGAAGAGATAACGTGGGGTGCGCAGCTGATAGTTCACGAGTATGAGGAAGCAGTTTTCTTTAGAGATGGCAAAGCATACGATGTTTTTGGCGCTGGGCGCCACACGCTAACAACGCTGAACTTGCCATTGCTTACTGGTTTGCTTTCAAGAATCGCTGGGTTTAAGGAGAAGCCTTTCAAATCATCCGTAATCTTCATTTCAACGAAGGCTTTTGCTGGGAAATACGGTACAAAAGCCCAAACTACAGAGCTTGCGCCACTACAAGTGTATGGCACGTTCTGGTTCAAAGTGGAAAGCCCGCAACTGTTCGTGAACGAAGTTGTCGGTGGACAGAACGCTTACACAACTGAAGGTGTGAACGACTTTCTCCGCGGCTTTCTGAACGAGAAAATAATTGATGAACTTTCACGTTACGATTTGCTCACAGTCTTCACGAAACTTGATGAGACCTCAATGATTGTTAAAAACGCGATCGTTGACTATTTCAAACGCATAGGTCTGGAATTAACTGATTTACGTTTCGAAGGAGTGGACACTACTCCTGAATATCGTGAGCGACTGTTCTGGCTTAGAACAGGCAGGACAGCTCCAGAAGAAGTGCTGCGAATGGAAACGGTGAAGAAAGCTGCAGAAGAGCTTGGAAAGTCTTCAGGAGCAGGTTTGGGAACTGGAATGGTGCTTATTCCACAGATAATGACGCCTACTGGTCCTGCACAAGCACCTGCAGCTGCTCTGGTAATTTGTCCAAAGTGCAGCGCAAAGATTCCAGCAACGTCGAAGTTCTGTCCAGAATGCGGAACTGCAATTACTCCACCTTCGAGCGGAACTATGACTTGCCCAAAATGCGGTAAAACTATTCCTTCGTCTTCTAAGTTCTGTCCTGAGTGTGGTGCCAAAATAGAGTAAAAAGGTGCAGTACGATGGCAAATGGCGACAGAGGATTATTGACTGTAGGCGTCTTTCTTGTAATCATTGTGATCAGCGTACTTCTCTATCAGCCTCTTCAAATAATCCAAGATTGGACACTTCTTTTGGCGCTGATAATTGCGTTGTCAGGCTGCTGGCTATTGGTACTGGCTGGAATCAAAGCTTCAAGACCGCAAAAATACCAAATTGGAACTTTTGCAACTCTTTCATGGGGCTTGCTCTTAACAACTATTGGCGGAGCATGGTTCGTTTACGGCTATGGATGGTACTATTCGCTAGCAGTGATACTCATTGCTCTAGCCATATTAGTGATCGCAACTGCTTTGAAACGCAAGTAGCGCCCACATTTTTTCTAAACATCTTTTATTTCTCAACTGCATAGTAATGTTAGGTTGTGTTCATGCTATGAGCAGGGAAATGATTGGTCGCGGCACTTGGTACGATAAGATGGCTGCAAAAATAGTGGATCGGGAGCGCAAGTTGGGCAGAAGTTTGGATTTGATTAGGACTGAGATGGGGTTGGGCGCTTCAGGTTTTCCGCACATCGGCAGTCTGGGTGATGCTGCCCGTTCTTTTGCAGTCACTTTGGCTTTGAGAGAGCAGGGCTATCGTTCAGAATTAGTTGCTTTTTGTGACGATAAGGACGGTTTGCGTAAGGTTCCGGCTGGACTGCCTAAATCGCTTGAGAAGTACTTAGGTTTTCCTGTCACAAGCATTCCTGACCCTTACGGTTGCCACGATAGTTATGGCAGACACATGAGTTCCCTGCTGCTTGAAGCTTTGGACGAGTGTGGAATTGAATACTGCTACATGTCTGCTAAAGAGACTTACGAGAAAGGTTTGCTAAACGAAGAGATTGAGATTTTGCTCTCGAACGCGAAAAGAGTGGGCGAAATAGTTAAAGAGGAAGTTGGACAAGAACGGTATACAGAGGTTTTGCCCTATTTTGCTGTCTGCGGAAACTGTGGACGAATATACACTACCCAAGTCTCCGAGTTTCTGTCTAGAGAAAACAAGGTGGTATACTCTTGCGAGGGCATGGAGATTAAAGGCAAGTGGATTCAAGGATGCGGTTTCAAAGGCGAAGCAGACATCACCAAAGGTGGAGGCAAGCTCACTTGGAAAGGAGAATTTGCCGCTCGGTGGAAGGCTCTTGACATCAGATTTGAGGCTTACGGAAAGGACATTGCGGATTCCGTCAGAATAAACGACAGGATCTGCCGCGAAATACTATGCCACGAGCCGCCTTCTCACGCAAAGTACGAGATGTTTCTTGACAAAAGTGGAAAGAAAATTTCAAAGTCTGCTGGAAACGTTTTCACTCCACAAGTGTGGTTCCGTTATGGTTCACCTCAATCGTTAATACTGCTGATGCTAAAGCGGTTTGTTGGAACCCGCACCTTGGACGTTTCTGACATTCCCTGTTACGTGAACGAACTGGATTCTTTGGAGGACCTGTACTTTCAGAAGAAGCCTTCAGCTGATGAGAAGGAGAGAGCTAGACTCCGAGGCTTGTACGAGTACTGCTGGGCTTTGAAACCGCCCTCAAAGTCAAGTGTTCACGTTCCCTACAACTTGCTCACTTTCTTGGTGAAAATGGCACCAAAAGACACGAGAGAGAGATTCATTGTTGAAAAGCTTCAAAGCTATGGCATCCTCCACAAAGATCAAGAATCTGACGGTGAACTGAAGAAGCGAGTTGAGTATGCAGCCAATTGGGTTGAAGATTTCGAAGAAATCCGAGAGACTCCAGTCGCCTTATCCACCGAAGAGAAAAACGCCGTAGCAGAGCTCATTGCCATTCTAAAAGCTGAAGAAGAAGCCGAAAAAATCCAAAATGCTATATTCGACGTTGCAAAAAAACATGATTTACCGCTCGGGAGCTTCTTCAAGACCTTGTATACGATACTGATCGGAGTGTCGCAAGGTCCAAGACTTGGTCCGTATGTTTTGGCTATGGGAAAACAGAATGTTATAGACGCTTTGGGTCGCGCTTTGAAAGATTAAGAAGTGCGACCCATTTTGTGCAGAGTCTGTAATCTGGACTAAATTTCATCAGAAACCATTCTTCATCATTACAGCCGGATTGTTCTAATCCCTGCTCGTCTTCATCATCTGAAACAATCTTGAATGAGTCTTTTGAAATAAAATAGTTTTTCCCCACGCACCTCTGAGTTTATATCACTTAAGAATAGTAGTCT
>Ga0335070_10009865_pt1 | contig 11176 bp, 8 predicted proteins | sample Lox_Sample_13_FD_206722 | JGI IMG/M metagenome (GOLD analysis project Ga0335070, IMG submission 206722) | Soil microbial communities from Loxahatchee National Wildlife Refuge, Florida, United States - Lox_Sample_1.3 | ecosystem: Environmental > Terrestrial > Soil > Wetlands | place: USA: Florida... | reverse complement strand
GAACTTGCTAACCAGGTTTTCTCTGTCTGCCGTCAAGAGTGCCACGACCATAGTCGAGGACAGAAGCGCGGCGAAAATGCGGGTACCGAGCCCGGCCATCAGGCAAATCGCGCCGAAGAACTCCAGCGAGGAGATGAAGACGGCGTTCGCGCCGGGAAACGGAATCCCGAGGTCCGCGAAGAACGATGCTGTTCGGTCGAGGTTCTGAAGTTTTCCGTGGCCCGTGTAGAAGAAGGTGATTCCAACCACCAGTCGGGTGAGCAGCGGCGCGGCGAATTGGAGAGATTGTAGAACTGCGATGGCTCTCCCGATTCCAGTCGAAGCGCCCGTAATGAGTGTTTTTTTTCCTTCCAGTCTTGGCATAGTCTTATCCTCGTGATTCAAATCGTTACTGCTCTCTTCGAAGCGCGGCTTGCAACATCCAGGTCAGGCGCTGCGGAACGCTCACCGAACTGACGCTGGTCTTCACTTGCCGCTTGAGGCGCGTTCTTTCCGAAACAAGCGTTCGGCAGTTCTGGCAGCCTGCTACGTGCCGCCCCACTCCCGCGTTTGCAACCGAGGAAAGTTCCCGGTCGACATAGGCGTCCAGCCACTCGACCACGCCGGAGCAGGTTAGCTTCGCTGTCGAGTCGAATCGCCGGCCGAATCTTGTTTCCCATGTTTTCACTGCCTGCCTGCTGATTGCGCTTCGAGCACGAGATGTCATGCCAGGGCCGAATTATTCCCGGAATAATTGCGTGCGATCCTGACATCTAGAGGCGATCATGAACAAGTACGCGCGACGCACGCTGATCGGTCTGCTGGCAGGGTTGACCGCATGCTATCCGCTGGTCGTGACACAGGAAACGTCGGCGGCGGGCCTGATCTTAGGAGTGGTCGTGGGAGTTGGCTACGCGCTCGTGTTTCGTCCCACGCCTGGCGCCTACGCCGACAGCGCCATGACGGGAGGCGCGTTGGGAGTCCCGGCTTGGGTCTTCTTCGGTGTGATCCTTTTCCCTGTGTTCGGGCGCGAGATGCCGGAATGGACCAACCAAGGTATGCGCAATCTGTTTCCGGAACTGATTGGTTGGGTTTTGTACGGAGGCGCGCTAGGTTTAATCAGCCAGGCACTCAACGATCTGGCGTTGTCCAAGCTCGGACCCGAACCGGTGCCGCCTAAACCGGAGGAGCCGCGCCGTAAGCACATCGTGATCCTCGGCGGCGGATTCGCCGGTATGACCACCGCACAGAACCTGGAAGAAGTGTTCGGCCCCGATCGGTCAGTCACGTTCACGCTGGTTAGCGAGACCAATGCACTGCTGTTCACGCCGATGCTCGCCGAAGTCGCGGGCAGCAGCCTCGAGCCGAGCCATATCAGCACACCTTTGCGGACGAGCCTGCGGCGGACGCAGGTTATTCGCGGGCGCGTCAGCGAAATCGATCTGGAGCACCGCCGGATCCGGATCGCAGTTGAGGGAGGCGGCGTGCGTGAGTTGCTTTACGATCACGTCGTCCTGGCGTTGGGAGCGGTCTCGAACTATTTAGGTCTGACGAACGTTCAGGAATTGGCGTTCGATTTCAAGTCGCTGCTGGACGCCATTAAGATTCGCAATCGCGTGATCGATATGTTCGAGCGCGCAGACCGCGAGCCGGACCACGCAATGCGGCGCGAGCTGCTGACCTTCGTTATCGCCGGCGGAGGCTTCGCCGGGGTAGAGCTGGCTGGCGCCCTGAACGACTTCGCGCGCGGCATCCTGGCCGATTACCCGAATATTAGTACTAAGGACCTGCAAATTGTGCTCGTCCACGCGCGCGATCGGATTCTGCCGGAGCTGAGCGAATCTCTGGGACGCTATGCGCAAGACAGCATGGCGGAGCGTGGCGTGACCTTCCGGCTGAATTGCCGGCTCAACGATTGCCGCGATGACGCCGTGATTTTGAGCGACGGCGAGATTCCAGCGCGAACTCTGGTCTGGACCGCAGGAACCGCGCCCAATCCCTTGCTGCGGACCCTCGGCCTCGAAACTGACCGCCGCGGGGCAGTGGTTGTCGAGAGCAGCATGGCGGTAGCGGGACGCCCGGGCATCTGGGCGGTAGGCGATTGCGCCGCTCTCAAAGATGCGAAGACCGGTAACCCGTGTCCGCCAACCGCGCAGTTCGCCTTGCGCGAAGCACGCGTGCTTGCGCGCAACATCCGTGCCGCAATCGAAGGCCGGTCGCTGGAGCCGTTCCATTTTGATTCGCTCGGGGCGCTGTGCGTCGTCGGACACCACACCGCTTGCGCGGAGCTGGCCGTCCCGTTTGCACGGCAAAAGGCAATGCGTTTCCGCGGACTGCTGGCCTGGTTGCTTTGGCGAGGCATCTACTTGGGGAAACTTCCGGGACTGGAGCGCAAGATCCGCGTTCTCAGCGACTGGGTGATCGAACTATTTTTCCCGCGCGACATCGTGCAGACAATTGAGTTGAAATAATGGCTGCCTCCATTGCGATCCCTGGTATGACTCGCACCGGCACTTTCTGGAATCGCCTGATCCCGGCTCTGCTCTGCGGCGCAATCGGTTTGAGTGGCGGACTGATGTTCGCAGCGGCAACGAATGCGACCGCCTTACCGAGTGCTCTGCTGGGCCTCGCGTACGGAGTGGTGTTCGCGCTCCTGTTTTCAGAACGTGCGGAGCATCCCGGAGCAGGCCTCTTGTGGGGCCTTGGGTATGCTTTGCTGCTCTGGCTCGCGGCCGTCACCGGGCCATTAGTCATCTCGGCGAACCTCGCTCCAGGAACATTCCAGACCAACCGAGATAGTTTCCCTGACCTGGTTGGTTATGTACTATGCTTTGGCGCGCCACTTGGGATTGCGCTTGGCCTGTACCGCGAAATGCGCGATTCAAAGCGTTCCGAGCCGTTCAGCCCGGGCCGCGCGATTCTAGGTGGAAGCCTGGCGGGCATCGTAGGTGGATGGGCTTTCGGCAAGTGGATGGCGCAGGTGAACTTTTTTCCGCTCATCGCGGGGCTGGCCGGATCGAACTCGCGGATGATTGGTGAATCGCTGCACTTTGTCTTCGCTGTGATCATCGGTGTCTCGTTCGCCTTCTTGTTCCAACGTGAGGTTCGCGGTTTCGGCTCCAGTATGGTCTGCGGCGCAGCCTACGGCATCTTCTGGTGGTTCCTGGGCCCGCTCACGATCTTGCCAATCTGGCTGCAGCGGCAGTTGGACTGGTCGAACGATCATGCCAGCGATCTGTTCGGCTCGCTGGTGGGACACATCGTCTACGGCCTGATTGTGGGACTTCTGTACGCGGTAGTTGACCGCATGTGGGTGCGCTTCTTCACCGAATCCGATCCAATTCGGCGCGAACCCGAAGGCCCGGGTGTCCGGCTCATTCGTTCTGTACAGTGGGGGGCGGCAGCAGGAGTGGCGGGAGGACTGCTGTATGCCGTCGTCCTTCTAGGCACTGGCTCCTGGAAACAAATCGCCGCGGTGGTCGGTGGCACTTCGCCAGTGCTCGGGTTCTCCCTGCATCTGGTAATCAGCATCCTCGTGGGAGTCACTTACGGAGTTCTCTTTCAACGCGAAGCTCCCAATGTGGCGTCCGCGATCGCGTGGGGCATGGTCTACGGACTCGTGGGCTGGTTTATCGGACCGCTGACCTTGCTTCCAGCATCGCAAGGCGCTCCGCTGTGGACGCAGGCGGTAGCGCGGGCGCAATTTCCTTCGCTGGTCGGCCAGCTCATGTATGGCGCCGTTGCGGCAGCCGCGTTCTGGATTCTCGAACGCCGCCACAATGACTGGCTTTTGCTCGCTCCTCGGATCGCTGCCCGCGAGCAGCGCTTGAGGCGTCCTGTAGGAACCTCCGCGCCGGCGCTGTGGTTGTTTGTGCTCGGCACGGGCGTGCTTCTGCCGATCCTCCTCGCTTAGATCTCCCCGCCAGAATTGCCGTCTGAACGGAATGATTTCTGCTACAGCGCGGATATACATGACGTGAAAACGATCTTCAGACTATTCAGCATCGGCGCATTCTGCCTGGCTGCTCTTAACGCTGAAACTGAAACACCGAAACAGGAACTCGCGTTTCAACTCGGAGGCTTCGTCCCGTTATCGCGCGGCGCTTCGGCGCAACACGTCGATCTCGGCAGTGGCCTCGCACTCCAAGTTGACTACGGGCACCTCATAACGGGCGGCGTGAAGGCCGCGCTCTATTACGAGGTACATTTCCTTGCGAACCCGCTGCGAAGCGTTACTTCAGAGGGGCAATTCGCCACGCGTGACGTTGCGACGCTGTTCGTGACGCCCGGCATACGCCTCAAGCTCCGGCCCACCGCTCGCATTTCGCCATATCTTTCCATCGGAGGCGGGCTGGCTTGGTTCGAGCACAGCACGAAGCTATTGAACGGCGATCCGAACCCCGTGAGCCGTGAATTGTTCCGTGGCGCATTCGATTTCGGAGGCGGCGTGGATGTTCCAGTCTGGCGGTTGGTAGCGCTGCGCGGCGAGGTTCGCGATTTCTTTACCGGGAGCCCGAATTACAATTTGCCATCGCTGCACGGAGGACAGAACAATGTTGTCGCGGGCGCCGGGTTTGTGATCCGGTGGCGTTGAGCAGACTCGCGCCGTGTTGGTCGTCACTTGGCGGCTGCTCGTGACTGCCTGAGAGTGCCGCTCCCGATTCTGTATTCCGCCGCCCGGCTCGCCAATTTTCCTCGCAATAGCTGACGTCCCCGGCTGAGGCGGGACATGACTGTTCCAATCGGAATGCCGAGCGCTTCTTGTATTTCCTTATAAGAGAACTCCTGGACGTTCGAAAGCACCACTACCTCTGAGTAGATCTGAGGGATGGCCCGAAGCGCAGCCAGTATCTCGTCGTCCTGCAGGTTCTCCGCCACCGAGCTTCGCGCGGCATGGGTCTGCTCCAGAATCTCTGGTTTCTCGAAGAAAGAAAAGCGCGATGTCCACTTTCGCCGCTCATGCCGGATCACGTTAAAGAGTATGCCGAAGAGCCATGCGCGGCAGTTGGTTCCCGGCTGGAATCGCGCGAACGACTTCCAGGCTTGAAGATAGGTCTCGAGCACCGCGTCTTCCGCAGCGGCCGCATTGGCCATGATTGAGCGGGCGGACTGGTAGAGAGCATCGCGGTGAGGCAGTGTCAGGACCTCAAACTCCTGCTTTACTCCAGCATTCACCTGTGTCACCATCGCGACCTCCCGATCCCGAATCGTGTGGCGTCGTTCGGTCTCGAGTGTCAGAATATGGGATAAGCGTTGAGCCAGTACTCAAGAGGCGCCAAGACGCCTCTAAAAAAATTCCAAAAGCCGCATGCCCAACGAAACGAAGCGGATCTTTGAGTTCGGGGTATTTCGTCTGGATGTAAGCGAACGATTGCTTTCGTCCGGGGACAAGCCCTTGACGCTCACTCCAAAGGTGTTCGACCTGCTGGTTTTGATGGTTGAAAATCCCGGACGCCTGCTCGAGAAAGATTGGATTTTGCAGTCCCTCTGGCCCGACACATTTGTGGAGGAGGCGAACCTCACGGTTAACATTTCCACTCTGCGCAAGACGCTCGGGCCCGGCGGATCAGTGCTGATTGAGACCGTTCCGAAGAAGGGTTACCGTTTCACGGGAGTCGTTCGTGAGATTCGAGTCGCAACACCACGCCCCGCGGTTTCTCAAGGAGGGGTTGGGCCACTGGCCCCGCCGCCGGAATCGCCACCGCCGCCTGCCTCGCGAGGTACTGCTCACCTAGTAGGTCGTTGGTCGTTCTTTGTAGCTGCCATTACGGTCCTTGGGATCGGTGCCTATTTGCTGAGCATGCGGTCGCGTAATATTCAGAAGCTTTCCGACGTGCGCTCAATCGCCGTGCTGCCTCTTCGACCGCTTGTTCCAGGCGCCGAGCAGGACTACTTAAGTCTCGGCATGGCCGACGCGCTCATCGGTAAACTCAGCAAGATTCAGCGCATCATGGTGCGGCCTACGGCTGCCGTTCAGAAATACAATGGCACGTCGGATCCGATCGCCGCCGGCCGCGAGCTCCGCGTCGACGTGGTGCTCGACGGCAGCGTGCAACGCGACGGCAAGATGGTTCGGGCCTCGGTCCAATTGTTACGAGTCAATGACGGAACGCCTTTGTGGGCGGAGCGATTCGACGACTATTTCACTAACATCTTTCAGGTTCAGGACTCAATCTCCGAAAAAGTCGCCGCGGCGCTATCGATGAAGTTGACCGAAGGCGAACACAAGCAGATGGTAAAGCGCCAGACCGACAACATGGAAGCATATCAGCTCTACCTCAGGGCCAAGTATGTCGCTTACAAGAGGTCGTCCGATGCGATGCCGGATGCCGCGATCGATTTGTACCAGCAGGCTATTGCCAAAGACCCTGACTACGCTCTTGCTTATGCGGGTCTGTCCACGGCACTGATGGAACTCGCCACTATGGAAGGCCACCTCGGGGCGATCGAGCAAGCGCGGACAGCGGCCCTCAAGGCAGTCGGCCTAGATGATTCGATCGCTGAGGCGCATTTGGCCGCCGGTGGCGTGTTGCTTCGTGGAGATTGGGATTGGACCGCGGCGCAAAGGGAGTTCGATCGAGCTTTGGCCATCGACCCGCACTCGGCCCTGGCGCACTGGTCGAAATCGATTCTCTTAATGGCGCTCGGCCAAGCAGAGCAAAGCTTATCAGAGATGCAGACGGCGCAGCGGCTGGATCCGTCCTCACAAAGTATGCAAGATGATCTTGCTTGGGTGCTGTACTGCAATCGGCGCTGGCTGGAGGCGATTCAAGCATCAAAAGCGACGGTGGCTATGGCACCTGATTCATTTGCCGCTCATCATCAATTGGGCAAGGCGTACTTACAGGCGAGAGAATACGAGAAGGCCAAAACGGAATTTGAGACTACGCTGCGAATGCACAAGTTCAAGCGCGGTTTAGCGGACATCGGACAGGTGCTTGCACTGATGGGAAACGTCGTGGGCGCACGCGCCGTTCTGGCTAACTTAGATCAGGCCGATCGAGCCGGCCACACCTATGAATCTGCTTACATGCACGCCGTTCTGTACGCCAGCCTCGGCGACAAGGACGCGGGTTTCCTAGCATTGGATCACGCCTGCGACCAAAAACTATCGCGAGCGATTTGGGTAAAAGTCGATCCCGACTTGGACCCGCTTCGGCAGGATCCCCGTTTCAACGCGCTCCTGCGCCGCCTGCGGTTGCTTTAAACGTAATACGGATTCGATACATTGGAAGCTTTTATTGGCATTCCCTCACGCCTGGCGGGGTTTGAAAGGTTCTTAAGTTCCAATCCAATCCGAACGACATCACGATGATCACGGGATTCGAAGTTGTGGTGCGGCAGCGCGTCGCCGATCCGAGCTTCTACAGAAGACCTGAGGAATGATGGCGGTCAGGCTGAATTTCAATGAATCGTTTTCGTCGTCATTCCGATGCATAATGGTCCACGTTTAATCGCCCGTGTTATTGATCCTTAGCCAGGGCTTGATGGCAGCTCCCAAGTCTTCTCTTGCCGTCGTCCAGTGAGCCGTATAGCGAAGGTTGTAGCCTAGGGCGTTTTTCGTACTTGTGACACAGGAAGGTCTGACACTCGACAAGGCGGGTCTAAAACGCAACCGCATCCCAGGCCCCGTGGGGACGTTGTTTGGCACGTCCTTTTGGTTCGCTTTGTTGTCCAAGTGCTCTCGATCCGCTACTCTGGTTTTTCACTGATACGATGCTGACGACCAGCCAGTCTCGTAAAAGTCTCAGCGTCGCAGTATGCTGGCGGCCAGTACCCGCTCGCGCTGGGGAAGAACACATAGTTACGCGCGTTCTGCGAAAGTCCGTTGACCGCGTGGTGCAGACGCAGGACGCCGAACTCGACTGGAACACAATCGATGTCGTATTGATTCTTGAAAATTGCAACTGGTTTCCCAGGGTACTGAAGCAGTTCAAGGCGTCGAGAGGTTGCGCGCGGCAACCACTGCTCGTGGTGTGGCACTGGGAGCCGTTGTCCCTGCCTAAGGCCGCTGGACTGGCCGCTCCACGGCTTAGTCTTAGGGAGTTGGCGAAAATCGTTTTACGAGACGACCGCGCGACCGACGTTTACACGAATTTCCGGACGCTCCGGCGCTTGGGCCGGCAGAGACTGCCTGATTTGCTGATTGTGTCATCCCAGGCGTGGAAGGAATCCCTGGCGGAACGAGGCATCGCGTCGCAATGGGTGCCCATTGGATATTACTGCGAAGATGGCGCGCCCTTGAAAGAGACGCGTGACATCGAGGCTCTGTTCCTTGGGTCGCTTCAGGTGCCGAGGCGCCGCCGGATCGTCGAGGATCTCCGCCGGCGGGGAGTTAACCTCGCGGCCGTCGGTAGCTGGTTTAACAGGGAATTCTGGGGAGAAAGCAGGACTCGACTGATCAATCGCGCACAAGTCCTTCTTAATATTCAAAGGTATCCGGGGGAAGTTTCCGCGCACCGCCTGATCCTGGGTATGGCAAACAAGTCGCTCGTAGTCTCCGAGCCCATTTACCGGCCGGAGCCTTTTGTGCCGGGAGAACACTATGTCGAGGCCGAGGTAAGCGAAATGCCAAGAATTTTGGCGTATTACCGCTCTTGTCCGAACGAGCGGGCCGCCATCGTAGATCGCGCGTACCGCTACGTGACCGAACAGTTGAAGATGGAGAGTTCCGTCGCGGAAATCCTCTCGATGATCGATGACCTGAGAGCTCAGCGGCGCAATCGCGCATGAGGATAGCTATCCTTGGCGCGGGAGGGGTTGGAGTCTGCGCGGCGCTGGAGCTTGCGAATCGCGGCTATCGCGTGGATGTCTTCGACGAGCACGCCGAACCGTTGTGCGGCGCCAGCCGGAACAACGAGGGGAAGGTTCATGTGGGCCTGGTCTATGCAAAGGATCCCTCGCTGGAAACAGCACGAACGATGATCCTCGGCGCGATTCATTTCGCCCCCTGTCTCAATCGCTGGATCGACCTGGACCCTATCGACCACCTGGCATCGTCTCCCTTCTACTATGCCGTCCATAAGGACACGATGACGAGTCCGGACGCACTGGCAGCGCACTACCATCGATGTCAGAAACTGTTCGAGGAGGCTTGCTCGTCGACCGGGCTAGCGTACATGGGGCGCGATCGGCGGTTGCAGGTGGAACAGGTATCCGCGCAGGAGATGGGGTCCCTCGTTTCGCCGCAATATTTCGACGCCGTTTTTCGGACGTCGGAAGTGGCGATCGATGCGCGGGCCGTGGCGGATCGCCTGCGCGCGGCAATGCTGGCGAACCCTTGTGTGCGATTCATCGGCGGCGCTCAAGTTGTTGGCGCGGCATGGTCCGGGGCATCTCGTACAGAGATTTCCTTCCGTTTGGATGGCAGCGACCACACGGAGACTTACGACCAAGTCGCCAACACACTCTGGCAGGGTCGCCTCGCGATCGACTCTGCGCTCGGCCTGGAGCCGGAGCGCACCTGGATCTACCGCTACAAACTAGGCGGCAGAATCAATGTCCCCGCCAGAATGAAGTCCATACCGTCTCTGACCATGGTGCTCGGTCCTTTCGGCGATGTCGTGAACTTCGGCTGCAATGGGGTGTATTTCTCCTGGTATCCGGAGGGAATGATCGGCGCCTCGCACGAGTTGAGGCCTCCAGAGTGGGGCCATGAGCTCGCCGCGGCGGACTGCCACAGAATCCTGCGAAAAAGCTATGAAGATCTGTCGAAACGATGCCCTGCGATGAGCTCTCTGGGCTATTGCGAGCGCGACGTGGAACCCGTCGGCGGCGTGATCTTCGCATGGGGCTCCACCGGCATCGAGAGCCATCATAGCCACCTGCACACGCGGCACGAGATCGGAATTCATACCGTGGGAAGCTATCACTCCGCCAATACCGGCAAGTACACGATGGTCCCCTACTTTGGCTACCAGATGGCCGAGCGGATCCTGGGTGGATCCCGGGGATGAGCGTTGCACGGGATAAGCCGCTGGTTTCCGTTGGCATCCCTCTCTACCGTTCGTCGCGGTTTCTCGAGATCGTAATCGAGAACATAGAAGCAATCGAATACCCCAACATCGAAGTGATCATCTCGGACCGGCATCAATTCGACGACGCGCTGGCGCGCCTCAAAGTACAATATGCCTCCGACGCCCGCTTTCGATTCCTGGAAGGGAGGGATCGTCTCAATTGGGTGGAGCATTTCAATCTGTTACTCAAGGAAGCCCGCGGAACGTATTTTCTCTGGATGGCTCATGACGACTCTTACTCCTCGAACTATATCGCAGACCTTGTGGCGGCTCTCGAAGATCATCCGGACGTGGTCCTGGCCTTTGGCAGAGTAGAACAGCTCTCGCTCGACGGGTTCCTGCCGACCTTTCCGTTTACTCCGCCGCCGACCACCGATCAGGAAGAGTGGACGCTCGCCAGCTCACTCAGGCTTCTGACGCTTTGGCAGCTTTGGATCGCATTCCGTGGCGTGTTCCGTCTTAAGGTGGTCGAAGACGCGCATTTGCAAATTCGGCAGACGTACGGCAATATTCGCGCGGATATTTATTGGGTGTTCGCGCTTTCCCTGAGAGGGCGCCTGCGCTACGTAGAATCGTGCGTATGTGTCAAACGATTTCATCGGTCCAGTGGCGGTGCCGGCTGGCGCTTTGGCGTGCGCCAGAGTCTCAATGCGTGCCGAGTGCTGGGCGGATATCTGAACGAACTCGCGCCTTCGCCGCGTGGGGTATGGAAGGGAAAGGTCGTGGTGTATCTCTGGTGCTGCGTGCAAGGGTTCCTTCCTTCGAGCCTGGCGCGGCGTTTAGGGATCCTGACGCGGCGGGCACTGCTTGGCCGTTAGTCTTGGTTTCCTGGCATGCATGCACCCCGCCCATATCCTCAAAGTCTTGAAGCAGGAGATCGACCGCAGGACAGAACTGACGATTCCGCACTCACGAATTGAAGGCGAAGTTGAAGAACTTCAAAACCTCGGTTGCGTTCTCAAGATTTGTAGTTGCTGAGAGCGGTTGGCGAGATCGCTCCAAAGATCAGCCAGGGTGATCGCATCAGGCTGCGCCGGCTATGCTGTCCGCTGTTGCGCCTCTTCTCGCCGCCGCTTTCGTTTCCTCCGCTAAGGCCAGCATCTTCTCCGCGCAATCGAACACACGCCGTCCCGCTTCCGTTAAAAAAAGTGTTCTTGAAAACCGGTGGCGCTCGATCAGCG
>Ga0335070_10009863_pt1 | contig 11176 bp, 9 predicted proteins | sample Lox_Sample_13_FD_206722 | JGI IMG/M metagenome (GOLD analysis project Ga0335070, IMG submission 206722) | Soil microbial communities from Loxahatchee National Wildlife Refuge, Florida, United States - Lox_Sample_1.3 | ecosystem: Environmental > Terrestrial > Soil > Wetlands | place: USA: Florida... | reverse complement strand
CCCGGTCTATTCGATTTTGGATGAGATATTTCTTTATTCCACGAATGACTTCGATCCCTGTTTTCGGATTGACCAAGTTGGCCGTTCCAATTTGAACCGCTGAAGCCCCCACCAGAATGAATTCAACCGCATCCTCGGCATTCATGATGCCTCCCATCCCGATGACAGGAATGCTCACGGCTTGACCGACTTCCCAGACCATCCGCAGGGCAATCGGTTTAATCGCCGGGCCCGAGAGGCCTCCAATGATATTACCCAATTCTGGTTTTTTGGTATGGATATTCACGGCCAGAGCCCGGAAGGTGTTCACAAGCGAGACGGCATCTGCTCCTCCCTCCTCAACACTCTTAGCCATCAAGGCAATATCTGTCACATTCGGTGACAACTTGACAATTAAAGTCAACGCTGTCGATTTTCTGACTGCCTTGACAAGGCGGTAGATCATTTTGGGGTCGGTGCCGAAAACAATTCCGCCTCTCTTGACATTGGGGCAGGAGATGTTCATCTCGAGGCCTGAAATACCGGGGACGTCATTGAAGCGTCTTCCCAGTTCGACATATTCTCTTTGAGTGTTCCCAAAAAAGTTTATGATCAAATGGGTTTTTAAGCCCTTATAGTAGGGTAATTTATTCTTAAGAAACTCTTGAAACCCGGGGTTTTGGAGCCCAATAGAATTGATGATTCCTCCATCTGTCTCAAAGATTCGAGGCGGAGGATTCCCCGCCATAGCTTTCAATGAGATCCCTTTCGTGATGATGGCGCCCAGGCGGCTCGGATCGAAAAATTCCTCAAATTCCTCGCCAAACCCAAAGGTCCCTGAAGAGGCGACCACGGGGTTCTTGAGGGTCATCCTGCCGATTCTTACTGTGAGATCACACTCTTCCATAAAGCCTTGCTCACTCCCAGACGATGTTCTCCATGCGGAAAACAGGGCCTTCTTGACAGACCCGTTGGTAGGGTGTCTTAGACTGCTTCGTTTTAACAACGCATCCCCAACAGGCTCCAAAACCACATCCCATTCTTGCCTCTAAGGAAACCTGGCAAACGAACTTCTTGGATTTTACCTTCCCTGCCAACGCCCTTAACATCGGGACGGGACCGCAAGCATAGATATAGTATTCCTCATTTTTCTTGAACTTTGTTGCTGTGGATGCAAAAAGATCGACGACCGTTCCCTGAACTCCCAGACTTCCGTCTTCTGTAGCTGTGAGAATAGTTGAATTAAGTTTCCTAAAATCCTCCACGCCTAAAATATCGTTCCGTGTCTTTCCTCCGATTAAGACAAGAAGCTTTGTGCCTTCCAGGGCTTCGGCTAAAGGATAGAGTGAGACGATTCCAACGCCTCCTCCGATGAGAACACAATTGGCAGAAGAGGGGAGGGGAGGCAGGGCAAAACCATTTCCTAAGGGACCGATCAGATCCACCTTCTGTCCTTTTCCCAAGGCAGCCATCCTACTGGTCCCTACGCCTACTTTCTTATACAGGATGAACAAATGACCTCTTTTTCGCTTTTGCGGATGGGTGAGGGGATAGCTTTTGTAAACGCTAAACGGGCGTCTTAAGAGAGGAGAGGGACGGTCAGAAACCTTAAGCATCACAAATTGGCCGGCCTTGATTCGATCGGCAATCGGGGGGCAATAAATCCCGAGCATAAAGTAACAAGACCTTAGCCTCCTGTTTCTGACAACCACTCCATCTGTCTGCAAGGGCATAATCTTTAAGCTTCTCTTGCCATCAGGAGAGCATCGAACTTTCCCCTGTAGAATTTCTTTCTCATTCCTGACGATTCGTAAGAAAATAATCGATAGAGACAAATCGCGGCTTGATTTGAGGAAAGGACTTCGAGATGAAAGTTTTTGATTCCCCGCAAGCGGCCAAACTCAACATAAAATCCCATAAGCTGCCTGCCGACGCCCAATCGTCTGTAATCCGCGTGTACGCAAATATTAAAGAGCTCGGATTCTTCTTCCACATTCCGAAAACAGATAAAACCGATGACCTGCTGTTTGATTTCGTGTTCTATCTTCATGACAAAACAATAGCCGAAAGGATTCCTCATTTCCTCAACAAACATGTTCCTTGACCACTGAGTCCCGGGGTTGGAGCTCTCTATGGAAATAACCTCATCCAAATCATGAAGGTTCATCTCTTGGATCGTTACTTTTTCCCATTCCACTCTCAAACTCACAGAGACCGGGGGAGGCCGGTCTGATTAACGGGATTCCATGCGAGTCAATAATTCCGAGGCGGCCTTTCTCATCTCTTCGTCTTTCGATTGGTCAAGAATGATGAGATAGGATTTTTTCGCCTCCTCATATTTTCCGCCTCGTCTTTTGAGATTCCCGATTTCCAGATGAGTCAGAAAGAACCAGGAGGAGGTGGCTTCCAGGTATCCCATTGCAGTTTCGAAATTTTGAAGGGCTTTTTCAAATTTCCCCTGCTGATAGAATATTTCGCCCAAGCTGAAGTAGGCTTGACCGAACAATTCTAGGATATTTCCCTTCAGGACGATCGAGTAATACTGGACGGCTTCGACGACATTTTTTTTGGAAAAATTTATATTTCCTAGTTGCAACGCCGCGTGGTAGAAGAGCGGATGATTCGGAAAATCTTCGAGGACTTTCTTGAAAATATTTTCGGCTTTGTCCTGTTCGCCCCGGAGGGAATGGAGGCCTCCTATCTGAGTGAGCGCAAAAAGGTGCCAAACATTGTTTTTGCTTTGACGGGCAACGAGGTTATATGTCTCTAAAGCCTGATCCACACTCCCCGCTTTGGCGAGGCATTCGGCCTTAATAAACAAGCCTTCTTCGACATACCTTGAACTTGGGAATTCAAGAAGCAGAATATCTAAATTGGTGATGGATTCTCTCAGTTTATTTTCAAGGAAATATCCCTTTCCAATCTGGAAGAGCGCTTTTTCCCTAAAGCGTGTATTGAGGATGTTAAAATAATAGGGAAGGGCTTCAGACACGTCCCCCTCGGTGAATAAGAGTTCCGCGTTTAACCATTGAAGGAATGCTTTCTCGTCGTCGAAATGATCCAGTTTTTGTAATCGTTGAAACGTTCGATTCGCCCCGTCTCGTTCGTTCAATTGCGTATAATTCCAATAAAGGATGAGGAGGGAGATTCCTCCCCAACTATTTTCTTGTGAAGCATTTAATGTGAGATTTAATTCCTTGATCGAGGACAAATAATCACCGCTCGCGAGGAGCATCTTTCCCAGCAGATAGTGAGTGGATGGCAGAAGGGGTGAATCTTTGAATTGATTCTCAAATAATTGGAAGGCCTCTACAGCATTCTTGACACTTCCCGATTGATACTCGCAAAACCCTATCCTCCACGCGATTTCCGGGGTAAGGGGATCGTTCTTGAATCGGTCGCGAAAGGCCTGGTAAGTGGTGTGGGCGTCATTCATCCTGCCTAATTTCAATTGTGATTCCCCCAGCCAGAGCAAAGTATATTTTAAGTATCCTGGCGGGAGAGACTTGGGGTTTTGCCATAAAGTCTGAAAATATCCCACTGCCGCTTCATATTGCCTTTGCCGGAAGGAGACGAGCCCTAACCAGAAGAGGGAGGACCGTATAAGCTCCGCATTCATCGAGTCCTGGGAAGCCTTTTTAAGAGTTGACCCTGCTGCTGTGAGCTGATTTGATTCAAATTGGATCAATCCCAGGAGATAGTAGGAACGATCGATTTGTGAAAATTTCGTGTCCCTCTTGATAATTGACTGGAGAAGTTTGGCCGCCTCCTCCCGGTTGCCTAACCTTATTTCCAACTCGGCCAATGCCAGAAGAGTATCATCGATATTCTCGAAGCCCTTTGCTTCATTGACAATCCTAGAAAACATTGTCCTGGCTTCCTTCAGTTTTCCCTTGAGAACGAACGTCCTGCCCAGAAGATAGCAAACGTCAAACACTCTGGAATGCTTGGGGTAATTACTTATGAAATCTGAGAATTGCCTCTCGGCAATATCATAAAAACCATCCTTAAAGGCTCCCGTCCCGACCCATATCATTTGTTCGTCTTCGTTCAAGGTTTTGGATTGACTCTGCGAAAGGAGAAAAAAAGCACAGAGGAAGACATTCATAAGTAGACCAAAAGTGATGTGCCTCTTCATTGTGGCTTGGATTTCCTATTTTTTCTGATCGAGCGTAATTCTTCCGGTGTATTCACATTGATAAATGATTCTCCGTCAGGATCGAAACGAATGAAATCTTTTTCGTCGACGACTTTGACCTTGACCTGGTCATAAATATCGACAATCTTAGATCTTCCTTCGTCGATCATCTTTCTTATCGGCCTGACGCAATTCTTAGAATAGATGGCGTGGAGTGGCTCCAAGCCATCCTTCGTCTGTGGAACAACGACATCTGCTTCGCCTATGTTTTCAATCAAATATTGCACCAAGGATTTCTGGATAAACGGCATGTCACAGGCAACACAAAAACAATATTGAAAAGAGGAGAATAAGATTCCCGTGTACAAACCACCCAAGGCTCCTTTCCCCGGGATGAGATCTGAATAAATTTTTGAATCGAAACCTGAAAATAGGTCCTTTTGATTGGTAACGATAATCACTTCTCGAAATAATCCTTTAAATAAGTCATAGATTCTCTTGATAATTGGGACACCTTCGATCGGAATGAAAGCCTTGTTTTCTCCCATTCGGACGCTTTTGCCGCCGCAAAGAATGATGCCCGTGATGTTTTTGTTGGATTCCAAAACTATGTCTGATAAGATATATTATGTTAACTTTTAATTTCTCGCCTTGAATAACCCCTTCCATCCATTCGATTCTTTATCTCTCTCTTTGCTTAACCCTTCAAACTCTCTTAACAATTCTTCCTGTTTCTTTGTCAAATTATTTGGTGTCTTCACAATAATCTGAACGACTTGATCACCCCGACCATAACCTCTGGCTCTCGTAAAGCCTTCTCCCTTTATTCGTAGGATCTGACCGCTTTCAATGCCCTTGGGTATGGTTAGATTGCTCTTGCCAGTCAATGTTGGAACTTCTATCTCCGCTCCGAGCGCAGCTTGCGGGAAGCTTATGGGTATCTGGCAAATGATGTCATCTCCCTCCTTTGAAAAAAAATCGTGCGCCTCAACGTAAATAAAAACAAAGAGGTCTCCAGGAGGACCTCCCTTTTCTCCTTCTTCACCTTCGCCACGGATTCTCAGTTTGGATCCGGTATCGACACCGGGGGGGATCCTTACTTGGATTTTTCGCGTCTTTCTTACTTTTCCGTGTCCGCGGCATTGCTTACAAGGATGAGGAATGATACTGCCTTCACCGCGGCATTGGCTGCACGTCGTACTGATCGTAAAAAAACCTTGAGAGCGTGTGACTTGCCCCGTTCCTTTGCAATTCGGACAATGCGTGGGATAAGTGCCGGGTTTAGCTCCAGTCCCGCCGCAGACTTCGCAAAGAACGTTCTTAGGTATTTCGATCTCCGTTTCCATACCAAAGGCAGCATCATAAAACGCGATTTTTAGGTCATATCGTAGATCCGAGCCCGGACGAGCTCTTGTTTTGCGTCTCCCCGCAGTTCCAAACCCAAAGAAATCTTCAAAGATGTCGCCGAAGGTAGAGAATATGTCTTCGAATCCCCTGAACCCCGTGAAGCCGGTGCCTTTCAAACCTTCTATTCCATAGCGATCATAAATCTGCCTTTTTTCCGGGTCTCTGAGAACCTCATAAGCTTCTGAGGCTACCTTAAAGTTTTCCTCTGCCTCTTTGTTACCTGGATTTCTGTCAGGATGATATTGCATCGCAATCTTCCGGTAACTCTTTTTTATCTGGTCCTCGGTAGCATCCCGTGAGACGCCTAAAATATTGTAATAGTCTCTCTCTTCCATAATTACGTTTGTCAGTCCGCAGTTGAAAGAACCTTTGATCCACCTCGACGTTCACCCGTCGCCCAATTCAGGGGACGAAACGGTGAGATCCTACTTTTCGTATTTGTCAAGAATCTTACCCGTCCTGCCTCTTTCAACAATCTCGTCCATTTTAGGCCCTAAATCAACGCCCAATTCTTTCATTCTTTTCTTAGCCCACAGCCCGACGTTTCTTGAGTCTTTATAGAATTCATCTCCTTTAGGCCTTGTCGTATCAAAGCTTGCCAACCGAGATTCTTCGGTTTGGTGGACACGAAACGAAGAAATTAATTTGGTTAGGTTTCGGCTGTTGCAGTATTTACATCTGATTTTATTAATCTTTTCCAAGTTAAGAATCAGTTCGCTGAATTCACGCTTGCATTGATTACAGCTATACTCGTATATGGGCATAATCACTTTCCCTTTCCTTTAACCTTCTTCTTTGCTGCCTTTTTCTTTATCGATGTATCACCTACCTCCCTTTTCTCCACTTCCCCTAAATCGGTCGACGTTTCTTCAGAATTAAATAACTTATTGCTTACATCGGGTAGCTTTGATAAAAAGGTTTCGTAATCTTTTTGGGTTATTATGCCATTCTTAACATTCCTTGCAATATTTCTCTTGTCAAATTTCTTATCTTCATCAATATGCATACCGTTCTCCTCAAATTATTTTTGACCTAATAAAAGTTAGCATAATTTTCCAATCCCTTCAAGCTGTTTTATAAGGTGTTGTATTTCTAAACAAATTCTCACCTCTCATATCATCCGGTGAATGATTGGGATTTTAGAGATTATGCATTCTACTGGAAATTGTACAAAATTGTTGACAAACTTCAAAATTGTATATATTAATAACATCAGCTGTTTGATCGAAGTTCAGGGGTGAACTCCGGAATTTCTTCGTTTGTCTATTCTAATGGAATTTCAAGTCCGAGCGCCCTTCAGGATTTCTCGGCTCGTCCCAAGGAGGATCGGTCCAAAGATGAATGTTCTTGTTACCGGGGCAACTGGGTTTATTGGGAGACATCTTACAGCAGCCCTATCCAAGGTCTTTTCAGTAAGGTGCCTGGTAAGAAAAACCAGCAGTACTAAAGAATTAAGCGACTTAAACGTCGACCTTGTTTATGGGGATTTACTTGATAAGGGCTCCTTGGGACCTGCCCTGGATGAAATAGAGCTCATATACCATCTGGCGGGAGAAGTCTATTCTCGGAAGAAGGATGATTATTATAGAGGAAATGTCTTGGCCACCCATAATCTCTTGGAGACATGTGTACAGAAAAACGCAAAGAGAATAATCTTCTTAAGCAGCATCGGGGTTTATAAACCAGCCCCCAAGGATACTTTATTAAATGAGGAGTCTGAATGCATTCCAATCACTTGTTATGGAAAAACCAAATTAAGTGCTGAAGAGCTGATTAGAAAATCCACAATTCCATGGGTAATTGTGAGAGCGCCCATCATTTACGGCCCTCATCAACCATCTGTCGTGAATCGAATTTTTCTTGATGCTTTCAACAAAAGAAAAATATACGTTGTTGGTAAAGGGGAAAATCCGCGGAGCCTCTGTTTTATCGGTAACCTTGTTGATGGGTTGTTGTTGTTAGCCAGCCAACCAGATGCCAACAGGAAAACTTATATACTATCTGATAATGCGCCGTATACTTTTGATAAGATTATAACAACTCTTTCTGCAGCGATTGACCAGAAAATAAGGGTTGTCCGTTTGCCGAGTTTTTTAGCGACCACTTCGTGGCAACTTTATAAGGTGATGGGGACCCTGTTCCACCGTTATTTCATAGAGCTTTATGCTATGAAAACAATGCAGCTAAACTGGGGATGCGATATTAGTAAGGTAAAGAGAGAAACGGGATACAATCCTAATGTTACACTAGAGATGGGCATCCGAAATACGATGGATTGGATAAAAAATGTCAGTGCCCGGGGATAGAAATCATGGATGGGAAAAGAGTTGTGGTAACTGGAATGGGAGTGATTGCCCCCACCGGTGTTGGAACAAAGAGTTTTTGGAATTCGTTAGTTAATGGACGATCCGGAATTGGAAAGATTACCTGTTTTGACGCCACATCCTATTCTTCGCAAATAGCAGGGGAGGTAAAAAATTTCGACCCTTTAGATTACATGAGCATCAAAAGTGCTCGACGAATGGACAGGTTCTCGCAGTTTGCGGTCGCATGTGTTCGGATGGCCTTGGAGGATTCTGGGTTGGAGATAACCCGGGATAATTCCGACAAAGTCGGGATTGCCTTAGGGTCAGCTCTCGGTGGATTTCCAATGGCCGAGGAACAATATGCAATATTTATAGAAAAGGGGTTGAAAAGAGTGGATCCTTTACTGGCGATCAAACCTTTCTCCGGAGGATCAGCCAGCCAGGTCTCCATTGAATTCGGGATATGTGGATATTCGAACACAATTGGTGGCGGCTGCGCAGTAGGTTCTGACAGTGTCGGCTATGCATTTCATATGATCAAGAATAACTTTGCGGAGGTTATGGTTACCGGGGCGTCCGAGGCACCTATCGCACCATTAACATTTGGTGCCTTTTCTCTCATCGGTGCTCTATCTAAGAAAAACGGCGATCCGACAAGAGCTTCTAGGCCATTTGATAAACAAAGAGATGGTTTTGTAATGGGTGAAGGAGGTGCAGTTCTCATATTGGAAGACCTTAAGCACGCCCTAAGAAGGAACGCCCCTATTTATGCGGAAATCCTTGGGTACGGGACCACCAATGACGGCTATCATATGGTTCAGCCTTCACCAACCGGTGAGCAAGCTAAGAAAGCAATTCAAATGGCTTTGGCAGAGGCGAGTGCAGATCCATCAGAAATCGATTATATCAACGCTCACGGGAGTTCTACTCCATTAAATGACAAGGTTGAGACGAAGGTAATCAAGGAAGTTTTTGGAGAGCATGCTCTGAAAGTGCCAATCTCCTCTATTAAATCAATGACGGGTCATTGTTTAGGGGCTGCCGGATCCATAGAGATGGTTGCTAGCGTTTTGACCATAAAGAATCAATTTATTCCACCTACAATAAATTATGAGTTTCCAGATCCGGAATGTGATTTGGATTACGTTCCAAATCGGGGAAGAAAGGCCTTGGTTAATAGTGTCTTGACAAATTCCTACGGTTTTGGCGGAAAGAACTCAGCCATAATAATTAGAAGGTTTTCACATTAAAGTTGGGCTCACTCGATGAATTATCCATTTATCACCTCTTGCGCCATAACCGGGACATTCAGTTTTCTATTCGGGATTTTTGTCTACTTAAGAAACAGGTCATCCAATGTTAATAGAATTTGGATGATGCTCAATTTTTGTGTCTCTTTATGGAGTTGGTCTCTTTTTGCCAGGGAGTTGGCTTACGAAAAAACAGTTGCCCTCTTTTTTGTAAGATTGTGTTATGTTGGAACCATCTTCCTGCCCCCGCTCTTTCTTCATTTCGTAAATTCTTTTCTAAAATTCCCCAAAAACAGGTTGGTGGTAGCCCTTTATACGGTAAGCTTTACTTTCATGTTTTTCGATTTCACCCCTTTACTCATAAAAGATGTAAGACCAATACTATCCTTTCGTCATTACGGAATTCCGGGACCACTTTACCCTTTGTATACTCTTTTCTTAATCGGTATTGTCGGCTACAGCCATTACATCTTGATCAAATATTTCAAGAAATCTGAGGGGGAAACAAGAAATCAAATTAAGTACTTATTGTTTGCGACAGTCATTGGATTCTTCGGGGGCGCGACAACGTTTTTACCCGTTTTCGAAGTCGAGATATTTCCGTTTGGATTTTATTTAGTGTCGATTTATGTGGTCATTACTTCGTATGCCATTGCTAAACACCGATTGATGGATATCAATATTGTGTTCAAGAAAGGCACCACTTATGTTTTGCTATTGCTACTCCTGTTTGTCCCTTCATTTCTTTTCATTCTCCTCAGTCAAAAAATCTTTTTCTACAAGATTAGTTATCTATTTTCAGCCGTTATTGTTGGACTTCTCTTCCTGATCACCGTTTTCTTTTATAGGATTAAGCTGCAGGCTGAAAAAATGGTAGAGCAGGTTTTATTCAAGAACCGCTACGATTATCGGGAGACTTTGGCGGATTTTAGCAAAGCCATGGTTTCCATCTTGGACCTCCAGTCTCTTTCACGAAGAATTTTCGAAACGATCACTGAAACAATGCAAGTTGAGAAGGCATCTTTATTCTTATGGAATGAAGAGAAAGTAGGCTATTCTTTGTTTGAGTCAAAAAATGTTGGTGCGACTGCTCCAACCCCCCTCATTCCGAAAGATGATTCCCTCCCCTGTTATTTGCAGAAAATGGGAAGGATTATTATCAGAGAAGAACTGGCCAAGGGAGTCAATAACCCTCCATTGAAGGATATCGCGACCAAAATGTCTCTTTTAGAGGCAGAAGTAAGCATCCCTTTCATTTCAAAAGGACAACTCGTCGCTATGATGAACTTAGGCTACAAGTTTACGAGAGATATCTATTCCCACGAGGATATCGAATTACTTAGCACTCTGGCAAACCAAATGGCAATCGCCATTGAGAACGCAAGGCTCTACGAAGACTTGAAAAGATCAAAATCTTATATCCGGCGGGCAGACCGTCTTGCCTCGCTGGGGACCCTTACGGCTGGACTTGCCCACGAAATTCGCAACCCCCTGGTAGCGATCAAAACCTTAACTCAGTTGTTGCCAGAACGGCTTGAAGATGAGGAATTCCGAGATCAATTTCTGAAGATTGCTTCCGGAGAGGTGGACCGGATTTCCTCACTCGTCAATGAGCTCCTCGATTTTGCCAGACCTTCTGACCCCAAGTGGGCGTTGGAGGATATCAACGCGATTTTAGACGGGATGATTCTCTTGGTTTCAACGGGGACCAAGAAGAAGCTCATCACCATTGTTAAAAACTATGCCCTTAATTTGCCGCTTGTGCAGATCGACCGGGAACAGATTAAACAAGTTGTTTTGAACATCTTATTGAATGCGATTGACGCCACCGCCGAGAATGGTACGATTACGGTTCAAACCCGATCCTTTATAAAACCGGGAGGAGAACCCTATATCCAGATAGAATTTACGGATACAGGCTGCGGCATTCCTGGGGAACATTTAGAAGACATCTTCAACCCCTTTTTTACCACGAAGGCTACCGGAAGCGGGTTAGGGTTATCCATCTCGAATCAGATCATCCAAGACCACAAGGGATATATTGATGTGGAGAGTGAGATGGAAAAGGGGTCTTCCTTTTTCATCAATTTGCCGGT
>Ga0335070_10009862_pt1 | contig 11176 bp, 16 predicted proteins | sample Lox_Sample_13_FD_206722 | JGI IMG/M metagenome (GOLD analysis project Ga0335070, IMG submission 206722) | Soil microbial communities from Loxahatchee National Wildlife Refuge, Florida, United States - Lox_Sample_1.3 | ecosystem: Environmental > Terrestrial > Soil > Wetlands | place: USA... | reverse complement strand
TGGCCCCCGGTCAGCCACAGCACCGCCCGCGCGCCATCGGCCGAAGCCGAAACCAGGGTTGCATCGCCGGCATTATCCGGGCTCACCGTCACGTCCAGCGTGGCGATCGTATCACCGGGGTTGGCTGCCAACGCTGGCGTGATGTCAAAGACATAATCCAGCGTGTCGCCAGGATCTTTCACCGGCCAGGCCAGCGCCTGCGGCGGCGGTGACACCGCACCGCGCGGTGTCGGCACGAATCCTTCAACCTGCACATAGCGCGCGCTGGAGGGGCGCCATAAATGGCTGGCAATTGTCGACATCGAGCGCTCCCCTTAATATTCCACGATTACAAGCCCGGCGCCGCCAGCACCGCCCGGCTCACCCACGGGGCTGCCACTGGTCGTCGTGCCGCCGCCACCACCGCCGCCGCCATAGCTTTGCGCATTGACGCCCGGCGCAGGTCCGCTCGAGCCACGGCCGTTGCCTGGGCCGCCGCCATCGCCGCCACGACACCCGGCGACAATCCCATCCGTTCCATCCGAACCCGTCATGTTCACCTGGCCGCCGGAAGCCTGTCCGCCCGCGCCGCCAGCATTGGCGAAAGCGGAAACCGTGCCGCCAATGCCGCCATTGCCGCCATTGGCCGACATATAACTGCCGAAGCTCGACGTCCCGCCGGCATTGCCATTCTGCGGGCTGGTTGGCGCGGCGCCACCGGCGCCCACCGTCACCGGAATCACCTGTCCTGGCGTTAGGCCGGTGATGACGCCTTTCGCCCGCCCGCCAGCACCTCCACCGCCGCTCGGCATGGTGCTGTGGTAACCGCCCGAACCGCCACCACCCACCACCGTCACCTTCACCGCGCTCACGCCATTCGGCACAGTGAAATTGCCGGACTGCGTGAACACCTGCATCGAGGAAAACCCCGGCCGCAGCGCCGGAAGCTTGTAAGGCAGGAACGGCGCGCCCGGCAGTGTCGTGATATTCGCGGCGGTAATCGCGGTCTGGCCGTAATTCACCGTCACCACGTACAGCCCCACCCAGCCGCTATCCACGGCCGGCGTGGTCTGCGTGCCCGAGGCCGCAGCCGCACCCGGCTTCACCTGCAGCTGCACGCGCTGCACGCGCTGGGTATTCTGCGCGGTACCAGCATTGTTCGGGCCCGAATAAGGCTGGCTCGGGTTCGCCGCATTCACATAGGGCAGCACCACCGCCGCCGTATCGGTCTCGGAGAATGCCGCCTCGATCAGGTAGTTGATCGACTGCCCCGAGCTCGCAGGTACCGAGAGGGTAAAATTCGTCGCCTGCAGATTGATACCAGTCTTCACGATCTGATCGGTCACATCTGCGGCCAGCGAGCCATAGGCGTTGGCATCCAGCACCGAAAGCTGCGTGACGCTGCCGGGCCCCACAACCACGGCCAGCGACGCCGGAGAGGTCGGCGCGCAGGCCAGCCCATCCACCACTGTGCCGGTGCCCAGCGTCGCGGCGGTCAGCGCCGCGATGCCGATCATCGCGTTGCGATTCGGGTACAGAATATCCGTATCCAGCGGGATGCTCCCGGGATAGACAATATTACGATCCATAAACGGTCCTCAGTTGGAAATATTCGTCCAGGCGATGCACGAAGCGGGAATCACCGCCGCGATGCTGGCGTAGATCTCATCGTCGCCGATGTTGCCGGCGAACTCCTCGGTTGTCGCATAAGCGAGCAGCCCGGTGCCATACCCGCCGGGGCCATCATTGTAGCCCCCCGCATTGCTGATCGGCAGATCGTTCGGCCGGTACGCGGTGACGAAGACCTGATACGGCAGATTCATGCTGCCGTATCCACCAGCGCTGTTGTACCCGAGATTCACATTGTACCCGCCGGTATCCGCCGCATTCAGCGGCTCGAAAATCTTCGGCGCACGCCCGGTGAGAGTCTCCAGCGCCTGCGCCAGCCCTGCCCGCGTCGCCCGCGGCGCAACAAGGTTGGCACGCAGCCTGGCGCTATACGCTGCATCCGCCTCGCCAATGCGGCGCGGCAATGCCCCGCCGAAAAAATCCTGTGCCGCGATGTCCAGAAACACCCCGCTCGCGCTCGCCAGCCGGGCCTGCGCCTTCACCTGGCTCAGCAGCGTGTACAGCCCGCTCCACGCCGCCGCCAACCCGCCTAGCAGCGCATCCAGCACCGGCGAACTATCCGCGAACCACCGCCCCGGCAGCACCTGCTTCAGCCGGGCGAGCATGTCAGCATCATCACCAATCATGTCAGGAGACCGCCACGGCACCGGCGCGCACCACGCCAAACAGCGGCGGCACCAGATCCGCCGTGCCGCCGTTCAGCAGCAAGGTGGAGATATTCGTCACCGCGCCGGAAGCATCATAGGCCAGCTGCGCCAGCCGCGTGTAGCTCAGCGTGGCACCCACCGGCAGACCCGCGATATAGGCCTCGATCGCCGCCGCCACGCTGGCAATCGCCCCGGCATGCGCGGCGGGGCTCGATGTCACCAGCGTCACCGCCACATTCGCGGCCTCCACCACTGGCCCCTGCACCGCAAAGCTCGTGCCCACCGGCCTCACCGCGTCGACGGCCTGCTGCACCGTGGCGAGCAGCCCTGCGGCAGGACTGCCCGTGCCGTCATCCACCGTCACGACGAAATGCCCCATCTGCGTGGCCCCGGCCTGATCCAGGTTTTCCGTGATCATGTAGCTCAGCCCTTGCTGAATGGCGGCGACGGCACTGCCGATCGCGAGCGTCGTCGCCCGGCTCAGGCTCGCCAGGTAATTGCCGAACCTGGCACGAAACGCCTGGTCGCTTTCCGCATCCATCCCGCCGGTCAGCGCCAAAGCATTCGTCACCGTATCCACCCCGGCAATCGCCGAACTCAACACGGTTATCGCACCAGGCTGCACATTACCCGCACTCCCTGGCACATCCGCCACCACGGTTGCGGTCACGCTGGCAATTCCCGCGGCCAGCACATAGCCATTGCTCGCGGCGCTATAGGCGGGGTTGCCCTCATCCGCCACAACCACAAAACTCTGCCCGTTACCGGCGGTGGAAACCTCCGCCCCGACCGGCACCAGCGCCGCCACGCTCGGGGTGAAGCGCGAGAATGTCACCTGCCCGCTGGCCGCCACCGCAGGCAAACGGGTGAAGCCGAAATCCGCGCCAAAGCTGTCGCAATCACCCCCCGTGCTGGTCGCCAGCCGCGTCGTCGCCAGTACCTGCACGATCAGCCATTGCAGCCACAGCGCCACGGAGGCATTGGCCTCCAATATCGCGCGCAGCACGGAACCCACGGTCAAATCCAGCAGGCTCGCCGCCGAGCCCTGCACGGCAGCCGCCATTCCCTCCACCAGCGTGGAGAAATTCTGAAGCGATAATTTCATGATGTCCTAAAGGGAAAACGTGAGTGCCGAAGTCTCGCCCGCCACTGCATCCGTGTAGCTGAGCGACAAATTCACCGTCCCATCCGCCTGCGCCACCACGGCCACGCTCGGCGGCGGCGTTGCCGCCACCGCGGCTTCAAGCAAAATCTGCGTTCTGGCCACACCAGCAATCGCCGCCGGCGCGCCAGGCTGGCCGACATACTGGCCAAGCCCGGCGCCATAATTCAGCTGCCAGATGTAATCGCCAGGATTCGTCAGCAACCGGCGCAACACGCGCTGCTGCGTCAACTCTGGGCCATCGTTCAGCAGCAGGTCGCCGGTCGCACTCACGGCCAGATCACCGCCAAACTGCAAGGAAAGATCCGCCATCACACAATCTCCGACGGCACACTGGTCGTTCCGCCCTTCGAATCCGTATGCGTATGCTGGTCATAGGCGTTGCGCAGCGCCGCCAGCGTGCCATGCGCGCCGCCCTGGTCGGAGATATTGCCCGTCACCACCAGATCACCCGTCACATTCACCACGCTCGCCTGCACCCCGATCGTGCCGTCATTGAGCAGCTTCACAAAACTTCCGCTCTGGTGCCGCAGCCACAACTCTCCCGCAGGTGCTGGCATCGGCGCGTCCACCGCCGACCACACGGCTCCCAGCACCACGCCATGTTCCGCGTCGCCCTCCTGGGCCAGCACCAGCACCTGCGCGCCCGGTGTCAACGGTGCCGCCATGCCCCAGCCCGCCCCCACCCAGGGCGAGACAATCGGCAGCCATCCGGTCAGAACATTCTCAGGTTGAATCAAAACCCGCGCCGCGTAGGCCGAAGGATCAAAACTCGAAACCAAACCAAACCTCGCCACGCCGCCCTGGCCATCCAACCCGGCCGCGCTCGCCTTCACCATGTTCCAAAACTGGTCCATGCACTTTCCTAGTTCACGGCATATGCCGTCACGTTCTGCTCAAACCCGAGCCGGGCGCTCAAACGCCGCTTCACCGCCGCCACCGTGTAGCTCTGGTCCAGCATCGAATCCGTCCCCGCCATCACCAGCGTCATTCCCGGCCGCAGCACCACGTCTCCGGGCATCGTGGCGCTCATCACCACTTCATGCTGTCCCAGCAGGGTCAGCTGCGCCGCGGCCAGAGCCTGCGCCTTCGCCGCCGTCAGGTTCGGACGCACCAGCGTCGTCCCCGCCCCATTACCCTGGCTTTGCGACACCACGGCCTTGTTGCGCGTGTTCCAGGATTTCACCGTCACCGCCGCCGGCAGCACGTTGATCGTATCAAACACCAGCGACAAGAAATTCCCCGGCGTCACCAGCATCGACGGCACTGGCGGCCACGGCCCGAAATTCAGCACCTCGCCACCCACCCACAGCGCGAACCCCTCCGCCTGCGCCAGTTGCGTCAGCAGTCCCCATTCCGTCGCGGTGCGTGCATGCAAGGCCAGCGCGCTGCGCGCGTGGTCCAGTTCGTAATACTGCCCTACCGGCGTCGATGTCTCTGTCACATTCGGCGTCAACCCGTGCCGTCCCGCCAGCGTCACCGCAATCTGGCTTGCCGTCTGGTTGGCAAAAGTCTCGGCAATCTCGGCATCGATCAACCGCGCCGCGAGGTCCCGCCCCGCCAGCACCGCCTCGTTGCGGCCCAGCTCCAGCCGCACATTATCCAGCTGGCCGACCAGTAGCGTCACATAGCCAGCACCATCCACCGCCACCTCTATGGTGACATCCTGCTCGCCCAGCGCCGCAAAATAACCAACCCGCCCGCTCAGCGCGCAGGTCACACTGAATCGGTCAGCCGCGAAATAGCCGACCGACTCCACCTCCAGCGCCACAACCCCATCCACCGGCACGCCAGCAATGCTCAGGCGGACACGCGGCGCCTCAGCCGGCAATGCCGCCTCCGGCCGTTGAATCCACAGGCGGTATCACCAGCATCGTCACGCCAGAAAGCACGGGGTCGGACAAATTGTTCGCCTGCGCGATCCTGATCCACTGTGTCGCATCATTCAGATATTGCGCCGCCAGCGCAAACAAATTGCCCCCTGCCACCACCACAATCCTGTTCGTCATGCCAACGCCATCCCCAGATTCGCAGCAGCCCGGTTCACGTAGCCGCGCATATTCGCCGCCGCCGCCAGCTGCGCCGCCCCGGCGTTCAACCCGTTCAGAATACCGGCCCCCGTACCCGCATCACCGGCCGCATCCAGCGCCCCGGCCGCATTGCTCACCGCAGCACCCGAGCCCGTCATCACCGCATCAACCTGGCCCTGCAGCGCAACGTAGCCCGCCGCGCTGCCCGTCCCCAGCCCGAGCAGCGAAATTCCGGCCTGCGCGCTCAAACCGCCCGCCGCCGCCAAGTCAGACGCCACCAGCGAGGCCAGCGGCGCCACCACCGCCGCCATCACGTCGTTGACAACAACGCAGACAATTTCGAACGGAATCAGATTTTGCTTCCGGTACTCCGCCGCGAATGTCTCGACGATCACCAGGTAGCAGAAGCTGTCCCACACCAGCGGCAGCGCCACACCTGCGGCCCGTGCTGCGTCCAGCAGCTGCGCCCGCGCCGCGGCATCCGCGCCGGAGAAAATGCCGGAGAAGGTGATCACCCCCTCATCCACGCCCAGCGCCTGCACCGCCCGGCCACCACCGAGCAGTTCCTGCACCGCCACCCTCTGCCGCCCGCCGAAGGAAATCGCCTCCGGCACCTCCATGCCACGGAAGGCCACGCCGCCCAGCGTCAGACTCACTTTGCCCATCGCGTCACCGTCATCTGTGCCTCAGCCTTAATTCCAGCGCAGGCTCTGCCAATCGAAACTCAAACCCGCCATGGTGCCGAACACCACCACATGGGCGATGCGCTCGGCCTCATCGAGCCCGAACGCCACCTCGTAAGGCACCCCGCAACTGACCAGATAAAGACAATCCACCAGCCCGGGGTGCCGGCTCAGTTTCCCGCTTCGCCCAGCACATCTTTTTCGGCATCGGCGGTGAGGTGTGCCCCCACCGCCTCCACCCCATCCTCGCCAAGCCGCTCCAGCACCGCCTCGATCCCCGTCTCGCTGGCAGGAATCGGCACCGGAACATCGTCGATCATCGCGACAGAAGCAGCAAGTTTCGCGAGGCCAAAATACGCCCGGTTCTCGGACAAATCCGGCCCCAGCGCCTTGAACAGCCGCAACTGCTCCACCACGCCAACGCGGCGCAGCTCAATCCTGCGCCCGCCCCGGTCGGAGACAATCTCACCCATCAAACGCGCTTCCGGCTGGAGGCGAAGAAGTCCAGCTTCTGCGTCACCGCCGCATCACCGCGATACGCCCCAGCCGAAGTCAGCTTGAACACCACGCCGCTGAACTGATAGGTCGAGACCGAGCCATCGGTTTCATTGACATACTGGTACAGCGTTCCACCCTGGATGGTCTGGCCCGAGAGATAAGCCTGCTCGATCTGCGCGATGAAATCATCCACCGCCGAGGAGCCGCGGTCGAGGGCGAAGCTGCCGCTCCACCCCTTCGGCAGTTCGGCGCCAAGCTGCACGCCATCCAGCCGGTCCACCCGCACCGTCGCCGTAATCTGCTGCGCCTCGAAACCGGTGACATGCGACAAATCCACACGCCCGAACGGCCCCATCACCACCAGCTGGCAATCGCTGCCAACCGTGAACGTATTATACGGCATCTTTTTGCATCCTCACTCAGTTGGCGTTGGAGACGGTCTGCACACTCACCTGCACCGTCTGCCCGCCCTGCACATTCACGATGAACTTCTCGTTGATCGCCTGGTAGCGCACCTGCACATCCGCCTGCACATAGCCCAGCCCCGTGCGGCTGGCCGGGTTGTTGCTGGCATCGCACACCACCGCGAAGGGCACGCTGCCATCGGTGCTGCCAAGCAGTCCCTGCGAGAGCAATCCGTTCAGAAAAGCCAGAAGCGTGGAGCGGATATTCTGGAACAGTGTGTCATTCACCACCTGCCCCACATACAGCCCCATGCCCGCCGCCAGCGTGGTGGAAATGTAGTTGGTCAGCCGTGTGTAGTTGTCCCCATTCATCGCGGCGTTGGACGACGAGTTATGCCCGCCGCGCACACCCCAGAAATTCCCGCCCGGCTGCGGATTGGCAATCACGTCAATCCCCGCGCCCAGCAGCACGGCAAGGTCCGCGCTGGCATAGGTCGTCGCCGTGCCGCCGCCCGGCTGGCCGGATTTCTGTGTGCCGATCACGCCATAAAGCGGCTTGTTCAGCGGGGACCGCTCCGGCGACAGATTCGCCAGCCGCCCAGCCACAAACCCCTGCGGCGAAACCAGCCGCGTCATGGCATTGGCCTGGTCGTACCAGTACACCCAATCGCCGAACATCAGCTTGGCCGCGTAGCTGTCGATCCCGGCTTCCGCCTTCATCGTTACCGCGTTGGCGATGGTATCACCCGCCGGACCGGCGAGGATCATATACACGCTCTCGGCCAGGCCGAACTGCGTCTGCATACTCCACTGCGTCGAATCATCCGCATCCGCCAGCAGCCCGATGGCGCAGCCCTGGCCGCGCAGCGCGTACATACCCTGGCGCGGCAAGGTGTCGCTGCCCACCAGCATCGCGGCATTTACGCCGGTCGCGCCATCCAGGCCCGGATTCCCCGAGGCGAACAGGAACACCCCCGCCACCGGCGTTGCGGTCCCGCCCAGCGTGGTCGCCACCACAAGCTGCGACGGCCCGCGCAGCGCGCCATTGCCATTGTTCACAGCACTGGCAAGGTTGTTCCAAAAGGCCAGCCCGGTGCCGGTGATGTTGTCGAAGATCTCCGGGCTCAGCCCCGGCATGGCAATGGTCAGGCGCCAGCTGCTCGCCGCCGATCCGGCCGAGAAGGTCAAGCGCAGCTGGTTACCCAGGCTGCCGGTATACATCGCGGTGAAGGTAATCGCCCCCAGCACGCTGAGCGAGGCCGCGGTATCCGTTCCATCCGTCACACGCACGCAACGGAAATTCGCGGCCCCCTGCTGAACGGCGGTCGCCACCTGCGTGCCCATATCGTGTTTACGCGCCATCACCGGGCCGAAGCTCGCGGCATAATCACTCATGCTGCCAATAATCGTCGGCTCGCCCACCGGGCCCCAGCTCGCCGTACCCACCACGCCGGCAACATCCGTCGGCACGCCGTTCAACAACAGCGACTGCGGAGGCACAATCTGCACGTAAAGGTCGGGCACAATCAGCGCGGTGGTGTTCAGCGCGCCCTGTTGCACAATCGGCATGGCTTAGCCCCCCTTCGCCGCAACGCGCACGACATAGCTTGCCTGCGGCCCGGCCAGGATCTTCTCCACGGCCGCCGTATCGGTAATCAGCTCACCCCGCTGGTAACCGCCGAACGGTTTCAGCACCACCAAATGAAATGTCATGTTTTCCCTCAACTCTGAAAATCGCCGAGCGCAACCGCATCGGCCGTCGCCGTCATCGTGCCGAACAGCATCGCCGGCGCCATCTGCGCCAGCGTCGTCGGATACTCCACCGCATAATTCAGCTCCCGCCGGAACAGGCAGGTCTCCGCGCCGCCGTCCTGCGTTGCGGCGCCGGCAAAAACCATGTGCCCGGAAGAGCCGTCGGCAAGCGGAATGAATTTGACCACCGCCAGCGCCGCATCAATGACGGGCGCAATGGCATCGCGCGCTACCGGGTTCGGGCACCACATCGTCACCTTGAAGTCCTGCACCTGGCGCTTGATCTCCAGCAGCGCCCCGCCTCCGGCCACCACCCGCGCCATGAATCTTTCCGCCCCCGGCACAGTCAGCCCACTCCCGGCATAATTCACGATCCACCCGGCCGCGCGGATCAGCGCCGCCAGATTGCTCGCCACCGTCGCCGGGCCGTCATTCGCCTGCACCGCGTAGGCAAATGTCTGCTCATTCACGAGCACACCAGCCAACTGCCCCACCGCGCAGGTGCCGGAGAACGTCGCGGACACACCCTGCACCGCCACGCTCAACACCTGCGCCACCGGCTTCACCACACGCCACTGGCGCGGATACCGCGTCACGTTCCGCACCGCGCCACCACCTGCCATTACCGAAACATGCGTGATACCAGCAGCAAGATCCGCATCCAGCGCCGGCGGGTTCGGATAGCCCCGATACACCTTGCATACCTGCCCGGTCACGCTAGCCGCATTTGTCCCGTCCGGGTAGAGCGCATTCGCCACCAGCGCGGCCAGCGCATTTTCCACATCCGCCTGGTCGGCCATCAGCTTACCGCCTGCACCAAAGAGAGCCGCCACACCGCGCCGGCATGCTCAATCGCCGTCAGCACGAAGCGCCCGCCCCGCTCGTCCATCAACACATCGTCAACACCTGGCTGCACACCTTCAACAATCGGCAGCATCGCGGTGAAGCCCGGCAACCTCGCGTCATCCGGCAGCCCAGCCCTGGCGCGCTCCCCGCCGCCGCCAACCAGCAGGCTTGCCGGAAAACCCCGCACCAGCACCGTCTCAGTCGTCCGCGTCACCGCGCCATACGGGTTCAGCCCCGCCAGCACCGGCGCCGCCGGCCGCGCCAGCGTCACCACGGCGTTTGTCATCACCACCAGCATCGGCTTCGGCGGCTCTATCTCCGCGACAAATGCCACCCCCTCCGGCCCGGCCAGATAATCGCCCGGGCGCAGATAGCTCCAATCCGCCCAGGCCTGCCGGAACGGAACGGCAAAGCCACTTGGCGCGGTCATCGAGCCTCCGGGCAGCGCATAGGCCACGCTCAGGCGCAGAAACCGCCTGGCGGGGTCAAGCGGCGCCTCCGGCCCGTCGGGGCGGAACGCGTCATGCACAAAGCCCACGCGCCGCGCCGCACATCCCGCCCCATAGGCCAGGCGGTCAGCCAGCTTCACCCCATCCATGCTTACACCACCAGCGCCACACCGGCCTGGCCCAAGGCCGGGCCCGGCGGCACTCCCAAAAATCCGCAAAGCCGCCGCCGCCAGCTGTCGAACAACGCCTCGCGGTCCTTCAGCTCGTCGGCATTATGCGTCCACGCTGCCGCGCTCTCGGTGTCCAGGTTCTCCGAGATCCGCGGAATCGCCGCCTCAATCGTCCCTAAGGTCGAGGCATATTGCAGCACGACGGCAACCTCCGCCGGGGCCAGATTGTTCAGCCGGTATTCCAGCGTCCCATAGGCCTGGAAGAACCGCCACGAGTTGAACCCCGCCGCCCCGGCGCCATAGGCCGGATATCCGCAGAACCTGCGGATATCGGCCTTCTGGGCGTCGGTGAATCCGGCCGTCACGGTGCCGGACATCTCAGTACGTATCCCCGTCGCCGAGCGTGAAATACACGGTCCCGGTTCCGGCACTCAGCACCACGGCGGCATTGCTCACGAACGGCCCTGCATCCACCAGCATCCTTGCCCCCGGCGGTACCGGGGTGTCAGAGGTCGTGGCATTCAGCCCGGTCGCGGCGCCGAGGCGGAAGAACGCAATGGCGGAGGTGGCGTTGTACACCAGCACGGCGGCCCCGCCGCCCGCCAGCGCCACATTTGCCGGGGTGGTGGAGGCCGAAGCCGCCACCGTTCCCGCCGGCCGGAAAGGCTGGTTCGCACCAGTGGACATATTGCGCTCCCCTTAACCGATATGCTCGATCATCACCGCGCGCTTGTAATTGGCGTTGGTCGCCGTCGGCACGGTGTTCGGCGTGGTGGTGGTGTCGGAGGGCGCGCAGAACCCGCCAATCCAGTACCAGCTCTGGGCGATGATCTGCTGCAGCCGGTCGATCGGCTCGCGCGTCACCATGGCCACGCCATCGATCACCTGCACCAGGCTGTCCTTCGGCGCCACATCATCGGCGGCCAT